>Ga0316187_10002420_pt1 | contig 16246 bp, 10 predicted proteins | sample CroRivburrow1_MG_FD_204927 | JGI IMG/M metagenome (GOLD analysis project Ga0316187, IMG submission 204927) | Coastal sediment microbial communities from Maine, United States - Cross River worm burrow 1 | ecosystem: Environmental > Aquatic > Marine > Coastal > Sediment | place: USA: Maine... | reverse complement strand
AGTGCCGCACCGATGTCCGTGATCGTGGTGCGGTGAATATTGTCGAAGTAGCCGCGCAATTCGCGTTCGAGCTCGGCCGCATCTTCGCGGCAAACCGCGTGCCCGATGGCGATATCCAGCGAATCTGCCGCCGGCGTTCGTTTTGCCACGTATCGCGCAAACCGCTTGATCCGGTTCCTGCGGCCGAACAGGAAGGTGCCCGAAGCAACGCGGCCGTCGGGTACCGTGCGGATAACGGCGGTGGCACGCAGCAGGTCCGCGATCGTCTTCACCCAGCGCGGCACGCGGCCGCCCCGCACCGCAAAGCGAAGGTCTTTGAGCAGGCCGTAGGTGCGGGTGTCCGGTATCAGCGCGTTCACGGCGGCGATCGCATCCTGGACGCTCAGCCCGGCTTTCGCGTACTCGGCTGCGGCAACGACCAGCAGCCCCTGGCCCAGCGAAGCATTGCGCGAATTGATGACGTGGACCCGGCCGTGGGCGTTGATGCGTTCGGCGGCAGAGCGCGCCGCTTCGAGTGTACCGCTCGCCTTGCCGGTGAGATTGATGGACAGCACATCGGCAAAGTGGCTCGCGAGGAACTGGTACTGGCGCCGGAAGTCGCCGGGCGCCGGCTGCGACGTGGTCGGGTGGTTGGGGTTCGATGCGAGTTCCGCGAAGAACTCGTCGGCCGTGATGCTGACCTTGTCGAGGTAGCCGCGATCGCCGAACTGGACACGGCAGGGAACCATGTGGATATCCAGCCGCTCCATGTCTTCGTCGGGTATGTCGGCGGCGGAATCGGTGATCACCGCGAAGCGCTTGCCCACATCGTGGCTGCTGGTCTGCTGCCGGTGCATGTCATCGGCTTTCTCCGCGCTGACCTGGCCGTATCTGCGGGCGATGTCGAATACCCGATCGGGCTCGTCGACATGGATGTGTATCCTGGCTTTGCGCTTGGTGCCCGCAAGCACGAGCGAGTCGCCGACGTCCGCGAGCGCCTCGCGCAGCTTGCGGCGGTCGATATCGACGCCGGTCACGATGCACTCGGTACAGAATCGAAACCCCGACTCCAGCGAACTGCCGGCCGTAACGAGGGGCGCCTCGATGCTGAGCAGCGACAGGTCGGGTTCCGCGACGATGTTGCCCGTGCGGAGGTACTCGTCCATGCCGTCGACGAGGTCGACAAAGCCCTTGGCACCCGCATCGACGACACCGGCCTTGCGCAGTACATCGAGCTGTTCCTGGGTTTCCGCGAGCGCCTGTCTCGCTTGTTCGAGCGCGCTCCCGATCACCGCTGCGAAGCCGCCGTCGGCACCGTGCTTCGCGCCATCGGCGGTGCTGGTCGCGAAGGCGGCGATGACCGAAAGTATGGTGCCTTCGCGAGGCTTCGACATCGCGTCGTGTGCGTAGTCGCTGCCCATGGTCACCGCTTTCGCGAAGGTGTACGGCGTGAACCGGCTCAGGTCGCCCGCCGAGTCGCTCATGCCCTGGAAAAACTGCGCCATGATCGCGCCCGAATTGCCACGCGCACCGTCCAGCAACGCGTCCGCAACCGCGGCCAGCAGCGACCCGAGGTGTTTTCCGTCACCGCGCTGCAGGACGGGCAGCACGCTGCCGAGCGAGAGGCTCAGGTTGGTTCCCGTGTCGCCGTCCGGCACCGGGAACACATTGATCTGGTTGAGCAATTCCTGGTCGTCGATAACCCGGTGGATGCCGGAAACCAGCGCGTTGGCGAAGTCGTCGCCTGACAGCTGTGTCGATTCGGGAGAACTCAAGCGATGAAGCCCGGACTACTCGCGCGGCAGGAGAAAGCGGGTGCCGCCGTAGTCCAGGATGACGCCCTCCGGCGTAATTTCCCGAACGACAGGACCCTCGGCAAGGCGCGACTTTTCCCGGTGCCTGACCATATTGATGAAGACGAATCGGTCGGCCGGCTTTTCACTGTAGACGTGGATGTCCAGGTGCAGGTCCGCCATCTGGAGTTGACCGTTCGCAATCAGTTCGTCGGCCGTCGGCAGTGCCGCGACCGTAAATGCGGGCTGTGGCCGGGGCCGGGCCGGCACGGCCGCGGTGTTCTCGGCAGCGGGCTCGGTGGCCGGCTCGGTCGTGGGCCCGGCGTTCGTCCGGATGGCGGATTCCTTTTCGCGCGCCTCGCGGATTTGCTCGGAGAACGAAGCGCCCGCTGCCGGCTCCTGTTGCGCGCCGGAAGCCTGTGCCGATACGGGGACGCTCTCCGGCGCGTCGTTCCGCAACAGGACTCCCAGCAATACGGCGAGGTTCACGGCCAGCAACAATCCGAGCACCCAGAGCCAGCGGGGCGCGCCCGTCGACTCGTGGCTGGACGGGACATTCGCAAAATCCGAGGGCCCCTGCTGCTGGCGCTCGGTTTCGGATTTCTTCAGTGCATCAAGTATGAACGACATTGATCATTCCCGGGCGAGCCGCGATGTTGTCAGCCGGGGCGTGTCTTCCGGCCCGAGCAGCGAGTTGATGATGATCTGTGTCTGCTGTCCCGCGAGGCCGTCCACATCGAGCCGATGGTCGCGCTGGAAGTCGATCACGCGTTGCTCGAGTTCCGCGTCATAGACGCTCGAGTCGAGCGGCTCGGCCCGGTAGCGCTCGTCGATCGCGGCGAGGCTCTCGCGCAGCCAGACGACGTTGTCGCCGCGCGAACCTCGACCGAGGGCGAGCGAGTCGCCGTTCGGCGGCTTCCACAGCAGGATGTAATCGCCGAACCACAGGTCCGTCACGTCCAGGAATGTATGCGTGACGCTGACGCCCGCAATCGAAAGTTGTGCCTTGTCGCCCAGCAGCGCCTCGAGCACGACATGGTGCTCCTTGCCGCGGCTGTCGGTGAGCTTCAGGATCGCCGGCCGGTCCAGTTGCCGGATGCTGCTCCATGAGGCGCGCTGCATAAGGCATGCATAACCGGCGCTTTGCGCCAGGTCGCAGCCGCTCGTGACCGGCTCGTCGAACTGGAGATCCCAGAGCGAGAACAGCACCTCGAAGGCGGGTGCGAGTTTGGTCAGCTCGCCGGCCAGCAGCAGTTGCTCGTCGAGGGTCGCGTCGGGCTCGGCTTCGGGCTCGTCCGTGGTCCCGGGCTCCGGCCGGGCTGCCGGCTCGGGCTGCGTTTCCGGGGGCGGCGGAACCGGGGCCGCCTCGCTGACGCGAACCGCAGCGCCCGGGGCGGCGGCGACGGTGCCCGCCGGTTCCGGATCGCCGCGCTGCTCGAGCAATGGCCACAGGCTGGCCGCGATTACCGCGACGGCGACCACGCCCACGGCGGGGATTGCCCAGCGCACCACCTGCGATGTGTACGGTATTCCCTTGATCTCGGCCGCGGCACGCCGGACCAGGCGCCGGTTTACGCGCCGCGTTTCCTCGCTGTACGCGCCGAGCAGCGCGCGATCGCAGACGACGTTGATCAGTCGCGGCACACCTTCGGTCAGCCGGTATACCTCGCGCTTTGCCGCGCTGTCGAAGACTTCGCCGAGCGCGCCGGCCACACGCAGGCGGTGCTCGATGTACAGAGCCGTCTCGTCGCGCGTCAGGGGTTCGAGGTGGTAGCGGCCGGTGATGCGCTGTGCGAGCTGCCGCAGGTCCTCCCTCGCCAGCAGGTCCCGGAGTTCGGGCTGGCCGATCAGGATGATCTGCAGCAATTTCTGCTTTGCCGTTTCGAGGTTGGTCAGAAGGCGCACCTGCTCGAGCACGTCACGAGACAGGTTCTGCGCCTCGTCGACCACGAGTATGACGCGCCGCCCCTCGGCATGGGCCCGCAGCAGCTGCCCGTTGAGCGTGTCCACCAGCGCCTTGACGCTGCCGCGGATTTCCGGCGCGAGAATCCCGAGTTCCTCGCAGATGGTCTCGAGAAATTCGAGGACCGAAAGGCGCGGGTTCAGGACCACCGCGACGTCGGCGTTGTTCGGCAGCTTGTTCTGCAGCAGCGTGCGCACGAGCGTCGTCTTGCCCGTTCCGACCTCGCCGGTCAGCTGCATGAATCCACCGCTCTCGGTGACGCCGTATACGAGGTGCGCCAGGGCCTCGCCGTGGCGCTCGCTCATGAACAGATAACGCGGGTCGGGCGTTATCGCGAATGGTTTTTCGTTGAGTCCGAAGAAACTCGTGTACATGGCTAGAACAGACCGTGCAAGACTGCGCCCGATTCTACCTCATTCACGGTCGATCCAAGGTCCTGGCGCGAGTGACCGAGTCTCGTCCGAAGCGATCGCGAATCTCGTCCATGGTGCGATCGAAGTCCGCTGCCGGGCCTGTGTCGCCCGCGCCGAACAGGTCCGGTTGCTCGGCCGGCGCAAGGGAACTGCAGCCCACGCCGAGCAAGCGGATCCTCGCATCCGGGTTGCCGTTCAGCCAGGTGTCCAGCAGCTCACGGGCAATCGCGTAAATCCGGTCGGTACCGTTTCCGGGTGGTCTGAGGCGCTTCTGGCGGGTGAAGGTCGTGAAGTCCGACTGCCGGATCTTGACCTGGACCGTACCCGCGCACAGTGCCGCCTTGCGCAGGCGGCCGGCCGTGCGATCCGTTAGCCGCATGAGCTGCCGCTGCAGCTCCCGCCGGTCGCAGAGGTCGGTATCGTAGGTCTGTTCGTTGCTGATGGACTTTTCGGCGCGCGAGGCAACGACCGGGCGCTCGTCGACGCCCGATGCGCGCTCGCGGGTCTTGCGGGTGAAGCGTCCGAACACAGGCTCGAGGTCGCGGTCGGGAGCGCTGCGCAACTCGGCAATGCTGTGCACCCCGAGTGCGTGCAGGCGCGCCAGCGTCCGCTTGCCGATGCCCGGAATGACGGACACCGGCAGGGGGTCCAGGACTTCGTGCACCCGGTCGGCGGCAACGACGACGAGGCCGTCCGGCTTGTCGAGGTCGGATGCGATCTTCGCGACAAGCTTGTTCGTGGCGACGCCGACCGAGGCCGTCAGCCCCGTGCGCTCGCGAATCCTGTTCTTGACGGCAACGGCTATGTTGCGGCCGTTGCCGAACAGGCGGCCGCTCGACGTCACGTCGAGAAACGCCTCGTCGAGCGACAACCCCTCGACGAGCGGCGTGAACTCGTTGAAGACGCTGAAGATCTCCCGGGATACGGCCTGGTAATGGGCCATGCGCGGTGCAATACGAATGAGGTCGGGGCAGCGCCTGCGCGCCTCCGCCATCGGCATCGCGGAACGGATGCCGAAAACCCGCGACTCGTAGCTGGCGGCCGCGACGACACCGCGGTTCGCGCCGCCGCCCACGACGACCGGTTTGCCGCAGAGGTCGGGATTGTCGCGCTGCTCGATGGACGCATAAAACGCGTCCATATCCACGTGCAGGATGACGCGTGCCGCCATCGCCTCAATTACCCCTGTTCACGATGAACCGCGCCAGCCAGTCCAGGGGCGCGGCATCGGGCAGTGCTTCGAGGTAGCCGAGGCCCTCCTCCAGCAGTTCGTCGCAGCGGCGCCGGGAGGCCTCGATGCCGAACAGCGCGGGATAGGTCGCCTTGTTCATGCGCTCGTCGGAGCCCGCCGGCTTGCCGATATCCTCGGTCTTGCCCTCGACGTCCAGCAGGTCGTCCCGAACCTGGAACGCGAGACCGATCGTGCGCGCGAACCCGTCGAGTGCCGCGGCCTGTTCGGGCGGTATCGGGTCCCCGAGCACACAGGCGGACATGACCGACGCGTGTATCAGCGCCCCGGTCTTGAGCGCAAACATGTGCTCGAGTTCCGCGGCGTCCAGCGAGCGGCCTTCCGCGCCGAGGTCCATCGACTGACCGCCGGTCATGCCCGTGGACCCGCAGGCGTCCGCAACCAGTTTCACGAGCTTCGCGCGTACTTCGCCCGCGACGCCGTCGATATCGGCGAGCACGGCGAATGCGAGCGGCTGCATCGCGTCGGCGGCGAGGATCGCCGTCGCCTCGTCGTATTTACGATGCAGTGTCGGCACGCCGCGGCGCAGGTCGTCGTCATCCATCGCGGGAAGGTCATCGTGCACCAGCGAGAAAGCATGGATCAGTTCGATCGCCGCGGCCGGCGAGTCGAGCAGCGATTCCGTTACACCGAGGCACTCGCCGGCAGCGTAGACGAGCAGCGGACGCACGCGCTTTCCGCCATTGAAAATTGCGTAGCGCATCGCTTCGTGCAGCCGGCCCGGGTTGACGCCGCTGCCCGGCAGCACCGTGTCGAGTTTTGCCTCGACGCGGCGGGTGTAGTGGGGGATGCGCTGTTCGAAGTTATTCGCCACCGGGACTCGCTGGCCACCAATCGGCCCTGTAGCGTACACGTTTTCGGATCGCGGAGCGCGGCCCCGCCTGGGCTATAATTCGCCGTCCTGTCCGCTTCGATCACGCCGGAATCCAGCATCATGAGGGCAACAGCGAAAGCTCAACCCAATATCGCGCTCATCAAGTACTGGGGGAAGCGTGACAGCAACCGCAACCTCCCCGCCGTGGGCTCGATTTCGCTCACGCTCGACGACCTGCACACGACGATGGACGTCGAGCTCGACGGCGCGCTCGATTCCGACGAGCTTTACGTCAACGGGCGCGGCGCAGAAACGATGCTGCCGCGGGTTACGCGGTGCCTCGACAAGGTGCTCGGCGGTGACCGGCTGTGCGCACGCGTGACGAGCAGCAGCAATTTTCCGATCGCGGCCGGCCTGGCGTCGTCGGCCTCGTCATTTGCAGCCCTGGTAGTGGCTGCATCCGCCGCTGGCGGCAGGGAGCGCAGCCCGGAAGAGCTGGCCGGCCTCGCAGGCCGGGCGTCGGGTTCCGCGGCGCGTTCGCTGTATGGCGGTTTCGTCGAACTCTGCAACGACGGGGACGGGATCGCCGTACACACTATTCTCGAGGGCGAGGCATGGCCGCTGTGCATCGTCGCCGCGGTCACGTCAGAGGCGCCGAAGCCCGTCAGTTCCGGCGAAGCCATGGAACTCAGCCGCAGGACCTCGCCGTTCTATTCGCGCTGGATCGAGGAGCAGGACATGGATCTTTCGACGGCGAGGGATGCGATTATCGTCCGGGACTTCGGCAAGCTCGCGAGCATTGCCGAGCACAATTGCCTGAAAATGCATTCGGTCATGTGGGCGTCGCGCCCGCCCGTCGTCTACTGGAATGCTGCGACGCTTGCCTGCCTCGAAACCGTGCGCGAACTCCAGGCAGGGGGCGTTGCCGCATTCTTCACGATCGACGCCGGTCCGCAGGTCAAGGTGATATGCCTGCCCGGCGACCAGCCGCGAGTCGTCGATGCCTTGTCCAATACCGGCGGCGTTCAGAATGTCCTCGCCAGCGGCATCGGCGCGGGCGCGACACTGGTGAACAGGGATTGATGCATATTACGGCGAGCGCACCGGGGAAGTTTGTCCTGTCGGGAGAATACGCGGTACTGGACGGCGCCCCGGCGATTTGCGTGGCTGTCGACCGCCGCGCTGTCGTAACGATCGACACACACGACGGCGATTGCCATCTCGTGAGGGCGCCCGGATTTACGGCGGCAACCGGCCGCTTCAGGGTGGAGTCGGGCGAGCTGTCCTGGCTGGATGGCGGCCGGGATTTCGGGTTGCTCGAAGCGGTCTGGAACGCATCCCGGCCCGCGACCGCCAGCCACTGCCTGGCGATTTCGCTCGACACCGAGGTATTTCGCGATCCCGGCAGCGGCAGCAAGATCGGCCTGGGGTCCAGCGCCGCGCTGACGGTCGCGCTGGCTGCCGCGCTGGATGCGCTGGGCGGAGACAACGCCGATACTGTCGCGCACGCCGCCCACCGGCTGTTTCAGGGCGGCGCCGGCTCCGGCGTCGATATCGCCTGCAGCATCGCGGGCGGTAGCGTCGAATATCGGATGGCAGACCGGCAGGCGACGCCCTTGGAGTGGCCTGCCGGGCTGTATTTCAGCGTACTCTGGAGCGGTATATCTGCGGACACCGGAGGCAGGCTCGCGCGTTTCGCGGACCAGCCGGCGAGTTCCTCGCGCAGCGAATTGAGCGAGGCCTCGGCATCGGCCGCGGCCGCGTTCGAGCGCGGACAAGCCGCTGAAGTCGTCGCGGCTCTCGGAGCATATACCGCGACCCTGACGCGGTTTGACGCGGCTCACGGGCTCGGCATCTTCGACGCGGGCCACAAAACGCTCGTCGAGCGTGCGGCGGGGGCAGGCATGGTGTACAAGCCCTGCGGAGCCGGGGGCGGCGATATCGGCGTCGCGCTGGCGACGAGCAGGGCATCGCTGGCATCATTCGAAGAAATCGCGGCGCGCTCCGGTTTCATGCGGCTCGCGTTAAGTATCGATCCCTGCGGCGCGCTGCTGCACGACAAAGACGAAATGTGAACGACTCCCTGATATCCGGGTTTTACCGGCTCGACATCCGACAGCGCATTGAGCGGCTCGAACAGCGCGGCTTCTTGTCTGCCGACGATGCCGCTCTGCTGCGGGAGGGCCGCCATGTGCTGCTGCCCGCAGCGGCGGACAGGGTCATCGAAAACGTCATCGGCGTGTTCGGCCTGCCCTTTGCGATTGCGCCGAACTTCATCGTCAACGGCACCGGCCGGCTGGCGCCGATGGTGGTCGAAGAGCCGTCGATCGTCGCGGGCCTGAGTTTTGCCGCAGCCCTGGCCGGGCGCAACGGCGGCTTCGAGGCTCACTGCGACGAAGCGCTGCTGGCCGGGCAGATTCACCTCTCGAATATCGCCGATGCCGGCTCCGCGGCGGCGCGGATCGAGGCCGCCGCCGACGAGTTGCTCGCAGCGGCAAACGCCGTTCACCCGCGCCTCGGCGAGAGAGGCGGCGGCGTTCGCGAGATCGAGGTTCGCCGCCTTGCATTGCCCGGCGGCGATGCTGCCCTCGCGGTGCACCTGCTCGTCGACACCCGGGACGCAATGGGTGCGAACCTGGTCAACACGATCTGTGAGGCGGTCGCGCCCCGCATTGCCGAAATCGGTGGCGGTACGGTTGCGATGCGTATCCTTTCGAACCTCGCCGATCGTTCTATCGTCACCGCGCGCGTCAGCTACCCGGGTAAACAGCTGGCCGTAGACGATCTCGACGGAGAAACCGTCCGGGATGCCATCGTCATGACGAGCGACATCGCGGCCGCGGACCCGTATCGTGCCGCCACGCACAACAAGGGCATCATGAACGGCATCGATGCTGTCGCGATTGCCACCGGCAACGACTGGCGGGCGATCGAGGCCGGCGCACATGCGTATGCGGCCATGGACGGCCAGTACCGGCCGCTTTCGCGATGGAGTGTCGGCAGCGGCGGCGAGCTCGTGGGCGAGATCCGGGTGCCGCTGAAAGTCGGCATCGTCGGCGGCACGGTGGCGGCGAATCCGGCGGCCGCCCTGGGATTGCGGATCGCGGGCGTCGATTCGGCCGCGGAACTCGCGGAATTGATGGCAGCGGTCGGGCTCGCGCAGAATTTCGCGGCGCTGCGGGCGCTTGCGACCAGCGGCATTCAGAAAGGACATATGCGCCTGCACGCTCGCAGCCTGGTGGCCGCGAGCGGCGTTCCCGGCGACCGGTTCGACGAGGCCGTCCGGCAACTCGTCGCGAGCGGAGAGATCACCGAGACGCGCGCGCGGGACATCGCCGCTGGGCTCGGAGTGGAGCGGCCGCAGGATGACGAAGCGATGGGCTCGGCTGCAGGCAAGGTCATCCTGCTGGGCGAGCACGCGGTCGTTTACGGCAAGCACGCGCTTGCGCTGCCGATTCCGGGTGCCGTCACCGCCAGCGTGAAAGAGGCTGCGAAGCTCGTGCTCGAGGTGCCCGACTGGGGCCTGTCGCGCGAAATTCTACCGGAGGCGAATGGCGTCGATGCGGCCGTACGCCGGATCCTCGAGAACCTGGGCATCCGCCGGCAGGGATTCGCGATCCGCGTACGTTCCGCATTGCCGCGTGCAATGGGGCTCGGTTCGTCTGCCGCGTTTGCGGTCGCGATCGTGCGCGCATTCGACCGCTTGCTCGACCTGTCGCTCGGCGACGAGCGTGTGAACGAGATCGCTTTTGACTGCGAGAAGCTTGCCCACGGCAATCCGTCGGGCGTCGACAACACCCTGGCGACGTTTGCCCGGCCGATGCTGTTTCGCAAGGGCGAGTCGTTCCGCGTCGAGGAACTCGAGCCGGGGCCGAACCCGCCGATCGTGATCGCGTGCGGCCACCAGCCGGGCATCACGCACGACCAGGTGGCCGGGGTTCGCGCACGTTACGAAGCCCAGCCAGCGGCCTATGCTGCGATATTCGATCAGGTCGATGAGCTGAGCGTCGCCGGCGCGAAGGCGCTCGTCGCGGGCGACTACACGGAGCTCGGTCAGCTCATGAACATCTGCCACGGGCTGTTGAACGCGCTCGGGGTTTCGACCCCGGAGCTGGAGCGGATGATTGAAATCGCCCGGCGCGCGGGTGCGGCGGGCGCCAAGCTCACCGGTGCAGGGGGCGGCGGATCGATCGTCGCGGCATGCCCCGGCGCGGTGAACGAGGTCGTCGCGGCGCTGCGGTCGGCAGGCTATTCGACCATCGAACTGAATAACGACAGGGAAGCACATTGGACAACGTAAACCGGGTGGTGTCGTCGGAAGCCGAGGAACTGATACTCGTCGATGAAGACGACAGGGAGCAGGGACACCTGTCGAAAGCTGCATGCCATGACGGTGCGGGAATCCTGCATCGCGCGTTTTCGGCGTTCCTGTTCAACGCCGCGGGCGAACTGCTGCTGCAGCAGCGCGCGGACTCGAAGCGCCTGTGGCCGGGCTACTGGTCGAACAGCTGTTGCAGCCACCCGCGGCGGGGCGAATCGATGAGCACCGCAACCGGGCGCCGCCTCCAGGAGGAACTCAACCTGGCGGCGGACCTCAGGTTCGTCTACAAATTCCGTTACCAGGCGCCGTATGGCGATCTCGGCTCCGAGCACGAGCTCTGCCATGTCTTCCTCGGCCGAGTCGACGATGACGTGCGGCCGAACGAGGAGGAGATCGCGGCGATCCGGTTCGTCAGTGCCGAGGCACTGGATGCGGAGCTATCGGACACGCCGGAGCGGTTCACGCCCTGGTTCAAGCTGGAGTGGGATGCCCTGATCGGCGAGCACGCCGACCTGCTCGAGGCGTATACGGAGCCAGCGCGGCGCCATAAACGATAGGGCTTGGGGGTAGTCGGCAACGAGGCCTAAAGCTCGCACAGCGAGCAGACCGTTGCCGACTACCCCCAAGCCCTATCTCATCCTACATACTTGTAATATTCGATCCCGAGATCACTGAAGTGACGGTCGTCGGTCTGGCCGACGTGATCGATGACGAACTCGTTGATGGGCAGGTAGTCGAGACCGGTCGCGCGGCGCCCGGCGTGCAGGGCCTCGTACTGCTCGAACGTGATGTCGACGGCATGCTGCATGGCGTCGCCGAAGCGTATCGCCGCGGTTGCTTCGCGCCAGCCGTCGGCCATGAAAAACGGAATCACTTCGGCCGCGTCGCCGCTGCCGTAACCGAGCGTCAGTACCTCTTCACCAGCGCTGAGACGATCTTCGTCCAGCGCCTGTTCGAACCCGGCTGCCATCCAGGCCGGCAGTGCGGCCGTGTAAAGGTTACCCAGGTCGAGCATCGTGTCGCTGCCCAGCGCGAGCTTGTCGAGAATCTCGCGGCGGTAATGGCGCGACGCGCGGAAAGCCCTGAATACGGCCATCGTCAGGGGATAGGCCTCGTATTGATGGCGCTCCGGCGCAGCGAGTGAAGCGACGTCCGGATTGGCTCCCATTTCCTCGATAACGGCCTGCGGATCGACGCCCGCTTCGTAGCAGTAGGATGCGAGTTCGGCACGATCGGCCGTGCCGCCATGGCTCAGCGCAAACAGGTAGGAAATCGCCCAGCCCGTTTCCGGCATGCGCCGGTAAGGCCTGTGCATGAACACCGTCTTCAACGTGCGCAAATAATCGCTCGGATTCAGGCGGCGTTTCTCGTACATGTCCGCGAGCGCATGCAGCGTCTCGTCGACGTAGCAGGTCGTCGAATACTTGCCGTTGAAGACGGGAAAATCCTGTATGTGGTGCGACTCGGAACGGTCCTGCCCGCAGAAGCGCACCATCGGCTTGCGGAAATCCATGACGCGATAGTCCGAGGCGGAACCGGAGCCGACGAGATCGACGACGGCAAGTTTCGGATCCTCCTCCAGCAGCATAGCCACGGCGCCAGCGCCCTGCGTGGGTTCACCACTCGAGCCGCGCGCATACTCCGCGATGTCCGCACATACCACGATGGCCTGGCCGCCGGCGCCGTCGAGGGCGAGGTGCCGTATGGCGCCTTTCATGCCGTAAACGCCGCCCAGGCAGGCGTGCTTGAATTCGGGTACTTCGCAGCTTCGCGAGATCGGCGGCATGCCGCGCGCCTCGAGTGCCCTGTCGACCATCCCCTTTATGATGATCGCGCCGGCTGAATTATCAGTGCTGGACTCGGTGCCGAGGCCCAGGAACTTGATCCGCGTGGGGTCGACGTCGTACTGCTCGATAAGGCGCATGACGGCCGTTGCCGCCATCGTGTAGACGCTGTGGTTCGGTCCGCGTACGCGGAAACTGCGGCCCACGACTTCGCGCACCTTCGGCCAGTGGCCGCCGGTCCACTCGCACCAGTCCTCGAGCCAGACCCGATAGGGCGGCACGTAGGCGGCGAGGCCTGATATTCCGATGGGTTTCCTGGTGAAGTGATTCATAGCCTGGACTTTAGGTTAGCCCGGGAATTTTAGTGTTCCCGGCCGTGCTGCTCAACTAATTATTCACCGGATATGCCGATGGACCCGGCCGTAACCCGCTATTTATGCAGAATATGGCGGACGCCAGTTGCCGGGGCGTTGTTTTTCTTGTCTGCGCTATTGCCATAATAATAGGTGTTTCCGCATTTTCGTCCACCCGGATCTTCAAACCGAGAAGGCGGCCATCGTCACTGCGCCGATCATGGTAACCGTGAATCCCGCCAGGTACGACACGGTCAGGACGATATATTTGAGCGCCGTGAGCAACCGCCCCTGGCCGTAAACGCGGCGCATCGCGACAAAAAGGTACACGGGGACGTAGAACGACGCGGCGACGATGAGCAGGATGCCGATTGCTTCGGGCGTCGGCAATACCGCATTCAACCGCCCGATGAGGATCTGCAGCGTCAGTATCAGGAACATGAAGGCGTGAAAGTGGACGAAGAACAGCAGGTGCTCGACGTAGTAGCGGCGTGACAACGGGTATAGCGCCTTCAGCACGAACGCCATGATCGGCAGCAGGACAATCAACGCGATCGGGATATTGTCGACGACGTTTCTCAGGAACTGGCGCCCATTGTCTTTCTTGATTTGCTCGCAGAGATGCGTCAGGCGCTCCGGCGTCAGCCGCCGTTTCAGCCAGTCGGGGCCGTCGATCGAGTCCTCGTCAAACTGGCAGTTTGCCTCTGGCGCGCCGTCTCCGTTGATTCGAATGTCGAGCCTGTCCCCCGTCTCCTCTTCCGCCTCGACCGTGGCTGCCGGGGCGCCGATAGTTATTCCTTCCTCCGCGAGGTCCCGGCGGACCTCATCCGCAATCTCGGCGGCCTCGTGCCGTTGTTCGTCAGAGGCGTCCTCCTGCGTCTGGGGCTCGTAGAAAATGCCGAACGTCTCGCGGGGATCGAAAAAGGCGACGAGAAAAAACAGCAGGCTGAGTACGAGGTACATGCGAAACGGCGGCATGTAGCGCGCGCGGCGGCCCTGCAGGTAGTCGTACGTCAGCCGTCCCGGCCGGATGACCAGCGGCACCACCGTCCGCCACAGTCGCGAATCGAGTTCGAACAGGTCGCCGAATGCGTCGCGCACCAGCTCCCACAGGCTGATGAGGCGGCCGCGCGCGCGCTGGCCGCAATTTCCGCAATACTGTCCCCGCATATGTGCGCCGCAGTTGAGGCATTCCGGCATCTCGCCGGCGGGCAGTTCGCGAAACTCGTCTTCGCGCAGGATGCGTTCCTGCCAGGAAATCGCGTCGCCGAACCGGTCGAGGGCGGCGGCCTCCATCTCGGTCGCCAGCCCGTCGACGAAGCGCTCGAGGGCTTCGTCGTCCTCGAGTGTGAACTGGCAGGCCTTGCCGGGACGGCCCTCGACGTCCGGACCGACCTCGAAGGAGACGGCATCGACGACGCCCGCGGTGCGCCGGGCTCGTTCCAGTTGCTCCCGGACCCAGGCGTCGTAGTCGCCGAGCGATTCCGGCTCTACGAAAACCAGGCTTTCATAGATGAGGCCGGCGGGACGAGCTGTCATCGGCCCTTATTCGTTTTCGGTCTTTTTCTTGCGGCTGGCCTTCTTTCCGGAGACCTTTTGTCGCGGTGCCTGTTTACGCTTCGCTGCCTTTTTCGCCGGTTTTGGCGAAGGCTTCTCGGCTTCTTTGCCGGGCGTGCGCCTGAGATCTTCCGGTGCAAAGTCGTCGACGGCGAGCAGCGAGAAGACCTTTTCGTGGTAATCGCGCAATTTCGCGGCTTCCTCGTTGTCGATGACTTCAGCGCCGGCCGCTTCATCGATCTGCGTGCCCAGGTACTCGGTACTGATGAGCCCTTCCTTGTAGGCCTGGCGCAACCTGCGTTCGAGCGGCGCGAGTTCGATGCTCATCTGCAGGGCCTGCTCCAGCAGTCCGACGGGATTGCCGGGCTCTACGGTCGTGTATGCCTGTTCGCTCAGCCGCTCGCGGGCCTCGCCCGGCGCGGTCACCAGGTCGACGACCTTGTGTACGAGGTCGTCGGATGGTGCGGAGTAGGTGCGTCCGCGAGGAAATATGAAGATGCGCAGGAATCTCGCTGCCCAGCGGTTCGGCAGGTTCCGCAGGAACGAATGCAGCGCTTCCTGGGCCTGGTACATCAGGGTGCGCACGGACCACTCGACAAGCGGCAGGTCCGTGGCGCGCCGTCCCTGGTTCTCGAAATGCTTGAGTACGCAGGACGCGAGGTAAATCGAGCTCAGCACGTCACCGAGCCGCGCCGACAGCAGTTCGCGCTTCTTGAGGTCGCCGCCGAGCGTCAGCATCGCGAAGTCCGAGGCCAGCGCAAACGCGGCGCTGTAGCGATTGATGTTCTGGTAGTAGCGGCGCGTCGGGGTATTCAGTGGCACTTTGCTGAATTTCGCATGCGTCAATGCCAGGAAGAACGAGCGTGCCACGTTGCTGATCGCGTAGCCGACGTGGCCGAAGAGCGCATCGTCGAATTCGATCAGGCCGCGGTCGATGTCCTCGTCGCCGGCGGCCGCGAGTTCGCGCAGGACGAAGGGATGGCAACGTATCGCGCCCTGTCCGTAAATGATCAGGCTGCGCGTCAGGATATTGGCGCCTTCGACGGTGATCGCGATGGGGGCAGCCATGAAACCGCGGCCGAGATAATTATTCGGCCCGAGGCAGATGGCCTTGCCGCCGTGCACGTCCATTGCGTCGTTGCTGACTTTGCGGCCCAGTTCCGTGCAGTGGTATTTGAGAATGGCCGACGGTACCGCCGGCTTCTCGCCCTGGTCGATTGCGCCGGACGTCACCGATACGGCGGAATTCATGATGTAGCTGTAGCCGGCGATACGGGTCAGCGCCTCACCGACGCCTTCGAAGTTGGCGATCGACGTATTGAACTGCTTGCGAATCACGGCGTATGCGCCGGTCGCGTAACTCGCCGCCTGGGCGCCGCCCGCGGCACTCGAGGGCAGGGTGATCGCACGGCCGACGGACAGCAGTTCGACCAGCATCTTCCAGCCCTTGCCGGCCATCTCCTGGCCACCGATGATCGCGTCGATCGGGACGAAAACATCCTTGCCGGACGTCGGCCCGTTCAGGAACCCGATGGTCAGCGGATGGTGGCGCCGGCCGACGGTTACGCCGGGCGTGTCGGTGGGAACGAGGGCGGCGGTGATGCCGTATTCGTCCCGGTCGCCGATGAGGTGGTCCGGGTCGTACAGCTTGAAAGCGAGGCCGAGCACCGTCGCGATGGGCGCCAGCGTGATGTAGCGCTTGTCCCAGTTCAGGCGGATGCCGACGACGGTCTTGCCTTCCCACTCGCCTTTGCAGACGACACCGCTGTCGATGATCGAAGCGGCATCGGAACCTGCCTGCGGCGACGTCAGGGCGAAACACGGGATCTCGGTGCCGGCTGCGAGGCCCGGCAGGTAGCGGTTCTTTTGTTCCTCGGTGCCGTAATGCAGCAACAATTCCGCCGGTCCCAGCGAATTGGGCACGCCGATCGTCGACGAGGCCGTCGCGCTGCGGCTCGCGAGCTTCATGATGACGCAGGCATTCGCGTAGGCCGAGAATTCCAGCCCGCCGTATTGCTTG
>Ga0316187_10002418_pt1 | contig 16250 bp, 8 predicted proteins | sample CroRivburrow1_MG_FD_204927 | JGI IMG/M metagenome (GOLD analysis project Ga0316187, IMG submission 204927) | Coastal sediment microbial communities from Maine, United States - Cross River worm burrow 1 | ecosystem: Environmental > Aquatic > Marine > Coastal > Sediment | place: USA: Maine... | reverse complement strand
CCGCAGGCCCGGTTTGCCCTGACGTTGCACGTCAACGAACGAGAGGGTGGAGTGCACCTGCGCGCCGTCTATCGGCAGGCACTGTTCTCGACGCAGCTGATCGACCGGATGCTCCTCCAGCTCGCCGGGCTGCTGGAAACGGTTGTCGCTGATCCGACAATGGCGATCTCCGGGATCCGGCTTTTGACCGAGACCGAGCGTCAACATATCCTGGAGGACTGGAACGACACGGCTGCCGACTACCCGGCCGAACGGTGTGTGCATCAGCTGATCGAGGAGCAGGTGGGGCTGACACCCGACGCGGTGGCGGTGCAGTGTGGCGAGACCCGGTTGACGTTTCGCGCACTCAACCGGCTCGCAAACCGGCTCGCGCATGCCGCACGGGCGCTCGGAGTAGGGCCCGGCTCGTTGGTCGGGATCTATCTGGATCGCCAGCCAGCGATGCTTGGCGCCCTCCTCGGCATCCTCAAGGCCGGCGGAGCGTACGTACCACTGGACCGGCAATGGCCGGTGTTCCGGCTTGCGCAGATTATCGGCGACGCTTGCCTGGAGGTTATCGTGACGGATCGGGAAGGCGAGGCGTCGCTCCCGGACGGTGTGCAGCACGTCATCCGTGTGGAATCGCCGGATGACCTGCCGCCGGTGGCCGACGACGCGGCCGCGGCGAACCCGCCACCGTTGGCCACGCCCGACGACCTGGCGTACGTGATCTATATGTCGGGCTCGACGGGCGAACCGAAGGGAGTGTTGATCGAGCACCGTTCGCTCGTCAACTATGTGTGGGGGATCCTCGATCGTCTTGAGCTGCGATCGCTGCGGACCTTCGCACTGGTTCAACCCCTGAGTGTGGATTCATCGGTCACGACGATCTATGGGTCATTGCTCGCAGGTGGTTGCCTGCACCTGATTTCGGAGCACGACTCGTTGAACCCGGCCGCGTTGTCAAGCTACTTCGCCGCGCACGCCATTGACTGTGTGAAGATTGCCCCGTCGCACCTGATGGCGGTCAACGCCGAGCTGCCGCACCTGCTCATGCCACGGAAGTTGCTGGTCCTCGGGGGCGAGGCCTCGCGTACAGAGTGGATCGCCACACTGCGTGCCGCGGTGCCCGCGTGCCGGATCGTCAATCACTACGGTCCAACCGAAGCGACCGTGGCTGTGACGACACATCAGATTACGGCTGAAGGTGGCAGCCCGGATTCCAGAACGGTCCCGATCGGACGTCCCCTGCCGAACGTGCGGACCTATGTGCTCGACGAGCACGGTCAGCCTGCCCCGTTGGGCGTGGCGGGGGAGCTGTACCTCGCAGGGGATTGTGTGGCCCGCGGCTACCTGAACAGGCCCGGGGCAACCGCGCAGGCCTTCGTGCCCGATCCGTTCGACGGGAATGGGGGACGGTTGTTTCGTACCGGCGACCGGGCGCGCTATCTGCCCACCGGCGACCTCGAGTACCTGGGACGAGAGGACGGCCAGGTCAAGGTGCGTGGATACCGGGTCGAGTTGGGAGAGATAGAGGCGGCGATCGCCCTGTATGCCGGCATCACCGACGTCGCCGTCATCACCGAAACCGGCGATGGGGAGACGAGGCTGGTGGCTGCCGTGGCGACCCGGGCACCGGGTGATCTGACGCTGGGTGCTCTGCGCCGCTTTCTCAAGGAGCGCCTGCCCGATTACATGTTGCCAGGCGCGCTCGTGCTGGTCGACGCGTTGCCGCGGACCGGTCCGGGCAAGCTGGATCGCGCGTCACTCCGTCGAACCCTGCGGCAGATGGAACCGGCACCTGACGCCGGGATGGAGAATATGGCCCGGTGTGCGTCCCGCACTCCGGTCGAAACGGCTCTCGTTGAGATCTGGTCCGCCGTATTGGGCCTGGATGGAATCGGAGTCCACGACAGCTTCTTTGACGCTGGAGGACATTCACTGAGCGTCATGCAGGTGATGAGCCGGGTGCGGAACGTGCTGGGTGTGGATTTGCCTGTCCGTGCGTTCTTTGATGCCCCTACGGTTGCCGAGTTGGCCGAGGTAATCGAGAGGGCAGTGTCGCGGGCCTCGACCGAATAGGAAGTCATCGTGGCAGCCGATTCGATTCCTCGACGGCCCGACCGGGGGATCGCTCCGCTGTCGTTTGGTCAGCAGCGGCTCTGGTTCCTCGAGCAACTGGAGCCGGGCACGCCGGCGTACCATACGTCAGCGGCGTATCGCATTGAGGGGTCGCTGGACCGACAGGCGCTCGAGCGGAGTCTGAGGACGCTGGTCGAGCGCCACGAAGCACTTCGCACCCACATCGAGGTCCTGGATGATGTCCCGATGCAGGTCGTCGATCCTCCCGGCCGGTTCTCGCTGGAGGTCGTTGACCTCGGGTGGTGCCCTTCAGCCGAGCGCGAACGGGAGGCGCTCGAACGCGGCGCGTCCGCCAGCCTGTCCCCGTTCGACCTCGCGCGCGGGCCCCTGTTTCGGTCCAACCTGTATGTGGTAAGCCCGACCATCTCGATCCTGGTTTTCGTGATGCACCACATGATGTCGGATGGGTGGTCGGCAAGGCTCCTCTTCGGGGAGCTGTCGACTATCTACGGCATGGCAGTCAGGGGAAAGTCGACCACGCTGCCGCATCCGTGGCTGCAGTACGGGGACTTCGCCGCGTGGCAGGTGGACGGGTATCACCGGGACAAGGTGTCGGACGACATCGACTTCTGGGTGCACAAGTTGGCGGGGCTGTCCGAGCTCGCCCTCCCGGCTGACCCGATCCGCTCCGATGTGGACCGGTACGAAGGGGCAGAGGAGACGGTCACGATCTCGGGGGAACTCGCCACCGCCCTGCAGAAACTGGGCCGGCGGCATCGCACGACCCTCTTCATGACCATGGTTGCGGCCCTCGACACGCTCCTCTTTCGGCGCACAGGACAGGAAGACATCGTAGTCGGCTCGCCGACGTCCGGTCGCGACCGGATCGAGGTGGAAGGCATCGTCGGTCTCTTCCTCAATGTCATTCCCCTGCGCGTCTCGCTGTCCGGATCCCCGACGTTCGCTGATCTTCTCGCCCGTGTGCGGGACGCAGCCCTGGACGCGCTCGGGCATCAACAGCTTCCGTTCGAGAAGTTGGTTGAGGAACTCAGTCCCGAGCGTAGACTGGATCGAGATCCGATCATCAGTGCGATGGTGAACTTCATCCCGGCCGCCTGGCGCACCCTCGATCTGAATGGCATGCCGGTGCAGCGGCTGACCTTGCCCGAGCGATCGGCGCGATTTCCACTCACCCTGTATATTGTGGAGGAGCCGGGGGGCCTGGTCCTGCGACTGGTCTGCCAACGGGCGCTGTTCGGATCGGGCACGATGCGGTCGCTCCTCGATCAGCTGGTCTTTCTGCTCGAGCAGGTTGCGGCCGATCCGGGTCAGGCGGTAACCACGTATTCGCTCGTCACGCCGACGGCCCGGCGTGTCTTGCCCGATCCGATGCGACGATTGGAGGCACCACACTACGAGGAGACAATTCAACAGTTCGCCTCATGGGTCGAGCGGTCACCGGATGCCGTTGCCTTGCGGCAGGAGGGTTACACCTGGTCCTATGGTGATGTCGATGCGTTGGCCTCCACCCTGGTGCGTGGGCTGGGCGAGCAGGGGATACGTGCCGGAGACGTCGTAGCACTCCATGGGCCATCGAGTGTGGCACTCGTGGCCGGGATCATCGGTGTCTGGCGTTGCGGCGGGGTCGTGCTCACGCTTGATCCGGACCTTCCTGAGTTGCGGATCGACACGTTGCTCCGCGAATCGATGGCGCAGCACCTCCTGTCGTGGAACGAGACGCGGCCGGCGGCAGTCTCGGTACGTAAAATTCCTTCATCGCCGGATTTGGCGACGACGGTCAGTCTCGACCGACCAGTCAGCGGGGCGGCCCCGCCCGGCCAGCCGGTAGCGAGCGAGGCCGCCTATGTGTTCTTTACGTCGGGCACGACCGGGACCCCGCGAGGCGTCGTCGGTACGCATGCCGGCCTCAGCCATTTCCTGGACTGGCAAAGGCAGACGTTTGGCGTCGTTCCTGGCCACCGCGTCGCGCAGTTGACAGGGCTCTCCTTCGACGTGGTACTCCGTGACCTGTTCCTGCCACTGACGAGCGGTGCAACGCTCTGTCTTCCTGGCAGTGAATCTCGATTCGAGCCGGCGCGTGTGCTCGAGTGGATCACCGAGGAGCGGATCACACAGCTTCACGCGGTGCCAAGCCTGGCTGATCTCTGGCTCACGGCCGCAGACGGCCCGCGGAATGACCACGTGGTCCGGCAGGTGTTCTTCGCTGGCGAGCCGCTGCCCGATCGGTTAGTGCAGCGCTGGCGCGAGGTCTTCCCGGGATGCGAGGTTGTCAATCTCTATGGGCCAACCGAAACCACGCTCGCCAAGAGTTGCTACCGCGTGCCCGCAAGTGAGCCGGTTGGAATGCAGCCTGTCGGTTCCGTACTCCCCCACACCCAGGTGCTCGTCCTGACGCCGGGGCGCAAGCTCTGCGGCGTGGGAGAACCGGGAGAGATCTTCATCCGTACTCCTTTCCGCACCCGGGGTTATCTCCGTAAAGCTGACACGGCCGCCCACTTCATCGTCAACCCGTTTCGGGAGGAGCCGTCCGATATCGTGTATCGGACCGGCGATCGCGGCCGCTATCGACCCGATGGGATGCTCGAGATCCTTGGGCGGCTCGACGATCAGATCAAGATCCGCGGTGTGCGGATCGAGCCGTCCGAGATCGCCGCGACACTTTCAGGTTGCCCTGGTGTAGGCTCCAGCTTTGTGATGGCGCGCAAGGATGGTGACACTGATGTATTCCTCGCGGCATATGTCGTACCCGGCGCCGGCGACATGCGAGACGCCGCAGCCATCCGCACCTTTCTCAGTCAGCGGCTGCCGACGGCGATGATTCCGGCGACCGTCGTCTTCCTCGATGCGTTGCCGTTGACGCCGAATGGCAAGGTCGATAGAGCGGCGCTGCCGGTCCCAGCCGTTGAAACAATGGTTGGCGAGGACACGTTCGTTGCGCCGCGAACCGAAGTTGAGCGACAGATCGCCGAAGTGTGGAGCGAGGTGCTGGGAGTCGAACAGGTTGGCATTCACTGCAATTTCTTCGATTTGGGTGGGCATTCCATCGCGGCCCTCCGCGTCATCAACCGACTCCAGGGCGAGATGCTCCGCGTGTCGCTCCGCATGCTGTTCGAGGCGCCCACGCTCGTCGATCTCGCCCAACGGATCGGAAGGGGTCGGTGACAAATGAGAATCATTTACAGTTCAAATTTTGCATGAGCTGTGGGGCAACTGTAACGTGTCGGTTACAGAAGCCAACCCATAACTGCAGCGAAAAGATTCGCGAGTATGCTGTCGACCGGAGGGAGGCTCCGTAAACGCACTCAAAGTGCAGAATGAATGAGAGGATTAATGAGAATGAGTATCATTTGTTACCGACCCCTCTTCTACCCTCTAGAGCATATTCCTGTCCGCTAGCGCGCGTGAACGCGTTGCCGGACCCCGGCGGAGTAGTTATGATCCCTTTGTGTGGGCAGTTCTGTGTGGAAGGGGCAGGCGTTATGTCGAAATCGATAGCGGGTGAGGGAAGGTCTTGCGCTGATTTGCGAGCAATGCACGTCTGCATTCGATCTGCCCAACCTCCAGAGGCGAGAACGCGGCGTTGGGGCAACCCAGTCGGGCCAGCACCGGTGCCAATCCTGGTCCAAGTGAACGTGACGCGCCTGTTCGACCAAGTTACCGCTTTGAGCAGTCCGGTTAACGAGAGCCTTGGTTTCGCCGCTCCACCCGCGGCCGTGTGCTTTCGCAGTCAGCGTCGTTGATCGAGATCGTGGACCAATCTCGAGAGGTGAAGCCTCCGGCTGAACCCGGGCCGCCGGCTCCACCCAACGTGCGCAAACCCCGGCGTTCGGTCTATATCGTGGTCATCCTCGTGTTTATGGTGTACGTGGCGTGGATCATGGGGCCGTATTTGCGGTCGGTCATTGTCCGCGATGCCGCTGTTACCTCTTGGTTGAATGTAGCCACCGCTCCTATCTACGGAACGCTGGAGTTCGACCCGCAGTCGGCCGACGGCGTGGTGGGGCCCAGTGGCGTTATCGTGCGCGTCCGTAACAACCTTTTAAGCCGTAAAGATTTGACCGCGGCCCAGATCAAAGTCGACCACGCTTCAGCTCGGGTAAATGAGTATCGGGCTTTTCTCGAGGGCATCATTGAGATGGACCAGGAGCGCGCTGAACTGAAATCGCGCTACGCCGACACCTTTCGAGCGGAACTGGACGCTCAGATTTTCGGCATGACGCGCGAAATCGATGTCACCAACAAGCGATTGGCGATCGTGAACAAGATCGCGGATCGCCAGGAAAAGCTGTACCCGCAAGGCGGCACGTCGCAGGCTGCGGCAGAGGAGGCCTGGTTGCGGGTATCGAGTCTGGAATGGCAACTTGTTCAACTGCAAAAAGACCTTGAACACGCGAAAGTACGACGGCAGGCGGCCAATCACGGTGCGTTCATCACGCCGAACGGCGACGACCCCGATTGGGTACGCGGCGAGCGCATGGAATTGAAACTACAGAAGAAAAACGTGCGTCTGGAATTGAGACAGGCCGAGGCAGATCTCGCTATCGCGCAGGCCGCTTTGGTTATCGCAAAAGAAGACTACGCCAGATTGTCGGAAGGCTTCGTTAGCGCCCCCCCAGGCAGCATCGTGTGGAGCGAGAAGGCCGCCCCTGGGGCCACAGTGCGTGAGGGAGACCCGATCGCCGAGTGGTTGGACTGCTCGGTATTACTGATCGACGTGCCGGTTGCGGACGCCGAAGTATCACTGATCAAGACCGACATGGAAGCCGAGATCATTCTGGAAGGGAGTTCCACGGTCCGTACCGGGCGGGTGCTGTCGACCCGCGGTTCGGCCTTCACCCTTGGAAAGGGCGACCTGGCTGCTCTGGCCAAGGGCCGTCGCAACGGCGTCGCTCAGGTCCTGCTGGATTTTTCTCGCGAGCGACAGGCACCACCAGGAGTCGGGGCAGGTAATAATCAGCCTCGATACCCATCCCCTGGACGTGGATAGCTGCCCGGTAGGGCGCGCCGCCTGGGTGGATATACAAGACCTGAGCCTGATGGATGTCATCATGACACGCCTGCGGCTTCGAGACTGAGAGCGCAAAATGACCCCTTGACTGACGCATCGTTTGCGCATATCGAATGCAAGCGTACTGCGACCGGGGATACACCGAAAGACGGATTGAGCTATCGGTGGTCCGGTAAACGATCGGAAGTTGTCCGGGCTGGCCCGAGAATACGGCGAAATGACAATGCCACCATGGTCAAGGCGGGCAGGAACGTCAGCGTGACGATGGCGGTCCCGACCAGGCCGAACATGACGATGACGCCGAGGCCACGATAGAGTTCGGTCCCTTCGCCCGGGATCAGGACCAGTGGCGCCAACCCGAAAACGGTGGTCAGCGTGGTCATGGCGATGGGCCGCAGGCGGGTGGCGACGGCGTCGCGGACGGCCTGATAGGGCGCCATGTGGTGTTCCCGGGTGTTGACCATCGCCTGGTGCACGATCAGGATGGGGTTGTTCACCACGGTGCCCATCAGGATGAGAAAACCCAGCATGGTGATCATGTCGAACGACTGGCTAACCGCCGGGTAGCCGATCGCCGGCAGCCAGGCCCCCACCTGGTTCATCAGCCAGAGCCCCACGATGCCGGAGGCGATTCCCAGGGGAATTGTGGTCATGATCAGCAGCGGGTAACCCCAGTTGGACAGGATCGCCACCAGGATAAGATAGATAACTACCAGGGCTACCGCGTAGTTGGCGGCCAGGGACTCCCGCGTTGCCTGAAGCTGATCGCTGGCGCCGGAGATACGGATTTTTACACTGCCGGGGATTTTACCCGCGTTCTGCAGGTAAGACACCACATCCTGCTTGACCATTCCCAGACCCGTCTCGAGAGCGATGCTGTCCGGTGGGATTATACTCATGGTGACGGTACGATTGCCGTCCACGCGGCGGATGTTGCTGGTATCGACCGATTCCACGATGCTGGCGAGGGACGCCAGAGGCACCACCGCGTTGCCTGGCGTATGGATTGGCAACTGGCCGAGCGTATCGAGCGCGGCATTGCCGGCCGTACTGCTGTAGAGGTAGATGTCGATCTTGTCGTCGGCAAGAAAGAATTCATCGACAAAGGCGCCGTCGGTCATGGCGGCGATGATGAACCCCATGTCCGTATTGGACATGCCGGTTTGCGAAAGCCGTTCCCACCTGGGCCTGATCTCGACCATGGGTTGTGACAGGGTCAGTGACGCGGGCTGAGTCCGGATCCGTGGCTTGTCAAACACTTCTCTGGCGCGGGATTCGGCATCTGCGGCAACCTCGTAGATGGATTGCAGGGACGGGCCTGAAATATCCAGGTCGATGCTTCGAGTGCCACCGCTGTTGCTGGTTATGATGGAACCGCGCGATACGAAAGAGCGCATGCCGACATAACTGCTGAATTTTCGATCTATGGCATCCATCAGCGCCTTGATGTCCCTGGGATCCTTCGGTTGGGAGATGATGCGCAGGCGCGTGGCCTCGATGCTCAGGTTGAAATAGGCCATGGCCGGCACGTCGGTTTCGCCGCGCTGAAATTGGCCGGGATCGTGATCCAGAAAAGGCAGGAAATACTCCTGTACCTCGTCACCGATACTCGCCATGGTTTCCAGATTGTATCCGGTGGGCGGACTCATGCTGGCAAACAGTTTGGGCTCCTCGCCCTCAGGCAGGTATTCCGCCGGCGGAGTGAGATAAACGATAAACGCGACGCAGATCACGATCACCGCCGTAATGATTCCCAGTCGATGCGCGCGTGTCCTGATCAACCATTCGACCCGGTTGATCAGGAACTCTCGCCAGGCCGCCGGGGGCGGGGAACCGTGCTCCTGGTTCCCTCTGAAGGCATGGGCCGCTGCCGCGGGGACCACGGCAATCGCCACCAGCATGGAGGCGACTATTGAGGCTGAGATGGCGATGGCGACATCGGAATACAGCTGGCCTGCCTCTTCGGCGATGAACACAATGGGCACGAACACCATTACCGTGGTCAGGGTCGACGCCAGTACCGCGGGCCAGACCTTGCGTACTCCGTCGACGGCAGCCTGCCATCGATCCAGTCCCTTGCGCCAGGACAGTTCAATGCTTTCCAGTACAACGATGCTGTTATCCAGCGTCATGCCGATGGCGAAGGCAACTCCGGCCAGCGAGATTACATTTATGGTACGCCCTGCGACCATCAGGCCCATGAAGGCAGCGATAGTGCAGATGGGTATGCCGATGACCCCGATCAGCGTGGATTTTCCAGTACGTAGAAACAGGAACATGACGATGCTGGCCAACAGGGCGCCGATCAACAGGTTGGTCCAGACGTTGTAGATCGAGGCCTCCACATAGCCCACGTCGTCAGCTACCAGGAACATCTCCATTCCGGCGGGTTTGAGTATTTCCTCGTTGATCGATTCGACTTCCAGCATCATACCGCGCTTGATGTCGATGACGTTGGAGCCGGCCTGGCGCCGTACGGACATGCCGATCACAGGGCTGCCGTTAGTATATGAATAGCGGCTGATCTCGAAATGGCCCAGTCGTATATCTGCAATCTCCCCCAGGCGGATCAACGCATCACCGCGATTGTCGACGATCAGTTCCTTCAGATCCCCGATGTCTCTGAAACGGCCTACAGTGCGCAACAGATAACGTCTCTTGCCGGATTCGATCTCACCGCCGGAAAGGTCCCGGTTTCGCTGCTGGATGGCGCTGCGGACCTGGCCCACGTTGAGGTTGCGCTCGGCAAGCCGTACGGGATCGATGATCACCTGAATCTGCCTTTCGGCACCCCCGTAAACAGATATCTCCGACACCCCGGGCACCGTTTCCATGCGCGAGGCGACCCGGTCCTGGATGAAGTCCTGCATGGGGATCATCTTCAGTCCCCGGGGGTTGCCCGGCAGGGGCGCGACCCGGAAAAACATGAATGAGTTGGCCGAGAAGGAGGTGGCGTAGATCCGCGGTTCGTCCACATTGTTGGGGTACGAAGGCACGCGGCTCAAGGCATTGATCACATCGATCATGGTATCGTTGAGGCTGATCCCGAACGGGAACTCCAGTTCGACCCTGGCGCGACCGAAAGACGCGGATGAGACGATACGCTGCAACCCGGGCACGCTGCGCAGGTGCTCCTCCTGTTCGACGAGGATCTCTTTCTCCACGTCCTGCGGGGTGGCGCCTGGCCAGACGGTGCGAACGGAAATCGTGCGCACCTCCAGGTCGGGGATCATTTGCACCGGGATCTTCGTGGCGGCGACGACGCCCAGCAAGGCCACGATAAGCGTGGCAACCGCGATCAATATTCCGCGCCTGACCATGGCATCCCACACGGTGTTATCCTCCGGTTCGTCTATTCTGCGTTCTTGATGACGACAATTTGATTGTCCTGCAACGCTTCATTGCCCCGTAAAACGATAAGAGTATCGGGAGAGAGGCCACTGGTGACAACGACCTTGCCGTTGAAGCTCGGCCCCGTCAGGACCTGGCGCTCGGATGCCTGGAACTGGCTGCCTTCCTCGGTGACCACCCACACCGTGATGCGACCGTCCGGGTAGCGTATTAACGCGTCACGATGGACCACGACACCCTGGGTGTTTGTATTCAGCCTCAGGACAGCACTGGCCGACATTCCCGGTGCGAGTTTGACCGTCGGATTATTCAACGCCACTCGGATCAAAAAGTTGCGGGTAGTGGTATCCGCAACGGGGATGATCGTATCGATCACGCCGTCGAACGTTTTCCCGGGGTGTGCATCCAGCTGGACACGGATTTCGGCGGTCTGTTCCAGCTTCGGATAAACGGTCTGGGGCACCTGGAAGTCGATGCGGAGCCCGGTGGATGCCACCAGTTCGACGACGGGCTGCCCTGGTTGAATCCATTCACCCTGTTCTACCAGCTTTTGGCTGATGACGCCGTCAAACGGGGCGGTAATTCGGTGACGTTCCAGACGTGCCGTCAGCCGTTTCTGTGTCGCCTGGTACCGTTTCAATCCCGCGCTGTCGATCCGCACCTCCGCTGCCAGCGAATCGATCTCGTTGACCGCAACGGCGCGGCTCTGTGCCAGGGGCCTGGCAACGGCGAGGCGGCGCCGGGCATCCTCCAGTTCCTGCATCGCCTGCTCAGTATCGGCTGCAGCCGCCTCGAGGAACAACGCTTCCAGTTCCTCGTTGAGCTGGAGGATTTCGTCGCCGGCCTTCACCTGGTCGCCGATCTCGATTTCGAGGGACTCGATAATTCCGCTCACCTCCGTCGACAGACGGGCTATGCGCGGCGATACCACGGAACCGGTTAGTGGTACCTCTTCGATCAGAGTGCTCTGCTCTGCCCGGCTCACGCTGACCATTGGGCCCGCCTGGCCAAATGCGGGGATTCCAGCTGTGAATAAAGCAAGTACCAGGAGCCACCTGGCGACAGTAACGACGGCGGCCCGCGACGGGTTTATGATCGATGGGCTAACAATATCGGCGGTTAAAGATTTGTTTTGCATTCAGCTCATTCAAGTGCCCCGTATCGGTTACGTGACCCAACTTGATCGATGACTCCCGTCTGTGAATCCTGATCATATCGGATGATACCGTGCACTGCATACTTATTGTGGAATGGTAAAAGATGCCGGTATGGGCAAGGTTACCGAAGAGCGGTCTGGGAAAGGTGGAGCCTGCCTGAGAGCTCTGCCGGACGGGCATCAAGTGGGTTGGCGTAACCCTGTGACCGCGGCCTGTTGGATCACATGGGTGCGCGAAGAGTCAGCCCCCGGGTTTGAAATTCAAGGTGCATTTCCTGGAAGCACAATTCAATACCGATGCGGCGCGCGGTTTCGACATAGGGCAAGGACAGGTGGTGTTCAAATACGTTCGACGGCGTCCTGCAGCAACAGTTTCGCAATGCAGAACTTGTAGCAGTGATCGAACTCCTCGCAAGCCAGGCAGTCATCCCACTCGCCAATGTCCGCCGATATGGTTCGGTTTGAGCGCGTCAGGCCTGTGCGATCGAGTTCGAAAGCAAACACCTTGCCATTCATAGGCGCGTTCTCCTGGAAATGGAGAACCTCATGGAACATGGTACCGTAGCAAGGTTTGTGGTTGCGGTCTGTCATACTGGTTCTCCGTTGAGTATTGGGGTCATTCTTCAGCTGGCCAAGGCGACAGGATTATACGGCTTCACTATCTTTGATGCCGGAAGTGGTTTCATGTCGAAACCAGTTCTGCGTCTTCAGGCAGAACCTGACTAACATAAGCATCAGCGGCACTTCGATCAGCACCCCGACCACTGTGGCGAGCGCGGCACCGGACGACAATCCATACAACATGGCTGCCGTCGCTATGGCGACTTCAAAATGATTCGACGCGCCAATCATCGCGGTAGGCGCCGCATTCTCGTAAGTCAATCCGAATATTTTGGACAGTACATAGCCCAGGGCGAATATCAGCACGGTCTGGACGAACAAGGGGATGGCGATCCAGAGTATGGTCAAAGGGTTCTGCACAATGGTCTCGCCTTTGAAAGAGAACAGCAGAACCAGCGTAATCAACAGTGCGGATATGGTTACCGGGGTCAGGTAACGCAGGAACGTCTCCCTGAACCAATGCTCCCCCTTTGCTGCGATGAGCCATTTGCGGGAGGCGTAGCCGGCCAACAGCGGAAGTGCAACGTAGGCCCCTATTGAAAGCAGCAGTGCCTGCCATGGGACCGGCAATTGCCCGATGCCCAACAGGAAACCGCCCAACACCCCGAACAGGAGCAACATCGTCAGTGAGTTGATCGCCACCATCACAAGAGTATGGCCGTCGTTGCCTTTGGAGAGATAACCCCACACGAGTACCATGGCCGTGCAGGGCGCGATGCCGAGGAGGATGCAGCCGGCAAGATAGCTTCGCCAAAGCGGCACCTCCAGCATCTTCACGCCATCGATGAGGACGACCCGGCCCGCCCCATAGGTGTCGCCTGCATTGAGGTCCTCGCCCAGTGGCATCTTGACCAGGTCGACCGCATCCGTCCCAATGAATTCAATGAACAGGGAGCCCAGGAAGAAGCTCGCGATGGCGTACATCGTGAACGGTTTGACGGCCCAGTTGATGAACAGGGTCAGAGCGACCGGACGCACAGCTTTTCCTGCCTTCACTACCTCATGGAAATCGATCTTCACCATGATGGGGTACATCATGAAGAAAAGACACAGGGCGATCGGAATCGAGACGACCGGCGCGCCATTTACAAAAATGGCCATACCATCGAGCGTGCGTGCGACATCGGGTGCAAACTTTCCAAGCGCTATTCCGGCAACGATGCACAGGGCTACCCACACAGTCAGGTAGCGCTCGAAAAACCCTATCCCTTTGCCATTGGGGCCGGACTGTTCGCAATCAGCGGTGATTCTCGTTGCTCTTTTTCTGACCTCACTCATTTTGAGCCTCTATTTGACTTGTTGACCAGTACCGACATGCGGTGCCCCTTGTTCAGTGAGCACTGCAACGGCGCCAACGCTGTGGGTTTCGGCGAGTTGCAGACCCGTGGCCCTTCGATTTCGCCGGAGATGATCCCCGCTGACTCCAGGATGCGGAGGCGTTCGGAATGCACCAAACCTGAAAAGTGCACCGTACCCGGCGAGTATCCAGAGCGGCGGCCACATCGGCAGTTCGTATCGCCAGTCGTCCACGATGGTGACGGAGTAAAAGAGCGCGAAATAGTAAGAGCACGCCAGTAGCGCCGGCGCCATTACGGCGTACACCCCGCCGCAGCGCCGCAGACCTCGCCAACCGACAATTGACGCCCATATCAAGACAAGTGAATAGACGACGTTCAGGACCACATGAATCACTGAGTATCCAGGCCGCCAAAGAAGCACGAAGTAAACCAGGCGATACAGGCCGACAGTGACGTATTCCCAGTAGGTGCCCGGATCGCCGACATGGGTCTCGGGGATGCCTTTGACCACAATGCCTTTCTGATAAGCCCCGAACAACCATTGCAGGTTGTCAGCCAGGTAGCCGATCCAGGCTATGTCAAACCTGTCCAAATATACAATATATGGCCACAACAGAAACACCACCGCTGTTGGCAGTATGAACAGGGCACTCCAGGCGATCCAGTTGATGAGTGCGCTGTCGCGCCCTTTGCGAATCATCCTCAGGTACGCGATGATGACCCCGAGGAATACCGGAACGACAATTCCGGCCGGTTTCGTGGCCACACACAAAATCGAAACGACACCCGCGCCGACCCACCCGGAAGCGGTGCCACGGGTCAGTGCAGAGGAAAGAAACAACCAGAACGCCGAGAGCAGCGGGATGAAAAAAATATCCGGACTGAACGCTACGAAATTCCACTTTACGACCTCGGCCGGCAGTCCGAGTATCAGGTATAACCCGGAGATCAGGACAAGGAAGCTGGTCTTGTCCGCGCTACTCCCCACCCAGATCCGGAAAATCAACAATGTGCTGAACGAGTAAAACACCATGTTCATCACGATGGACACATACACGGCATGCGGTCCCCAGATCAGGTCCATGTAGCCGAACGCGATGTTCGGGAGCAGATACAGCACTGTATATTCGTCGAATTTGACGCGTTGGAATCCATCACCGCTCAACCCGAGCATCAAGTCGTTGCCTCGCTCCAGGTATCGCTCCGTATCCCCCCCGAGTGTGAAACCGAAGAAAAAATGCGCAGCGACCAAAACGACCAAACAGGCCACAAACGACAAGAACGGCAGGTATCTAGCCTTCATTTTGCCCCATGAGCCCGAACAATGAAGCAGGGCACGAATGGGAGGGTGCCATGTAGATGGAAGGGACCGGGTCCGCTAAACGCGTCGCAATACCTTGCGCTGGAACCGTTTACTCTTCCATGATCTTGCAGGCTCCTCACAAATTGCCCAGGCAAATGCTGCGACCGAGTACAGGTTGTAGAACAAGTGCAGCGTCCCCGCCGCCAGGCATAATTTAAAACCTCCCCGTCTGCGGAAGATGTTCAGCAGCCCTGCGTTCAGGCCCACGAAGGCGGCGCCCGCGATCAATGCCACAACTCCCGCTTTCGCAGGATCCCACCACAGCATAAGGCTCGATATGGCCAGTGCGACCGCCGCCACTGCGGCTAACCGGCGTTTTGTGGAGAGATTCAGCTCATTGGGCAGCCTGCCCTGTCTTATCAATAGCCGGGACCAAGGGATTGCCCTGCAAAATATGTCTGTACGAATGAGTTCCCCGAGCGTCAAATACTTGAGGTGCTTAACCTGTAGATCCGGACACAACACTATTCGATACCCTTGATTCTTCATTCTGGATCCGAGTTCGATGTCCTCGATCGAGGGCTGCCCGTATGTTTCATCAAATCCGCCTACGGACCGGAAGACCGCGTTACGCACTGCACCGCATCCGGCCCAGAACGTGGAAGCCTCCCGTCCGCTGGTCTGGTGAACATGGTGATGTTCGAGATTCTTGTAAAGACTTGCTATGTTTCCAGCCTGGGGGTGGCGGTCATAGGATCCGAACAAAGCATCGATATACGGGTTTTGCATGAAATGCTGTTCTATGCGCTCGATAGTACTTTCCTGGATGGCGACATCAGCGTCGACAAAAACCAGGATATCCGCGTCTTCCGCTTCTGCTGCTCCCCTGTTGCGGGCCCTCGCGGGGCCATATGGCCCGTTCTGGAGCACAATACAATCGATTCCATGCTCATTGGCCACTGACTCGGAGCCATCCGTGGAACTGTCGTCGACAACGATCACCTGGTCCGGACGTCGCGAAGAGCGCGCGATGCTTTTCAGACAAGTATTCAGAAGTTCGCCCCCATTGTAGACAGGCACTATGACCGCAATCTTCATTGTTGCCGCGGGCGAGGCGACATGCAGTTTGCTCACGTAATCTTTCGATTGTTCGCTGGGTATGTGTTTGGGGGGCGTCGCGAATGCCTCAGGGTGTGATCGCCGCGTCCGCTCACGCTCGGATTTGGCGAGCAGATAACGTGTTGGTAAATGTTATTGCGTGCATCCCGTCAATGTTCTTTTACAGCATCGGCTTTGTCAATGTGAAACAGCGCCCCAATGGAGCAGCAGCGCTGCAGGCAGGCAGGCCGTGAATCCAAAAGCTCACCGGGGACAGGTTTACCCAACCAGGTCGGTCAATTTACTGAGATGGTGAAGGTCCTGAATATAGCA
>Ga0316187_10002416_pt1 | contig 16254 bp, 14 predicted proteins | sample CroRivburrow1_MG_FD_204927 | JGI IMG/M metagenome (GOLD analysis project Ga0316187, IMG submission 204927) | Coastal sediment microbial communities from Maine, United States - Cross River worm burrow 1 | ecosystem: Environmental > Aquatic > Marine > Coastal > Sediment | place: USA: Maine... | reverse complement strand
GGCGCCGGCGATGCCTACACGGCGGGATTCCTTTATGGATGGGTCAACGACATGCCGTTGGCCGAATGCGCAAAAATAGGGACGTTTTGTGGCTCGACCGTGATCCAGCAGGTTGGCGCACGCATCGAACCCGGTTTGCTCGAAGACTATTCCTGAGGCAGCGCGAACGCGATGACCTTGTCGTCCGGCGGCGTGCCGGCTCTTGCGTTACCGCCCGCGTAAATCACGACATACTGCCGACCTTTCCACATGTAGGTCATTGGCGTGGCAGTACCCGATGTTGGCAAACGACCGCGCCAGAGTTCCTCACCGGTAGAGGTGCTCAGAGCGCGCAGGTAATAGTCCATCGTCGATGCAATAAAGATGACGTTCCCGGAGGTTGCAATCGGGCCACCGAGAGTTGGCGTACCCACTTCCAACGGCAGACCCGCCATGTCCCTGATCGTTCCCAGCGCCCTGCGCCAGACGATGTTGCCGGTCGCCAGATCCACTCCCGCGATAATTCCCCATGGTGGTGGATTGCAGGGTAGTTGCAGCGGCGACAAAACGAGGCCGCGCCTGTCCGCAAATGGTGCGCCGCGCATCGGCTCGACGTCCTGCCCATGAAATACCTCGAGTGCACCCTGGTATTCATCATTCGGGAACAGGGCGACTGCGTGCGCGAGACTCGACATATTGATGATCAACAGGTTACGCCGTGGATCATAGGCTGCACCGCCCCAGTTCGCACCGCCGCCCGTGAATGGATGAAACAGGGTGCCCTGTCTTGAGGGCGGCGTAAAAAGTCCCTCGGCTCGCAGTCCGGCGAAGATCTTGGCGCAGGCACGCTTATCGAGCCACGTAATGCCAAACGCGTCATCCGGTTCTATCCGGTCAGGCACCAGTGCCGGAGTGCGTGTCGGAATCGGCTGCGTCGGCGACACAAACTCACCTTCGATATCGGATGCGGGTACCGGCACTTCCTTTACCGGGAGGAATGGCTCACCGGTGTCGCGATCAAGCACGAATACATGTCCGGTCTTCGTAACCTGTGCAACGACGTCGTGCGCCTCGCCGTCACGCCAAACCGAATAAAGTCCTGGTTGCGCTGGCAGATCGTAATCCCAGACGTCGTGGTGCACGATCTGGTAAGCCCAGTGAACAGCACCGTCCTCGATGTTCAGTGCTACGACTGAATTGGCATGCCTGTTATCACCAGGGCGCAAGCCACCAAAAAAGTCCGGGCTTGGGCTGGAGGTGGGGACGAACAAGAGGCCGCGCTCAGGATCGGCCGACATCGGCGCCCATGCGTTAGCGTGACCTTCAACGGGCGGCTCGCTGCCCAGCCAGTCCGGGTTGCCGACGGTTCTGGGGATAGGGTCGAAATCCCACTTCGGCTCACCGGTTCTCGCATCGAAAGCCCGCACGGTGCCGTGAGGTGCCGCGACTCGGACGTTGTCGGATATGGCGGAGCCGACGACAACCGTGTCTCCGATAACGACGGGTGGAGATGTAACCTGAAATTCACCAGGCCAAACCAGTTCCATTCCCACATCCAGTACAACTTGCCCTTGATCTCCGAAACCTGGACATGAGTTGCCGCTGCGCGCATCAATTGCCATCAGCCGGCCGTCATTTGTACCCATCAATATGCGCGGCGAGCATTCGGTGCCCGGTTCGTCGTCCCGCCACTGGGCCACACCACGACAGACAAACTTGTTTGACGGATGCTGCTCCAGGTTGATTTTGGCGTCGAACCGCCAGAGCTCCTCACCGTTCGCAGGATCAAGAGCGATCACGTCATTGAAAGGAGTGCAGAAGACCAGGGCGTCATCGACAAGGATCGGCGTGCCCTCGGCGATGCTTTCCTGAATAGCGCGAGGTTTGCCCGCCAGGTCCCCGCTGCTGTAGCTCCAGACCCTTTCCAGTTCACTGACATTCGCAGCGTTTATCTGCTCGGCCGAGCTGTAGCGGTGCCCGCCGGCGTCATTGCCGTAGTTTGCCCAACCCATTCCCGGCAAAGGGAGATCGCCCCCATGCAGCGATGCCTCGCCGACCACGTCCAGCGAATGCGCGCCACCCAGGTAGCGATAGCCACTGCCACCCCCAATGAGCAACAGCAGCAGCACAAAGACCAAGAGCAGTACGATCTTCCAGTACTTCATAATATAAAGCTTTCCTTCGATTCCTTTGATCCACACGCTTCAAGGTACAAAGTTTATACGCTTCCCGGGGCCCGATTACGCTTGACACAAGCCACCTGAACGGCGGATACTTCGCGAAATAAAGTTAATTTGACCGTGAATCTACACTTCGACGAAATGATCAGCGCACCCTGTCGCCTAGGCATCCTGGCCACGCTCGTGCCGGGCGTGCCGGTCTCCTTTACCGACCTGAAGGCCGAAACCAGCTTGTCCGATGGCAACCTCCACGTGCAAACCCGCAAGCTTGCTGACGTAGGTTACATCGAAATCGGCAAAGGTAAAAAGGGCCGCCGCACCGTCACCGAGTTTCGTATTACCGAGCTTGGGCTGGAACGCCTCAGACTTTATGTTATGAAGTTACAGGCTGTCCTTGATGCAGAATCTGGTGCGACGCGGACCACACCGCGCTCTTCGAAGCGCGATGACTCAGCGGTATGGACATGAGCAAAGCAATGAGAATAGCCATCGGCGCCGATCATGGCGGGTACGAACTGAAAAACAGCCTGGCGGCACACCTTCGTGCGGCCGGACACCAGGTCGAAGACGTAGGTACTTCATCAAATGAAGCTGTGGACTACCCGGTCTTTGCCCGCGCGGTCGCAGATGCCGTTTCCAGGGGAACCGCCGACGTCGGCATTATGATTGACGGTGCCGGTATCGGCTCTTGCATGGTCGCAAATAAGGTCCCCGACGTGCGCGCCGCGCTCGCCTACGATCTGTCGAGTGCCCGCAATAGCCGCGAACACAACAACGCCAATGTACTGACTCTCGGCGCCGGTCTCATCGGCGCCGGGCTGGCGACGCAGATCGTCGATGTCTGGCTCGCGACCGAATGTACGGAAGCCCGTCATTTGAACCGGGTCGCGATGTTTGCCGAGGATGCGGCGGATCTGCAATTGTCTGATCAGGACATCGACAAGGTCGTCGATCGTTTGCACCAGATACTGGGCCCTATGACGAGCTCCGAACCTGCCGGGGTCAGCGTTGGGGACGACCCCGAAGCGGCACGAGAATTTGTGCGGCTCGGTGCGACCGGATTGACGAGCGTCGCTCCTGCCGAGCGCCCGGGGAGCATCCCCGGCGACCTCGCCCGTTATATCGATCACACATTGCTCAAACCCGCCTCGACTGAGGAACAGGTACGCAAACTCTGTGCCGAGGCACTCGAATACAATTTCCGTTCAGTGTGCATCAACCCCACCTGGGTATCGCTGGCAGCCGGGTTGCTGCGTGGCAGTGAAGTGCTCACCTGCACCGTGGTCGGTTTCCCGCTCGGTGCCAACGAATCGGCTATCAAAGCGATGGAAGCACGACGCGCCATTCGCAACGGCGCTCGCGAGATCGACATGGTCATCAATGTTGGTGCGCTTAAAAGCGGTAACGATGATCTGGTGTTTCGCGACATCCAGGCCGTGGTCGAAGACTGCGTCGACGGCAATGCTGTGTGCAAAGTCATCTTGGAAACTGCACTTCTGTCCGACGACGAAAAGCGGCGCGCCTCGGAACTGGCACGACGCGCCGGTGCACACTTCGTTAAAACATCTACCGGCTTTTCGACCGGTGGCGCCACCGTGAGCGATGTCGCACTCATGGCCGAAGTCGTTCGCGGTGCTGGCATGGAGGTCAAGGCCTCCGGCGGAATCAGTTCTTACAGCGATGCCAAGGCGATGATAGAGGCCGGAGCCACCCGTCTTGGTGCAAGTGCCAGCATTGGCATCGTACGAGAAGCAAAATCGACAAGCATTAGCGCTTGAGGAGTTGAATCGATGGTCGATCTTAGAGCTTATGTTTTCCTGGATTCATTACAGCCACAGTTTGCCTCCTTTCAGGCGACGATCTCGAAGGGTTACCTTCCCAAAGTCGGCCAGGCAAGCCTGTTCGTTGAGATCGCGCCCGGCATGGCGATCAATCACATTCTTGACGTAGCGCTAAAGTCCACGGATGTAACGCCGGGCATGCAGATCGTCGAGCGGCACTACGGCATGCTTGAACTGCACTCCGACAGCCAGGCCGATGTCCGCCAGGCCGGTCAAGCGATTCTCGACGCCCTTGGCCTCGAAGAAAAGGATCGGCACAAACCACGCGTCGTTTCGAACGAGGTGGTCCGCCACCTCGAAGATACGCAGACCATGCTGATCAATCGCTTTCGCCACGGCAACATGATTCTCGCCGGGCAGACGCTGTTCGTACTGGAAGTCGAGCCGGCAGCCTATGCGGCGCTGGCAGCCAACGAGGCCGAGAAGGCCGCAGATATCAACATCCTCGAAGTACGAGCAGTCGGCAGCTTTGGCCGCGTTTACATCGGCGGCGAGGAACGGGATGTGGTGGTCGCGCACGAAGCGGCAACGCAGGCGATTAACGCCGTCACAGGCAAGTCAAAAAAATAGTCATTACATAGATTAACCAGGGCAGATAAGCCCGATTCGCGAGGAGCATAGCGATGTCAGAAGCATTAGGAATGATCGAATGCCGGAGCTTTCCGGCCATGGTGGAGGCGGCCGACGCAATGGTAAAAGCGGCGAAGGTCGAACTCGTGAGCTACGAGAAAACCGGTGGCGGCTACACAACCGCTGTCGTACGTGGCGACGTCGCGGCAGTCAGAGCTGCGTGTGACGCTGGCCGTACCGCGGGTGCCCGCGTTGGCGACGTAGTGGCTGTGCATGTAATCGCACGTCCGCACACTGGCGTCGATATGACGATACCTTTGGGTCGCGATACAGAAGCGGCAAAAAAGAAGTAGTCACTAGCAAATAGGAGCAGCCGTGAAACTCGCGAAAGTGCTCGGTACCGTCGTTGCCACCGAAAAGGACTCCAAACTGCAGGGATTCAAGTTCCTGATGTTGGGCCTTTGGGGTCACGACAACAAACCTGCCAGCGGCTCCGTCGTCGCGGTGGACGCCGTCGGCGCCGGCGTCGGCGAAATGGTGCTTTTCGCCAGCGGTTCGTCCGCGCGCCAGACAGCAGCCACCGACAATAAACCCGTTGACGCGGTCGTCATGGCGATCGTAGACAGTTGGGAGATCGAGGGCGACGAGAAATACCGCAAGGGGGAGGCTGACTGATGAGCCGACCCGGTGGAAACGCAGGCCTCCTTACTGATCGGCAGGTGGATGTCATTGCCACCCGCCTCGCCCAACGCCTCGGGGCTGCACCGACCGAAAATCCGGACATCACTGCAGTGCGCAGCGCAGCGACGAGAGTCCCTCGCGCAGCGCTGGGTGAAGGAGTCTTCGCCACGGTCGACGATGCGGTCGCAGCGGCAAACGTGGCATTCCATGAACTTGATGGCATGTCGCTCGAAGGACGAAAGAAAATCATCGACTCGATTCGCAAGGCCATGTTCGAGCACGCCGAAGATCTTGCGCGCCACGCCCAACAAGAGACCGGGCTTGGCAGGGTCGAACACAAGATCATCAAGAACCGCCTGGTTACGCGCAAGACCTCCGGCACCGAAGTGCTCACGCCGCATGCAGTCACCGGGGACAATGGACTGACTCTTACCGAATACGCGCCTTACGGCGTCATCGGCGCCATCACACCGACGACCAACCCAACCTCAACGATCATCTGCAACACCATCGCCATGGTCGCGGCGGGCAATAGCATCGTTTTCAACGTACACCCCAGTGCACGCGAGTGCTCCATGGCCAATATTCGACTCCTGCACCACGCGATTCTTCGTGGCGGTGGGCCGGCTAACCTGGTCAGCGCCGTCGCAGAACCCACGATTGCGTCCGCGCAGGAACTGATGGGCCACCCTGGTGTGCGTATCCTCGCTGTCACCGGAGGCAGCGGCGTCGTGCGCCAGGCTATGACGAGCGGCAAGCGCGCCATCTGTGCCGGGCCCGGCAATCCTCCGGTGGTCGTCGATGAGACAGCAGACCTCGAACTCGCCGGCCGCGGCATCGTCAACGGCGCTTCCTTCGACAACAACATCGTCTGCACCGACGAAAAGGAAGTCATCGCCGTCAGCAGCATCGTCGACAAGCTGCTCGACCAGATGAAGCGCCACGGGGCCTATATCGTGAATGAGCGCGACTTTCACAAGGTCGAACGAGTGATCTTCAGCGAGCAGCGCGGGCAGCGGCAACGTGCGGTCGTCGAGAAAGACCTCATCGGCAAGAAAGCGGGTGAGATTCTCGCGCGGGCCGGCATCTCGTGTTCCGGCGATCCGCCGTTATTGGTCGTACGGGTATCCAACGGCCACCCGCTCGTCTGGACCGAACAAATGATGCCGGTATTGCCGGTCACCGCCGTACCCGATGTCGACCGTGGCATTGAACTTGCCAGGGAAGTCGAGCACGGCTACGGCCATTCGGCCGGCATGTACTCGCGAAACATCGAGGCACTGAGCCACATGGCACGAACGATCAACACCAGCATCTTCACCAAGAACGGCCCGTTTTATGCCGGCTTGGGCGAAGGTGGAGAAGGCCACGCGAGCTTCACTATCGCGAGCCCGACAGGCGAAGGCCTCACCGGCCCGGTCGCCTTCAGCCGGCTGAGGCGCTGTGTCCTCGTCGATCACTTTCGTATCGTATAAACCGCATGCCGCAGAAAAGGAAACGTCACGGAGCCCTCGCGCTACTGGAATTCGAGACGATCGCTGCCGGCGTACTGGCGAGCGACCTGATGGTCAAACGGGCGCCTGTCGCAATGCTTCGCTGCGGGACGATTCACCCGGGCCGATTCCTGATTCTCGTCGGCGGCAGCGTCGCCAGCACGGAGGAGGCATATCTTGCCGGAACACGGATGGGTGACGCTGAACAATACCTGTATGGCAGCGTCTTTCTCGGGGACGTCCACCCTGCCCTGCATGACGCGGTACTGGGTACACGGCAGGACATGACGGGCGATGCACTGGCTGTCGTGGAAACCCGTTCTTCGCCTGCCCTGCTGGCCGCTGTCGATGCCGCAATAAAAAGCACGCCCGTCATCCTCTCCGAGATTCGGCTCGGCGATGACCTCGGCGGGCACGCGCTGGCCCTCATGAGCGGTGATCTTACCGACGCCGAGACCGCGCTCGGCATCTGCACCGAGCGGGCCGGCGATCAGATTCTCGCGAAGACTCTGCTGCCGCGGCTCGATCCTGACCTGCGCCGGCTTTTCGACCAAGGCACACGCTTTGGCCTCTGCCCTGCGTTCGAGCCGGCCGGCGCCGAATACCCCGAGGAGGTCGCATGCTCCTGGGACGCGTGATCGGAACGGTCGTTCCGGCGATGCAGGTGGACGAACTGTCCGCCACGCCATTGCTCTGGGTCCAGCCGCTCGATCGCGAGGGCCGCCCCGAGGGCGAACCCCTGGTGTGCGCCGATGGCACGCGCATGGCGGGGCCCGGACAAGTCATCTACTGGGTCGCCAGCCGCGAAGCCGCGCTGACCCTCGATCCGTGGTTCGTGCCGGTCGACGACGCCATCGTTGGTCTCGTGGACGAGGTCAGGCTCTATCCGCCGGAGGAGAACGCCTGATGATCCTGGGCCGCATTACCGGCAGCATCGTGTCGACCATCCATCACCCGATCGTGAATGGCCGCAAGCTGCTCGTCGCGGAGCGGCTCGATGCAGCGGGGCGACCGACGGGCGGTTACCTCATCGCAATCGACGCCATCGGAGCCGGCCGTGGCGAGACCGTGTTGATCATCGATGAGGGGACCGGCGCGCGGCAGATTCTCGATAAAGACAACGCGCCGGTGCGCTCCGTTGTCGTCGGTATCGTTGATGAGGTCACACTCGAGACGAGCTGAACATCTCTATCTCATGCGATCACGGTCTCGAGCGCGATGAGGATCATTTCGTCAAACGTCGTCTGCCGCTCCTCGGAAGTCAACGCTGCGCCGCTGGGAATATCGTCGCTGACCGTGCAGATCGCCAGCGCTTCGGCGTCGTATTCAGCGGCGATCGGGTAAATTCCGGCTGCCTCCATTTCAATGCCGTACACGTTGTATTTCGCCATGGTCTCGAACATCGCGGTGTCCGGCGTGTAAAAAAGATCAGCAGAAAACAGGTTGCCAACATGGTGTCGCACGTTGTGCTGCTCTGCCGCCGCGACGGCCTTCTTAACCAGGTCGAAGGTGGCAATCGGCGCGTAGTCGTATCCGCCGAAGCGAATGCGGTTGATATTCGCGTCCGTGCAGGCGCCCAGACCAATAATGATGTCACGCAGTTTGACGTCCGGATGCGTGGTGCCACAGCTGCCTACGCGGATGACGCGTTTTACGCCATACTCGGCAATCAGTTCGGTCGTGTAGATGGATGCTGACGGAATGCCCATACCGTGGGCCATGACGGACACGGGATGGCCCTTGTAGGTACCCGTGAACCCCCACATGTTGCGCACGTCGTTTACACGTCGCGCATCGTCCAGATAGGTGTCAGCAATGTACTGGGCGCGGAGCGGATCGCCCGGCATCAGCACGGTTTCGGCGAAATCCCCGGGGGACGCATTCATATGTTTGGTAGCCATACGGCATTGTACCTTCAGACCGTCGCCTAAGTGCCACAGTTTCGGAAGATACGGGTGCACAAACGCCGCATAACGGCGCTATACTCCGATCACCGAACATGAGGAGATTCAGCAATGTGTGGCACAAACACAACAATCAACAATAAGGCCGCCTCAGGCGTGCTGCTGGGTGCGGCTACAGTGGCGGTCGCATTTGCCGGTCTTTATGCCAATCCGGCCAGCGCACAGGGCATCGTTCTGGATGAAGTCATCGTGACCGCACAGAAACGCGAACAGTCATTCGAAGACGTACCGGCGGCCGTATCAGTAATATCCGGCGAAGCCGTTCGGGACCTGCTGGGCGCAGGCGAGAATATTCGCGCCCTGACGAATCGCGTACCGAGCCTGAACGTCGAATCATCGAATGGCCGTACCCAACCGCGTTTCTATCTTCGCGGTCTCGGCAACATCGATTTCGACAACAATGCCGCACAGCCTGTAGGTATGGTTTTCGACGACATTTTCCTCGAGAGCAACGTTCTCAGAAGCCTGCCGCTTTTCGATATCGAGCGTATCGAAGTACTGAAAGGCCCGCAGGGATCACTCTTCGGACGTAACACAAACGCCGGCCTGGTCAAGATCGACTCTGTTCGACCGTCGGACGATCGTAACGCGTACTTCAGCCTTGCGTACGGCGACCACGATACGGTGTCCTCCGAGTTTGCGACCAATATTACTGCCTCTGACAGCGTCGACATGCGCGCCTCGTTCAAGTATCAGCGCCGTAGCGACTGGATCGACAACATTGCCAATGGCATAGGTGACGACTTCGGTGGCTTCGACGAGTACGCCTATCGTCTGCAGTTCCTGATCGATCCGAACGACACCTTCACGGGCCTGATCAAGTTCCACGGCTTCCACCAGGAAGGATCACAGCCCCAGGTCTTCTACGCAAACGCCATAGAAGTCGGCAAGAAAGGCCTGCGCAAGGGTTTTGATGAGACGATCGCCAACCATGACGGCCCTGCCGGTATGGAACTGGATCATTTCGGCCTGATGGCCAACCTCACATGGGACCTGGACTCGTTCACGATTACGTCGATCACGGGCGTGGACTCGCTTGAAAACTTCCAGAACACCGACGTTGACGGCGGTATCTCCGATGGCTGTTGCGGCGTACTCGGCCAGAGCCTGTTCCCGGTGGCCACCGGCGATGGTCTGGACGATCACAACCAGTTCACGCAGGAAATCCGCATTTCTTCCGACGGTGACGAAATGTTCTTCCAGGGAGGCGTATTCATCCTGAATGAAGACATGTTGGTTCGTAGCCAGGACTTCCTGGCCGACTCGATCACCTGGGTTGACCAGCAGACAGACTCGTTCGCTATTTTCGGGCAGGCTGACTGGGCAGTATCTGACCGGTTCTCGGTTATCGCCGGTCTGCGTTTCACGTTCGACAAGAAAGACCTCAGGGTCATACCGGGCCGCAATTCGACAGCCCCTATTGACTCGATCAGTGTCGAGGATGATTTCTTTAGCTGGGATCTCGCGTTCACTTATGATCTCAGCGAAGACTGGAGCCTTTACGGTCGCTTGGCGAACGCCTCTCGTGGCCCCGTCACTATTGGCCGCTTCGGCTTCGTAAGCTCGGCAGACACAGAAACCTCGGACTCCGTCGAGTTCGGCTTCAAGTCTGACCTGATGGGTGGCCGCGCGCGCTGGAATGCCTCTGTTTATGCGTTCACCAATGATGACCAGCAGTTGTCGGCGACGGGTGGCGGCGCGAACGTCAACCGCCTGCTCAATGCTGACAGCGTCAAGGGCAGCGGCTTTGAGACTGACTTCGAAATCCTGATTACGGATAACTTCCTGTTCCTCGCCAACGCGAGTTATAACAAGACCGAAATCGACGACCCTGGCCTGGCTGACCTGGCGTGTGGCAGCGTACCGCAATGCACCTACACGGATCCGCTGCTGGTTGCCGGTGGTGGCCCGTTCGGTGAAGACGTCGTTGCCATTGATGGCAACCCGCTGCCACGTGCTCCGGAATTAATGTACAACCTGGCACTGCAGTACAACATCCCGCTTGCTGATGGCGACTTTTACATCAACACCGACTGGAACTACCGCGACGATTCAAACCTGTTCCTGCACGAGTCGGTTGAGTTTGTTGCTGACTCGAGGTGGCTTGGTGGCCTGCGGATCGGTTATCGTTCCGATAATGGACTGGATATGGCACTGGTTGGCCGCAATATCACCGACGAACTTACGGTCGATGGTGGCATCAACTTCAATAACCTCACGGCGTTCATCAACGAACCCGCGTTCTGGGGTCTTGAGGTGCGCAAGAGCTGGTAAGCCAACCAGGATCTGCTATACCAATAGAGCCCGGTACCGTTGGTACCGGGCTTCTTTTTTGCTCGCGGTTAGCAGTATCGCCGCGTGCACACCCGCTGCGGATGAAAACCCTTCAACGATAGTCGGCACCCTGCAGAATCATAAAATTGACGAGGCAAGCGGCCTCGCCCGGTCGCAACGGTATCCCGACGTATTCTGGGTCATCAACGACGACGGCCCGTCGGAGCTGTATGCAATCAGTAGCGCAGGACGAGACTTGGGACGGGTCAAGATCTCGGACGCCTCCAACCGGGACTGGGAAGATATTGCCTCGTTCACCCTCGACGGGGTCGGGTATCTGCTGATCGCCGACATCGGTGACAACGACGGCAAGCGCAAGGACGTGCGACTGTATATTGTCGAGGAGCCGGAACCGGGCAAATCGAAAGTCGACTATGCCTGGCGTCTCGACTTTGAGTATCCGGAGGGTCCGCGTGATGCCGAGGCTATCGCAGTCGACGTCGAGAACCAGCGGGTGCTGGTCCTCACCAAACGGGATATTCCTGCGCTGCTCTATTCAGTCCCTTTGGTACCGGACTCGAAAAAACGCCAAGTCGCGGCCCGCCTGGGCGTCGTCGACAGCCTCCCGCAGCCGACGCGTAGCGAGATCCAATTCGCAGCCAAGACCAATACCTGGCACTGGCAGCCCACCAGCATGGATATTTCCGACGACGGCACGCAGGCTGTCGTTCTGACCTATGGTGGCGTTTACCTGTATGAACGTGGCCCAGACCAGAGTTGGCTCACGGCACTGCAGCGCCAACCGCGGGTCATCAGCCGAACCCACAATCGCCAGGCGGAGTCTGTCGCATTCAACGCAAGTGGCGACGCCGTTTTCATAACGCTAGAACAGCGCAACGCGCCGCTGTTCCGACTTCCTCTAAACGGAGCACCTGAATGACGTTACGCAAGATCGCGATCCGCGCACTACTTGTAGCCGCGACAGTATCGGCCTGCTCAAACACTGAGCCGCCGGCATCCGTAACCATCATGGCGTTCAACGTGCAGAACGTGTTCGACAACATCGATGCCCCGGGCAAGGATGACAAGGCATACCTGCCGATTGGCGATAAACAGGCCGAGGCTCACATTGCTGAATGCAATGCGATCCCGGTCGAGTCGTGGCGCGATGAATGTCTGCACCTGGACTGGAGCGATGACGCGATTGACCACAAGCTGAACGTCGTGGCCCGAACAATTCAGCAAGTGAACAACGGACGCGGGCCGGACATCATTGCACTGCAGGAAGTCGAAAACGTGGACATCCTGGAACGCCTGCGTACAGAGTTTCTTGCTGACAGCGGCTACCTGCCTGCGATCCTGCTTGAAGGCACGGACGTCCGCGGCATCGATGTCGCATTTCTTTCGCGCCTCCCGATCTCGGGGACACCGACATTGCACGCCCTGGACTTGCCGGAAGACTACGCCGATCGCGCAGGCGATACTCGCGGCCTGCTGCAGGCAACGTTCGAATTGCCGGACGGTTCGCTGTTGACAGGGTTCTCGGTGCATTTCCCGGCACCGTTCCACCCGACAGAGATGCGCGTGTTCGCCTACGAACACCTCAATGCCGTCCGTGGCCAGGTGCCACCCGAACACAACATATTTGCAGCGGGCGATTTCAACACAACGAGCACTGAGAACGATCGTGAAGGCCTGCTCGAGCGCTTCATCAGGCCCGGCTGGGTGATTTCAAACGACCTTTGCCAGGGCTGCCAAGGCACCCAGTACTACTCGCGCGACGATTCCTGGTCCTTCCTCGACATGGTCGTTTTTTCTTCTTCAGAAAGTGCCAATAGTGGCTGGCAGGTTCGGTCGGTCGAAATTGCCAATCAGGTACCCGCCCAGGTCACCGCAGACGGCACGCCCAACCGTTACCGTTCCGCAGAGCGCACAGGCGTTTCCGACCACTGGCCCGTACTCATGACGCTCGAGCCGCGTCCATAAAACCGGCCAAAAAAAAGGCCAGCCCGAAGGCTGGCCTTTGATGTTGCATCAGGCTTCGATTAACGGAACCTGATATCCAGGCCAAGACGAATTTCCCATACTGAGGAAATGCCCTGGAGTGTCGTGACTGACTTGTTACCGGCGTTGAACGCGTCGTATTCATAACGGCCCTGTGCATCAACACCCGTTAACGTGACAACACTCGACGAATCGAAACGTGCATCGTATTGCCGCCCCCAGCTATCGTTCAGCAGGTTCGTAAAGTTGTAAATCTTTAAGAACGCCTGCGCTTTGAGGTCGTCGACGAACAGTGGAATTTCCTGGTCGATACGCAGGTCGATGCGCGAGCTGTCCTTGGTACCGATCGTATTGCGATTGACGAACGAACCACCCTTGAGACCCTGCTTTTGTGTCCAGTCAAGGAATCCAGCAACATCGAAGTTGGCGGTATACGTGACGTTCGGATCATTGGGTCCGTCAGGAACGTACAACAGGTGCCTTGACGAGAACTCGTCCTGCAGGACGTCGTCCGACGACATCGTATAGGTACCGAACTGGCCCGAGCCGTAATAACCCATCAGCGTGAAACGCGTCCGGTTGTCACCCCAGAATTCGCGCGAGAAAGCTGCGCGCATCGTGACGCGATGCTTCTGAGAGTAGTTCGACGTTGCTGAACGAGGATTATTGATGTCGTTTGTGGCCAAATTGGAAAAGCTGGACGAGGCCGTGAACGACGTCATCGAACCGGCATCCTCCGCTTCCGTCCAGGAGTAACCAAGCATCAGGTCCATGCCCCAGTCAAAGCTCTTGTTCATGACAACTGACATCACGTGCGCGTCACCGCTCTGATTGCTGTTGGTCAGCATCAGGTTGTCGTCGCCCGCGAGCCCGCTATTCGCATAGATAGGCGCGCCAGCGGCTGTCGAACCGACGATCTCCTGTGACACGTCTTTATAAATAGCGCCGTTCTCAAGCGTCGTGTACATGTAGTCGATGTCGGCTGTCAGGCCCCACCATGGCATATCCCAGGTGCCGCCGAGCGCCAGCTTCCATTCGCCTGGCTGATCATAATTCGGATCAATCAGGTTGACGTTGCTGGTCGAGCCAGTGGTCGGAGAATTGGCAACCTCATCAAACTGCGCTTGCGGCACGGCACCACCGACCCTGGGTCCAACCACGGTCGGCAGAGTGCCATCGAAGATGGACGCCAGGTTCGAGTATGTGCCACGCGTGAACCTGCTAGCGATACCGTCGTTACTCCAGGCATTGGCGAGCCAGACATTGGGATTACCACCCGAGAACAGGCCGATACCGCCACGCAGTGTCAGGTCGTCGCGAACACCCCACGTAAACCCAACTCTCGGCATCAGCAGGCTGAGGCCGTCGATCCCCTTGTCGTTGCGAAAGCCAAGAAGGTTAGACAGGTTTTCGTTGTAGTTCGGCGCGTCGTCGCTGCTGAACCACTCGAAGCGCAACCCGGCTGTCAGTGTGAAGTCGCTGTTAGGAAAATAGATTTCATCCTGAACATACAGAGCGTGCAGCACGTTGCTGAAATTTGCGGCAGCGTCGAGCGCGTTATTCGAACCAGGCGCACTCTGGTAATCAACTGACCAGGGCCGTCCCAACTCAAAAGCATCGATGCCTGAAATTCCGCACGCGGGATCATCAAAGCGTCCTTGTGCGGTAAGCGCATCGCACGCAGCCGGATTGCCGCCTGAGAAGTCACGATAGTCCCACTCGCCACCTCTTGATTGCGCCACAAAGATGTTGAAGACTTCGAGATCTTCCTGCTCGTAGCCGCCGCTGAATACGTGGTTTCCAACCAGCATTTCTGCGCTCAGCTTCAGGAATTGCGTATCTGTAAACAGACTGTTGGCCTGGCGTGAATCATCCGCACCGAGGTAAACAGTATTATTGAACCCGTCAACATTGATCTGGTGATCGCCGAAGTCCTTCGGGCCGTCCGATATCTGGGAATCGTCCATGCGTGAGTCGGTGTAGAACAACTCTGTCGAGAACGCATCTGTCCACTGTGACCGGAAGATCGCCGTATAAGTCTCAGAGATCGAGCCCTTGCTGTAACGGTGATTCGCGTACTCGAATTCATTCGGGTCACTTTCCGGATAGCCGTCTGAATTTCGATTCTGGATGCCGTCATAATAATTGTAGATCAATGCAACGTTGTGGTTGTCATTGATGTCCCAGTCCAGGCGAACGAGATAATTTTCGGTCGTCTGAGCGCCATTGCCGCCCTGTCCACCAGGATCGTAACCGTAGACATTTTCCGCAATTTGGGTAATCCGATCGAAATCCGCCTGCGAGAACCAGGGCTTTTCAACGCCGCCGGAACCGCCTGCAGGTGTTGACGTCAGATTTCTGGGCTCCTCGGATTCTTCGTAGGCCGCAAAGAAGAACAAGCGATCCTTGAGTATCGGGCCGCCAACGCTGAATCCGATCTTTTCTTTCTTGTAGGATTCGCCGCTACGGACATCGCTGCCATCCAGTGTGTCTTCGGCCCAATCCTGGGTCGTATATTCGTAGAACGCGTTTGCTTCAAATTCGTTCGAACCGGACTTGGTTACCGCGTTGACGTTACAGGCAGAAAAACCGCCGTAGTTTGTGTCAAACGGTGCAAGCTCAACCGACACCTGTTCAATGGCGTCATAGGGAAACGGCATGCCGGTGGACGTTGAATAACCGTTGGTATTCAGGCCAAAGCGATCGTTATGGCTAACGCCGTCCAGCGTAATGCTGTTGAATCTCGGGTGTTTGCCAGCACAGTTGATCTGGAATCCGTCGAGGTTGAGTCGCGGATCGATCGCATAGACATCCTTGATGTCGCGGTTAAATGCAACAGCACTCTGCATCTCGCCCAGGCTAAATGTCGCTGCCGGTCCGGAGGTCGTTTCAACCAAAGACGTCGACTGGCCAACGGCAATGATTTCTTCAATCTCCTCGCCCATTTCGATGGTCAGGTTGTAGGTATCGCCCAAGCCGATCGACTGCACTGTGACTGACTGCTCGCCATTGACGGTCACCTGGTACGGGCCGCCAACCGGCAGATTGCTGGCCAGAAATGTGCCAGTGTTGTTAGTGGTGTAGGTACGATCGTTGCCTGAACGCAGATCTAAAACGACTACGTTGGCCCCGCCCAGCGGATTGCCGGACTCGTCAAGAACACGGCCGCGCAATGCGGAAGACGTATCCTGCGCCTGCGCAAATGCCGGCAACAGCAAAATCGCAGCAAGCGGCAAGAGCTTACTAAACACTTTATTCATCAGATTCC
>Ga0316187_10002414_pt1 | contig 16256 bp, 14 predicted proteins | sample CroRivburrow1_MG_FD_204927 | JGI IMG/M metagenome (GOLD analysis project Ga0316187, IMG submission 204927) | Coastal sediment microbial communities from Maine, United States - Cross River worm burrow 1 | ecosystem: Environmental > Aquatic > Marine > Coastal > Sediment | place: USA: Maine... | reverse complement strand
TTCAAAATTTGCTTAAACCAGCACTCTTACTACAAGCAGATGTCACAGCCTACGACGAAGTTGATAAAGCATTGCTCAAACGGTTCGGACTATATGGGCCGCCAGGCATCCTGTTCTTCGACGCACAAGGCAAGGAACTGACTGACTTCCGGGTTGTTGGCTATCAGGATGCCGCGCAGTTTACAAAAACATTACGGGCCTCTGGACTTTGACTTTTTTGCCTATCCTCGTTAAAACCCTAGACAAATCACCCTAATTTACGGCAAACTACGCGGGATGAAAAACATCCTCGTGTTACATGGACCCAACCTGAACCTGCTCGGCAATCGCGAGCCTTCGGTTTACGGTCGCGTTACGTTAGAAGAAATTAACGTAAGTTTGGCGAAATTAGCCAAAAAAAACGGTGCAAACCTGTCATGTTTCCAGAGTAATGCAGAAACGATGCTCGTTGAGCGGGTACATCAGGCCAGTACCGACGGCACTGAATTCATTGTCATCAATCCTGCCGCTTTCACACATACTAGTGTGGCATTACGCGATTCGTTGGCAGCAGTAGCTGTTCCATTCATCGAGATACACCTTTCCAATGTATTCGCTCGTGAAGCGTTCCGCAAAGAGTCATTTTTTTCCGATCTTGCTATCGGCGTAATCAGTGGACTGGGCGCTGCAGGTTATGAATATGCCGTGCAATACGCACTAAACCATAAAAACCAAGTTTAAGGGGATCACCATGGATTTACGTAAACTTAAGACTTTAATCGAGTTGGTAGAAAGCTCAGGTATTGCCGAGCTGGAAATCAACGAAGGCGAAGAACGCGTTCGTATTACCCGAAATGTCGTCGCCACACAACCGGCATATGCACCTGTTGCCGCGCCACAGCAACCTGCTGCAGCCATTGCATCGGCTCCAACTGCTGAGGCTGAAAAACCAGCAGAAACTGATGGGCATGTGGTGAAATCACCTATGGTCGGCACTTTCTACCGTTCTGCCTCGCCTGGTTCCAAGCCTTTTATGGATGTAGGGCAGTCAGTGAAAAGTGGCGAAACTTTATGCATCATTGAAGCAATGAAACTACTCAACGAGATTGAAGCTGACCAAAGTGGTGTAATCAAAGCCATCCTTGTTGAAAATGGTCAACCTGTAGAGTTTGGACAACCATTGTTCGTCATCGGATAATGCAATAAATTATGCCGGTCATCTGCAAGATAAAGCGGATGCTCGCAGGAATGCTTTTGTAGGGGTATCCAACATTATGTTTGAGAAAATTCTGATCGCAAATCGTGGGGAGATCGCTCTTCGCATCCAGCGAGCCTGTCGTGAACTAGGTATCAAAACCGTCGTGGTGCATTCAGAAGCAGATGCCAGCGCCAAATATGTAAAGTTGGCAGATGAGTCTGTTTGTATTGGCCCAGCATCTTCCACACAAAGCTATCTAAGCATCCCTGCCATCATCAGCGCGGCGGAGGTCACCGATGCTCAAGCCATCCATCCAGGTTACGGTTTTCTTTCCGAAAATGCCGATTTTTCTGAGCGTGTCGAGAAGTGCGGCTTCGTATTTATCGGACCGCGTGCCGAGACTATTCGCCTAATGGGTGACAAAGTCAGTGCCAAGCATGCGATGACTAAAGCTGGTGTGCCTTGTGTGCCGGGTGTAGACGGTGCGCTTCCGGACACCCCTGCCGACATCATCAAGATTGCGCGAAGTATTGGCTACCCGGTCATCATTAAAGCTGCAGGCGGCGGCGGTGGACGCGGAATGCGTGTAGTACATACTGAAGCCGCGCTTCTGAATGCAGTCACCATGACCAGAACGGAAGCTCAGGCTGCCTTCAATAATCCCATGGTTTACATGGAAAAATTTTTAGAAAATCCACGGCATGTAGAAATTCAAATATTAGCCGACCAACATGGCAATGCCGTCCATCTGGGTGAACGCGACTGTTCCATGCAACGTCGCCACCAAAAAATTCTGGAAGAAGCACCTGCTCCTTTGATGGATATCAAAATGCGCAACAAGGTAGGTGAACGTTGTGCTGCGGCTTGCAGAAAAATAGGGTATCGCGGCGCGGGAACTTTTGAGTTTCTGTACGAGAACGGCGAGTTCTTTTTCATCGAAATGAACACTCGCGTACAAGTTGAACACCCGGTCACGGAAATGATTACGGGTATCGATATAGTCCAACAGCAGATACGCATCGCTGCAGGAGAAAAGCTTCCTTTCAAGCAGCGTGATATCAAGTTCCATGGCCATGCCATTGAATGTCGAATCAACGCCGAGCATCCCTATAAATTCACTCCATCTCCGGGGCGCATCAGTTCCTGGCACACGCCTGGAGGGCCAGGAATACGTGTTGATTCACATGTATATGCGAATTACCTTGTCCCACCTCACTATGATTCAATGATCGGTAAAATCATCGCTTATGGCGACACTCGTGAACAAGCCATGGCAAGGATGCGCACAGCTTTGTCTGAAATGGCTGTAGAGGGTATCCAAACGAATGTTCCCCTTCATCGTGAATTGTTACAAGACGCGGCATTCATACGCGGCGGCACCAATATACATTACCTGGAAGAGCGCCTAGCCGAACGCACCAAGGATAATTAGCGTATTAACTGTGATTGATAATACCGCGTTAGTCATAGCTGATAATCGGCACCGTCATCAAGACATTTTTTCTGTAAATATAGTCTTGTCGCCATATTCGCCTCCTTCTGGCACGCTAAGATGCACTGGATAGTAATGTGCCCTGGCTAAATTTAATCATAGATACTGATGCTGAATATGCCGAAGCATTAAGCGATTCGCTTCTTAAGTTAGGCGCGCTGTCGGTAGACTTGTTGGATGCCGATGCTGATACACCAGATGAGCAGGCTATATTTGCGGAACCAGGGGAATTGCCTCCCGGCATGTGGCAACACAATCGAGTTAGCGCGTTGTTTAACGACAACCATGATGTCAGCAAGATTTTGAGCTGTGCCGCAGACAGAATTGGCCTTACAGAACTTCCGGAATATCGCATCGAAATGCTTGCCGACAAGGACTGGGTGCGACTCACCCAATCCCAGTTCGAACCGATTTCTATCTCTCAGAGATTGTGGATCGTACCTACCTGGCATCTACCTAGCAACCCGGCTGCCATCAACATCATACTGGATCCGGGATTAGCATTTGGCACTGGCAGTCACCCTACCACACGACTATGTTTACGCTGGCTGGACAAACACCTGCAAGGTGGTGAGAATATACTGGACTACGGCTGCGGGTCAGGCATCCTTGCCATTGCTGCAATGAAGTTAGGCGCTGCAAATGCGACCGGAGTTGATGTAGACTCTCAGGCTGTGCAAGCAAGCCAAGACAATGCTAGCGTGAACGGCATCGATAATATACGATTTTATTTACCTGATAACACACCGCCTGGCAGCTATGATTTGGTTGTAGCAAATATCCTGACTAATCCCCTGCTTATGCTTGCACCTTTGCTGGCAAAATCAACGCGGCAGAGTGGTCGTATCGTATTATCAGGGATACTTGAGAAACAAGCGCAAGACGTGATGAAGATATATCAACAATGGTTCGGCTTGGATACTCCGATTTTCGAGGATGGTTGGTCGTGCCTGTCAGGACACAAACGCTAAAATGAGTGGCACAACACTTTGCCCGCACTGTGGCATCCACTTCAAGGTTTCTAAGTCGCAATTAGAAGCTCATAATGGCATGGTTCGTTGTGGACATTGTCTGCAAGCCTTCGATACCCACCCCAATTTCGCTCCCGAAGAAATAGACCCGCAGCTTGTATTGCCAATCCTGGACAAAACTGAAATATCTGAAGATTTGCCACCTACCGAATGGTCTGAACCAACCATTCCTAATCATATTGACACACAGGATTTACAAGCTCCAGTATCTGATGAACCAGTCAACAACGTATTGGATACAGACAATACGGCTTTCCTCTCCAAAACACGTTCCCGGATTTGGACGGTAGCTGCATTCCTGCTATCTTTATCACTGATTGCACAGACCATATATCTGTTTCGTGTTGAACTCGCCGCACGTTTTCCCGAACTAAAACCAATTCTGATCCATTCTTGCAAGCTATTGAAATGTAACGTGCCATTGCCTCGCAACATCACATTACTGAGCATCGAGTCATCAGAACTAAAAGACGATCCTGCGCAGAGAAGCAATGTCTTTTTGGATGCTTTACTACGCAACCGCGCTGCTTACGCACAAACTTTTCCATCACTCGAACTTACACTCACTAACATTCAGGATCAGGTAATCGCACGTCGCACCTTCAAACCGAGGGATTACTTACCAGCATCAGAAAATGAAATTTCCGGGTTTCCAGCAAATATGGAACTCAGTGTCACACTTCATCTAGACACGACAGATCTCAAACCAGTAGGATATCGTTTGGTTCTGCTATATTGAATCAGCGGGAATTTTCATACCTCTGCACCATCTCTGGAAATAGATTAATGCAGTATGTGCGATATTCTCTCCTTCGTTTGTCTTGCTCGTCTCTTTACGGTATATTCTCAGGCGCCGTACTAATCAATGGGAGAGCGCATTAATCTCTGCTGTGATGCCGCCGAAGGCGTAATACCCGTAACCGCTCAGGCTTAAGAACCATTGACTAAGTAACCAAAATTTTAATCCTGTGTAAAACGTGTTGTCGGCATATTGCCAATTAGCAGTTATTCCACTCAGGATTTCAATAGTGGTTTCTACGACAATCTGGAGAGTGTTGGCAATGCCAACCACCGAAGGGGCAGGCGATTATTATCGTAATCTCTCAGGTAACAAGGACAGATGGGGCGCAGCACTTAGGAATTCCCACTAACCTACTGCGCGATTGATCTGCATTGTCGCGTGTTCGCTCGCCACTTGTGCCTATCCACCAGATATGTCTCGTGTCTCGCTGTGCGGCTCCTTGCACCTCAAATCGCTCATTACGGTTATCGGAAATTCCTCTTTGAAATTGATGATTGGGGACACTATGGCACTTAAGCAAACGCCACTTAATGCAGCACATCGTGCAATGGGCGCAAAGATGGTTGATTTCGGCGGCTGGGACATGCCCGTTAACTACGGATCACAAATCGATGAACACCATCAAGTGCGTAATGATTGTGGCATGTTTGATGTATCACATATGCGAGTAGTGGATGTAAAAGGTGAGGGTGTACGTCACTTTCTCAGCTATCTGCTTGCTAACAACGTGAACAAATTAACACATTCTGGCAAAGCATTATATTCCTGCATGCTTTTAGAAAACGGCGGCGTGATAGATGACCTAATTGTCTATTTCATGCAAGAAGACTGGTTTCGTATTGTGGTGAACGCGGGTACTGCAGATAACGACATCGCATGGATGCAACAGCAAGCTGCCGAATATGCTCCAAAAGTGACCATCGTCGATTGCCCAGAAATGGCAATAATTGCCGTGCAAGGTCCGAACGCACGGGCAAAGGTTTGGGGTGCCATGCCAGGCAGCAAAGTCTCGACCGAACAGCTTGCACCATTTACTGCTGCTGCTGTAGGAGCAATGTTCATTGCACGCACTGGTTACACTGGTGAAGACGGCTTTGAAGTGATACTTCCAGCCAGCGCTGCACCAATGTTCTGGGCGGCACTGGCGGAAAATGGTGTGAAGCCAATCGGTCTGGGTGCACGCGATACGCTGCGTCTTGAAGCTGGAATGAATCTATATGGACAAGATATGAATGAAACCACCAACCCACTCGAAGCCGGATTGGCATGGACAGTAGATTTGAAAAGTGAACGAGATTTCATCGGCAAAACAGCACTGCTGGCCAATCCAGCTTCGTACAAATTGGTAGGTCTGGTGCTACAAGACCGTGGCGTCTTGCGCGGTCACCAAACAGTACATACCGACCACGGTGACGGCGAAATAACCAGCGGCAGTTTTTCGCCAACATTGGAAAAATCCATCGCATTGGCACGCGTACCAAAAGCCGTACAAATCGGTGAACAGGTAAAAGTATCCATTCGCGATAAAATGCTTGCTGCAAATGTTGTGAAATATCCATTTGTACGAAACGGTAAGGGTTTAATTTAATTTTTTCTTGAGGGCATAATTATGAGCATTCCGGCAAACTTAAAATACACTGCATCACATGAATGGGTCAGAACCGAACCCGATGGCACTGTCACTATAGGCATAACCAAACATGCCGAGGAATTACTGGGTGACATGGTGTTCGTGGAAAGCCCCAAGGAAGGACGCAAACTCAAGGTCAAGGAAGAGTGTGCAGTAGTTGAATCTGTAAAAGCCGCAGCTGACATCTATGCACCCATTAGCGGTGAAGTAACAGAGTCAAACAGCGAATTGGATAACACACCGGAATCTATCAACTCCGACCCATATAGCGCATGGATGTTTAAGATGAAGCCTGATAATCCTGATGATGTTGCTGCGCTGATGGATGCTAGTGCCTACCAGGCATTCATTGATGGTGAAGGTCATTAATTCATGACCGGGCGCTACCCTTTATTCTGAGCTTCACTCAATTTTCAAACTTAACTTTTCGATTTCCTTTTTCATGATTAAAACTGATAAATTTGTTAACCGACATAACGGCCCAAGCACAGAAGATGTGGCTGCTATGCTGACAAAAATTGGCGCAAACTCAATAGATGAATTGATTGAACAAACCGTTCCTGCTGCAATTCGTCTGAAACAGCCATTGAATTTACCGGAAGGTCTATCGGAATATCAATACCACAAACATTTGCGTGGCATCGCTGCAAAAAACCACTTGTACAAAACGTATATCGGTCTCGGTTACTACGACACCATCCTGCCTCCCGTCATTCAGCGCAATATTCTGGAAAACCCGGGTTGGTACACGGCCTACACACCCTATCAGGCTGAAATCGCTCAGGGTCGCCTCGAGGCACTGCTGAATTTCCAGACCATGGTGATGGATCTCACCGGTATGGAAATCGCCAACGCATCGTTGCTGGACGAGGCTACTGCTGCTGCTGAGGCAATGACCATGCTTTATGGCCAGCGATCAAGAGATGCAGTGGCACAAGGCAAAGACAGTTTTTTCGTCTCTCACGAGTGTTTTCCGCAAACCATTGAATTGCTGAAGACACGCGCCGCCCCATTGGGTATCAAACTGGTTATCGGTGATTTCAAGAACGTAACTCTAAACAACACCATTTATGGTGCATTGTTGCAATATCCGACTGCCGACGGTGTAGTACATGATTATGCTGATTTCGTGGCACGTGCCAAATCGCACGACATGAGCATCGCTGTTGCTGCGGATATACTCAGCCTTGTTCTACTCACGCCTCCGGGTGAGTGGGGCGCGGATGTGGTGGTCGGTTCTACCCAGCGCTTCGGTGTCCCGATGGGATACGGTGGACCTCATGCTGCTTACTTTGCCTGTCATGATGTCCACAAACGTTTTATTCCAGGTCGCATCATCGGTGTTTCTATAGATGCTGATGGCGATCACGCTTTTCGCATGGCGTTACAAACACGCGAACAACACATTCGCCGTGACAAAGCCACTTCGAATATTTGTACTGCCCAAGCCTTGCTGGCCATCATGGCTGGTATGTACACTGTATACCATGGCCCGGAAGGATTACGCGGGATTGCTCAAGAGGTGCATTTGTCCACAGTAGCGCTGGCAAATGAACTGAGCAATCTTGGTTATACCATTACGCAAGAACCTTTTTTTGATACCGTCAAACTGACTCACACGGATAACGTCAGGATTCACTCTCTGGCAGAGGCTGCACAAATCAATTTCCGCTATACAGATGACGGACTGACAATCTCTCTGGATCAAACTACTGATATTGAAGCATTGAATGCCATATTGTCTGTTTTTGCCCAGGCAGCCGATAAACCTGCATCCGTCATTACACGAAAGCAGGTCATATCTTTGGGAATGCGCATAATAGAAAGGCAATCTCCGATACTGAGTCATCCTGTTTTCAATTCATATCATTCTGAATCTGAAATGATGCGCTATATCAAGCGTCTGGAGAACAAGGACCTATCTCTGACACATTCCATGATTTCCCTGGGTTCCTGCACCATGAAGCTGAATGCAGCGGCAGAATTGCTTCCGCTGACCTGGCCAGAATTTGCGCATATGCATCCTTTTGTGCCGGTAGAACAAACCGAGGGTTATCAGGAGATCATTGCCAGTCTGGATGCATCGCTATCGGAAATTACCGGTTTCGCAAAGATGAGTTTTCAGCCTAACAGCGGCGCGCAAGGAGAATATACCGGACTGCTGGTAATACAGGCATACCACCGATCACGCGGCGAGGGACAGCGCAATGTTGTTTTAATTCCTGCTTCGGCACACGGTACCAATCCAGCAAGCGCGGCAATGTGCGGAATGAAAATAGTGGTGGTGAAATGTGATAAGCAAGGCAATATCGACGTTAGCGATTTACGCGAAAAGGCAGAGCAGCATCACGAGGACTTGTGCTGCCTGATGGTGACCTACCCGAGCACACATGGTGTTTATGAAGAAGGTATAAATGACATCACTGGCATCATTCACGAATACGGCGGTCAAGTTTACATGGATGGCGCAAATATGAACGCACAAGTCGGCCTGACCAATCCGGGAAATATCGGTGCCGACGTATGTCATTTAAATCTTCACAAAACTTTTGCGATTCCTCACGGCGGCGGCGGACCAGGCATGGGACCAATCGGCGTCGCCGCGCATCTCGCCCCCTTTCTGCCCAAACACCCCGTGGTCAAAACGGGAGGTACGCAAGGCATCCATGCTGTATCGGCTGCCCCCTACGGTAGTGCGTTAATCCTGTTGATTTCTTATGGTTATATCATGATGTTGGGCAGAGAAGGACTAACCGAAGCAACGCGCATCGCAATCCTGAATGCAAATTACATCAAGGAATCTCTTAAAGATCACTTCCAAACCATGTACAGTGGCAAAAATGGTCGTTGTGCTCATGAAATGATTCTGGCTTGCGCAGATTTTAAACGGGATGCTGATATTGAGGTTGCTGATATCGCCAAGAGGTTGATTGATTATGGTTTCCATGCACCCACTACTTCATTCCCGGTAGTCGATACACTGATGGTTGAACCGACAGAGAGCGAATCCAAATCCGAGCTGGATCGCTTTTGTGCAGCCATGATCTCGATACGCATCGAGATTGACGATATCATATCAGGCAGATCCAGCAAAAAAGATAACGTAATAAAGTGCTCACCGCATACTGCCAAATCTGTGGTGGCAAATGAATGGAAGCACAACTACTCGCGCGAACAGGCTGCTTTTCCGCTACCCTGGGTTCGTGACAATAAATTCTGGCCTTGTGTTGCGAGGGTGGACAATGTATACGGTGACAAAAATCTGGTTTGTGCCTGTCCACCTATTGAATCGTATTCTAAGTAGTGAGCCGATACTTCATCTGTAATCAGAGTGAAAAAAACTAACGAACGTCGTTTAAATTTACATGCTTGGCGAGCAACCGGCATCTCGCTGCAAGGCTTACGTGCTGCATTTCACCATGAGGAAGCGTTTCGTCAGGAAGTTGTTGTTGCGACAATCGCCATACCCACAGCACTGCTGATACCTGTCAGCTTACTGGGAAAAGTCTTGATGATAACCAGCATTCTGCTGGTTTTAATAGTTGAACTACTCAATTCCGCAATCGAATCGGCGGTAGATCACACCTCGCTGGAGCAACATCCATTAGCAAAACGCGCCAAAGATATCGCCAGTGCGGCGGTACTTATCAGCATCATGAACGCATTGATAGTGTGGGGGCTGGTACTGTTTGGATAGTGCAGCAGTTTTTCCTGACTAGAGACAGTTTGTTTCTTGGGCTGTCTTCTCACCTATTAGTGTATCTTCAGCAAAAAATTAATTGTTGAAGTATGGACTACAGTATGTCTTCAAGCGTATCAGTCTTTGTATAACGTATAACTAGATCTTGTAAAGTTGATGGTCTACCAAAATACCAACCCTGCCCAAGACCGCAGCCCAACTTATGAAGTTCATCTTTTACTTCTGCGCTTTCAACTCCTTCCGCAACCACATCCATGTCCAGCGATTGGGCAAGTGCAATTGAAGAACGCACGATCTCTAGGTTCTGTGGAGATTGCAAAATATGTGACACAAACTCACGGTCTATTTTCATTGTGGCGATTGGGTATTTCTGCAGCTGTTTCAAATCGGACAGGTCAGTACCAAAATTATCCAGCGCAAGGCTGCTGCCAACTTCTATCAGTCGCTTAAAGATCTTTTTCGCAATTTCAGGGTGAGAGGCAATGACTGTCTCGGTAAGCTCCAGCTTCAATTCTGAAGGTGCCATCTCATTTCGTAACAAGATGGAAACCACATCTTCTGCCAGCATCTCATTGTTCAACTGTGCAGCTGACAAATGGACACTAATGAAAGGCTCTTCATATTCGGTTAGCCGTTTCAATGTTGGCCAATCTTTGCATGCTCGATCCAAAGTCCAAAGACCAATTTCCCGAATCTGTCCCGTCTGCTCCGCAATCCATAGAAAATCTACTGGCGCCATCAGTCCGTCTATCGGATGGTTCCATCGGATCAACGCTTCAAAACCAGCAATCTGACCATCTGAAAGATTACAAATGGGTTGGTAGTGCAGCTGGAATTCATCGTGCATTAAGGCGCGAGATATCCCATGCATGAGTGATATTTTCTGGGTGACGGCACCCTTCAACACGCTACGATGATTGGCTTGAAGACTCGATTCTTCAGCATTAGCTGCAGCTGCCGGCATACTCCCGCCATTAATCCTGAAGCGTTCAAGAATGATCTTCAGAAAATCGCGTAATATTGGGTCACTATCATTCAACAAACTATCCATCAGATCACGCGCAAACGGAACCAGTACCACCTTATCTGTCGCTCTTACAGTTGCAGTGCGGGGCTGCTGATCGATCAGCGACACTTCACCGAATATCTCACCTTTACCTATCAAGCCTATACAACACTCCTTGCCTTGATCCATCACAACTATTTCGACTTCACCTTCTTCAACAAGGTACGCACAATCACCCTCATCTCCGACTTCAAAAATTGTATGGCCTTTGGTAAAGGTCTCGCGGACTAGCTCATCAAACATGCTTCATCCTCCCCAGGATTTAGATTAAGCAAATAATACTATCTAAGTTACTACATTCTCAATGATTTTCCATTCAATGACCGCCTAATAATTAACTTCCCGCATCCCAAGCTATTCTTTACTTGTTTGAAAATATCCGTGCCACACGTAGCGTAATACTAAATAACGCATATATTGCCAACCATGGATCCAATAAATAATCCCAAAGATTATCTGATTCGTACCATCCTCCCGCCCAAGCTATGGTTGCCATAGCAATACATGAGGCAATCAGATAATACTTAAAAGCCCACGCTGACAAGGCAATAAGCAATAGTGCAGCAATGAACCATGTATCTCCGTAACCTAGGCGGTAAGGGTCAAACGAGGTAAACCCCAAGGCTAGCGGATATAACATCAGCGCAACCAATGCGATTAGCGTTAACAATACATATCGCGCCTTAATATCTTCCGTATTGCATCCAAGACTAGGCATTAACAATGCGCAACAGAGCAACACCAGCATAGTAATGCTCAAATCACCACTTACGCCACGAACATAAGCGGCAAGCGGTATTCCGCCTAACGGGATCAGTGCCAATACAAAAACTACCGCTAGCAAAGTAGTCCGTTGTATTCTGGTGAACCCAGCAATACCAGGAAGCAACAGACATGCTGCAGAAATCGCAACCGCCACACTTGTTAGTCCGGTCAGATCAGTAAAGTTGAGCATCAGCCGACCTTTCCAATTGGCTTTTCAACCAAGAAGGTGTGAAACGAAGGTGTTTAATGAAGCTTCTGTTCCAGGTATAGACCAGATGTAAATCTCCGTTGCGCGTCTGAATCAGATAAGGATAAGAAAACTCAAATCCGCATTTTTGATCCTCGCACTTGGTTCGCCGAGCAGATTTTCCGTAATCTGCTGGATCAGTTACGCGTTCGTCCGTAACCATGGCCAATTCGGCTACAATTTTCCCATAACCCGCCGGGTCCATGAGACTACCTCGCTGATCTTCCAGTTGATAAGCGTTTTTCCAAGTAATACCGGCATCTGAAGAAATAACCAACGACATTACCTCACGGCCTTGTTCTGTATCATTGAGTGCAATCAAAATGCGACCATCTGGCAACACCACCCCCGAGATTGCCGCATCCGGATTCGCCAGCGTCGTCAGTGCCGTAGGACTCCAGTGTTTGCCCACATCACCTGTAGTAGTAATGATGACACGCTTGGGACTTACCCCAGAATGTCGCATCAGTACTATTGCCTGCTGCGAGCTTGTGATCAACATCACTGGTTGCAAACCATATTTACCGGAGCTGAGCCTGATCTTGTCGATTATTGCACCGGTCTCACTGATTCTCAGCAACTCACCAAATTTTCCAATGAACTCGTGATACACCGGTAGGCCTATACTCCCGTCGCTATAGTTGAACGGTGTGCCCTTGACCAACGTGCTTATGTTGATAAACGGGGAAGTGATTAATCGTTTTGCCGCGCTCCAACTTACACCCTCATCGGTTGAGGTAATTGCCGTAATTGAACTACCCGCCCAGCCACCCATCGACACGGTCACATAGAACAACCACAGCTTCCCATTTGTCGCACGGTGCGCAACCGGATTGCCAATTTTTTTTACATAGCGCAACAGAGAGCGCTGCGTATCTACACGATTGACTATGCTTTGCTCTGCACCCCAACGATTACTAACTGGATCAAGTACCGCGCTGCGTATCTCTACATCCGATGCGCCTTCTCTACTACCAGCAAACCAGAAGGCACGGATACGGCCATCACTTAACTCAACCAATGAGGCGGCATGGGTATGAATATTCTGTGTATGAGACACAAATTGGCTTTGCATACCTGGCAAAATCTTACTGCTTTGCTTGTCAATATCAGGCATCTGAAATAGTGCTAATGGCGGCCGATTTGTAATCTTAAAGGCTGCAGCTACTACCGCAAGTAATAGCGCACAAAGTACCAAACCATGACGAACATCGACTTTACGCAATATCATCGACACGTTTGCGCCAAGGTTTGTATTGGTAGCTCACTGCCGCTTGTTGAAGATGCTATCAGCAGTTCCCTGATGAACAGATGCTGAAAGACCTTGCCCTCAAAAAACATTTCCTTCAGCTCAGCCGAGCTATGACGTCCACGGATATCCAGACGCTGACCGATGACCTTACAACCTTTGCAACCTCCGGTTAGGTTGTTGACGTTCAATGCCACCCTCGCTGCAAATAGGGGATAGCGCATTGCCAGCTCATTCACGGTTAGATTTTGATCTTCACTATAACCCTTAATCTCTGCGCCAGGCAGCATAAAGCGGTGACCTTCATCCAATGCTCTAAAGTTACAAGGCACCCACACGTCTTTGCCATTCGCATAGTGCTGGGCTTCCAGATCATAATTTCCGAGCTCACCATCAAGTGGTTTCAGAAAGGCGGCAAAACACAACAGCACCAACAGCATGACGACGTTGACACCCTGACGAGTGAAATCAGGCACTACGATAGACAGGAGTATCAATATTACGGCGCTAAACAAAAGCAGCCAGAATATTAGCGGGAACATCTGGTCATGAATTACCTGTGCCTGTAAACGTACGGCCAGATAGGTCAAGCTGGCAAGCACGATGCCCGCAAATACCAAACTTGCTATGAATACCTTGCGGCTGATTTGTTGCCAATTCAATGCGCATAGCAGCGCCACCGCCGGCATAACATCCAGCAAATATCGCCCTGAACGTTGGCTGGGCAAGATGAAACTAAAGAAAAATGCGGCAATTAATATCCACAACAATTTCTGTTCTTGACTAAGCTGATGGCGATTTTTGTAAGTAACAAAAAATAGTGCTACTACAATAAAAGTCAGCAAACCGGCATTACTCAGAAAGGCCAAGCTATAGCTCCACAAACTGGAGCTACCCCAAAGCAATTTTTCTAAATAACTTGGTCCATGTGGATCAAACTTACCAATGTTTTCACCAACCACGAACTCCTTCCATACTGCTTGTGGATCAGGATCGAACACAAACCACATCGCGAACAACGCCACAGCTGCTGAGACTGCAATCACGACTTTTATCGCATCCTGTTTGATAAATGCAAACACACGATAATTACGATGATGAAAATACCAGCCAGCCAGCCCTAGTGTGACTGGCAAAGCCAGAGCAAAGGATTTGTACAAAAAGCCTATTCCGATACTGATACCCATCAGTATCGGAATCACAAAGCGTGATTCGAACATCTGCCGCCAATACAGCAACATGAAAAACGGCAGAAATATCCAGAACACCTCAGGTGGATTAGTCAGGAAAGGACGGCCAAAACGATAGGTGGTAAAAAAAGTCAGGAAAGTCAATGCCGCAACAAAACCAGTCTCAACTCTGCCAGACAGCTTGCGGCCGAGAAAAAATAACAATACTGCAGTCAGCAAAGTGTAGATCACGCTCGGGTAGCGCAAATGCCACAGCGTCCAGTTCTTACCCCAATCAGTGGACGCAATCCCTTGCCAGAACAATAACGGCGGCTTGGTGTTGCGCATATTTTCCATCTGCGACTGTAGCGGCAACAATTCGCTGCTGGCAGCCGTCAAACGAACTATGTGCTCATATGGATATTCGTCACCGTTTTTCGGAATGTGCTGGCTATCGAGCCCGTAGAAATAGGTGAACACCGCCAACAAACAAGCCAATACATACCATGAAAAGCGCAGACTGGTATCACCTGGATTCATGAGCAGATTCGCCTTTTCCTATTTCACTTTCAGATTCTTGCTCAGGAATAATGGGCAAAGCGATTTCATCCACCTGCTTATGACTACGGAATGTCCAGAAATTGTTCACCAGAAAGTTGAACACGCTGGCCAGCACGATAGCCAGCCCATTTGCGACCAGATAATATACATAAACTACAAACAATTTGGTCAGAATCACTTGCAAGACAATACCCACCCAACACGCCAGCGCATATTGACCAAAATGCAGAATCAGATGTTTGTCTGGATGATGTGTACGATCACTCCAGGTCCAGATTCGATTCCAGTAAAAATTGTTTACGGTCGCACAAAATATTGCCAACCCCAACGACACATTGAGCCGCATATCGTGCAACTGGATCGCTGTAAATATAAATTCCTGACTCACATACAAAACACCGAGATTGACTAGCACACCAGAAGCACCGACGGTACCGAATTTGATAAAGCGTTTTTTAAAGAACCAGGCCAGCAGGGGCTGTTCCGCAAGTCTGGTAATCCGTCTCATACAGTTCGTCCACTCGGTAAATCAGCACCATTAGCCAGTAACTCGTGTGATTTGGCCAGTACCTGTTCGGGCATGATTAGCTTCAAACACTGGTTATCGCCATCGCATGGCGAGTTACGATGGTTATACGCCGTTAAGCAAGGTGAGCAGGGCAGCGAAAGAAAGAAGCTATATCCATTGCTCCCCAACGGTTGATAAAGCTGCGGTGTCTCGGGACCAAAAAAAGTGATAGTGGGCAAAGGAGTGAGGGCTGCGAATTGTCCCGGTCCACCATCGTTAGTGACCAACAGCGAGGCACGATGAAACAATGCCAATAGTTGTCGAACAGATTTAGTATAACCAGCCAGGTTAATACATAGCGAGCTCTTGCAATGATCCACAATGAGTTGCGCGATCTGCTGATCGCCCTTGAGACCAATGACTCCCACTGCATAACCTTCTTCCAGCAACTTGCCGCAAAGATCAATGTAGTTTTCAATAGGCCAAGCACGTATTGGCAGAATGCCGCCGCTAGGGTAGATCAACACCAACGGTTTCTCATTGATTTCCGGATAGTCTATATGCAAATGTTCGGCAACCTGATCCAGTTCTTGCTGCTCAAAATTCAGCGTTGGTGGAGTGCAAGGATCATGATCGGGTAAAAGCTTGGCGACTGGCACCGTAACTGACTCCAGGGCTGCGACCATAGTCAGAAACTGCAGCGATAAATGTCGATAAGTGTTGTATAGCACCGGGCGATTGATGAACGAGCCACGATACAGGCCTTCCTGAGTATGGCGATGAAAGCCAATCCGTAGAGGCGCACCAGAAAGATACGAGAAAATACTACTGATTCGCGCGAACAACTCACAGTCAATCA
>Ga0316187_10002413_pt1 | contig 16259 bp, 16 predicted proteins | sample CroRivburrow1_MG_FD_204927 | JGI IMG/M metagenome (GOLD analysis project Ga0316187, IMG submission 204927) | Coastal sediment microbial communities from Maine, United States - Cross River worm burrow 1 | ecosystem: Environmental > Aquatic > Marine > Coastal > Sediment | place: USA: Maine... | reverse complement strand
CCGCGGGTGAACCGTTGCGAGTGGAAACCGTTCAGCTGGAAGGGCCTCGAGCGGGCGAAGTGCTGGTGGAGGTGAAAGCTACCGGCATCTGCCACACTGACGCGTTCACGCTGTCTGGAGCGGATCCGGAAGGGCTTTTCCCTTCGATCATGGGCCATGAAGGCGCCGGTGTGGTCGTGGAGGTCGGTGAGGGTGTGAGCACGCTCAAGCCGGGCGATCATGTGATTCCGCTTTACATTCCGGAGTGCCGAGCATGCAAGGCCTGCACCTCGGGTAAGACCAACCTCTGCATCGCCATCCGGGATACTCAGGGCCAGGGCCTGATGCCGGATGGCTCCAGTCGTTTTTCGCTGAATGGTGATCTGCTGCATCACTACATGGGCACCTCGACGTTCTCTAACTACACCGTGGTCCCGGAGATTGCGCTGGCGAAGATCCGCGAAGACGCCCCGTTCGACAAGGTCTGCTACATCGGCTGCGGCGTGACCACGGGCATTGGCGCGGTCATCAACACGGCCAGGGTCGAGCCGGGTGCGAACGTGGCCGTGTTCGGTCTCGGCGGCATCGGTCTGAACGTGATTCAGGGTGCAAAGCTGGTCGGCGCGAACCGGATCATCGGCGTCGATCTGAACCCGGATAAGGTCGAGCTGGCCACGCGGTTCGGCATGACCGATTTCGTGAATCCGAAAGACGGTGACCCGGTGGAAGCGATTCTCGACCTCACCGACGGAGGCGCCGACTATTCCTTCGAGTGCATCGGCAATGTGAACACGATGCGTCAGGCGCTCGAGTGCTGCCATCGGGGTTGGGGAGAGAGCACCATCATCGGTGTTGCCGGTGCAGGCGAAGAGATCTCGACCCGGCCGTTTCAGCTGGTCACCGGCCGGGTCTGGCGGGGCACGGCGTTCGGTGGCGCTAAGAGCCGGACCCAGGTGCCGCAGATCGTCGACTGGTACATGGACGGCAAGATCAACATCGATGATCTGATCACCCACACTATGCCGCTGGAAGAGATCAACACCGCCTTCGATCTGATGCACGAAGGCAAGAGTATCCGCTCGGTCGTCGTTTACTGAGGAAATCGCATGGCTATTGGCACCGACGAGTGGCTGGAGCAGGTGCAGGAGGAGATCCTGGAGCCGGCGCTGCCCATCTGCGATCCGCACCATCATCTCTGGGATCACCCGGACAGCCGCTACCTGCTTGATGAGCTGCTGGCCGATACCGGCTCTGGTCACAATGTGGTGAGCACGGTGTTTGTCGAGTGCGCGAGCATGTACCGCGCAGATGGCGACGTCGCCATGCGTCCGGTCGGTGAGACGGAGTTCGTGAATGGCGTTGCCGCCATGTCTGCCTCCGGCCAGTACGGCGAGACCCGTGCCTGCCAGGGCATCGTCAGCTATGCCGATCTCACGCTGGGCGCTGCCGTGGGCGACGTGCTCGATGCGCACATGCGTGTCGGCGATCGTTTCAAGGGCATCCGCCATGCCGCGGGCTGGGATGCGAGCCCGGACGTGCGGAACTCTCATACCGATCCCAGTGAGCATCTGTATCTGGATTCGACTTTCAGGGAGGGCTTCGCAGAACTTGGCAAGCGAGGCTTATCGTTTGATGCCTGGCTTTACCATCCGCAGATCAGCGAGCTCACGGATCTGGCCCGGGCGTTCCCGGACACCACCATCGTCTTCGATCACTTCGGCGGACCGCTCGGAATTGGTCCCTACGCGGGTAGACGGCAGGAGATCTTTCCGCAGTGGGCGGACGATGTTGCTGAACTCGCCCGTTGCGAGAACGTCGTGGCCAAGCTCGGCGGGCTGGTGATGCCCGTCAACGGTTTCGGTCTGCACAAGCAGAAGAAGCCGCCGTCTTCCGATGAGATCGTCTCCCTTACCTCGGATTATTACCGGCGTGCAGTGGACTGCTTCGGACCTGCCCGCTGCATGTTCGAGTCGAACTTCCCGGTGGATAAGCAGAGCTGCTCCTATCCTGTGCTCTGGAATGCGTTCAAGAAGCTGGCGGCCGGTTTCTCCGCGGCCGAGAAGGCCGATCTGTTTCACGATACGGCGGCTCGCGCCTATCGGCTGAGCTGAATCGCTTGGCGGACGCTGCCAATCCTATCTGGCGGGCGTTCAGCCGGGTTGTGGCGATGCCGCGGGTATCTGCTGTTGCCATGCGCTTTGCCACCTGGGTCGACCGACCGTTGCTGAAAGTCAGCCGCGGCCGTCTGCGGCTTTCGTTCGTGATCCCCTGCCTGCTGTTGCGCGTTCGAGGGGCGAAGTCGGGTGCACTGCGCGAGGTGCCGCTGCTTTACGTGCCTGATGGAGAAGACGTGCTGCTGGTGGGCTCCGGTGGCGGTGCTGCGCGGCGTCCGGTCTGGTGCACCAACCTGGAAGCCAATCCGGCGGTGGAGACACTGAGAAAAGGAAGGATCGAGCGCCGAACGGCGGAGAGGCTGACCGGTGCTGCGCGCCTAGTCGCCTGGTCTCTTGCCGTTCGAACGTATCCCGGCTATGCGAACTATCAGGCTCGCGTCAGCCGGGAGATTCCCGTGTACAGGTTGAGGAGAACGTCATAGCTGACTCGGAGGAACCTGGGCAGTCCGTGGGTGCTACGCCCTGGGGTGCGTTCCTGTACCGGGACTACCGGTTCCTCTGGGCGACCATGGTTTCCGCCACGATTGTGGTCTGGCTGCGAATTCTGAGCACGGCGCAGTGGCTTTATGATGAAACAGGCTCGGCCGCTCTGGTCGGCGCTATCGGTGTCGTCCAACTGCTGGTTCAGATCCCGGCCCTGCTCTGGGGTGGCGCGCTGGCCGACCGGATTGATCGCAAACGGCTGATGACGCTGGCCAACGGAACGACGTGTCTTGCCATGTTGGGCCTCGGCCTGCTGGCGTCTGCCGGTCTGCTCACCCCGATCGCCGTGTATATCGGCATTGCGCTTACCGCAGCTTCGCAGATGCTGGCCAATCCGGCGCGATCGGCCATGGTGCCCATCGTCATTCCAAAGCAGGACCTCATGCTGGCAGCGTCCACGGACACGGCCTCGCAGAATGCCTCTGCTATTGTTGGCCCGTTGCTCTTCGCCGGCATTGCCGTTGCCTGGGGCGTCACCGAGGCGTTCTACGCCGCAGCCGCCATCGCCGCGTTCTCGGCGCTGTCCCCGCTGTTTATCCGAGCGCATGGTATCGCTGAGGGACACGATGAGGACGCGCCGACGAGTGCCGTCCAGCAGAGTTGGGAGGGCCTGCGTTACGTTTCCCGGCATCCGATCCTGCCGGGCCTGTTCCTGCTCGATGCGGGGATCACAACCGCATCTTTCTATCGAGAGATTCTGCCCGTGCTGGCGCTCGGGCTTTTTGCCGGCGGTGCCAGCGCCACGGGTTTGCTTGGTGCGGCCAATTCCACCGGCGCCATCATCGGCTCGTTCATCGCTCTGCTGTTCGTCGGCTACAAAGCCAAGGGCATGCTGGTTCTCTATGCTTCCCTGGCGTACGCGGTGATCCTGTTCGGCTTCGGCACGGCGAGCAGCCTGTGGATGGGCATGCTCATGATTGGCCTGCTCGGGGCAGCGGATGCGGTGACCGTTGCCGTGCGGCAGACCACGGTGATGCTGACCACGCCGGATCACATGCGCGGCCGTGCGTTCGCGCTGATGATTCTGGCGGCGCAGACAGCCAACAACGTGGGCACCATATGGGTCGGCTTCTGGGCCGGCGCCATCGGTGCCGGCAACACCATGGTGCTGGCTGGCGCCGTCTCCGTCGCCGCGACCCTGGCGATCGGTTACTTCTGGAAGCCGATTCGGGCGTTCAGGGCAGATTGACGAACTTCATATCTCAGACCGCGTCGGGAGCTTCCCTGCGGGTAGCTGGCTGGCGTTCCGAGGGCTCCAGCGCTTCAATCTGTCTGAGCAACAGGCGCAACGAGTTTGCGAGTTCCTCACGCCCTTCCGCTTCGAGTCTAGCGATTTCTGCCTCGATCTCCGTTGCCGATTCCTCCAGAGCCTGAGTGCCCGTCGCTGCGTTCTCAGTGAGTGATTCTATGAGCAGCCGTAAGTCCTCCGCGATGCGTTCAGCGGTGGCCTCGGAAACCGGGTGTCTGCTCCGTCACCCTGATCCTCTCCACGGAACCCACCTCGCGGGAGGCAAGGTAGACCTTGTCTCCCGGCCGCAACCCACCGGTGTCCTGAAGTACAGTAGATACCATGACATCGCGGGAACAGGCGGATAGAAGCAGTAGCCACACCAGCAGGAGTTGGTAGACGAACGCCTTGCGCATCGTGGTGCCAGTTCATCAGACGAGATCAGCAAAGTATGCCAGGATGGATATATGCACGCTCTGTTAGTGGATCTTGACGGCGTTTTCTACGTAGAAGACGAAAAGGTGCCCGGGGCGGACACGACGGTCGGCTGGATGATCGACGCGCATCTGCCGCACCTGTTCGTCACCAATACAACATCTCGTTCCCGCAAAGCGCTGGTGCAGAAACTGTCGGATTTGGGCATCGTCGTGTCAGAGGAAGAAATTCTGACACCCGCCGTTGCTGCAGTGGCGTGGTTGCGGCAACGGCAGTTACGCAGGATCGCCGCTTATGTCCCAAGCGCGACGCTGGAGGAGTTCAGCGACTTCAACCTCGTCGAGCCGGGCGGCAGCGAACCCGTGGATGCGGTCGTGATCGGCGATCTCGGAGAAGGGTGGGATTTCTCCACATTGAACTGCGCGTTCAACCAGCTCATGCAGGAACCCCAACCACAGCTCGTGGCGTTAGGCATGACGCGGTTCTGGCGTGCAAGTGATGGATTGCGGCTGGATACCGCACCTTTCGTAGTCGCGCTCTCGCATGCGAGTGGGGTAGCCCCCGTGGTGCTTGGAAAGCCCGCGACGGCCTTTTTTGAGAGCGCGTTGGAACTGCTTGGTGCAGAGCCTGATCAGACCGTCATGGTGGGTGATGATCTCGAGGCCGATGTCCGGGGTGCACAACAGGCTGGATTACTGGGGATTCTGGTGCGGACCGGTAAGTACAGAACCGACAACACCGCTGAGGTGCAACCAGACGCGGTGCTCGATTCCATTGCCGAATTACCGGGGTGGTGGAAGTCCTGATGAAGATCAACGTTTGCCTCACCGGCGACGTGATGACGGGTCGCGGCGTCGATCAGATCCTGCCTAGCGCCTCGAATCCCACGCTCCACGAGGGGTATGTGAAAGACGCGCGGGACTATGTGTCGCTTGCCGAGGGGGTGAACGGCCGGATCGACGTCCCCGTCACGTGGGATTACGTCTGGGGTGACGCGCTACCACTCATGCAGAAGGCGGACGCCCGCGTGATCAACCTGGAGACCAGCGTAACCACGAGCGATGATCGCTGGCCGGACAAGGGCATCCACTACCGGATGCATCCCGGCAACCTCGAGTGCCTGCGGTCGGCGGCAATCGACTGCTGCGTGCTGGCGAACAACCACGTGCTGGACTGGGGAGTCTCGGGTCTTGCGGAGACTCTGAAAGCGCTTGGCGAAGCCGGTATCCGGTCGGCTGGTGCAGGCCTCGATCGGGAAGGCGCCCGGGCACCCGCGGTGCTGCCCTTTCCGGATGGTCGGCGACTGCTGGTATTCGCCTGGGGGTCGGGCTCCAGCGGGATTCCGGAGACCTGGCGGGCCGGCGCCAATCGCCCTGGCATCAATCTGCTGGGGGATCTGTCGGGCGAGACGATCGGTCGAATCAGCTCACTGGTGAGCATGCATCGTCGTCCTGGGGACCTGGTGGTGATCTCGCTGCACTGGGGACCCAACTGGGGCTACCAGGTTCCGGAGGGCCGCGTGCGCTTCGCCCGCGGGATCATCGACTCGGGCTGCGCCGATCTGGTGCACGGCCACTCTACTCATCATCCCATCGGCATCGAGCGCTACCGGGGCAAGCTGGTCCTCTACGGCTGCGGGGACTTTCTTAACGACTACGAGGGGATCTCCGGCCACGATTCGTTCCGCCCCGATCTGGCGCTGCTCTACCGGGTAACGATTCCGGAACGGAGCGAGGCAGAGTGGGAGCTGCGCATGACGCCCTTGCAGATCCGCAGGATGCGGCTCAACCACGCGTCCACGACGGATGCTCAGTGGCTCGCCGCCACGCTCACCCGGGCCAGCGCCAGCTTCGAAACCCGAATCAGCTTCGGAGAGGGCAATGAGCTCGTCGCCTGAGCACATGAAGCAGGCAGCACTCGACTATCTTGCCAGGGGATGGTCGGTTGTGCCCGTAGGGACCAAGAGCAAACGCCCGATCATCGCCTGGCAGGTTTTTCAGCGGGAGCGCCCCTCGGCCAGCGACGTGGAGCATTGGTTCACCCGCTGGCCGGATGCCAACGTGGGCATCGTCACCGGCCAGCTTTCCGGACTGGTAGTGCTCGACGTGGACGTGGCCCACGATGGCGCCAGAACTTTCGAGGCGCTGGAGCGGGAGCGGGGTTCCTTTCCGGAAACGGTGGAAGCGATTTCCGGGGGTGGCGGCAGGCATCTGTACTTCGCGCATCCGGGTGGCCGCGTCCCTAACCGGGTGGAGCTTTTCCGCGGCATTGATCTTCGCGGCGACGGCGGTTTGATTGTGGCCCCGCCGTCGCTCCACCCGAGCGGAAATCGCTACCGCTGGCAGCGGGGGCGTTCCCCTGCGGTGCTGAAACCGGCAGCGCTGCCCGGCTGGCTGCTTTCCGAGGTGGCTGCGCCGCGGGGGAGCAGCGGCCACCCGCTGGCCTTCTGGCGCCAGCTCCTCGAAGATGGCGTGGCCGAAGGCGGACGCAACAACGCCATCGCGTCCCTGAGCGGCCACCTGCTCTGGCACGGCGTGGACGAGCAGGTGGTCATCGAGTTGCTGCTCTGCTGGAACCGAAGCCGCTGCCGGCCGCCTCTGTCTGACGAGGAGGTGGTGCGAACAGTTGAGAGCATTGTGCGTACCCATCACCGTCAGCACCCGGATCAGGACGATGCCTGAAGACGGGGCAACTCGGCTGTTGCCGCAGGCGGAGCTGGAGCACCGGCGGTGCCGGATCGTCGCGCTGACAGGTGGTATTGTGATGGCGATGGTCATCTTGTTGTCGAAAGGCTGACGTGGACAGAGAAACCCACATCAATTTCTGGTACATCCTGCTCGCGATGTTGCTGCTGCTGCTGGTTCAGGAGTGGATCACCCAGTCGCAGCAGGTGGAGACCATCGCCTACAGCGAGTTCCAGGCCATGCTCGAAGCCGGGGAACTCGAGGAGATCGGGATTTCCGACACCAACATCCGCGGCAAGCTCCGCTCGCCGGGCCCGGAAGGACGGGAGTACATCTACACCGTCCGCATTGATCCCGACTTCGCGCAGCAGCTCACGGAGTACGACGTCAAGTTCACCGGCGTGGTGGAGAGCCGCTGGCTTGCCCAGGTCATCTCCTGGATCCTGCCGGCCGCGGTGTTCGTGGGCATCTGGCTGTTTTTCATCCGCAGGATGGCAGAACGGCAGAGTGCGGGCGGGCTCATGTCCGTAGGCAAGAGCAGAGCCAAGATCTACGTGGAGAAGGACACCCGGGTGACCTTCGATGACGTGGCCGGGGTAGACGAGGCCAAAGAGGAGCTCGAGGAGATAGTGGCCTTCCTCCGCGACCCGAAAAGCTACGGCCGACTGGGCGCGCACGTGCCGAAGGGCGTGCTCCTCGTGGGCCCGCCCGGCACAGGCAAGACGCTGCTCGCCCGTGCCGTGGCCGGAGAAGCGAAGGTGCCTTTCTTCAGCATCAACGGATCGGAATTCGTGGAGATGTTCGTCGGCGTCGGCGCCGCGCGGGTCCGCGACCTGTTCGAACAGGCGCAGCAGACCGCACCCTGCATCATCTTCATCGACGAGCTCGATGCTCTGGGGCGCGCGCGCGGCGTCGGTCCTGTCATGGGCGGCCACGACGAGAAGGAGCAGACGCTCAACCAGCTCCTTAGCGAGCTCGACGGCTTCGACCCCCGGCAGGGGATCGTGCTGCTCTCCGCCACCAACAGACCGGAGATCCTCGACCCGGCGCTGCTGCGGGCCGGACGATTCGATCGCCAGGTTCTGGTGGATCGACCGGACAGGACGGGGCGACTGGCCATCCTCAAGGTGCACGTCAGAAAGCTCAGGCTCGATCCAGACCTGGCACTCGAGAAGGTCGCGGCTCTGACACCTGGATTCAGCGGAGCCGATCTCGCTAACCTTGCCAACGAGGCGGCTATTCTCGCGACGCGGCGCCGGGCGGAGTCGGTGACCGAGGATGACTTCACCCGGGCGATCGAGCGGATCGTAGCGGGGCTGGAGAAGAAGAGCCGTATCCTGAATCCGCATGAGCGGCGGGTTGTCGCGTATCACGAGGTGGGACACGCTCTGGTGCGTCTGGCGCTGCCGGGGGGAGAGACCGTACACAAGATCTCGATCATCCCCAGGGGGGTCGGTGCCCTGGGCTACAACATCCAGCGGCCCACCGAGGATCGTTACCTCATGACCGAAGAGGAGCTCATGAACAAGATGGCGGCGCTGATGGGCGGACGCGCTGCGGAGCGACTGGTATTTGAGCGGCTCTCCACCGGCGCAGCGGACGATCTCAGCCAGGCGACCGAGATCGCCCGAACCATGGTCATGCGCTACGGGATGGACGACGCTCTGGGACAGGTCAGCTACGCGGAAGAGCAGAGCGCGTTTCTCGGTCCAGGCCTCAGGTATCCATCGCCCTCGAAAGGTTACAGTGAGCAGACGGCGGCGCAGATCGACTCAGCGGTCCGCGCGCTCATCAGCGCGGCGTTCGATCGAGCAATGGGCATCCTCGAGTCACATCGTCAGCAGCTGAACGACACGGCAGCGCTCCTGCTCGAAAAGGAAACCCTGACCGCAGACGAGCTGCCTGCCATCGAGACCTCGCAGGAGCGCTCCTCTTCCACCGGATGAACAGAGCACCGGCTCAGGCCACTCAGCGACCTGCGACAGGCCTCGTGCAGCGTTAGAGCTTTTCGGCTGATTAACTGGTGCGTGTTCGCGTCCTGATGAAGGAGAAGGTTCAGTCGATGCATGGTTGGCTCCTTCCATGGATGGCCAACTACCTTGTCCGCGCTTGAGCGATCCGGGAATCGGCTTTTTTGGCGGCGAACGTTCCCAGTATCAATCTATAGAACGCGAGATTGAGCCACCCGCCTAATCAGACATTCTGTGCGTTCGCACAATCCGGCAATCATCGACCCAGAGTGGTCATCTCAACGAAGAAACTGCGCCTTTCATAGGGGCCTGCCGAGTGTGGTTGCTCAATCGGCTAAACCGCCTCCGGAACTCTAGTGGAATCTACGAAGACCAATTCCATAACTGCTGCCATATCATCGCGGCAGGGCTAAAACCCCAAGGTTTTGAGGTTTGATTCGATAGTTCTGGTTACAAGGGAAGAGTAATGAGCGAATCTGAGAAGTCTGAAACTGGCGTAAGCAGGCGCGAAGCACTGCTTGCTGCTGGAGGGATTGCAGCCAGTGCAGCGGCACTCACCGCCATGCCCGGAGCGGCGCATGCGCAAGCTACTGAGGGTGGAAGCAGGGCTGTTATCAAAGAGGTAGGCGGCAAGAAAACGACTACGATAAGCCTGGACTGGAAAGAGGTGTACTACACCAATTGTCCTCTGGTATCCGCCAGCAATATTGACCAAGAACTAGGTTGGACCGCGGAAGAATATGGGCGAATTGGTGTCAAGTTTGCCTATTTCCGCTCGCGCGCCGAAACCGACTGGTACCCACACTACATTCACAACCAGGAAAACCTGATTCGATTTGGTGGCTTGTTTCCACCCATTCACGTCAACGCAGATTACCGCAGAACCCGAATGCTGGGTTTAACGCACGTTCCGGCTGAAGGCGGCTGCATGATGGTGCGTGCCAAGGACAACCTCTTCCGGATGAGCGATCTGAAGGGTAAGAAAATCGGTATCACTAAAAGCCTGAACACCTTGAAGAATGACTGGTGGCGCATTCAGGAACACCAAGGCATCTTGGCGATGCTTCGCATGAACGGTATGACGGAGAAAGACGTCCAACTCGTCGATTTCCCTTACGCCGACGACTGGTATGACGAACCGGAAATGCTGACGCCAATGCTCAACCCAACATTTTGGCAACTAAATCGTGACCACAAACACGACCTGGCGTTTCGCCCGCTGGAAACTGCGTTGCTTGAAGGCAAAGTTGATGCAATCTACTCACAGAGCAAGGTTTTCCAGCATATACAGGAAGCAACCGGCGAGCTTGCGGCTATCGAGGACCTGTCCCGATATCCTGATTGGCGGCTACAGGTGGCCAATATCCCTGCCATTATCACCTGTACCGATGTGATGGCTGAAGAGCATCCGGAGCTGGTCGTTGCTTTCATGAAAGGCATGATCAGAGTGGGACGCTGGGCCAATGAACACAAGCGTGCTGCAGCAGCAATTCTCAACAAGCAGACTTACTACCTGGACGTCGAGGACACCTTTCGAGGCATCAGGGATGTGGACATGGTTCCTAACCTCTCTGCCCAGAATCTGGCCATGGTCGATATCGGAAAGGAATTTATGCTCAAGCACGGCTACATTAAAAACGACTTTGATGTCGGTAAATGGGCCGCGCCAGAGTTTTTCGACCAGGCGGCGAGAGAGTTGCTCGAAGGAATGATTGATGAAAGGAGCCTGGAAAAGATTCCTACCCTGAAAGGTCGTATCGGATAGCCTAAACGAGAGTCAGTTTCTAGCGTCGGCCGAACTAGGACCAGATTCGGAAATGTCTCATTTCTGAAACCAGTCACGTTGTGCGGGTGCAGCAATCCGGCAAGGATCAACCCGTTCAAGACATCCATGGATGTCGCCGTAGTTTCAATGGCTACTCGTTGTGGACCCTCCACGAGAAGTCGATTGATCCATCATTTCGTCTACTGTCCTGGTAAACCCGCTCGGTGTTGTTTTCCAAATGGTGTCGTATACCGCCCTAAAATGCGGCACTGCAGCCAGAACTCCGATCTCGACTTTGGCCTCCTCCCAAGCTTTGACCGTTACTAACCCTTCACGATAGCTTTCGAAGACGCCCTCGGCATAGGTCCACCACATAAGTGCCTCTATCTCGGCTGCAGCGACTTCCTCATCCGTCAATCCCTCTCTATCCCAAGAATTGGTCGCGTACAGTTTCGAATACATGGTGAGGTAATGCTCACTTTCAAATCCAGCTGAGAAACGTGAACTAAAGAGTTCTAGCTGATCAAGATTTAGCTGCGCCAAAGCGATCTTGTGGTCCTGTTGCATCTGCATGGCTACAAACAGCAGGGAACCAGCTAGTATCAGCAAGCCTGTGAACTCAAATCCCACGCGCCATTTTTCATTCATCGTCAACCACTCCTTGGTGTTGTGAGCACTGCGGACTGATCATTGCACAGGGAGGGTTCTACGTGGAAGTTGGCCGAATGGCCCTTAACTGCCGAACAGAGAATGCCTGGGCTCAAAGCCAATACGTCTGCTTCCTGGCTCATACCGGGCTGCTGCATCGCACCAGGAAACTTCCGCGTTCGACCCCGACATGATCCACAGTAACTCGGCGTGGATGACGTGATTTCAGTCTGCGGTGATGGATCGTTACTCGATGGTCCTGAGGAGATCGTCTATGAAACGCACCAGTTCATCAGGCATTTTTTCCCTTATGAATTGCCAGTACTCGCGGCCCCTTGAATTGTTCAACACATACTCGACATCCATTTCCACGCGATCTTTCCACTCATCTTCGATGAGACCAGTCGCAGAGAGTTGATACAGAGCGCGCCATTGTTCAATTTGAATGTAGAGGTACGCATCAAGAATGCGCTCCTCTCGTAAAGTGAGCTCTGACGGATTTTCCATGGACTTCGCCCATACGTCTGATGGGTCTTCGCCCATCATCGCGGTTTCGAGATTGAGTTGTCGTTCGCTCTCCATGTAAATCAGCTGAGTCGCTAGAAGATCGGAGTTCTGCTGCATCTGTAGAGCGACAAGAATCAAACCTGCGATAATCCCAATGTTCCCTGCGATCTGCAGCCAACCACCAACACGGTTAGGTGACATATTCTCAGTGCCTTGACGAATTAGTGGACAGACCCTATTGCATAAATTCCTTATTTGTCGACACCGCCAGTTCCGACCTAAGGTGTCTCAAAGGTCGGAATATACTGTCCGTTTTCATTAAACGCTTGAATATCTCGATGGCTTAGAATCGTGCGCCAGTTCCCAGAGGCATCTCTTCTCAATGTTGCCGATGAACGAACCCGATATCTCTCGGGCGGACGGCCCCTATGCTTGATTTCTTCCGTGTGAAATCCCCAAATCAAGCCGATTTCACCGTCGACGACGATTGTGGATTCGCCTGGTGTGACTCTGTAGTAGTCAACTGAATCAAAGAATCGCACCAAAATCTCTTTAACGACTTCGGGGTTGTACGACGCTTCAGTCCGAGGCGCCAAAGAGCGGAAGCCAAATCCTCGAGTCCAACCGCCATCGATAAGTGCGTCAATGTCTCTGTTGTTCCACGCGTCAAAATTAATAACTCCAACACTTCGGAGTTCGTCTTCAGCTGAATCCGCGAAGGAGACAATCGGATGCAGGACTAAAGCGGCGAGCAAGCTCAAGCATGTGATCCGTCGATTACATAGTGGCATGGTGTCCTCGAAGTTTTCTCCTGAAACTAGATGCTATCTGAATATTCTGGCCGCCCCGATGTCTGACTCTGGCCGGGTTTGCTCGGTCTTCGGGGACTGGGGCCACGTCCGGCGCGGACTCCCGCCTCTTGCAACGCACAACTACTCGGCGAGCGTCCACCACTACCCGCTGTTAGAGAATTCGACTTCAGGGGAGCTCAAATGTGCCGAATGGGGGGCGCAACCTCATACGATGCGCAGCCAAGAGAACTACCTACGAGCGTTGAACATGTCTGTCGCATAGCGCCAGACGCCGTCCTCCCCTCGGTGCCATACCACCTGGTAGTTGTCTGATCCTGGCGATTTCTTCCCATCCTCGGAAACGGTGTGATAGATGCTGTGGCCGATCTCCACTGCATGGTCGCTACCCAGTCTCCTAACCTCGTCAGTGACGAGAGTCAGGTCGACAAGAACTGGAAATAGGCTCTGAAGTACTTCACCTATGGCCTCGTGTCCCCTGGCCGGTGTAGCTCCCGGAGCGACAAGAACAGCTCCTTCTTCGTAGAAGTCGAGTAGTCCCGATACATCGTTAGCCTTGTAAGCTGCAGCCCATTCGTTCTCGAGTTGCTGAATAGTTCCGGTCAACGTCTCTTCGGCTTGTGACGGCACCGCCAAAGACGCCAGAAGCACCAAGCTGATCAACAGCTTCATATCATCACCTCCCCCTCAATGTGATTTCATGCTAGCTGAACACTTCTAATTTGTCCGCTTGTGGCCGAACTTAGCCGCCTGAGGCGAATGTCGGCTTTCTCAAACTGGCCGTTTTGTGCATTCGCAACAAAACTCCTGTTCTCGACCCACAGCTGCCGTTCTTACTAGGGTTTCACCCCGACGAACGTGAAGGTGTCCCAACTGTAGAAGTAAAGTTCTCATCGGACTGCGGCAGGAGCTCCGAAGTCCATGCTTCCACTTCACCTGTAGTAACGCCCTGACGCAACGTATAGGGCACCATCTAAGATCGCGGATTAAGGACGCGGATTAGACACCCACGAACGCCTTTAACTCCGCAGTGACGAGCTCGTCGTAGCTGCCGATGAAGCCGGCAGCATGGTTCTTGCTGTCGATCAGCATTAGGCGCGCATCCGGTATCAGTGAGGCCAACCATTGCGACTGTTCAGGCGACACCAGCACGTCATCTCGCGAGTGGATTAGCAGTGTTGGGGCCCGTACCCGGGGCGCCAACTCCTTGATGTCGACTTGGTTCCCGGTCTGCACAATTTGTCTGAAAAGTGGCCCGATGACATCCAATGAGTGCATGTCGCGCATGAGTTTCACCAGGTCGTGATCATCGATATCCGTACCGGGCAGGTCGAATCCGAACATGGTCTTCATCAGGCGAAGCGGAATCGTCTCCTCGCTACCCCAACAAGCCTCGACCATCTCGTACATCCATCTGTTCGACTCGAAATTGCCTGGTGGGGGAATCAGATTTGCCGCGCCAAGCAGGACCAGCTGGGACACCCGCTCGGGATTGTCGGCGGCCCATTTCACTGCCGCCGGACCACCTTCAGATATTCCTAGGATTATGACCTTGTCTTCGCCGCAAGCAGCCATGACTGCTTCGAGGTCGCGATACCGCTCTTCGAAGCTGTAGGTGAATTCCGGGCGCGTTTCCGAAAGGCCACCGCCCCTGCCGTTGTACCGAATCAGTTTGAATGAGCTGGACAGCATGTCGATAAACCGGCGGGGGCCTTTCTGTGACCACTCGGTCTCGAGGTTAGAACCCCAGTTGATGACACGCACCAGAGCCGGGCCGTTGCCGGTACGAGCCCACGCGATTCGATTTCCGTCTTCGGACGTGGTGTACCTGATTTCCTGTTCATGATCAGCCACCTCATCATATTCCTTGGCGGCAGTTGGCTCATCGGCGACGCCGGCGACGCGTGCTACCGCATTGACGAGATCGGTCTGGGTTTCTTCATTGAGTCCACCGCTCACGTCCTGTGCCTGAATGCGACGGAACGCCAGGGGCGGCCGGACTGGATCGATAAGGATGGGTACGAGTGCGCCGCGCGACAGGCCCTCCTCTGCCTCGGTCCTGACCCAGTCCGACTCTATCGAGAACTTCGACCAAACGACCAGCACACAGTTAGCGGCGTCGATTTCTCGTTCTATCTCTCTGTCGAAACTGGTACCGGCGTTCAGGCGCCTGTCCCACCACACAGTCCAACCATTGGACTCCAAGATATCGGCGACAGGAGCCACGCGATCACGGTCCTCGCTGGCGTAGCTGATGAAAATATCCGCCACGTTTTCCCCCTCATGTTCTAATTCAGGCGGTGGCTTGCAGTTCCCTCTGGCACCACTCGTGATCAGCCACGCAGATCACGAGGCAACCTGCGACGCTTTCGCTAGACTAGAGCGCTTCCTCGACTTAATCAGGATACACCGATTTACCTGCGGAGTTGACGTAGTTGCAGATCACTATGCGGCTGACGTCCGATCCTGGCCGGAATCAGCTATGCAGCGAGAATGTCGGCTTTCCCAAACTGGTCAGATTGTGCGGGTGCAGCAAAACTTCCGGCTCCGACCCGAAGCGGACTACTTGACCACCCAACGGTTCGCAAATCGCCTACCGGGCTTTCGTCTCCCTCGCTATGATCAAATAGGATCGGTGGGTGTTGGGAGAGTGCGATCCCATCTGATCGCCTACGACTACCGACAACCATGGAGGGATACCGTGAAGAACGTATTGAAGACAACCGCCGCCATCGTTATCGCAGCCATCGCAGCGCTGTCGCTGAGCCCGGCAGCCCAGGCGTTGGAAATCACGCCGCAGAGAGTCGAAGCGCAACCCGAGTACTCGCCTCACGTAAACAAGAACTTTCCGCAGCGGGTTTTCTGGGGTGACACCCACCTGCATACGACCTACTCACCCGATGCGGGGATGCTGAAGAATTTCGACCTCGGACCGGACGATGCCTACCGCATGGCCCGGGGCGAGCAGGTGACCGCGAACAACGGCATGCAGGCCAGACTGGTGCGCCCACTCGACTTTCTGGTTGTTTCCGACCACTCCGAATATATGGGGTTGATCCCCGAAATACGCGGAGGCAACCCCGAGCTGCTGGCCGATCCGATCGGCAGGCAGTGGTACGAGTGGTACAACGAGGGTGAGGAGGGTCAGTACCAGGTTTTTCTGAATTTCGCGGAGGATCTCGGCAACAACAAAGGCCGGATCGAATTCAGCAAGATCGCCCGCTCGACGTGGGGCTTCATGACCGAGACGGCGGACGAGTACAACGACCCGGGAAATTTCACCGCGTTCATCGGTTACGAATGGACCTCGACACCTAAGGGTAACAACCTGCACCGCGTGGTCATCTTCAAGGATGATGCCGATAAAGCGTCTCAGATCGTGCCGTTCTCATCTTTCGACAGCGCGGACCCCGAGGATCTGTGGGCGTTCCTCGCGGCCTACGAGGAACGGACCGGTGGCCGGGTGATCGCCATACCCCATAACGGCAACGTCTCGAACGGTGCGATGTTCGATACCGAAACCTTCAACGGTAGGCGTCTGACGAGGAAGTATGCAGAAATGCGGATGCGGTTCGAG
>Ga0316187_10002412_pt1 | contig 16259 bp, 18 predicted proteins | sample CroRivburrow1_MG_FD_204927 | JGI IMG/M metagenome (GOLD analysis project Ga0316187, IMG submission 204927) | Coastal sediment microbial communities from Maine, United States - Cross River worm burrow 1 | ecosystem: Environmental > Aquatic > Marine > Coastal > Sediment | place: USA: Maine... | reverse complement strand
ACCGCCCGCTACCACCTCACGCCGCTATCGCGCCATGAAGTGGCGTCCTATGTCTCGCATCGGCTGGCCGTGGCCGGGTCGGCGCAATCCCTGTTCAGCCCGGCCGCCATCGGCAAGGTCGCTCAGCATAGCCATGGCACGCCCAGGCTGATCAACGTGCTGTGCGACCGCGCCCTGCTGGGCGCTTACGCGCGGGAAAGGCGCATGGTGGACCCTGGCACCGTGGCCAGGGCAGCGCGCGAGGTGTTTGGCGAGGCCCCCAGGCAGGTCAGGCGCTGGCCAGCCTGGGCGATGACTTCCATGATCATGTTCGTCGCCGGTGTGGGGCTAGCGGTCGCCTATTTTCACTACACGCCCAGATTGGAGATCGAAGCGAACACATCGTTTGCCAAGCCTCCACCCACGCCGCAACGCTATCAAACACCCGGCATGGATCGAGCGCGCGCCTTCAGCGAGCTGTTCTCGCAATGGGCGCTGGATTACAACCCTGACCGTGATGGTGAGCCCTGCGCCTTTGCCGAGACCCGGGGCCTGGGCTGTCTTGCTGACAAGGGCAGCATCGGCGCATTGCGCCAGTTGAACCGGCCGGCCCTGCTGCGCCTGTGGGATGGCGAATATGGCGAACACTACGTAGCGCTGGTCGGCCTGGAAGCGGATGCTGCGCGGCTGAAGGCGGGCGGCGTCGTGCATGCCGCCAGCATTCAGGAACTGGCCGCCAGGTGGCAGGGCGATTTCATCATGCTCTGGCGGCTTCCGCCGCATTATCAAAGCCCTTTGCACGAAGGCAGCTCTGGTGAATCGGTAAAGTGGCTGGGCAGGCAGCTGGCGCGCATCGACGGCCGCCAGGACGGAACTGCGGAAGCGATAAGCATGGATCAGCGCCTGATCGCCCAGGTACAGGATTTCCAGCATGCCCATGGCCTGAAGCCTGACGGTATCGTCGGCGCCAAAACCCTGATTCACCTGAATACGGCGACGGAGGCTGACGTGCCGCTATTGTCGTCAGGCCGCGAATAATATGTCGTTTATCCTCGACGCCCTCAGAAAATCAGACCAGGACCGGCAACGCACAACAATCCCCGGCGTGCAGACCATGCATGCCCCGGCAACGACCGCCGGCAAGCGCGGGGTTTGGCCCTACGCAATGCTGGTCGCCGTGGCCATGGCCGGCGTCGGCTTCTTGCTGTGGCCGGAGCCGCAAACAAGCCTGGTCGTCATGAGCGAAGCGCCAATGCATCAGCCGGAAAAAACAGCCGGGTTGAAGCCCCAACCGAGCGTGCAGCCTGTTAAAGCACCCGCTCCTTCTCCGCCACCGGTCGTCAGCCCTGAGCCGCAGGTGATGAAACCCGACCCTGTGGTTGAGGCTTCGCAACCATCCGAAGCCTCCCGGACTTCGGAAACCGCTGAAGCAGATCAAGCTGAGCTGGAAGAGCCTGTCGAGTGGATTGAAATTTCACCGCAAGCCCCTGCCGAGGGTACGTCCGAGGACATTGCCGAAGCCGTGGACGAGCCGATGATCCCCAATGTGCATGCCTTGCCTGCATCCGTGCAGCGGCAACTGCCCTCCATTGCCATCGCCGCGCAGATATATGACAGCGACCCTGCATCCCGCATGGCATTGATCAATGGCCGTAGCGTGCGCGAGGGCGGCGCGGTTGCACCTGGCCTGATGCTGGAGACTATTGCTGAAGAGAGGATCGTGCTGAACTTTCAGGGGCAACGCTTTCACATGGACGTATTTCAGAACTGGTCGGGGCATTAAGCCCGGGGAGGTATGCCCTCCTAGCTGGATAGAGGCCAGTCCGAAGAAGCAGTAACAAGGATGGGACGGCACTGTTTCGCCCGCCAGGAAAACACATAGAGTGCGGCATGCTCTATTTCGACCAGCTTAGCCTGCGCCGCGGCAAACGCCTGCTTTTCAGCGATGTCAGCTTTACCATCCACCCAGGCGACAAGATCGGCATTTCCGGCGCCAACGGCAGCGGTAAATCTTCCCTCTTCGCGCTGATCCGAGGGCAACTGGAAGAGGATCGCGGCAGCTTCCGTATCGCCGCGCGTACCCGCATTGCCCACGTCGCACAGGAAACGCCGGCCGAGCAAACCCCGGCCATCGAATATGTCATGCGCGGCGACGCAGAGCTGCATCAAATTCAACAGGAGCTCGCACGCGCGGAACAGCAGGAAAACGGCGTTGAAATCGCGCGCCTACACCATCGCATGGATGAGATCGACGGTTATGCGGCCCGCGCCCGCGCCGCCCGCCTCATGCATGGGCTCGGTTTTGGCATCGATGAAGATGAGAATGCCGTCGCAAGCTTTTCCGGCGGCTGGCGTATGCGCCTGAATCTGGCGCAGGCGCTGATGTGCAGATCCGATCTATTGCTGCTGGATGAGCCGACCAATCATCTTGATCTGGATGCCGTGATCTGGCTGGAGGCGTGGCTGAGGCGATATAAGGGCGCTCTGTTGCTGATCTCCCATGACCGCGACTTTCTCGACCGTTGCGTCAGCACCATAGCCCACCTCGAACAGGAACGGATGACCCTTTACACCGGCAACTACACCGCTTTTGAGAAGGTGCGCGCTGAGAAGCTGGCGCAGCAGCAGGCTGCCCACGCCAAGCAGCAACGTGAAATCGCCCATATGACAAGCTTTATCGACCGCTTCCGCGCCAAGGCGACCAAGGCGAAGCAAGCCCAGAGTAGAATTAAGGCGCTGGAGCGCATGCAGCTGATCGCGCCTGCCCATGTCGATTCACCCTTTCATTTCAGCTTCGAACACCCCGGCCATATTCCCAACCCGCTACTGAGCCTGCACAAGGTCGATGGCGGCTATAAGGATAAAGCTGGCGATAAGCTCGTCCTGAAGCAGCTCGGTCTCGGCCTGCTCCCTGGCGACCGCATCGGTCTTCTCGGCGCCAACGGCGCGGGCAAATCGACCCTGATCAAACTGCTTGCCGGAGAGATCGCGCCATTAAAAGGAAAATGCGAAACCGCCAAGGAACTCCGTATCGGCTATTTTGCCCAGCATCAGCTGGAACAGTTGCATGATGAGCTCTCACCCTTGCAGCACTTGCAAATGCTTGATGCCAAGACCATCGGGCACAAGGCATCGGCGCAAACAGCGGGTGAAAGGGAGCTACGCAGCTATCTCGGCGGCTTCGCCTTCAAGGGTGAAATGGCTACCAACGCCGTCGCCCCCCTATCCGGCGGTGAAAAGGCGCGTCTGGTTCTCGCCTTGCTCGTCTACCGGCAGCCCAATCTTCTGCTGCTCGATGAGCCGACCAACCACCTTGATCTCGATATGCGCCTTGCCCTGACAATGGCCCTGCAGGCGTTTGAGGGTGCGATGGTGCTGGTATCACATGATCGTCATCTTCTGCGCACCGTCTGCGACGCATTGCTGCTGGTCGCGGACGGCAAGGTGGAACCCTTCAACGGTGACCTGGACGACTACGGAAAATGGCTGGCCGATCAGCGAAAAGAGGGCGATACCGAGTCGTTGAAAGCTAAGCCCGAGAAACGTGACCGCAAAGAGCAGCGCCGCCTGGAAGCCGAACGCCGTAAACGGCTACAACCACTGCGCAACAAGGTGAAAAAACTGGAAGCCGAGCTGGAGAAACTCCACCGCCAAAAAGATGAGCTGACGGCGGCGCTGGCCGATAAGGCGATCTACGACGACACCAATAAGGCGCGCTTGAAAACACTCAAACTTGAGCATGCCCAACTGCACAAGGGCCTGGGCGAAACCGAGGAAGCGTGGATGCTAGCTTGCGAGAAATTGGAGGCGGAGCAGCCAGCCTAGTCTTGGCCCGAACCCGGCACGCATATCGATTCCATCATCGGCAAGGCGGCGGATCGGCAAGGTTTTCAACATGCCTCGGTCTGGAATTCCCTGACCGAGTAACGGTCTGTGGCCGTGATATCCTTAAAGGTGAATTGCGGCGCTTTTCCCTCATAGATGCTTTCACAGAGCCATTGCTGCTCGGCTTCTATCTCAGCTTCACACACGGATATGCTCCACACACCTTTCTTCTGTTTGCCATATTGATCTTCATAGGAAAAATCAGGCAGCCATCGATAGCCATGTGCCTTTAATTCGTCCTTTTTTTCAAAGGGCGCGCGCAGGGCAAAAAAACGCCGGCTTTTTTCCCGGGCGCGAGCCAGCAGCGTGGCCATGGCCAGTTTGCCCGAACAAGGCAGGGCTCTGGTCAATAGATGCAACGTGGCCTGGGCGTCATTGACCGCCCGGTGTCCATCGAAGAAAAACCCCAGCCTGTAGGCAATGTAATCGAGTTTGAGGCTGGCGATATCTTCATCCTGCCAGGTAATGTCGTTGAGGGTGCAGGCCCAGTTGGCTTAGCGGCTCACGGGCAGCCGCCGTTCCAGCATCTGGCGGTCAAAGGCCGCATTGTGGGCAATGATCAGGTCCGCTTTGTCCAGCCATGCATTGATTTCATCATCGTCCAGGTGCTGGCCGGCCACCATCTCATCGCTGATGCCTGTGATCTGCTTGACGATATCCTGCAGCGGCTCGCCGGGGTCTTCAAAGGCTTCATACGTATGCAAAATTCGATAAACCAGGCCGGAGCCCGCATCATATTCGAAGGCGATTAACCCCAGCTCGATGATTTTGTCGCCGCCTGTATCCAGCCCCGTTGCTTCCGCATCAATCACCAGCCCGATGCGGGAGGTCGTCGGTTCCCCCTGCCAGTAGCGCGCAGGAGGGTCGAGACGCTCAATCACCCGGTACCGGTCTGACTGCTGTAGTTGCTGAATAGCTTCGGCATCGTTCATTTTATTACTCCAAATAGCCTTGAATACTTGCGTAACGCTGAAGCAGACATGATTGCAAAGGATGCCCTTATTAAGTCAAAACATCCGCGCGGCCCAAGGAGGGGGCCACCAAAATCGAACCTGCAAGTGTTTGATTTTGTGAGCAAGGGAAAAACCGCGTTTTTACCTTTGCGTACTGAATAATGGAAAAGGCGCACTTATTCAGTCCCCCCAAAGTCGCCTTCTCTTCTCCTGAACTTGATTATCTGTCGGCGAGCCTTTTTATCTGGCCGCTGATCCGGGGATGGGGCCGCCGCTGCCTTCAGCTTTCGTAGTTGGCGCTGTTTCTCCCGTGCCGCAATGCTCTGCTCTGTCTCCTGATACAGGCTTTGCGCCACGGTGGCGGAACCGCGTTTTTCAGCTAACCCGGTCACCGTGACGATGAACTGCTCCTGACCGCGGACAATGCTCAGTTCATCGCCGCTCCGAACTGCCTTGGATGCCTTGATACGTTTGCCATTGAGTTGCACATGTCCGCCGTTGACCATTTCGGTAGCCAGTCCGCGCGTTTTGAAAAAGCGCGCCGCCAACAGCCATTTGTCGATACGGGCGGGCATCAGCGCTTACCGCTCTGCATGCTTCGACGGTCAGACCCGGCCTGCCCAGCATCGGTGTAGACGTAGATGATCATTTCCACGGACAGTTTGCCTGTTTCTTCCACGACCATCGAGTGGCCTTTCCTGGCGACTATTTTCGGGACGGCAGCGCAAAAAATTGGCAGTATGGAGCCAGTCCGTTTCAACGGCATCAGCAGCGATGATCCCGCTTGCGTTGGCCGGGCACATACCACAATTAGAGGTGTCCCATTGGCCAGGCCGCATTTCAAATTCGAGAAACGTCAGAAAGAACTCGCCAAACAGAAAAAGGCGGAAGAGAAGCGCCTGCGCAAACTTGAGAAGCGGGGCGAAACGGCAAGCGAAGAACCGCCTGAGTCGATCGCCGTCGACGATACCTCGTCAGAATAGCGCTTGCCCGACACTGATTGGTAATTCTGAGGGCGCAATATCAGAATATGAAAGCCTGGCCTGCATATACTGTTACAACACATCCCCAAATGGCCGCCTCGGCCTTAAACGAATGACTCCTTTACCCAAAGTGGACATTCGTTGAAAGTGACATTGCCCTCGTAAGTAGCACTTTGCTGCCCCTCAGTTCGAGTCTCCTTTGGGACGCCATCAACCTTACTTGAATTTGGCCTACCCACAAAAAAAGACCCCGCACAATGGCGGGGCCTAGTATAGATAGGAGGAGACCTATCTTATGCTCGTTTCTTTCTCCTGGAAAAACCTAACCCTGCAAGGCCAGCGCCCAAGAGTGCTAATGTAGCAGGTTCTGGAACCGTAGGAGGAATTTCGACGATTCCGGCTGGAGCGAAAGTGACATGCTCCCACTGTCCCGCAAAGGCTGAACCAGCAGTCAAAGTGATTGCCTCAGTTTGAAACAATAGGCCATCCCAATAAAATCGGAACAAACCGCTGCCTGTATGACTCTCCTGAGTCAACAAGATATCATCAACCATGGTAGAAAAATCCAGTGGCGTTGCACCTAGAATTGTATTCGTCCCAAAGTTAACACCAAAGAAATTCTCGTTAGCGGGAATGAGGTCAATGTCCTCAATATTCACGCCCGGATTCATGAAACTCCAGCTTCCACTCGTATCAAAATAATAAAGCCGGCCTTGTCCTTCCGCGCCAGCAATAATCTTCCCTGCTAATATGCCGTATTTTGCAGGATCATTCGGCACCGTGCTCAAACCCTCTAGATGGGTGTTAACATCAGCGACAAATGTCGGAACTCCTGCTGAATTGATTCTCCACACCTCACCACCTGTGGTCACTACAATCAGGTCGCCGCCCCAAACGCCAGTTCGGTCAACATGCAATGAACCACGAATAAGCCCGTTTCCTGCCCCAGGCAGGCTGACCCATGGATTGATCACTGTTGCCCCTCCATTTGTGAGGCGCGTGATCTGACCATCTACACCGTTACCCACAAATAGGTCGCCAGTAGTGAAGCCTCCAGGATTGCCTGAACGCACTGTAGCTATCTTTACCTCATTGGTTAGGCCAGCCACGGAAGAAAACTGCGTATGTGTTCCATCATTGTGAATGAGGTCAAAGTTGTGAGGAACGCCACCGGCGGAGTAATTAACTGACACTACCACCTCATTGGTTGGCTCATAGTAATCGATACCTATGGGACTATTAAAACCTGTTGATATTTGGGTCAGGGTAATAGGAACTGCAATCGCAGGTGGCACCAGAACAAAACATAGAAATAGGGAGCAAGCAAGTAGGTTCTTTGTTGCAGCTTTCATTTTACGCCTCCAAATAAGAGTAATTTGAAAAAACTACGCAATTTATATGCCATCGAAGTTATTAGTTAATTAATCAATAAGTTAGACATGGAAGATGGGTGTGATTGAAAGTGTAATTTATGACATTGTAAAATAACCTGACACTTTTTCAGCCTAAATTACCATGTATATTCATGCGTCAAGAAGAAGTTCTCATATTTATCAGTTAGTTGGGGTGTTTTGTATACTAAAGGCTACTGTAAAATAACCTGACATATTTCAAACAATGTTCTTTAATATCAATAGGTTATTCTAGGAAGGCCCTATGGGCCTAAGCGGCCATGCTGGAAAGGAAGAAAACCAGTATGTAGCCGTTCAAACCAGCGCCCAGAATTATCCGGATTGAATGCCATGCATGCTTAATAATCGAATGTCCGGTTTTGGCGGTGGTCTCAGGTGGTGGGTGCAACACTTTATCTAAAATGAGCAGATGGAGTGTTGGAGATGAGTTACAGAACGCGAATCAAATATACGGATGAACAAAAGCGTGAGATATGGGATCGCTGGAAGCGGGGCGAGTCGTTAAGGGCGATAGGCCGGGTCTTTGACCGGCCATCGTCCTCAATCTTCGTACAGCTTGCGCCGACTGGTGGGATTCGTCCTGCGCCACGCCGGCGATCAGGTTTAGCTCTTTCGATTTATGAGCGTGAAGAGATATCCAGAGGCATTGCAGCAAAGCAGTCGATGCGTTGTCTCGCAGCAAGTCTGGATCGATCACCTTCGACCATCAGCCGTGAGGTTAAGCGTAACGGTGGACTTGAGAGCTATCGCACGGGTTGTGCAGATCAGTCGGCATGGGATAGAGAGCACCGTCCGAAGTCGTGTAAGCTGGCTCTGAATACCGAGTTAAATGATGCTGTTTCAATCAAGCTGAAACTGGAGTGGTCACCTCAGCAGATCGCAGGCTGGTTGAAACATATGTATCCGGGAGATGAGAGCAGACAGGTGTCACACGAAACGATCTACAAGACCCTGTTCATACAGGCCAGAGGCGCTTTAAAGAAGGAACTACAACAACATCTGCGTTCCAAACGTGCGATCCGAAGATCGGTTCACTCGGATAAAGCACAGGACAAGCGTGGTCAGATAGCGGACATGGTATCGATCCGTGAACGTCCGGCATCAGCGGAGGATCGGGCGCTTCCGGGTCACTGGGAAGGTGATCTGATTGCAGGCAGTCACAGCAGTTACATTGCCACACTGGTGGAGCGTCATACCCGTTATGTGATGCTGATGAAGGTAGCTGACAGGAAGACGGAGACGGTGATCAACGCCCTGATCAAGCATTCCAGGCGATTGCCGGATGAGCTCTACAAATCCCTGACCTGGGATCGAGGCAAAGAGCTGAGCGACCATAAGCGCTTCACCATGGCAACCGACATCAAGGTTTACTTCTGCGATCCGAACAGCCCGTGGCAGCGTGGTTCCAACGAGAACACCAATGGGTTACTGCGCCAGTATTTCCCGAAAGGAACCGACCTGTCGGTTCACTCACAAGCCAAGCTGGATGCCGTAGCCCGGCAGCTCAATGAACGACCAAGACAGACCTTGAACTTCGAAACACCAGCTGAAAGATTTAATGTCTGTGTTGCATCGACCGGTTGAAATGAATGCGAAAGAAGACATTCAACGCATCCAATAAGTTAAGCCTTACACATCTGCGCTTCCCAAAAGTGTTGCATTCACACCACGCGTTGCTACCACTCCCAATTCCCCGGCAGTCACAGCGGGATCATCGGCATCCAGAATGGCGCTAATGGCCGCCACCGGATAATCGCCCAGCTTTGTGCGATTGGCGGGCGTGATGCCACCCAGGGCTACAACCGGCAGGGGGCTTTGGGCTGCGATTTGCTTGAATCGATCCACACCGAGATGAGGCGCGCCCGAATGGCTGCTGGTGGGAAACACGGGCGAAAGTAGAGCAAAGTCGGCCTGCTTATCATGAGCCAACCGCAACTCGTTCAGATCGTGACATGAGGCGGAAAAAGACATGTTGGAATCATTAAGCCAATTGCGCATGGCCGGAATCTCGGCAATGGCGGCGGCGGATACATGAACGCCATCTGCATTCACGGCGCGGGCCACATCAGCCTGGGTGTGCACCAGCAAACGGGCCTGATGCTTACGGGTCAGCAGCCGCAGGCGGCTGGCCAGGGCCAACAGCTTGGCGCTATCAAGCTGAGGTTCGCGCATTAATACCGCATCCACACCAGCGCCAAGTGCGGCATCGACAACTTCAAAAAAACGCTCGCCAGGCAGGCGGGCACGATCGGTGATTAATATGAGCCGGGGCGGTGTCAGAAGCGCTTGATCACCCACATGGGCGGCGAGATGTTTTTGTAGTCGCCGGGCAGGCGGCGTTCGAAGCTGCCATCGCCGTCGCTGTCATAGAGATAGTAGGCGGGCAGATTGCCCGCCGGTTGCACGCGGATCATGTAAACGCGGCCGTGCAAGGCATGCTCCTCGACGATCGAACCGTCATCGCGCCGGTAGACGCGCAACTCCACGTCGCCAGTACTCTCAGGGCCGGAAGCAGCCCCGCCGGTGCGCGGAGATTTTGACGGAACCGTCTCCACCGCCTCGGGAGCATCCTGCACGGAGGTAGGCGGCGGCAACGCCGACGAGTCCGCCGCAAATGAGGGGCTCGCGAAGCATACAAGCGCTAACGCCGCAATCACTTTCAGTAGCATATCACCAGTATAGTCACGGCCATGCCGCCGCGTCGAGCTTGCGCAAGGGGTGATGATGGGTTGGGATACTTCGATTGTGTAAGCTTCACTACAAAGCAGGAGAATTACGTGCCCGTCTATTTTGACAGCGATCGCATAGGCGACACCCTGGTGTCGACGGTAAAGTGCATCATCACCGCGCCCCAGGGCTTCTTTGCCGACATGCCGCCGGCGGATGCCTACCGCAACAGCCTGACCTTCCTCACCATTGTGCTCGTGGTTCTTGCCATTGGCCTCAGCCTGATGAGCGGGCTGGTGCTGCTTCCCGTCATCTTTCCCGTGGTGATTGTCTTGGGTCTGATCACCACCTGGATGTGGGCCTGGTATCTCGGCTGGGCCTGCCGGGTGTTCTGCAAGATCCAGCTATCGACCATCAATGCCTTCCAGATCTGTGCCTACGGCTCGGTTCCGCTGGTTTTCAGCTGGCTGCCGATCGTCGGCATGCTTTCCAGCCTGTGGAACCTGTATCTCAACTGGCAGGGCCTGGTTTCACATGCCCGGGTTGGCGGCGGCAGCGCCCTGCTGATCATTCTGGGTCCGCTGATTATCATGGGCATCTCGATGGCCGTGCTTGCCGTGCTGGCGTTTCAGCTGATGACGGATATGGGCGTGGACCCGACCCGCTTGATCGATTCCAGTGATGTGGAGTTGTTTTAGCCCTTAATCCCTGGAGGCGCGCAGCCGCCGCAGCAATACAAGGCAGGAACCGCCGCCGCTCCTGGGATGGGGAACGACCGCCAGCACGTGGCCGGCTAGCGGCCCATTGCGCAGCCAATCATACGCCGCCTGCTTGAGAACCGGGCCATCGCTGCTGGAATGAAGACCGCGGCCATGGACGATGCCCAAAACCCTCATTCCCTCGCTCAGGGCATTGCCGACAAAATCATCCAGGGCGTCCAAGGCTTCACCGCGCGTCATGCCATGCAGGTCAAGCTCGGCGTTGGCGTCGATCTTTCCACCAGACAAACGCCTGAGCATATCCGCCGACACGCCGTTGGCCGCCAGCACCCAGGGCGACTCGCCGGGTTCTGGTCCGCCATGATCTATCGGTAACAGCATCGATCTGCCACCGGACTTTTGTAGTCTGGGCTGGAGCCTTTTTTGTTCGGTCTCGACATGCCCGGAGGCGGATAGCTTCTTCACGCCACCCATGGCGTCCAGAAAGGTCTTATCATCTCCCACCTAACTCTCCGACCTTCCAGGCCGGACCATTAGACGATGTACGGCCTCGGGCGCTGAAAGCCGGCCTTCAATCACGTCGTTCACGGCGTTGATAATGGGCGCATCCACGCCATGTGAATCCGCCATGCGGCTGGCCGCCTGAGCGGTGCGCACGCCCTCTACCACCTGCCCTACCTGCGCTTGCGCGGACCTTAAGTCCAAACCTCTCGCCAGGGCCGCGCCCAATTTGCGGTTGCGCGATAACGCGCCCGTGCAGGTCAGTACGAGATCACCCAGCCCCGACAGGCCCATCAGGGTTTCGCGTTTCGCTCCCTCCGCTTCCGCCAGGCGGCATATTTCGGCCAGGCCGCGCGTCACCAGGGCGGCCGAAGCATTGTGACCCAGCTCCAGTCCAGCGGCGATGCCCGCCGCGATGGCAATGACATTTTTCAGCGCCCCGCCAAGGGCCACGCCTGTCACGTCGCTGGATGTGTACACGCGGAAACTGGAATCGCTGAACAGGCAAGCGGCCTCCCGTGCAATACCTTCATCGGCGGCGGCCATGGTAATGGCGGTGGGCAAACCTCGGGCTACTTCGGATGCAAAGGAGGGACCGGAGAGCAGGGCAATATTCGCGCCTCCCATAAGCCTGGCAAGCAGGTGATCAGGGCGCTCCAGGGTGTCGGGATGAATGCCCTTGCTGGCGCCGATCACCAACCGTGGATGATGCCGAGCAAGCGCTGGCAGCACGCTCTCAAGCGCCTTGCAGGGCAGCGCCACGACTAGAGCGGCCGCTCCCGTGGCCTCATCCGGGTCAGTCCTGACCCTAAGGCATTCGGGCAGTTCAATGCCTGGAAGATAATCGCTATTTTCACGTGCGGTCTGCATATGCCTGGCCTTTTCCTGAGTGCGCGCCAACAACACTACGGGCGTGCCATGGCGCGCCAGCACGATAGCCAGCGCCGTGCCCCATGAGCCCGCGCCCAGCACGCAGACCGGCGAACTCAAGACCTGCCCCCATACCAGCGAAAAATTCCCATCATTGCCAGCGGCAGGACAAAAACAAGCAGGATGGCATTGCCCCAGCGCACAAACGGCGTCACGGCGCTGGAGGTGGTGAACGCACCTTGCACGGCGGATTCACCAAACCACGGAGCGCTCTGGGTGATGCGGCCATCCGGGGCGATAATGGCTGTAATCCCCGTGTTGGCTGCGCGCAGTATAAAGCGCCCCGTTTCCACGGCCCGCACGCGGGCGGACTGCAAATGCTGCCATGCAGCCGGTGATTCACCATACCAGGCATCGTTGGTGACATTCACCAGCACCTCGGCCCCAGCCCGCACACGCGCGGCCGCGATTTCCGGAAAGATCGCTTCATAGCACACCAGCGAACCATAGCGGCGTTCGCCGTCATACAAAATGCCGGCGTCAAAAGACGGCTGCCAATCGCCTATGCCTGGCGCCAAGCTGCGGATAAACGGCAGCCACGAGGGAACATACTCGCCAAATGGCACCAGATGCTGCTTGGCGACGAACTGACGTTTAGAATCCCCAGGCCGCTCTAGAAAAATGCCATTATGGGCGGCTCGGGAATCCGGCTCGCGCTGGATGCCGCCAAAGATCAGCGGCGTCTTCCAGTCGCGCACCTGGCTGATGAGCCAGCGGTCCCAGTCCGGAGCCATGGATAGAAACATCGGCACAGCCGCTTCCGGCCAAACCAGCACGTCGGCCGATGCTGCCGCCGATGCGCGCTGGTAGCGCCGCATGGTTTCAAGCAGAAAGGAAGCATCCCATTTCACGTCCTGGGCAATATTGGCCTGCACCAGGGCGGCTACAGCCACCCTGCCGTCGGCCTTAAAGGGCGAAGGGGCAAGAAACATCGCAGCTACACAGACGGCTGCACCGGCTGCGCCGAATGCACGAGCTGAGCGCCGTGAAAGCAAGAACACCGAGACCGCCATGGCCGCAGGCAGAGCCGCCATACCATATACGCCGGCATAAGCCGCCCATCCCACCGCCGGGGTGTCGAGCAGGAGATTGCCCGGCGAGGTCCACGGCAGGCCGGTCAATAGCCAGCCGCGTAGCCACTCCTCAAGCACGAACACACATGGAAACACCAGCAACAGCTCCTGCTCACGACGGCAAAGGCCGCGCGTTGCCCAGGCAACCAAGGCGGGAAACAACGCCAGCACGGCGCCAACGAGTAGCACGGCCGCGATAGCCAGCGGCCAGGCAACAGGGCCATAAGTGTGAAAGGTGGGGGCCAGCCACCATGCTCCCACCCCAAACCAGCCCAGGCCGAAGGCATAACCCGCCCACCATGCCGGACCGCGCCAAAGTAGATAAAGCCAGCCGGCAAGCGCCACGATGGCGAGCCATTTGTATTCGTAAGGTGAGAACGCAAACGGCATGCACGCCCCAAACACAAAAGCCGGGGCCAACATCCGGACTCGCGCGCCTTGACCTGCCTGCCGCCCCTCAGCCGATGTTGGCTGCATCCGGCGCCTCGATACGCACCTTGAGCAAGCGCCGGGGCTCGGCCTCTACGATATGGACGCGCAAATCACCAACCTCAAGGCGCTCGCCCTGGCTGGGGATGCGGCCCAAATGACTGAGAATCAGCCCTCCTACCGTATCGAAGTCGCCTTCGGGAAGCTCCAATCCCAGAATTTCCTCCAGATCCTCGACGTGTAAGCGCGCCTGAACCATGAGGCTTCCATCCTTCAGGCGCTTGCACTCATCATTTTCCTGATCATCCGCATCCTCGATATCGCCAACGATTTCAGCCAGCAGGTCGGAAAGCGTGACAAGGCCGGAAGTATCGCCGTATTCGTCGCGCACGATCGCGATGTGGCTGCCTTCATCCTTCATGAGCGACAGCAGGCGCAGGGCCATTTGCGATTCGGGCACCATCAGGCTGGGCCGCAACATCCCCGTCAGTTGCTCCGACGCATTTTTGCGGCTGGCTATGAACACATCCTTGGCATAAGCGATACCCTGGATATTGTCGAGGCTGTCGCTAAACACGGGCAGACGAGAAAAACCGCTTTCGGCAAATGCTTCGGCCACGGCTTCGAGGTCCATGCTCATATCCACGGCCTTGATGTCGGCGCGTGGCACCATGATTTCCCTCACCCTGGTTTCACCAAAACTGACCAGCTTTTGCAGCATGCCACGGTGCTCATCGGAGGTAATGCTGGGCGCCTTGGTCACCAGCTCAGACAGCTCCTCCTCGCTACGGCCGGGACGCAGCCGCTCTAGCAACCAGCGGCGCCAGCGGCTCAATTGCGCGTTTCCCTGAGCTTCATTCATCGCCGTAAGGATCATGCAGCTCTAGCTTGCGCATGGCACGGCGCTCACATGCCTGCATGCGCGCGGCGTCCGCATCATCGTCATGCGTGTGGCCCAGCAAATGCAGCACCCCGTGGATTGTCAGATGGCAGGCATGCGCCCGTGGCGACACGCCCAGCTCGATAGCATCGCGGCGCAGACGCGGCCAGGCCATCATGATATCGCCCAGGGGCTCGTCTCCACGGTACGGCGGCTCCTGCATCGGAAAGGACAACACATCGGTGACGGCGTCTTTTCCACGCCAGCGCCTGTTGGCCTCGCGTATGGCCTCGTCGGAGCTGAATCGCAGGCAAATATCGGCTGCACCGTCAAAGCCGGCCGCCTGGTACGCCGCCGTTACCGAGGCGGCAAGCTGCTGCTTTGCTGGCAACTCGGCCCCTGCAACGCCCTCGTCCACCATCATATCAATCGCCATTGCCTGCTTCTGCGCGCTCATAGGCCGTGACAATGCGCTCCACGAGGGGATGGCGCACCACGTCATTGCCCGTCAGGCGGCATATGCCCACATCCTTCACACCGTCCAGCACATACAGAGTATGCAGCAAGCCGCTATCGCCTTCATTGCCGAGATCGATCTGGGTGATATCGCCGGTTACCACCATCCTGGAAGCAAAGCCCAGGCGCGTGAGAAACATCTTCATCTGGGCGCGGGTAGTGTTCTGCGCCTCGTCCAGGATGACAAAGGAATCATTGAGCGTGCGGCCGCGCATATACGCCAGCGGTGCAACCTCGATACGCCCAGCCTCCATATAGGTGGACAGCTGCGTCATGCCCAGCATGTCGCCAAGCGCATCGAATAAAGGGCGCAAATAGGGATCGACCTTCTGTTGCATGTCACCTGGCAAAAAACCCAGCCGCTCGCCCGCCTCGACGGCCGGGCGGGTCAGAATAATCCGTTCCACCTGATTGGTCTGAAGGGCCATGACGGCGGCCGCGACCGCAAGGTAAGTCTTGCCTGTTCCGGCCGGCCCTACCGACAGGGTCAATACGCAATCCTGAATGGTTTGCAGATAGCGCTGCTGGTTTCTCGTCTTGGCCGAGATCTTTCTGCGGCCAGCCACAATAGCGGGCCTGGCTGGCTTGTCCCTGGCTTCCTTCGTGGGAGAGGAGCGGAAATCCCGCAAAAGACCCTCCAGGAACACATCCTCAATGCCGGAGTCGGTCGCCTGCGATGCCAGGGCTTGCAGAGCCTCGGCTGCCTTGGCCGCCTGCTCACCCTCGATATGCCAGTTGCCTGGCTGGCCAAGCAGGTGAACATTGAAATGCGACTCGATTCGATGCAGAACCCTGTTGTCGGCGCCGCACAGCGATTGCAGGCCCTCGGGGCTCATCTCAGGCAATTGAACATGGACTTCGCTCATTGCGTTTGGCCAGTGCCTGCCGGCGGAACTCGCTTACCGCTCAAGCTGCAAACTTCCCCGCAACGACTGACCGTAGGCATCGGTAATACGTAATTCGACCAGCCGGCCAAGTAGATCGGCACCGGACTGGAAGTGCACGATTTTAAAATCGGGCGTGCGCGCCTGCATGTCTCCGGGCGTACGGCTCGGCCTCTCGACCAAAGCTTCGACGGTTTTGTCAATCTGGGCCTCAAGTGCGTCCCTGGACTGCTGGCGCAACAGCACGAGCAGCCGCTGCAGGCGGGCATCTTTATCGCTCTCGGGCACGTCATCGGGGTATTTCGTCGCTGGCGTGCCAGGGCGTGGCGAATATTTGAAGGCAAAGGATGAATCAAACCTCACCTGTCGCACGAGCTCCATGGTTTCATCGAAATCGGCATCCGTTTCGCCTGGAAATCCAACAATGAAATCAGACGACAGGGCGATA
>Ga0316187_10002408_pt1 | contig 16273 bp, 13 predicted proteins | sample CroRivburrow1_MG_FD_204927 | JGI IMG/M metagenome (GOLD analysis project Ga0316187, IMG submission 204927) | Coastal sediment microbial communities from Maine, United States - Cross River worm burrow 1 | ecosystem: Environmental > Aquatic > Marine > Coastal > Sediment | place: USA: Maine... | reverse complement strand
CAGCCCAGCGCAGCAGCAGTAGCAGCCGGAAGAGCGGAGACAGCCAGAGAAGCAGTACTACTTCACGAAGAAGATAAATTCAAGGGATTGAATTGAGTATGAGGTAAAAATAAATCACTAGAGCGATATTGAAATATTGATATGCTTCGCAAATCTTTGGTAGAAGTCCAAGTTAGATCAACATGTTCAGATAATGCTAAAATTACAGGTTTTCTTAAAAATCCTTAAAACTCATAGGCGTTCTGTCCGATCAAAGAAATTACATCGGTTTTAGACCACATAGTTCTATAAACAAATTAACTCCGAATGAGGTGTATTCGGAACAGATAAAAGCCCGAATTCTCTACTTCTGACTGGCATATAGAAAAGGGAGGAGGTCAGGAGGAGCTCATTAAACTGGGATCAATAATCGTTGGGGGATTTTGAATCCCTGTGTTTTTGATGTTCAAGTTTTCTTATTCATTTTCATCGGTAGAGGTATATTAATCATATAAGGAATTTTTTAAAACAACATTTATTATCTTATCCTGATATTTTTTTGGTTCCTCAAGATTCGGAAAATGCCCGGAATTTTCGAACCAAATAATTTCTTTATGAGGTGCATTAATTGAATCAAAATATTTTTCGACCAATGCAAAAGGAGTCCCGTAGTCGTATCGTCCTTCGAAAAAATAAACAGGTACTTCCAGATTGCTTTCTTCTTCGAAAAAATTGACTTTCATTATCTGATCCCACAGACAGTGATATGAAAATCCATAGCCTTGCATATAGTTGTTTTGATCAGCTTCAGTGTAGTATGGCGACGATAATCGCATATTCAGAATTTCCGGATAACTGAGACTTTTGAATGCACCACCGAATTTACCCAAGAGCATCCTTTGTTTTGTTAAGCTTTGTATACCTCCTTGGTAAGGTGGAGTCCCTATATCTTGAAGTGTTTGAGTAGCGAGAGTATCATTCAATTCAAAAGCCTTTTGCATGGTGAAATTATAAGCATCTATTTCGCCTTGAAGTAAATCAATTGCTTGACCCATACCTATATAAGCATAGATGTCTTCAGGATAATTAATTACCGTATACAAACCAAGACAGCTACCCCAGGAGTGACCTATTAGAAAAACCTTTTCTTTTTCAAATCTCTGTTTTAGCAATTGAATTAATTCATGTGTATCATCAAGAAATCTTTCTACAGTCATATCCCCTGGATTGATACCTTGATGGTATGATTTCCCTGCACCCAACTGATCCCAATTAACCACAATAAAATGTCTTTCAAGTAACTTTGAATCTATATGAGAATATGGCATTGCTGCAAAACCAGGACCTCCATGCAGAAAAAGCAAAATGGGATTATTCGAACTAGTTCCACTAATTTGAATCCATTGCTTAGCATTGCCAAGAACTACTTCTTCTAAGATTGAGATATGTCCATTCTTTTCGCTATAAGACTGTCCTGATGAACTAAAAGACAATAAGGCACCAAAGCACCCGAGGAGTAGTAATTTTTTGTTCATGATAATATTTTCATTTTTTTAATATCCAACAATTGAATTCTCAAAAATAGGAATAAGGCTCTTATAATCAGGTAGTAATGTGGCGAATGGATAAATTATGTGATCAATGGTTCTAAATAATACCTTACTAATCAAGGATTATTTAAATGATAGATCGAACAGATGTATTATTGGATAAGTAGATAAAGAAATGACAGAGCTATTTAGCTACTCTTTCGGAAATTAGTCTGGATTTTGATCTTGATACCGGAATCTCTAAATTCAGTTGATCAGATCTAAGTTTCATGTTTTGCAAATTACCGATTGTCCCTTTAAAGAAAGTCATATTTATAATGAAACTTTTATGACACCTCGTAAACTGCGTATTTCGTTTTAGATCAAATTCTACCCCTTTTAGCGTCCCGCGAATAAGGATTTTTTTTAAAGACTCACCATCAGTGAAAAAGACCGATATGTAGTTATCATCTGAAGATATATAGACTATTTTACGGGGATTGTACTTAAAATTATTTGTCCTTTTTCCGGCTTTTATTGTTACTTCGTCTTCCCATATAGTATCACTTTCATCTAATAAACCGGCCTTCTTTAAGGCTTTTTTATAAATACGCATATAGTTTGCTAAATGACGAATTGAAATAGGAATACTACCTATTAGTACAGCCGTAAATATGCTGTAAAAGAAATATTTAATATAGATGGATAAATATTGAAAACTAAACTTATTCTCAAATAGAATAACGACGTAGAAAAAGCTCGCAACACCAATACAACAAGAAATAAAAAGCCCCCACAAAATACTTCTACCAAGAGTCCATTTGTCTGACACTACTATTGGTTCAATTAGAAATTTAAAAATGAACATTAATAAAGAAACTATCATTCCAAATCCCAGCGAAACTAAAAACTGGTATAATGGTTCTTGTTCATATATATACGGCGAGGGCTTAAATACATACAAAAAAATAAAGATGAACAAGCCAATAAATAATACTAATGACCATTTCCATTTTCTTGAAGATCGCTCTTTATATGGTTGATTGAAGTATTTATTCAAATTCATTAAAAAACTAATTGGAACGAATCAGTAAATTATCTGTAAATACCGGTAAAAATGAGCCAGCTTATTTGGAGTAAATTGAGCAACTGCCACAGCTATCATCAAAGAACACTCAAGTGGCAAATTAGTGATTTTTTTTCCTAAAAACCTCTCCTTTAAGTTCATCCTTGTGAAATGAGTTGACCAATACGTCAACGATTGCATCAGCCAAAGTCTTTTCGTTTATTAATTCATACCATTAAGTGCATCGAAAAAACTACATCACCCGTGAAACCACGAAGGAAATGGAAGCCCGACTGCTAGGGGATCAATCCATGATTGAAGATTATTATGCTGAAATCTTTGCTAACTAGTGTACTAAGAACATGAAAGGTAAGTAGAACCAGGCCCGGGGGCAGTTAGGTTCGAGGGGGATACATATTTCAGAGAGTAAGTTGGATAGAAACAGTGGGCCGGTTTAAGGCCCACTGATTATTGTTCATAGGTTCGCAATAAATGGGGATTTCTTTATATAGGTTTCGTCAGACAACTGATTGACAATGAAAGTTGCTATGTCGGCAGCACTAATTTTTTTTCCGCGACAATCTTCTAAACTCACAATTGTTTCACCAACTGTATCGGTGAATTCAATGAAGGGAACTCTGACTAAAGTCCAGTTTACCTCACTGGCGGATAAAATAGAATAGGATTTTTGTCTATCTGCATGAATTTCAGGGAAACTCTTTTTCATCCAATCAGTGGCAGCACTTGTTTCCTGACTCTTTTTATCAAAAGGAGTATCGACATTTAATCCTGCAAGTAATATGTATCGATGAATTCTGTATTCAGCCATAGCTTTGAGCACATTTATTGTTGCCTGACTGGCTACAAGGGGTTCATCCTTGCGTTGACCCACTGAGCTAATAAATGCTTGGCAACCTTCAGCCAAAGAAAGGATAGCATCCCCTTCAAGTACATCACCCTTGAGAATTTCGATTAATGGGCTTTCTAGTTCGAATTTTTCAGGATTTCTGAGAAGAAGTTTGACTCTGTATCCCTGATTTATGAGTTGGGTGACTAGATATTTACCAGTTCGTCCGCCGCCACCCAATATGGCAATTCTATTATTTTGTTCCATCTTCTTCTTTATAAAATATTAATTAAGTGATTTCACCCCTGCTTATCGGTAGGAAAGCTAAAGGCATTCAAGAGTCATTTGACCCAGGAAAGAGAATACTAATATTTTACAAAGAGATTTTAATGACTCAAAGGTATACAAAATTCCAGATGCACATGCAGATAATGTGTAATTACAATATGTGCTTATGGTGATCATTTAAATCTTAAAAATCCTTAAAACTCATAGGTGTTCTCTCCGATCAATGAAATTATAGGCTAATTTCATTGCATGGTCCTGAAACTCGTGTTACGCAACCTGCGCAGGCACCCATTTCTGAATTTGATCAAGCTTGCAGGCCTGATGCTGGCATTCAGCAGCATGATACTTATTGCGCTCTATTTGAAGCACGAGCTATCCTTCGATCGCTACCATTCAAACTCCGACCGTATTTACCGATTTACGGCCACCAGTCCCACTGCTTTTTCAGGAAAGCACTTTGCCCGGATCTGGGGAGCAGCGTATATCCCCGATCTGGCAGAGACTTTCCCCGAAATTGAGAGTTATGTGCGACTGTCGCCGGTTTCGGGTGGACTGATCCACTGGGAGGAGGAGAAGATCCCCATGCAGCAGACCTTTTTTTGTGACAGTACTTTCCTGAAGATCTTTGAGGTTCGCCTTCTTCTCGGTGATCCGGAAGAGGTGCTGGCCGCTCCTTCCTCCCTGCTTATTTCGGAAAGTTACGCCAGGCAGATCTTTGGGGAAGAGAATCCAGTGGGAAAGATACTGACTCTTCCGATGGGTCGTTTTATTGGCGAGGAAATCCCTCTCCACGTAAGTGGAGTGATGGAGGATTTTCCTGCATCTAGCCATTTTCACCCCGAATTCGTGGCCTCACCTCCATATCCTTCCTGGCTGGACGGCTGGGCATGGACCTACCTGCTCCTTAAACCCGGAGCCCAGACAGAGGGAATCATTTCAGGCTTCCCTTTCTTTCTGGCGGAGCGTGGAGAGGTGGAAGTGGATGAGGTGGACTATGTGGCGCACCTTCAGCCCATCAGAGACATCCACTTATACTCGCAAAAAACCAGGGAGATTGAGGGAAACAGCAACGTGGCCGTGGTTTACTCCTTTTCTATTGCCGTGATCATACTGCTTTTCATCGCTTTGCTGAATTACAACAACCTGAACCTGGGAATGCTCCGGTACACCGACGATCTGATGTTCGTGGGCCGGGTGTATGGAGCCTCCCGCAGGCAGCAACTCAGCTATTACCTCTACGAAGGCCTGTGTATCCTGGTCCTGGCGTTCCTGCTGAGCATGATGCTTATTTTTTTGTCGGCCAGGTTTATCGAAAGCCGTTTTAACCTGGACCTGCTGAAGGGAAATATCATCTTCATACTGCTTTTGTTGGCTGGCATAGGCCTGGCGGGTTATATTTCCGGCTTCTTTCCACAGATGCAGGGCTATTTCAGAACTTTGCTGGCCTCGGCCAGGAAGACCTCGGGGGGAGTGGTACGGAAAAGGAGCCTGAACAATAGCCTGATTGTATTCCAGTATGCCATCGCCATCGTTCTGATCGTGTCGGTCCTGGTGATCCAGCGCCAGACTACCTATGCCCTGCAGAGTGGAATGGGTGCTGAGAACAGTGGAATTATCTGTATGAAAAGTACACATAGCAGCATTGTGGAGAGTTTTCCCGAGTTTAAAAAGGCACTGCTGGTCTATCCTTCCATCAGGCATGTTTCGGGCATGCTGGACCCTCCCGGGGGTGATGCCAATGACAGGTTCAGGTTTTACCTGGAAGGCTATGAAGTGGATGAAGACAGGGATGAGGACCAGTTTATTGGCATCCTGCCCTGTGATTATTCCATGCCTTCGCTGTTCGGACTCCACTTTTTGGCCGGACAGGATTTCTCCGAAAATTATAGCGATGCGGAAGGATCCGGAGAATACATCATCAATGAAGCGGCATTGGAGAGACTGGGTTACATCGATCCCTACGATATAATTGACCGGGAATTTCAATTGTTCTTTCACAGCGATCAGATACAGATCCCTGCCGGAAGGATTACCGGGGTAGTTGAAAACTTCCACCTTTCAAGCCTGAAAAGAGAGATCGAGCCTCTGGTGTTGTTTAAGCGGGATACCATGTGGGTCGACAATCTGCTGATCTCCTTCCATCCGGGAAATCTGGCCGGGGGACTGAAGGATGTGGAGAAGACCTGGGACTCCATGTTTCCCGATCACACTTTTTCTTATGACTTTGTTGACAGCATGTACCGCCAGGTATATCTGGTTGAACGGCTGCAGGCAGCGCTCCTTTTGCTCTTTACCCTGATAGCCCTGTTTATTTGTTCCATGGGTCTGCTGGGCCTGTCCCTGCTGGCCAGTCAGCAAAGAATCAAGGAAATCGGGATCCGCAGGGTAAACGGGGCGGAGATCGGGACTATCGTACGCATGCTCAATATGGACTTCCTGAAGTGGGTGCTGCTGTCCTGCATCCTGGCCATGCCCCTGGCCTGGCTGGGGATGCAAAGGTGGCTGGAAGGATTTGCCTACAAAACCCAACTGAGCTGGTGGATCTTCCTGGTGGCCGGACTCATTGCCTTTTTCCTGTCGGCCATTCCTCTTAGCATCCAGAGCTGGAAAGCCGCCAGGCGCAACCCGGTAGATGCGCTGAGGTATGAATAAGAGTTATGCCTGTCTAAAAGACGCAGACCAAATACTACCTTATCTGATACTTATATCTGCGGATATTGTACGGGTATTCATGCTTGCCATCGGGGTGCTTTCTCTAATAAATGTGTTTTTCAGAACTGATGATTCTCGGCTTTATGCAGAATTCTACATTCAATTCCCATCTGCTCTACTCCGATCTTAAACATCAGGTCGTTTGCCGGATTGCCATGCTTATTAAATAACCATGGAGAATTGTAATGCATGGGGATCACCAGTTTTGGCTTGATTAGCTTAACTGCTTCCAGGGCTTCATCTTCATTCATGGTGTTTTCTACTGATCTTGTCCCAATAGGTACCATAAGCAGATCCGGAGATTTCAGATTCTTCCAGGAATCAGGCAGAAGCAGGGTGTCGCCCAGATTAATGATTGATTTTCCCTTGTAGCTGATTTCGAAACCGATGTTTCCCCATCCAATTCTTTTCTCCGGGCCAGGACATTCCGTTTTCTTCATGGGCCCGAACTTGATGGTCAGAGGTCCGTGTTCTGTATGAATTCCGGATACCTTCATTCCATCTACTTCGATGGTTTCCTCCACCCCAAGGGTCTGGAATTTTTCGAAGGGGGTATCAAATGCCAGTCCTTTGCTTCTGGGACCAAGCATAAATTTCTTACCACCTGCTTCCTTCACCATGGTTTTATTAAGGATTACAGTTGCCCCGGATGCATTGGCTACCCTGTCGGCGTGCCAGTAATGATCTGGATCTCCATGGGTGATAAATATATGAGTGATGTCCTTCCATTCTGATTTCGGAATCAGGGGTGCAAAGCTAAAATAGTAAGCGAAAAGAGCTCCGGGATCTATGGCGATCTTCTTATCATCCCACTCAATGATAAAGGCATTGTACAAATAAAATGTGATTTTCATGACTACTTAATATTTAGGTTCTGAGATCTTTATTGGCCTTTTCAACCAATGCTTTGCGAACCAGGGAGCAGTTCATAATGATCCATTTTGATAATCGTTTTTTCCAACCTGGAATAAATATAATTTTTTTGCCTTTTCCCAGAGCCTTTAACGATAATGATACGACTTCATCCGAAGACATCCACATAGAATCCGGTATGGCTTTTCTGTCATAGTTTTTAAGATCGCCTACTTCGTGAAATTCAGTACGTGTGGCTCCCGGACATAGTGCTTGAATTCTAATATCCATATCCTGCATTTCAAGCTTAAGGTTTTCCGAAAATGTATTTAGAAATGATTTTGTCGCATCGTATACCACATTGCCCGGAGTTAACACGAAAGAGCCCACTGATGATACATTTATGATTGCTCCACGTTTTCGTTTAAGCATTCCTTCAATTGCTGCATGGGTAAATTGAATAGTTGCAGTGAGATGTACATTCAGCATGCCTATTGATTTTTCAACAGGCACATCAGCGAAATAACCGAGCGTGGCAAAACCTGCATTGTTTACTAAAACATCCAAATCATCAATTTGACGGATGTAATCAACTGTTTTTTTAATATCGTCGATTTCTGAAAGATCTGCCTGAATGATTTCACAGCGAATGGAGTTTTGAGACTCAAGTTCGCTTGCGATAGTTTTAAGACGGTCTTTGCGTCTGGCAAGTAGAATAAGGTTAAATCCTTGTTGGGCCAGCTGTTTGGCAAAAGAAAGCCCTATCCCCGAAGAAGCGCCAGTAATAAAAGCTTTTCCCGGAGTATTCCAATTGAAAATTCTTCCTTCCGTTAGCATAACTTAGAATTTATTGTTATTTAACTCAATTTTTGCAGGGGTACCATGCTTTTTTTTGAGCAAGACCAGGACGAGGAGTAGTGTCATTGCCAGGAGACTGATCCACCCTAGTATATCCCCCAGAATGGGATAGGGGACCGTAATACCCCTGACCGGGATATCCGCGTACATGATCCCATCTTCTGAAAGGCCAGAATCCATATGGGCCAATTCATTCCCATGGTAATCTGCTGCATAGGAATATCCGTTGTAGGTGGGCCTGACAAAGGAAAACCCATTTTCAATGGTACTGGTGAGATACCAGGCAGAAGGGCTTTTTGGCCAGTCATAGGAAGGGGAGAGCATAATGTCCACACCGGCTTTTGCCGCCTGTTTCATAAATGTAGGGAAGCTCATATCCCTGCAGATGCTGATGCCGATTCTGCCATAGGGCGTTTCAACCGATTGGATTATCTCAGGGCCTTTCTTAAATACGCCTGTTTCTCCAAATGGTCCCATTCCAAGAAGATACCTTTTCGTGTAATCCAGCAGGATCACTCCATCCCCATCAATGAACAGGTGTTTGTTTTCCCCTTTTTCATTTTTGCCGAAGAAGGCATAGGTAATACTCAAGTAGGTATTGTTTTCACGGGCAATTCGCTGATAGTCTTCTCTTAACCTGAGTTCGTCCTCCTGTTGTATGACCATGGCAAACTCCTGGAACGAAAGAATCTTTGCTCCGCCTGCAACTGCCTTTTTTGTCATTCCTTCAATCCTTGAGATCCCTGGTAAATATGGAGAGCTTGATTTTGATTCAAAGATTCTGGACATGGGAACTGCTTCCCCATTTTCCGGTGTTAGCACAAGGGCCGCAATTTTAACCTTTTCTGATTCCACATTTATAAGTGAAGAGTTTTTTAGCAATCCAAAACAAAAGATGGACAAAAGGACAGCAGGATATATGATTGCCGGTTTTTTGATCTTCTTCCACTTGAATTGATACTCCCAGAAATAATTCACAATTGAGAACAACCAGGAATGCACGAATACAAGAATCCAGATCCCGAATACGGAACGCACCTGCATAAAGGCCATACTTCCATAACTGTAGCCAAAAGAACTTAAGGTTCCCGACCCGTCGTCAAAAGGGCCATCCAGTGAGGAGAGAAAGAAAATGGCTGTGGTGATGGTGGGAAAGATCAGGGTAGTCCATGGGCCTTTACCTTTGAATGCCGGATAGATCATCCGGTCTAGCATAAAGGGCAGGAACCAGATAAGGGCCAGTATAGTACTTCGGATCAGGCTGTAAAAGATGGTCATCCAATGATTATCGAACTCGAATAATCCCCACAGGGCAATATTCATGCTCAAAATAAACCCAAGCAGGCTCAGCCAGATGCCTCTTTTTGCAGGCAGAGACCTGATGAATCTTAGAATGAGGATGGGGGCTATCAGAATGGCAATATCTATGGAGGGGACCAGTTTACTCATCCTGGTGAACATAAAAAAACCAAAGCCAAGTATGAAATATATTGTCGGTATGTGCTTTTTAGAGATCATTTTTGAATAGTTTATGAATTTTCCATGAGATTTTTATTGCACTTTATGAATCGTATGTGTCTTTCGTTTTATTATTCTTTGATATCGATGTTTTGGGTGACCGATTATGACCGACATGATGGCTTCATTCTCCTCCGGAACCTTGAAAATTTCCTTTAATTTTTTGCTCTGGTTTATTGCAGCAGGAACAATTTGTACCATCGTGGCTCCAAGGCCAAAAGAATGTGCAGCAAGCATAATATAGGTTGCATATACCAGTCCATTAGGGGTATGAGCTTCAGCATCAGCAGCTGAGTGTATAATTATAAGAGATGGGGCTCCTCGTGTAAGACCATCCCTTTTTCCAGGTTTATAATTCCCGCTTTTTGCAATGGGATATATGTGGTTTTTAACGGTATGGAAATTCTCTTTCCCGGCGACTCTCCTTATGAAAAATGATGTAACTGGATTTTCAATTTTTTGTACCAGGTCATCAAGAAATTTTGAGATGATTGGCAGTGCCGATTCTATAATTTTTCGATTGTTAATTATGCTTAACTCCATCATTTCAGGGGATGCTCCGTAAGGCGCATAGGAAACTGAATCTACAATTTGATCCAAGATTTCGTCATCAACTGCCTTATCTTTAAAAGTTCGAATAGATCTCCTGGTGGATAAAAAATCCATGAAGGCGTCAGAATCGAGACGATCTGACGGTAATTCACTGAAATCATTTTCATAGGATAGTCCTTTTATGCCAATGGCTTTCGTTGGGCATATGGCCATGCATTGTCCACAATGTTGACAAATATGTTCTTTTTCTGCTGCAAAGTGAATGGTCCCATTGTGTTCGATAATATTACATGGGCAAACTTCAGTACATAGCCTGCAATTCTTACAAAGAGAAATATCTATTGAGTTTTTCATGATGTAATTATGTTTGTGATTTAATTGAAATTCAGCTGAATGCATTCTTTCCGGCAAATATCCGCACAGCTTCCACAGAGTATGCATTCGGCGTTTTCCATCGTGCTGTTTTGTACCATATACTCGACATCCAGACTCATCGGGCAATTCTTTGTGCACAAATGACAATTCACGCAGTCATTCTTTGTTTTAGATAGTTTTAGCGAAGGGAGTATTATGGTATTTCGAACCCTTCTTCCCAGAATCATAAAAGGCGCGATCCAACAAAGGTGGTGACAGAAAGAGCGCCTGCCGGCAATAAAGAATGATCCCACTACGAGCGCGAGGACCGCTAGATAGGCTATCATAGTGTATATGTTCCCCAGGGAAAATCCATGGGTCGTCCGGAAGAATGGATCAATGGTGTGATAACCTCCCTGTCGAAAAGCGACCACAACTATAGAGATGATCCATGGTGTCCATATGAACCACTTGATGCGATTCCCCTTTTTTACATACTTTTTGCTTAAGGGAGACAGTATTTCCTGGGCTCCCCCTAAAGGGCATACCCATCCGCAGAACGCCCTGCCCAGGATCAAGGCGTTTATAAACAGGAGGGAGAACATGAAGAAGCTTCCACAAATAATTCCTTTGGCAGTTGCATCCACGATGACATAGGGTGAGAAGTAGACAAATGTTGCTGGAAAGAGGAAAAAGGAGATATAAGTAATCCTTTTCCTTACTATTTGACGTTTCATAATCTTCATAGTTCCTTATACTACCAATTCAAATCAGCACCCAAACGCAAAATTCTCCATCCATATTTTTCAAGGGTAACATCGTTACAAAACAAAACTAAGCCCAAGTCATCATCAGGATAAATTTGCATCATTGTATAGAAGCCAGGACCGCCTCCGGTATGCTGGAGTTTGTATCCGCTTTTTTCCTTAAAAACCTGCCAGCCAATTCCTTGCTTGAAGAAATAAGAACCTTTATCATTCGCTTCTGCAACATGCCCTTCATTAGTCATTATTCCGATGGATTTTTCTGAAAGGATGCGATGACCATCAAGCATACCCTTATTCAAATATGCTCTTACAAGGCGTGTTGCGTCCGTTATCGATCCTATTAATGCTGAGGAAGGCTCCTGATCGGTGTATACACGTTTCAACCATATATGCTTTTTCGATGTTTCACGTATATAGGAACCAATCATTATGTGAAGTAATGGAGACATGAAATTAAATGAGGGATGTGAACCGGCTACCACATAAGCTTCCATTTCCCGGGTGTAATCAAAGTCGGTTTGATTCATCTCCAGTGGTTCAAGTATGTAGTGTCTGATGTAATCTTGATAGCTTTGTCCGCTTACTTTCTCAATAATAGCACCCAGAAGCATATAACCAATATTTGTATAGGCAGTGTTTTCTCCAGGTTCAAATTCCAGGATTGAATATTCCGGAAAAACTTCTTCTATAAATGCAGTTTGATTTACATTAGGCTCTCCTTCATGATGTATCCATTTCATTAAGCTGACAGGGCTGGCATCAGGTATTCCTGAGCTATGATTAAGCAGCTGCCTTATAGTTATCGCACTGCTATTCGGTGATGGATATTGTACTTCAAAGAATGAAAGGTACTTCGAAACAGGGTCATCTAACTGAAGTTTACCTTGCTCCTGAAGTTGAAGAATGGCAATAGCAGTAGGTATTTTTGTGATAGACCACCAATGATATACAGACTGAGGTGTAGCTTGTATTTTTCGTGGACCATCTGCCCAGCCAAATCCTTTGCTGTATACAATGCGGTCATTTTTTACAATGGCCATTGAAAGACCCTGAGGAGTGCCCGAATTTACAAGCTTTTCAAGATAAGCGTCAAGTTCAGTAACATTATTAACGGAGTCCGGTGGTTGAGGAATTTTTGGCCACAAAGAGTATCCCAATATAATGGCCAATAATGCAAAAACAATTATTGCGAATTTCATCTGTTTTTTTTGGTTTTGAATTTACACTTGATCAAGTTTACGGTGATATTTTCGTCTGGCCTTGTTCCTGTAATACACTGCGTAGGCATTGTCATGAATGGGGAATAAAATGGGATGAATGGTTGTTTATGGTATGAATGGTCAGATTTTCATGAAGTCTACCGAAAGGATTTCTTCATTTTGGTTCGGATCAACTTTTAAAAGCCCTGTCGATGAGATCAATACACATCCTGCCCTTGATGCAGTATCTTGTTATTTGGCATCCCAGCGGTTTACTAGGAAAGAAACGTTGATACAACACAAAAACCAGCAAGACCCGGAAGGGCCCTGCTGGTTGTATAAGTGATGGAAGATTGATGTGACTTAAAACCTGTAGGAAAGACCTGCATTGAATCCAATCCACATCCAGTTTTGATTGTTGTCGCAATTGAAGGTATGTGCGTGGGAAGGGATATTCGGGGTGACAAAACTGTCATCTGCACTATTCTCTGAGGTATACCAGTTAAGGGAAGGACCCGCAAGCAGCGATACATGGTCGCCCAGCCTATATCTGTAAGTAAGATCGAATTTGCTTAAGCAGTTGTCGTCTGAATCCCATTCCTCGTCATAAACGAGATGACTGACAGACAGATCCATGCTTATTTTGTGCTTCTCAGCAAGGCTAAGCATAGTTCCGAAACCAAGACCAACACTATATACAGGATTGCTTTCGTACCTGGAGGATCCAAGCTTGAAAATGGTGTAAAAATGTTCCACACCCATCTTATAATTCACATTAGTATATAAGACTTCACTGGCGACGAATTCCAATTCATAGTATCCTCCCTTGACAACATTGATCAGACCGATGGGTAAGGCCCCATTATCTTCCCCAACTATATTGATCAGGCCAAGTTGGACACCCTTCAATCCTCTGGCATAATTAAACACTCCGGCCTGCACTCCTATAAAATCACCTGTGGCAATGTTGAGATCTGCAAGTTGAACTCCCCTTGAGTCTTCTTGGGTCAGGTTAAAACAACCTGCCCACATCAATCCATGGGTTTGCTCCCTGTTTATATTTGCAAGTCCGGCCAGCTGTACTCCGTTGACATCTCCATTATTGTAATTCACCAGGCCACCGAGCTCCAGGCCATTCAAGCCTCCATTGACACCGTATAGCACATTGACTGAGAATCTGTTTGACACGTTTATTGCATCACTGCCATTGGTGCCCAGTGGATAAGCAAAAGTGAGCTGGGAACCTTGAGAATGAGAAGTTTCATTGTCCTGAGCCCTGATCGTACTACTTATCAGTGCTGCGGAGATGACCAGGGTTAAGGCGAAAAATTGTTTTGTTTTCATGATTTTGAGTTTTAGTAATTCAATTATTTTGTTCCGTTAACCCAAATCTATGGCGATGGTTTCGTACTGCCTCATTTCTGTAATACTCTGCATAAGTGTTGTCATGAATGGTGAAATAAATGGGATCGATGGTAATATTTGGGATGAATGGTGATCAGACTAACTATTTTTTATCTTTATATGGATTTGCCTCCAACAGATTCTAAGGCCATGAAGAAAGTATACTTTGTGCTTCTGATTCTGCAGACTGTCATTATGTTTCCGCAAGACAATGCTGACAGCCTCCTGAATCTGCTGAATTCGGCTGAGGGACAGGAAAGAATCGGGATACTCACGGATCTATGCTGGGAATACAGGTTCATCGATCCTGAAGAGGCACTGAGATATGGACTGGAAGCCCTGTCGCTGGTGAAAGAATATGAGAGTTACGCTCAAGAGGCCACCATTAACAATTACCTGGGCATTATTCAGCGGAATGTGGGGAACCATGCCATGGCACTCGAGTATTTTTATAGTGCCCAGCGCATTGCCCAGGCACATGAACTTTTACGAGAACTGGCTTATGCCTATAATAACATAGGTGATATTCAGAATATGGAAGGCAATTACGGCCAGGCCCTTAAACATGAATTACAAGGCTTATTTATTTTTGAAGAGCTTGGGGACAGTATGGGTGTTTCCTATTGTTGCCATCAGATCGCCCTGGCATATACCAACATGTATGATTTCATCGGTGCTCTCGAATACCACAGCAGAGCGATGAACATCAGAACGATGACAGGGAACAGAGCTGGAGAGGCCTATTCCTTTATAAGTATTGGCCAGACTTATCTGAATCTGGGAAATCAAGATGAAGCCCTTAAATATCTGAAGAACAGCCAGGATATTTTTACAGAACTCGAGGATAATTTTGGTCTTTCCCTTTCACTCCACAACCTTGGACTGTACTATAAAAGGACAGGGCAAACAGAGGAAGCTATTCAGTACTTTACAGAGGCCCTGAACCTTGGGAAAGAGACAGGATCACAGATCCGGGTCAGAAATGCGGCCGGGGAATTAAGTGATATCTATGCGGATCAACTCAGATATCAGGAAGCTTACCAGATGCATATCCTTTTCAAGGATACCTATGACAGTCTCTATCGTGAGGAGAACATGGAAAAGATCACTCAACTGGTTCTTCAAAATGATTTTGAGCAAAGAGAATTATTGCAGTTGGCAGAAATCGACAAACAAAAGCAGGTACGCAATTATCTGATCCTCTCCATCGGACTTGTGATTATTCTCGTAATTGTCATCCTAAACAGGTATTTAATCAAGAGGAAAACCAATATTGAACTTGAGAAACAGAAATCTGAACTGAATCATACCCTCGATAATCTGTGTAAAGCGCAAACCCAACTGGTTCAATCGGAAAAGATGGCCTCTCTGGGCCAGGTAACAGCCGGGGTGGCACATGAGTTGAACAATCCCCTCAACTTCATTAGTACGAGTGTTAAACCCCTTCGAAGAAACATGGAAGATCTGATCGCTATTTTGGCGAAGTATGATTCTGTCATAGAGGAAAAAGCACTTGGAAATGTTTTTAGCGAAGCAGAACAATACAAGGAAACAGTGGATTACTCCTATCTTTTAACAGAAACGAAAGATCTTTTAGAAGGCATTAACGAGGGAGCATCACGCTCTGAGTATATTGTAAAAGGCCTCAGAACCTTTTCAAGAATGGATGAAAACGAATTCAAAGGAGTGAATGTTCATCAGGGTATCGATTCAACACTTCTCTTACTGAACAACAAGTTGAAGGATAGGATTACCGTGCATAAAAACTACGGATCTATCCCCCAGGTGGACGGTTTGCCGGGAAAATTAAACCAGGTCTTTATGAATATTCTCACCAACAGCATTTTGGCTATCAAGGGTGAAGGGGACATTTATATTGCGACCGAGCGTTTAGATGATCATGTCAGAATCTGCATCAAAGACAGTGGCGAGGGCATGAGCAGTGAGATTCGGGAACATATTTTCGAACCTTTCTTCACCACCAGGGCCGTGGGTCAGGGTACCGGGCTGGGTTTATCCATCACCTATTCAATTATTGAAGAACATCGCGGGACCATTGATGTGAATTCTGCTCCCGGGGAAGGCTCAGAGTTTATCATCACTCTTCCCACATATCGAGATGAGTAAAGGAGCTCCTGAAGATGGCATCATCGGACTGAACACCACGCCGGCAGCCTTGATAGTCACTATCCTTTTGGCCCTCAAACAGTGGTAGAACCAGGAATGCCCTGAGGTTTGAATAAGAAATAAGGCTGCTTATATCTGTGGAACTAAGCCGCGTAAGCTACCCTGCTGCTTTTGCGTTTTGGCGATCCAGGTGTCCGCTTTAGTGATTCCTAAGTTTGGGT
>Ga0316187_10002406_pt1 | contig 16277 bp, 13 predicted proteins | sample CroRivburrow1_MG_FD_204927 | JGI IMG/M metagenome (GOLD analysis project Ga0316187, IMG submission 204927) | Coastal sediment microbial communities from Maine, United States - Cross River worm burrow 1 | ecosystem: Environmental > Aquatic > Marine > Coastal > Sediment | place: USA: Maine... | reverse complement strand
ATTTGCTGATAGGCCTCGGCATATTGTCTGCTATCCAACAGCGCGTAGACATAATTAATCCTGGCATCGACATTCCCCGGATCGGTTGACAATTCGGCATCGAGCAAATCTTTTGCAACTTCCGGCTGATGTTCCTCCAGATATGCTCCCGCCACATACAAAGTCACATATGAATGAATAGCCCAATGCTTTTCGCGCATCGACTCATATAGTGCGATTGCATCCGGGTATCGTTTCCGGTCTACCAAAGCAATCACCAGATCGCCACAGGTCGCTCTGGCAATATCCGTATTGGATGACTGATCCGCCGCATCACATATCGATTTTAAGCCCATAATGGCATCATCCATTTCAACCCATCGATCAGGATTGGTTTCTTCGCCCGCGCTGATTTCGGCCCAACCCAAATCATTCACCAAGCGGCCTCGTTGTGCTTGAAGTCGCTCTGATGTTGACAATACAGTCTCGGGGGTTTGCTGGATAGCAAGATGAACTGCACCTAGCTTTTTCAGTGCATGAAAACGCATACGCAGGGCAAAACGATTCTGCGGATATTTTTTTAGAACATGTTGTGACAACGACAGCACATTGACTGATTGATTCGGTGAGACTTCCAACTGCTCGGCCACATCCCACAGTTCTGCCTGATCTGGATAATCCTTTTGCAATGCCAGCAACTCAACAACAGCAGTCCGAAATTTCTGTTGTGCTATCAATACCTGAACACGTCCGATCCGAGAATCAATACGATCCGGAAATCGTCGGACAGCAATCGTGTAAGTTTCCAGTGACTGTACCAAAAGTCCTTTAAGTTGCTGGCTGCTTGCAATTGTTTCCAGCACATAGGCCGGTGCGCTATTCAGGTTGATTTGTCCTGATTTGGCCAAAGCCAGATCATGTTTTCCACTCCAGCTTGCAATAGCCACATAGTCATACAAATAATGATCTATTTCTGAATGCGCACCCAGCAAATTTTCAAGGATAACTAAAGCTTCATCTGCCTTGTTTTGTCTATTCAATGCCAATGCCTGCTGATACTGCTGTTCAGACGCCGTTACATCATTCCCGGATAACTCAGAGGCTTGGCAAAACGCCGAAGACACTTGCAAAGCAAGTGCTTGAAAAAACAAGCACAAAATATATTTTTTAAAATTCATCGCAATGCATTAATAATTCCGAACTAATCATTCCAAATCACCCACGGGAACAAAATAACTTAATTTTATCAGGAACATACTACCATCTTCAGATATCCGGGAAATTTCTGATTTATATCTAATTTAGCCAATCCAACACTGTTGCAAGATTTTCAGATAAGGCGGAACTAATTCCTACTATTTTCATCTGATTTAAGTCGGTTGTGTGGTGATTCAATTAAATAACTGCACAACCCCAAATATTCATATACTTATAAGGAGTTACAATATGAAAAGAGCTTATTCTGCAGCAAAAGAAACCATTTCAAGATTCGTGCGCTGGGTAATCACTGGCATCGTTTCTTTTATCGTAGCATTACCAACCTTTGCTTCTTTCAGCGCTTCTGTCTAACAGAGCAAATTTCGCGCCAGCTCTCCCCTTCGCTGGCGCGAAACCTGATGAGGTCAGGCACCACATGCACCAGATCTAGTCGGTATCAAATTACCCTGTCATTACCACCATCGATAGGTATTTGCGCACCGGTGGTTTTGGCAAACAAGACGCCACACATTTCTGCAGTCAACTCAGCTACATCCCAGCTAGTGACTTCAACATGAAGGACGTTGTTGCATTTGTACTCGTCTACTGTCATACCATAGTGAGTCGCTCGCTGCTGCAACACCTCGGGTGTCCATATGCCGGTATCAAACACTGCATTCGGGTGCAACAGATTGATTCTTATCCGGTCATCTCCCCACTCCAAAGCAGCAACACGCGCCAATTGCGTCAGTGCCGCCTTCGAGGCAGAATAGGCTGCGGCTCCCGGCCCGGGTGCTGGAACGTTCTTGGAGCCGATCACCACCACCCGCCCATACTTAGGTGCGACTTTTAATAGCGGGTGCGCTTCGCGCATGATTGCCAGATTGGAATCCAGGTTGACCGCCATCACCTTGCTCCATTCTTCGCTTGGAAGCACCTCTATTTTCTTACCCCCGGGAAAAATTCCCGCATTCAGTACCAGCATATCGAGACCACCGAAGCGGCGTAACGTCTGTTCAATGACACGCCTGATGTCCGGTAGCGAAGTCAGGTCTGCGGTAACGCCAAGGTAGTCTTCCCTGTCGAACAAAGTTTCCACACTTGAATTTATGTCCACCCCAACCACCGCCGCGCCTCGATTCAGGAATGATTCCACGCACGCCTTGCCAATCCCGGATGCCGCGCCAGTGACCAGCGCGACCTCTCCCGCATACACTTTTAGCGCACCTGCTTTTTTCAGCTTCGCCTGCTCCAGATCCCAGTACTCCATATTGAATAAATCCGCCTCGCCTAATGCCTGATAGCCGCCCAACGTCTCACCACGCAAGATGATACCCATCGTGTGACTATAGATATCTTCAGCAATTTTTGTATCGCGTGCCGAACGTCCCGCCGATACCAATCCGAATTCCGAATCAACTATCACACGCGGCGCCGGATCCAGCATCGTCAAGGATTGCTTCGCCAACTTCGAATGTTTGTTGAAATATTTTTTGTATGTATGCACATAGGCATCAACATCGCGCCCGAACATAGGCACACGTTTGGTGCGAATCACATGATCAGGCGTGGCGGGGCCGCGTTGCGAAATATCACCAGCCTTGAGATGGTTCGCGAATGACAACGCCGCACTGTTGGAGCTGGTACGGAGCAACATCGGGAAACCGGCAGCAGATGAAACCTGCTTGCGTAGGGTCGCCAACGCTAGCCAGTCGGCAGATGATTGACTGTCCTTCACTGCCGCAAGCGGGGCGTTTTTTTCCAGATAAGCCTCGGCGCGTCCAACTAATTCGATCATTCGATCATAGGATTGCTTCGCAGTATCACCAAAACTGAAAATGCCGTGGTTCATCAACACCATGCCGATGGTTCTCACGGTCGCTTGGTTGGGAAAAACTTCTGCGCACAATTTGGCAAGATCAAAGCCCGGCATAACATAGGGCAACACGATCACCTCGTCGCCGTATATATCCCTAATGCGTGCCTCGCCTTTCACCGTGTTGGTTATCGCGATGATCGCATCGGCATGGGTATGGTCAACGAATCGGTGTGGAATCAACGCATGCAAGATCGCCTCGACCGAAGGAGCAGGAGAAGTCGGATCGAGCGTCGCCAACTTGAGTTCGCGCGCCATCTCCATGTCGGACAATTTCTCCAGTGCTGCCAGTTTCAACACCGCATCAAGACGCACCGGAACGAAATCTTTCTGCTCTATCGTCGCAAGGTCTGAGCCACTGCCTTTCACAAACAACGTGGCAACCTGCTCGCCGAAGATATCCTGCCAATCTCCCTTGACCGAAGTATTGCCGCCACCATGCAACACCAAATCTGGGTTTGCTCCGAGCAAGCGCGAAGAATACACACGCTCAGCCAGATCGCCCTGATGCTGCTTTGCTTCATCGTCGTTCCAAAGATTATTCATTGCTAGTTCCTGATAAGTTTTTTCTTCGTATTCAACCAAAATCAAACCCCTCCCAACCTCCCCTTAACAGGGGAGGAGCAGGTTTGGCTCTCCCCTGACAAGGGGGAGCTGGAGGAAGTTTTTTCCACTCAAAAACAAATCGAGCTGCGTTACCTCAACACCTTCATCGCCTCAGCATTCGCCTTCACCACGCCGCGCTCAGTAATCAAGCCGGTCACCAGGCGCGCAGGCGTCACATCAAATCCATAATTGGCCGCGTGTGAACCTTGTGGCGTGAGCTGCACGGTTCGTACCTGCCCGTCTTCAGATAATCCGGCTATGTGCGTCACTTCTTCAGCCGCACGCTTTTCGATAGGTATTTCCTTCACACCGTCCTGTATCGTCCAATCTATCGTCGGTGTAGGCAGTGCAACATAGAATGGAACGCCGTTATCGAAAGCGGCCAGCGCCTTGAGATAGGTACCTATCTTGTTGCACACGTCGCCCGTTGCCGTGACGCGGTCGGTGCCGACGATAGCCATATCCACCAAGCCGTGCTGCATCAGGTGTCCACCGGTGTTGTCCGTAATCACCGTATGCGGCACTCCGTGCTGGCCAAGCTCCCACGCGGTCAAACTCGCACCCTGATTGCGCGGGCGTGTCTCGTCCACCCACACATGCAGAGGGATTCTTGCGTCGAACGCCTTGTAGATAGGTGCCAGCGCTGTACCCCAGTCCACCGTCGCTAGCCAACCTGCATTGCAATGAGTAAGGATATTTATAGTTGATTGTTTTTTCTCATGCATCGCACGGATCAATTCGCTGCCATGCTCACCGAGCTTCGAACAGATTTCCACATCCTCGTCTGCGATGCGTGCCGCCTCATGCCAAGCTGCAGCTGCCCTTTCATTTTCCGGCAACGGACCGAGAAAGTCTCGCATACGCTCAATGCCCCAGCGCAGATTTACCGCTGTCGGACGTGAAGCCAGCAAGATGTCGCAAGTCGCTTTCAGCGCCACGTCTGAGGCATGATGTTTCATCGACAAAGCCACCCCGTAGGCTGCCGTCACACCAATCAGCGGCGCACCGCGCACCTGCATATCCTTGATCGCGCGCTCCACGTCGCGCATGCTCTCTAGTCGCAAAGTAGTAAAGACGTGCGGCAACGTAGTCTGGTCGATGATCTCCACCGCCTTGTTGTCTGTGGCGGGCCAGATAGTGCGATAAGGTTTTCCGTTGACTTGCATTAGTCACCTTCAAACTCGCAGAGTGCAAATACCTTCTGCCCCATCTTCTCCAGTCTTGCGCGACCGCCGATATCCGGCAGGTCGATGATGAAACAACATTCGACGACCTTGCCGCCCATCTTGTCTATCAACATGCAGGCAGCTTCGGCGGTACCACCGGTGGCAATCAGGTCGTCCACCAGCAATACTCTTTCGCCCTTTGCGATGGCATCGATGTGAATCTCGATACGGTCGGTGCCATATTCGAGTTCGTAGTCATGGCCGATGGTTTCAGCGGGTAATTTGCCTTTTTTGCGGATCGGGATAAAACCTTTACCCATAGCATAAGCAAGCGGTGCACCTATGATGAAACCGCGCGACTCGATGCCTGCGATCCGGTCTATTTTCTCGTCCTTGTAGCGACGCACCAGTTCATCCACAGTGATCCGAAAACCTATGGGATCCTTGAGCAAGGTGGTGATGTCGCGGAACTGGATGCCCGGTTTCGGATAGTGGGGAACTGTACGAATTCTGGATTTGATCGGCATTTAGTAAACCTCTAATAATTACTGATTCTTCAACATCCGCCCGGCTACAGCAGACAGCTTCTCGACCATCTTCGTATCGTGCGCCTCGGGCGAAGTCACGATGGCGTGTTGCAACACAGTGCGGCAAACGCATTCGCTAGCTTGCACATCACCATGGATCAGAGGTGCAGCGTTCTTCACCAAGGCACGTGCCTTGTCAGCATTTTCCAACAGCACCTTGATGATTGCCTCTACCGTGACATGGTCGTGGTCTGGATGCCAGCAGTCATAATCGGTAACCATTGCAACGGTGGCGTAACAAATCTCTGCTTCACGCGCGAGCTTGGCTTCAGGCATGTTGGTCATGCCGATAACATCACATTTCCAAGAACGGTATAACTCTGATTCAGCCAGGCTGGAAAACTGCGGTCCTTCCATTGCCAGATAGGTGCCGCCTCGCACTACAGGGATATTGATCTGTTGGGCTGATGAATATAGGTGATCACCAAGTCGCTGACATACCGGATGCGCCATCGAGACATGTGCGACCAGGCCGGCGCCGAAAAAACTTTTTTCGCGCGCGAAGGTTCGGTCGATAAATTGATCGACAATTACAAAGGTGCCGGGTGAGAGGCTTTCGTGCAGAGACCCCACCGCACTGACAGAAACGATATCGGCCACACCCAGTCGTTTGAGCGCGTCGATGTTGGCGCGGAAGTTGATCTCGGAAGGAGGAATGCGATGACCGCGTCCATGCCTTGGCAGGAAAGCAATGGATTGCGGTTTCGATTCTCCAATCGGCAACTCACCGATCAGAACCTGATCAGAAGGTTCGCCAAATGAAGACTCTGCCTTGACCCAATGCTTGTTCTCCAGTCCCTCAATATCATATACGCCACTACCGCCAATAATGCCCAGCATTTCTCACTCCATTTCCTTAAGTCACAATTTTCACTCGTGTGGTCAACGCACACATTAATTCATAGCTGATGGTGCCGGCTGCACGAGCCACCTCATCAATTGGCATCCCCTCTCCCCATAACACCACATGACTGCCGATATCGGCTCGTGGAAGTTTACTCAAATCCACACACATCATATCCATGGAAACACGCCCAACCGTGCGCGTTCGATTACCGTCCACGACTACAGGTGTGCCAGTTTCCGCATGTCTGGGATACCCATCTGCATAACCACAGGCGACAACACCGATACACATCGCTTTTTCAGCACGAAACGTCGCGCCATATCCCACTTCGTCTCCAGACTGCAATTCCTGTATGGCAATAATACTGCTGCTCAACGTCATGACGGGCTTGAGCCCCAATTGCTGCGCACTGATCTCACTAAATGGTGATGATCCGTACAGCATGATGCCTGGACGCACCCAATCACCATGGGTTTCCGGGTAGCGCAACAGTGCAGCGGAATTCGCCAGTGAGCGCGACAAACGATAAGGCGCGGTGACTTCCTTGAATAATGCGAGTGGCTTGGCCACACCGATTGGCTCGTCAGCAGTGGCGAAATGTGTCATCAAGGTGATTTCCTTGACAGCACGATTACGTCGTAATTGTTCCATGACTTGCGAAATATGCTGTGGTGCTAAACCCAAACGGTTCATACCGGTATTAATCTTGAGCCAGACATCCAGCGTACCTTTTCCAGGATAAGCTTCCAGCATGGCGATCTGCTGCAAATTGTGAATCACGCAACTCAGGTCATACTCGGCAATAACGGGGAAGTCTTCCGTACCGAAAAAACCTTCCAGTAACAGGATAGTTTGACGGAATCCTGCTTCGCGCAATCGCACTGCATCCTGAATATCCAGCAGTGCATATCCATCAGTCGAACCTAAGGCTTCAGCAGTTCGAAGCAATCCATGTCCATAGCCGTCAGCCTTGATAGCACACATGATGCGCGCAGATGTATAGCGGCGTGCTTTTTCAAGATTACTCTGCAGTGCACTCAAGTCCAGCTTGGCTTGTATCGGGCGTGGCATTTGGAATCGGTCTACCTTATCAGGTTATTGGTAACCTGAATGATAGCAGGGGCAATGCTTTCGTGTTATAAAACGGACTGATAAAAATAATCCCTGCTTTAATGAAACTCGGTTTCTACATCATCCTGGCGGCGCAATTTTTCTCAGCGCTTGCAGACAATGCCTTGCTGTTTGCCGCCATTGCTCTATTGAATGATCTCAGCTCTCCTGCCTGGCATACGCCAGTACTACAGCAAGGATTCATCATTTCTTACATAGTGTTGGCGCCATTTGTTGGGGCTTTTGCTGACTCCCTGCCCAAGGGACGAGTAATGTTCATCAGCAACATCATCAAGCTGTTTGGCTGTATTGCAATGCTGGCTGGACTCCATCCTTTGCTGGCTTACGGTCTGGTTGGATTGGGGGCGGCTGCATATTCCCCGGCCAAGTACGGCATCCTCACCGAATATCTCCCTCCCGGCCAGTTGGTCAAGGCGAATAGCTGGATGGAAGGCTTGACTGTCGCCGCTATCGTACTTGGTGCAGTAATCGGCGGAATCCTCATCAATCCTGAAATATTTGCCTCATGGGTACAATCACTTTCCGTTCCGGTGATTCATAGTGTCGCGGATCTGGCTATCGCAGTTATCGTGCTGATTTATATCATCGCAGCAATCTTCAACCTCTACATCCCTTATGTTTCCATAGAGCACAAACCATTCAAACGTAATCCAATATTTCTGGCCAAGGATTTCTGGCACTGTTTCAGGCTGCTATGGAAAGATCCTCTCGGACAGGTATCACTGGCAGTGACCACCTTGTTCTGGGGTGCAGGTGCAACACTACGTCTTCTGCTACTTGCCTGGGCAGGAGTGGCTCTGCACTACGACATCAGTGCCGCCGCACAGCTCACTGCCTGGTTTGCCATTGGCATAGCCATAGGCGCAGTATTGGCAGCAAAATTTATTAAACTGGAAAACTCTGTCAAGGTATTGCCGGTCGGCATTGCCATGGGGCTAGTTGTATTGCTGATGATTCCAATCACCAACAGTGTGTTGGCAATAATGCTGTTGATCGTCATCGGGGCAATGGGAGGTTACTTCGTCGTGCCGATGAACGCCCTGCTTCAACATCGTGGTCACCTGTTGATAGGAGCGGGGCGCTCCATCGCAGTGCAGAACTTCAATGAGAACCTGAGCATCTTCGCCATGCTGGGGCTTTATGCCGTGATGGAAAAACTGGAGTTAAGCATCTACTTTATCATTCTGGTATTCGGCCTGCTGCTTTCCGGCATCATGGCCGCATTATACAAGAGACATGGCCACGATCAGGACATGGGCCAAATGTAGTAAAACTGCAGCAATACTCTTACTCCGCTCCCCTTGCTACAATTCTTGCATGGCAGCAGTTGCCAAACATAAGTCCTGCCATGCCTTGGCCTTCTCTGACGGACTTCGCAACAAATAGGCGGGATGGTAGGTAACAACTAGTGGCGTACCCTGAAAGTCATGCAGGGCTCCACGCAAAGAACCAAGTGTGGAACTCTTTCCCAGTAAAGTGTTTGCTGCGGTCTTGCCCAATGCCACTATCACCTTGGGTTGAATCAGCGCAATTTGTCTTTGCAAGTATGGCAAACAGCTTGCAATCTCCTCTGCCACTGGCGCACGATTGGCAGGCGGGCGACATTTGACGATATTGGAGATATATACATTACAGCCGCGCTTGAGCTTGATTGCTAACAACATGTTATTGAGCAACTGCCCAGCTTTGCCAACAAAAGGCTCACCCTGAACATCCTCGTCCGCACCCGGCCCTTCCCCAACAAAAAGCCAGTCTGCTTTTTCATCACCCACCCCAATTACTGTCTGAGTACAGCCTGATCGTAATTTACAATCAGTGCAGTCGCGCACTTTTTGCTTTAGCTCCGACCAGCTTAATTCAACTGATACTTCGCTGGGCTGTTGCTCAACCTTATTCTCCTTCACAATATGAGAAGGCGACTGCGCCGGCTCCACTACCTGCTCTTCACCTGTTGCAGATACACTGACTGTCGAAACAACAGCTTTGGCATGCGGTTCAACCACCGGAGAAACCTCAGCGACATGTGCTGTTCTTCGCACCCATACTGGGTATAGGTTCAATTCACGAAGCACCGCTTCACGCCTGTCCATTTACACCCCTCATTAACTCACATGCCATTACTAACGCGTCTTCTTTACCGTTTTGACTTTGATAATAATCACAACGCTTTCCGATTATGCAAAACCCCACACTCTCATACAAAGAAATTGCTGCTAGATTACTTATTCTCACCTCCAGAAACATACGTTTCATCTCGAGAGTGGACGAAATTCTCAGCATTTCCTTCAGCATTTCCCTACCCAAGCCCTTGCGTTGCTGACTCACTGCCACAGTTATATTGAGCAACTCCATCTCGTCTATCAGCGGCATCAAAATTACGTAGCCTCGCAACATATCTTGCGACACATCCACGTAACACAAATAACCATTACTCACCGCATCGCTAAAATTTTCGCGCGACCACGGGAAGTGCTGCGACTTCTGTTCAACCGCAGTGACATCATCAACATCTGCCGTTGTCATGTCACGTAACATCTATACCTGCCTATGCTCAAGTTCATGAAATTTACCTCGCAACAGCCGCACGTGCAGCTTCTCGCTCACTGGTCTTGAGGGCAACCTTGTTACGCAAATATAAGGGAAGCGCCAGCGCGGCATCTACCGCATTGCCCTTGGTAAATTCTATTGCGGCAATTTGTGCAATAGCACTGGCCTTCGGTACGGCCTGAGCATCCACACCGGATAACTGTTTTCCATAGTGAAGCTGTAGCGCCGAATCCTTCACAGAGTATCCGCTACCCGCACCAAACCATTCCTCCCCAGAAACTTTCGGCGCATCTTTCACCTCACAAAGGCATGGCTCACTCACTGTTTCCCAATCCCCCATATTTTTTTCATACGCAGCCAGATAAATTTCACCCATTCGCGCATCCAGTGCGGCGATAACTTTATTGTGACCGGATGCTTGCGCCAACGCTTCCAGAGTACACACCCCGACTACACTTAAATCCGCACCCAGTGCCAAGCCTTGAGCTACACCACAGGCAATGCGCACGCCAGTGAAAGAACCCGGTCCTTTACCAAAAGCAATGGCATCGAGTTGATTGATCCTTACATCCGATTCCTTGAGCAAGGCATCCAGCATCATCATCATCATTTCGGAGTGTTTTTGTCCAACCAGCTCATTTCGCTCATTCACGACACCGTCCTGCCACAACGCGAGAGAGCAATATTCTGTAGAAGTATCTAGTGCCAGGATTTTCATTGCTCCGCCATGAGCAACACCACCGCCTGTGCAGCAATACCCTCACCGCGTCCGGTACAACCAAGTTGTTCGGTGGTAGTTGCCTTCACGTTAACAGCACTTTTTTCAACACGCAGGTCAGCCGCAATATTGGAAATCATCTGCGGAATATGTGTCGCCATCTTCGGCTCTTGCGCAATGATGGTGGCATCGACATTGCCGACGCGATAACCTTTCCCTCGTACCAGATGCAGCGTCTCGCGTAGCAAAATTCGGCTGTCAATGTTCTTGAACTTCGCATCAGTATCGGAAAAATGTTTTCCGATGTCGCCCAGTGCTACCGCACCTAGCAGCGCGTCACAAATAGCGTGAAGTAACACATCCGCGTCGGAATGACCGAGCAAGCCTTTTTCATAAGGGATATCCACACCGCCTAGGATGAGCTTGCGACCCTCCACCAGTCGGTGAACATCAAAGCCCTGTCCGATTCTCATATACGTTCCTTCAGTATCATTTCTGCCAGCTTGATATCTGGCGGGAAGGTTACCTTGAAATTACTTAAGTCGCCTTCAACCAGTTTTGGTTGTAATCCCATCGCCTCTACTGCCGAAGATTCATCCGTTACGACCTGGCATTGCAGCAATGCCTTTGCCAGCAGTCCTGCCCGGAACATCTGTGGCGTCTGGGCTTGCCACAACTTTTCACGACTTTCAGTACAGGTGATGCTTTGTTTTGCATCGGCCCGCTTCAAAGTATCAGCGACTGGCACGGCCAGAATGCCGCCCACTGGATCATCGTGCAACTTGGCGATCATTTTATTCAGGTGTGCTTGTGTCAAACATGGACGCGCCGCATCATGCACCAGCACCCAGTCATCCGGCTCCAACTCGGAAGCCAGCAAACCGTTAGCTACACTTTCGGCGCGCGTTTCCCCACCACAGAACAACGGTTGCAATTTATCGCCGAAACCTGTCCAGTCATAAGAGCGATATTGAGTGTCTTCAGGGGACAGCACGACGAAAACGGTTTCGATGTCAGCACAGGCACACAAGGTTTCCAGTGCATAAGCGATCATCGGTTTGCCTGCAAGGGGCAAATACTGCTTGGGTAATTCATTTCCCATGCGCGCACCAAAACCCGCAGCAGGTACAAGAGCGAAATATTCTGACATTCCTAACCCATCAATAATTATCTATTCAAACTGAACCAACTTTCATGCAGCTGCATCCAGCGCCTGACGAATATCTGCAAGGATGTCATCAATGTGCTCTATACCGATGGAAAGTCTCACCATATCTTCCGAAACACCCGCTGTAGCTAACTCATCAGGATTCAACTGACGATGTGTCGTCGAGGCGGGATGACATGCTAGCGACTTGGCATCGCCGATATTGACCAGTCGCAAAATCATCTGTAGCGCATCGATAAATTTCGCGCCGGCAGCTTGACCACCCTTGATGCCAAACGTCAAAATTCCCGCAGCCTTGCCTTTGGTGATTTTCTGGCAGGTCGAATAGAACTCGCTATCCTGCAACCCTGCATAATTGACCCATGCCACCTGGGGATGGTTCTTCAAAAACTGTGCGACTGCCAATGCATTCTCACAATGCCGTTCCATACGCAAAGCCAATGTTTCCAGTCCTTGCAGCAGCAAAAATGCACTCATTGGTGCGAGGGCGGAACCCGTGTTACGCAGAGGAACAACTCTGCAGCGACCAATATAAGCTGCCTCACCCAAGGCTTCAGTGTACACAACGCCATGATAGGAAGGATCCGGCTCATTCAACATCGGGAAACGCCCCTTGTTGGCAACCCAGTCGAATTTACCGGAATCGATGATGATGCCGCCTATCGTGGTGCCGTGTCCGCCAATATATTTGGTCAGGGAATGAACCACGATATCTGCCCCATGCTCAAAAGGCTTGCACAGGCATGGCGTTGCAACGGTGTTATCAACGATCAGCGGCACGCCATGACGATGCGCAATCTCTGAAAGTTTCTGCAGGTCAACCACGTTACCCAATGGATTACCTATCGTTTCGCAAAAAACCGCGCGCGTCTTGTCATCAATGAGCTTCTCAAGGCCGGCATAATCGTCATGCGACGCCATGCGAACTTCAATGCCCTGCTGCGGAAAAGTATGCGCGAACAGATTATAGGTGCCACCATAAAGCTGGGAAGTGCTGACGATATTATCACCAGCACGGGTGATGCACTGAATGGAGTAAGTAATCGCTGCCATGCCGGAAGCAACCCCCAGCGAGGCGATACCTCCCTCGATCGCCGCCAGTCTTTCTTCAAGCACCGCGGTGGTCGGATTCATGATGCGCGTATAAATATTTCCGGCCACCTGCAAATTGAACAGGTCTGCACCGTGCTGGGTGTTATCGAAAGTGTATGAGGTGGTTTGATAGATAGGAACGGCGGCAGCCTTGGTCGTGGCTTCTGATTTGTAACCATGATGCAAAGCGAGTGATTCAAGTTTCATTATTCACCTCCCAAATTTATTAGATATAAAACATCCCCACCCTGCACAACCATTCGAGCCCTTTTTTCGAATGAATAATAGGGTCCAGAATAATAACATGCAGGATTTGTAAATTACATTGCGCCATGGCTTCCCTTATAATGCGCGCCTTTGTAATGTTGCAATCCATTTTCCCAGTCATGTTACTGTCTTCCAAACACGTACGCCCACGCTACAGCCAACTACAGGGCTCGTCTGATTCTCTGGCATTGGCACAACTGGCCTCACAAAAATCGCCTCTGGTAGTGATCGCTGCGAACGCCCTTGAGGCACAGCGACTGTTTGAGGAAATCCCCTTCTTCGCTCCATCGCTGCGTGTACATCTGCTTCCCGATTGGGAAACACTACCCTACGACCATTTTTCGCCGCACCAGGATTTGATCTCCGAAAGACTCGCCACCCTGCACCACATTCGCAGCGATGCCAGTGACGTGGTGATCGTGCCACTAACAACCGCCTTATACCCACTTCCACCGGTTGAACATCTCGCCGCTTACACTTTTTTCCTTAAGCGTAAGGAAAAGCTTGATATTAAAAAATTACGCGAGCAACTCACCTTCGCTGGTTACAATCATGTTCAGCAGGTACTCTCCCCCGGTGAGTATTGCGTGCGCGGCGGCATCATCGACCTGTTCGCGATGGGAAGCGTATTGCCCTACCGTATTGACCTGTTCGACGACGAGATAGAAACCATCGCCACCTTCGACGTTGATACACAACGCACGCTTTACCCCGTACCCGAGATACGTCTACTGCCCGCCCGCGAGTTTCCGCTGGACGATGCAGGTCAGTCGCGCTTTCGCAAGAATTTTCGTGAACGATTTGAAGGTGATCCCTCCAGATCGTCTATATATAAAAATGTCAGCAAGGGTAATGCCCCTGCGGGCATCGAATATTACCTCCCGCTATTTTTCGAGAAAACCGCGACGCTGTTTGATTACTTACCAGGCAAAGCAACCTTGTGCCTGCATCACAACATCGATGAAGCTATCATCAATTTCGCCAAGGATTCTGCTTCACGCTACAACTTGTTACGTGACGACCCACAACGACCAATACTGAAACCTGACGAATTATTTTTAAGTAGCGAACAATTTTTTATTCGCGTCAAAGAGTTTGCGCGGATAGACATCATTTCTAATGAGAATAGCGCATCAATCACACCATGTCCCACTGCAGCCGTTCCTCCCATCGCGGTGGATAGACGTGCAGAAATCCCGACTCACTCATTCCAGGATTTCATACAGGGATATACCGGGCGCGTACTCCTGCTGGCCGACAGCCTTGGGCGGCGCGAAATCATCTCGACTTATCTGAATGAATACGGCCTCGCACCAGTCAACTGTGAAAATTTTGCCAAATTTATCGCCAGCAAGGAAAATTTCATGCTTTGCACTGCCCCTGTGCAAAACGGATTTATCCTATCCAGTGAAAAAATTGCCATCGTCACCGAAACCGAGCTGTATGCCTCGCAACCTCACAACCGCGCCGCGCGTGCCGCGAAACGGAGCAATGTGGAAGGCATGTTGCGCGATCTGTCCGAGCTCAAGATTGGTGACCCGGTGGTGCACGAACAACACGGTATCGCACGTTATCAGGGACTGGTGAGCCTGGATCTCGGTGAAGGCGAAAACGAATTTTTGCTATTGGAGTATGCAAGCGAAGACAAGCTCTACGTACCCGTCTCTCAGCTGCACGTCATCAGCCGTTACAGCGGCGGAGCAGCTGATGCTGTACACCTACACAAACTGGGTGGTGGCACATGGGAAAAAGCGAAGCGTCGCGCTATGCAACAGGTGCGCGACACCGCTGCTGAATTACTCAACATCTATGCCCAGCGTGCTTTGCGCAAAGGTCACGCTTTCAAGATCGCCTATCACGACTATGAGGCATTCACAGCAGGGTTTGGTTTTGAGGAAACCGCCGACCAGGCTGCCGCTATCGAAGCAGTACTACTAGACCTACAATCCGGCAAACCGATGGATAGACTTATTTGCGGTGACGTGGGCTTCGGTAAAACCGAGGTTGCGCTACGCGCGGCCTTCGTTGCAGCAATGGAAGGCAAACAGGTTGCTGTACTCGTTCCTACCACCTTGCTGGTCGAACAACATTTCCAGAATTTTTCCATCCGCTTTGCCGACTGGCCGGTCAAACTGGCCGAACTGTCGCGCTTCCGTTCATCCAAAGAGACTACCCAGACACTGAAGGATCTTGCCGACGGTAAGGTAGACATCATCATCGGCACGCACAAATTAATTCAAAAGGATGTGAAGTTTCATAATTTGGGATTGGTGATTCTGGACGAAGAACATCGTTTCGGGGTACAACAAAAAGAGAAGCTAAAGGCTTTGCGTGCCGAAGTAGACGTGCTGACACTCACCGCCACGCCTATCCCGCGCACACTGGCAATGTCGCTGGAGGGGTTGCGTGATTTCTCCGTGATCGCCACCGCCCCACAGCGGCGCCTGTCCATCAAGACCTTTGTCAGCAATTACAGCAAGGGTGTAATCCGCGAAGCTGTGCTGCGCGAACTCAAACGCGGCGGACAGATTTACTTCCTGCACAATCAAGTGGACACCATCGCGAATATGTTGGAAACACTGGAAACACTGCTGCCGGAAGCACGTATCCGTATTGCCCACGGGCAGATGGCCGAGCGCGAACTGGAGGCAGTGATGCGTGATTTTCATAACCAGCGCTTCAATATTCTGCTATGCACCACCATCATTGAGACCGGCATCGATGTACCCACCGCCAACACTATCATCATGAATCGCGCCGACCATTTCGGTCTCGCGCAGCTGCACCAGTTACGTGGCCGGGTTGGCCGTTCACATCACCAGGCATACGCTTACCTGCTGGTGGACAACATGGAAGGCCTCACCAAACAGGCGAAGATGCGTCTGGAAGCGATTCAGGCGATGGAACAACTCGGCAGTGGCTTCTTCCTTGCCATGCAGGATCTGGAAATCCGCGGTGCAGGTGAAGTACTGGGAGAATCACAAAGCGGCGAGATGCAGGAGATCGGCTTCAGTCTATACAACGATATGCTAAGTGCGGCCATCACCTCACTCAAATCCGGGAAAGAACCAGAAATGTCTCACCCACTGGGTGTGA
>Ga0316187_10002405_pt1 | contig 16279 bp, 14 predicted proteins | sample CroRivburrow1_MG_FD_204927 | JGI IMG/M metagenome (GOLD analysis project Ga0316187, IMG submission 204927) | Coastal sediment microbial communities from Maine, United States - Cross River worm burrow 1 | ecosystem: Environmental > Aquatic > Marine > Coastal > Sediment | place: USA: Maine... | reverse complement strand
TGCCCGGTTCTACCGGTTAGATTCTTAATCCTGCGTAGTTTGGGGAGGATGTGTCGTGAAGCTATCTATCAGCATCGCAGCGCTTCTGCTGATGTCGTCGCTCGCTGCAAGGACGGAGGCTCTAGAGACCGACTGCCGAACGATTGAGGATCCCAATGAGCGCCTGGCCTGCTTTGATGCGACCTACGGGACCGAAGAAAAGGCACCGGAGGCTGCTGAAGCGGCCACGGTCGAGAGTGAGTCTGTGATCGTTTCCGAGCCCGTGGTGCCCGAAACCCAGGTGAGCGTAGAACCCACGCCCGTGGCGCCGGCGACCGTACCATTGGTCACTGAGTCGTCGGTTACTGAGTCGTCGGTTACTGAGTCGTCGGTTACTGAGTCGTCTGAGAGACCGCTGCCGCCGGAAAAAAAGAAAACGGGATTCCTTGGCGATGAGCTTGTCAATTTCACCAGCACGATCACTTCCATTCTTGCCGGCGACAAGCAGAAGATGGTCTTCCAACTCGAGAATGAGCAGATCTGGCTGCAGTCCTCGCCGCGGCGCCTGCCGTTCAAAGAGGGAGACGCGGTGACGATTAAAAACGCCCTCCTCGGCGGCTACATCATGCGTTCTGAGAAAGGCGTCAGCACTCGCGTGCAGCGCATCCACTGAGGCTCCGTCGGCCTGCGAAATCAGTTCTTTGAGATTTTCTTCTGGCCGGCGCGAAATCGCAGGTACAGAAACATGCCCAGCACCGTCCACACGGAAATCGTCACCCACTCGTAAGGCCAGACCAGGGCAGACGGGCTGCCCGGCAGGTAAGCACCGATCAGGCCGAGCGAAAGAAGGATGGCGCCGATCCCGACCAGCCGCGGGTGGCTGACCTCGAATGGCCGTTCCATCTCCGGTTCGTTCATGCGCAGCGCCAGGAAGGCGATGGGCACGAAGAAGTAGGCGACGATGGTGGCGAAACCCCCAGCGTTGATCAGCCAGACCAGCACTGTGCGGCCGAACAGCGGCGCCAGGCAGGAGAGCAGACCGATGGCGATGATGCCCACATAAGGTGTATGGAACCTCGGGTGCAGGCGGCCGAATATTGCTGGCACCATTCCGGATTCGGCCAGGGCGAACAACAGCCGGCTGGCGCCGATCACGAACGCATTCCAACTGGTCAGGATGCCAGCAACACCGCCGAGCACCAGCAGCGCGCCCGCGTTGGGGTGGCCCCAGAGAGCCGTGGCTGCATCGCCCGTGGCCATGCTGCTGGCCGCGATGTCCGGGCGCGGCATGGACAGGGCAACGGAGAAGCTGATCAGACCGTACCAGAGCACGGCCAGGGCCACCGAGATCACCAGCAGGAGCCCGATCCGGGCCGGCGGCAGGTTGATCTCCTCTGCCGACTGGGGAATCACGTCGAAGCCGACCAGCAGCGCGGGCACCATGATCAGCACGGTGAGGATGCCGGTGGCGGGCACGCCGATCCAGGGTTGTGCGTTGTCCAACTCGCCGAAGCTGATAGCCCCCGCAAGCAGCGCCACACCGGCGATCATGATCATCGAGAAAGCAATGGTCTGAAACCAGGCCGCAGGCTTTATGCCGAGTACGTTGATGATGGTGATCAGGATCGAGGCGCCGGCGCCGATCAGCACGAAGCCCGCATCCACCTCCGAGCCCATGAACGTCCAGAGGGTGCCGATGCGGATGCCAGGCGTCAGGTACTCCATGGCTGTCGGCAGAGCGACGGCCTCGAACATGCAGACGTTCACATAGGCGAGCAGCAGTGCCCAGGTGCAGAAAAAGGACCATTTGGCGCCCAGGGCCCGGTGCGTGTAGACGTGCTCGCCGCCTGCCCGGGGCATGGCGGAGACCAGCTCGCTGTAGGTGAGGCCGATCAGGGCGATGGCGAGGCCCCCGCCGGCAAAGGCGATCAGAGTGCCGATGGAGCCGGCGACCTCGACCCAGAGTCCGGTCATCAGCACCCAGCTCCAGCCGATCATGGCGCCGAAAGCGAGCGTAATCACTTCCCGGCTCTTCAGAACCTTGATGAAGCGTTGGGGAGATTCAGAGTTCTGGCGAATCATATGGATAGGCTTGTTAAAATCGTTGTCACAGAGGATAACTGAGCATAACCGAACAAATCCCAAGGCCCATGCAACAGTTCGACTTTCAGCACCGGCACAAGTCCTACTACCTCAGGATCACAGACGAGGGTACGCTCGAACTGTACGTGGACGACTGTCTGCGCAAGGATCGGCCAAAGACGGGTCGGGAGCCGCAGTACGTGTGGACGAACGTGGAGCTCGAGTGGGAAGAGCACCACTACATAGAGGCGCGCTACTGGGCGAGCGACGGCCGGCTGCAGGTGACCATTAATGGCGATCCTGTTTTCGACCAGCAGGTCGCGGCCTGACGCGGGCAGGGCAGGACGCGGGCAGGGCAGAATGAAACACAACTGAACACGAGTACCGAACTCGGGAGACGACAATGGCGGAAGCGACACTCATACAGGAAACCAGCCGCGAGGAGATGCTCGCCCTGCTCGAGCGCCAGCGGGAGAATTATCTGGCGGAAGGCGTGGTCAGCGCGGCTAAGCGCAAAGACCGGATCGAACGCGCCATCGGCCTGCTGAAGACCCACCAGGATCGGCTGGTCGCCGCCATGCGCGACGACTTCGGGCATCGCAGCGAGCATCAGTCCCTGTTCACGGATATCGCCAGCTGCATCGGACCGCTCAGGCACGCTCAGGCCAGTCTGGAAAAGTGGATGAAGCCGGAGAAGCGCAAGGTCGGGCCCTTCCCGCTGAACCTGCTCGGGGCCAAGGCCCGGGTGGAGTACCAGCCGCTGGGTGTGGTCGGCGTGATCAGCCCCTGGAACTTTCCGGTGAATCTCACCTTCACGCCGCTCGCCGGGATCCTGGCCGCCGGCAACCGCTGCATGATCAAGCCATCCGAGTACACCCCGGCCACGTCCGAGGTGATGGCGGAGATCATCCCCACCGCGTTCGATGAGCTGGAAATCGGCGTCGTCACCGGCGGGCCCCAGACCGGCGCGGATTTCTCCGGCCTGCCCTTCGATCACCTGCTGTTCACCGGTGCAACCTCGGTTGCCCGGCACGTGATGCGGGCCGCATCGGAAAACCTGGTGCCCGTCACGCTGGAACTCGGCGGCAAGTCGCCGGTGGTGGTTGGCCGCTCTGCGGACATCCAGAAAACGGCGGACGCCATCATGATGGGCAAGACCATGAATGCGGGCCAGATCTGCCTGGCGCCGGACTATGTCTTCGTGCCGGAAGAGAAAGTGGACGATTTCGTCGAGTCCGCGGCCCGCTCGGTGGAGAAGATGTTTCCCACTCTGCTCGACAACCCGGATTACACCTCCGTGATCAACGAGCGCCATTACCAGCGACTGAATGGCTACATCGACGAGGCTAAAGAGCGAGGCGCCAAAGTGGTGGAGGTCAATCCTGCCGGCGAAGACTTCCGCCAGCAGCCGCACCACAAGATCCCGCCGACTCTGGTGGTCGATCCGGATGAGGATCTCGCCCTGATGCAGGATGAGATCTTCGGCCCGGTCCTGCCGGTCAAGGGCTACGGGCAGGTGGACGAGACCATCGACTACGTGAACCACAAGGATCGGCCGCTCGGCCTCTATTACTTCGGCCAGGATGGCGCCGAGGAAGACAAAGTGCTGAAGCACACTACCTCCGGCGGTGTCACCGTCAACGACGTCATCATGCACATCTCCCAGGAAGACCTGCCGTTCGGCGGCGTCGGCCCGTCCGGCATGGGCGCCTACCACGGCCACGATGGCTTCAAGACGTTCAGCCACGCCAAATCCATCTTCACTCAGTCGAAAATCAACGTGGCCGAGCTCGCGGGCCTCAAACCGCCTTACGGCGAGAAGATGCTGAAGGCCGTGAAAGGCCAGATGAAGTAATGAGTCCGGCCACCGCCCTGGAAACCCGCGCTTTCGAGCGGGGCGGCTACCTCGTCGTGCGCGGGCTCTGTCCCGAGGCGCTGCGAATGCGGCTGCTGGCCGCGTCCGCCGCCCATCTCGATCCGCTGCTCGGCCCGGTGGAGTACGAGTCCGACGTGGGCTACCCGGGTTCGCCGGAGTCCCGTGAGGCGGAAGGAGGCGACACGCCACGGCGGCTGTTGAATGCCTACACACGGGATCCTGCTTTTCGGGCCTGGTCGACTGGCCAGGAAGTCGGCGATCAGCTGCGCGCCATATTCGAAGCGGAGTTCGGCCATCAGGCGGTGCGCCTGTCCCAGTGCCACCACAACTGCCTGATGACCAAGCACCCGGGCTACTCCAGCGCCACGCTCTGGCACCAGGACATCCGTTACTGGTCCTTCGATCGGCCGGAGCTGGTGTCGGTTTGGCTGGCGCTCGGCAGCGAAAACGAGAAGAACGGCGCCCTGAAGGTGATTCCGGGCAGCCACCGGCTGGAGCTCGACCGGGGCCGGCTCGACTCTGCCCTGTTCCTGCGCACGGAGCTCGAAGAGAACAGGGCGCTGCTGGCCTCCGCCATAAGCGTGCCGCTGGAGCCCGGCGACGTGCTGTTTTTCCATTGTCGCCTTTTTCACGCGGCTGGTATGAACCTGACAGACGAGGTGAAGCAGTCTCTCGTCTTCACCTACCACGGGGCCGACAACCAGCCTATCCCGGAGACCCGATCCGCACTGCTGCCGAGCATTCCGCTGCAGTCGGGCTAGGCGGCCGGACAAAGGCTTTTGTGGGAGCGAAGAATGGACGATGACTTCCGCTCAGCCATGAGCGACGTGGCGCCGCTCGGAGAAAAGGCGCAGAAAAAAGCCCAGAGCGAAGAGCTCAAGCTGGATGCCAAGAAAGAAATGCCGCGCGCGGTTTCTCTCACTCAGCTGGAGCGCCGCTATGCGGCACTCGGCATCGAGCGCACGCCGAAGGTGGATCCGAATCCCCTGACGCTGGCGGAAGTTCCCCGACTCGAGCCCCGTGACGTGCTGGAGTGGAAGAAGGATGGCGTGCAGCATCAGGTGTTTGCCCGGTTGAAAAACGGCCAGTATCCCATCGAGGGCTCACTCGACCTGCACCGACTGTCGGTGAAAGAGGCGCGGGAGGCGGTCTTCAAGTTCTTCCATCTGGCCGAAGCGAAACGGTGGCGGACCCTGCTGATCGCACACGGCCGAGGGGAGCAGAGCGCCACCCCGGCAAGGCTGAAAAGCTTCGTCGCGCACTGGCTTGGCCAGATGCCGCAGGTGATCGCTTACGCGAGCGCAGACCGGCGCCATGGCGGCACGGGCGCGGTGCTCGTGCTGGTGAAGAAATCGGTTGAGGCGAAGGAGGAAACCCGGGAAGCCTACGGGCAGAAATCGGAGTTCGATTAGCGCCCGGCGCCTCAGATCCTGCCTTTGTCCAGCTCCAGTGCGCCCCTGGCCAGATTCAGGCGCAGCACATCGCTGGCGCCCTCGGCGAGACGCAGGGAGCGGACCTGACGGTACAGCGCTTCCAGTGGATGGCCAACCACCAGCGCGCCGCCCCCCACCAGCTGGATGGCCGTATCCACAGCTTCTCCGACCAGCTCTGTGGTGAAGATCTTGCAGGCCATACCTTCATTGCGGATATTGTCGCCTGCCTGCGCCAACCGCGCCGTTCTGTAAACCATGCTGCGGGCCGCGTAAGCCTTCATGCGGATCTCCGAGTAGCGCAGCCTGACCCCTTCCTTGTCGCCCCGGGGATTGCCGGTGCGATCCGGCTTCTTCAGGTGGTCGACCAGAAAGGCATCCAGCCAGCGCAGGGTGCCGACGGCATTTGCCGCGAACGCGAGGCGGGTGTCACCGATCTGCTGCATGGCCCTGGGCATGCCTTCGCCCGGCTTGCCGATCAGATGATGGCCGGGCACCCGGACATCCTGGAACTCGAAGGCGGCATGATGGCTGCCGTCCAGGGAGCTGAAGGTGCGTGAGAGCGTCACGCCCGGCGCGTCCGTGTCTATCACGAGCATGGCAGGTCCGGCATCGGGGATCTGTACCAGCGTGTTGATGAAGTCCGCATCCGCACCACCGGTGACGTAGGACTTCTGACCGTTCACCAACCAGTCGTCGCCATCTGCCACGGCGGTGGTCGGTGCGGGCGCATCATCCGGTTCCGTGAAGCCGAAGCCGCCACGCTTGCGGCCTGCGAGCAGCGGCTCGAGGTGGGTTTCCTTCAAAGCATTGTCCGCGCCGCCAAGCACGCCGGGACCGGGCCCGAAAACCGCCCCCGCAAGCGGCGTGTTGAAGCTGCCGAGCTCGTCCCGAACGATGGTCAGATCCAGAGCGCCCGCCTCACTGCCGCCGAATGCCCTGGGCTGGGTCATGGCGAAGAAGCCGGCGTCCTTGCTCGCCTCGATCACCCGCGTTCGTTTGCTGCCGGGATCTTCATCCTTCTCGGCCAGGGGCAGGAGCATCTCGATGGCGAAGCGGCGGGTTCGCTCAGCCAGCGCGCGTTCTGCTTCGGTCAACATCTCGGGCATGGGGAGTCCTTCAATTTAGAATGCGGGTGCAACCAGGATGACCACAATCAGCAGGATGGTCATCACCATGGCGCCGAAAGCGTAGAGGATGAGCGATTCTTTGCGGGCCGCGTTGACCAGGAATTTCTCCACATCCTCCCGTGATCGGGCGGCCGTGGCGCTGGTGAGGCGATATCGGGTGATGCCGTCCGGCCGGCGCGGCAGCTTCACGAACAGCTCCGGCGTTGCATCCAGACGCGCGCTCACCTCCTGGAATCCGATGCCTGTGTAACGGGCGATCTGGGTCGGGTGCAGGCCCACGCTCGGATGATCGAGGAAGCACTGGTAGATGCGCGCCAGGCGTCGAAGCTTGCCACGAAACCGGAAGCGGATTGGGATGATGCCGAACATCATGGTCCGGCGAGTCTAGCACGCAGTTACCGTTTTCAGCCCGGTCGCTGGGCGAGCAGGGCGGCGCGTACCGGGGCGGGATAGCCCTCCACGGTTTTCTGCGGATCGTCCGGGTCCAGGCACTGCTCCAGCGACTCGAAGGTCATCCAGCTCGTAGCGTGTTGCTCCGCGGTCGTGGTCGGGCTGACATCCACCGTGTTGATCCCTTCGAAACCGGCCTCTGCCAGCCAGCCGGCCAGTGTTTCCACCCTGGGGACGATATGCACGTTGCGCATGCGGGCGTAGCGGCCGCGTCCCGGCTTCGAGCCAGGGGCTACCGTTGCCGCCGGATGCAGGTCCGGACCGTCGGTGACGACCAGGGACTCCAGCAACACCCGGCCACCCGGCCGGGTCTGCTCGTGCAGCGCCTCTACGTGCGCCAGAGCATCCGGGCGGTGGTAGATCACGCCCATGCTGAGGACCAGGTCGAAGGGGTGGACGGGCAGCAATTCGAAAGGAATGGGCAGCAGGAAGTTGGCGCTCTGGGTCGGATTGGCATTAGGGGTCGCGCCGCAGAGATAGCGGCACAGGGCCAGATGCTGGATGAAGAAGAGCACGGTCGGGTCCACGCCGAGCACGCCCGCTGCACCCGCGCCGAGTAGCCGCCAGCCGAAATAGCCGTTGCCGCAGCCCACGTCCAGCACCTGCTGGCCGTCCAGATCGCCGAGCGCCGCGGAAATCCGCGCCCACTTCCAGTCCGAGCGCCATTCAGTGTCGATGCTCAGCCCGAACAGATCGAAAGGCCCTTTGCGCCAGGGATGCAGACCTCGGAGCGCTGATTCGAGCGCCTCGCGCTGGCCCGCAGCCAGCGCGACCGCGGAATCTGCTCGAACGGCGTCCTCGAGCCTAATGCTATCGACGGTCAGATCAGGCAGAGCGTTCAGCGCATTCTGCCATCGAGCCAGATCGCCGTGTCCGGCGACCCGTTCGGTTGCCGCCCGGAGCACCTCAGCCCACTCGGAACCTGCCGGGTAGATGTCCGGTCGCTGGATGGCATCTATGGGGTTCAAGGGAGACACTCAGGTGGCGACGAAGGATGCCCAGTTCAGGCACTGGTACCAGACCTGCACACGGGAAAAGCCGACGGCTTCCAGGCGCTGGCGATGGGATTCGATGCTGTCGGTGATCATCACCTGCTCGAGCGCCGTACGCTTCTGGCTGATTTCGAGCTCCGAGTATCCATTGGCCCGTTTGAAGTCCAGGTGGGCAGCGTCGTTGAACGCCTCGATGTCCGGATCTTCGGACCGCACCTTCTCCGAGAGCAGGAGCACGCCGCCGTCTGCCAGGCCGCTGCGGATTCTCGATAGCATCTCGTCGCGCGCGTCCGGTGGCAGGAACTGAAGGACCCAGTTCATGGTCACGGCACCCGCGTCCTTGATCGGAAGATTGCGGATATCTGCTTCGATGAAGGTGACTCGGGGATCCGTGACGGCGGAACGCGCCTGTTCGAGCATCGCGCTCGCGTTGTCTACCGCGACGATTTCCAGATCCGGGGCCTCGAGGTCGAGCGCCTCCAGGGCTTTCAGCATGGCCAGCGTGGTCGCGCCCAGCGAACAGCCCAGGTCGTAGGCCCGACGGCTCTCTGCATCTCGCAACGCCCGAGCGGCCAGGAGCCCGGTCATCGGGACGACCAGTTCGTAGCCGGGCACCGAGCGGCGGATCATGTCTGGAAATACGCTGGCCACTGATTCGTCGAAGGCAAAATCGACGATCTGACTGCGAGGCTCGCTGAATACCTGGTCTCTGGTCATAGCTGTGTTCGCACCTGTAGCCGATCAGTCGTCATAACAATTCAATGAATAGCACGTGATAGTGTGGTTGGTTCGGGCCGGGTTAGGCTACACGGAAGACGTGCTGATACACAGATGTCCGAAGACCTTCACAATCCAGAGCTGTACATCAACCGGGAGCTTTCGCTTCTGGAGTTCAATCGCCGCGTGCTGGCTCAGGCTCAGGACGAAGGCACGCCGCTGCTCGAACGGCTCCGTTTTCTCTGCATCGCCTGCTCCGTGCTGGATGAGTTCTTCGAGATCCGGGTGGCTGGCCTCAAGCAGCAGGAGGCGGTAGGCGCTTCGCAACGGGGCCCGGACAATCTCTCTCCTTCCGAGCAACTGCGGCACATCAAGGCCACCACGGATGGGCTGGTGGAAGACCAGTACCGGGTCCTGAACGAGGTGCTCATACCGAAGCTCGACATTCAGGGCATCCGGATCCTCGATGCCCACGACTGGAACGACAAGCAGAAGCAATGGCTGAAGCGCTACTTCAAGAAAGAGCTGGCGCCGATCATGAGCCCTATCGCGCTGGATCCGGCCCATCCGTTTCCGCAGCCGTTGAACAAGAGCCTCTGCTTCATCGTCTCGCTGGAAGGTCAGGACGCCTTCGGCCGGCAGATCGGCCGGGCCATCGTCCAGGCGCCACGGGCCTTTCCGCGGGTGATCAGGCTGCCGGATTCCTGCGCCACCTCTCCGTACGAGTTCGTGCTGCTCTCATCGATCATCGAGGCCCATGTTTCCGGACTCTTCCCCGGCATGAAGGCGACCGGTTGCTACCCGTTTCGAGTGACCCGCAACAGCGACCTGTTTGTCGATCTGGAAGAAGTCGACGATCTGCTTCGGGCGCTGGAAGGAGAGCTTTCCTCCCGCCGCTACGGCGATGCGGTCCGACTCGAGGTGGACGTGGACAGCCCGGACGATCTGGAGGCATTCCTCCGGGCCCAGTTCCGACTGAACCAGGACGATGTGTATCGCTGTAACGGTCCGGTCAACCTGATGCGGCTGGTGACCATTCCGGATCTGGTGGATCGGCCCGAGCTGAAGTATCCGGGGTTCACGCCACGCATACCGGATCGATTCCGTAAGGCCAACGACGCCTTCGAAGCGATCCAGGGGGGGGATATTCTCGTTCACCACCCCTTCGAGTCTTTTGCGCCCTTCATCGAGTTTCTGCGTCAGGCCGCCGCCGATCCTCAGGTGCTGTCCATCCGCCAGACCCTCTACCGGACCGGTCCGGACTCGGCGGTGGTGGAGGCGCTGACCCGGGCCGCGGCGAGCGGCAAAGAGGTGCTGGTGGTGATCGAGCTTCGGGCCCGCTTTGATGAACGGGACAACATCGAGCTTGCCAACCATCTGCAGAGCGTCGGCGCGCAGGTGGTCTACGGGGTGGTCGGCCACAAGACCCACTCGAAGATGAGCATGGTGGTGCGTCGGGAAGGCCGTTCGCTGGTTCGTTACGTGCATCTCGGCACGGGAAACTACCACCAGCGAACCACGCGGCTGTATACGGACTACGGCCTGTTCACCCGGGATCCGGACATCGGCGAAGACGTGCAGCAGCTCTTCCAGCAGCTCACCTCCATGGGTAAGGCAGGGCGGCTGAAGAAGATGCTGCAGTCACCCTTTACCCTGCACAGAACCATGCTGGAGCTCATCGACCGGGAGGCGCAGAACGCGGCGAAAGGAAAGACCGGCTACATATTCGCCAAGATGAACTCCCTGGTTGAGCCCCAGGTGATTCAGGCCCTGTACCGGGCCTCACAGGCGGGCGTGAAGGTGGATCTGGTGGTCCGCGGCGTCTGCGCGCTCCGGCCCGGCATCAAAGGCATCTCGAGCAACATTCGCGTGCGCTCCATCATCGGCCGCTTCCTGGAGCACACCCGGGTATTTCATTTCGAAAACGACGGCGACCCGAAGCTCTATCTGTCCAGCGCCGACTGGATGGGCCGCAACTTCTTCAATCGCGTCGAAACCTGTTTCCCCATCGAGGATCCGGCCATCCAGAAACGCATCCTCGCCGAATGCCGCCTCTATCTCACCGACAACGCTCAGGCCTGGCAACTCGGTTCAGACGGCCTCTATCAGCGCGTCCAGACTACCGCGTCCGCCAGAAAAAGCGCCCAGGAAACCCTCCTCGCCGAAATCGCCGGAGACCAGTAGGCAGTCCCTCTGGCTGTTCTGCACGCTCGCAATGCGGCAATAGCAGAATCAGATGAGTTTAGAGCCAACCCGCTTGGACAACACGAATCAGTCTAGCTAGGCGACAACAGTAAGCGTGTGATCAATCGCCTTGAGATAGTTAGCCTCCTGCGCCAGATCCAACTCCGTCAACGGATGACGATTCAACCAGTCATCCGGAAACTCCAGCTTGATCTGATTGCCCCGCACCTTGAGGCTCACGTGAGGCAGGGTGTCACCCGTTCGGCTGCGGTGCAGCACCACCGACAGGCGCAGCAGCACGGCCAGGCGCCTGAGGCGCGTCGGCATCTCCACGTCATCGACCGGAAACTTCCGTCGATGCGATCGCACCAGCACCGCCAGGTGGTGCTGGTCGAGACGGGAGAAGCCGGCCATGTCCATATTTTCCAGCAGGTAGCCGCCGTGCTTGTGGTATTGGCTGTGGGCGATGTCCATGCCGATCTCGTGCAGATCGGCCGCCCACCCGAGCAGCAGCTTGTCCGTGGGTTCGGTGAGCTTCCAGGGCATGGCGGCCTGGGCCAGCAGGCCGATGGCGGTTTCCCGCACGCGTCGGCCGTGGGTCTGCTCGATGTGGTAGCGATTGACCAGTCCGCGAATGGTCGTTTCGCGGATATCCTGATCCTGCACCCGGCCGAGCAGGTCGTATATCAGCCCCTCGCGCAGGGCACCGCTGGTTGCCTGCATCCTGTCGATGCCGAGCGACTCGAAAATCCCGAACAGCACGGCCAGGCCGCCTGCAAACACCGGGGCCCTTTCGTTCGGCAATCCGGGCAGGTTGATCCGCTCGATCTGACGCATGTCGATCAGGGCCTTTCTGATGGATTTGAGGCCGTCCAGCGTGATGGCGGAGGTGTCCGGGTCCAGCTCGCTGAGTATGTCCTGCACCGCGAGGATGGTGCCGGAGGCGCCGATGGCGAGATCCCAGCCCGACTCCTTGTAAACCTGTTCCACTGGTTCGAGTTCCTGGCGCGCGAGGCTGATTGCCTCTTTGAACTGGCCTGCTCTGAGCTTGCCGTCCGCGAAGCATCGCCGTGTCATGCCCACACATCCCATATGCAGGCTCTCCATCACTTCAGCGCGGAAACGTCTGCCCAGGATCAGTTCTGTGCTGCCGCCGCCGATATCCACCACCAGGCGTCGATCAGCGGTGTCTTCCAGGGCGTGGGAGACACCCAGATAGATGAGTCGAGCTTCCTCCCGGCCGGAGATGATCTCCACCTCGGTGCCGAGGATGCGTTTCGCTTCATCCAGAAAGTGCCCGGCGTTGGTGGCTTTACGTAGCGTGTTCGTGCCCACGACCCGGATATCTTCCGGTGCCAGACCACGAAGCCGCTGGCTGAACCGATCCAGGCAATCGAGTGCTCGCTGCACGACGTCAGCGCTCAGCGTCTTGTCGTCCTCCAGGCCCGCTGCCAGTCGAACCATCTCCTTGATCCGGTCCACCACCTGGAGCCGGCCGTTGGATTCCTGCGCAACAAGGAGGTGGAAGCTGTTGGAGCCAAGGTCGAGGGCGGCGAGCTGCCGCTCGCTGCCTGTGGCGTGGCGTTCTCGGTCGGTTGGGCCAGGCTCAGCCATGCTCAGGTGGGCTTCCTCGAGTGATCGAGCGCCAGCTGAAGCGGCGCTGAAAGAGGGCCATTGTAGTGTCGGGTGTGAGCCTGTAAACCGCGGCTTCCCGCTATGAGGCCGTATTTCCCGCCGCCTCGTAGATGGAAGGCGGCAGCGGGCAGTCGAGTGCCGCAGCGATGCCCTGCAGCAGCGCACCTTCCAGGCCGGAGACATGGCCATCCGCCGTGGCGGTGGCGGCGCAGGCCTTGATCAGCTTCGGTTTTGCCAGAGGCTTCAGCTGCGACAGGGTTCGAACCGCTTCGTTCAGGCGGCTGAAGTTGGGGTCCTCGGCGCTGTCGAGCTCGATGCTGGCGCGCCTGAGTTCCAACGCGCCGGCGCCTGCCTTGAATGCCGCGGTCCTGGCTGCGGCGTCATCGTGGCCGAAGCGGGCCAGCGTGGACAACAGCACGCCGGCGGCTTCCGCCACCTGATCGATCTGGCCGTAGCGGGGCCGACTACGGCGCGGCCCTTCGAAATGGGGACGCAGCTCTTTCACCAGCATCCGGTGCAGGACCCATTCCGGCAGGCTGATTTTTCGATCCAGTTTAATCAGCTCGATCACGTTGCTGATGAAGCGCTTGTACTGGGGATGGGAGAGCGATTTCAGCGCCGGCATGGCCATGCTCACCAGGGTGAGCTGATGCGGCGCATCCATGTTTGCCAGGTGAGCGTGGAGTCGGGCCGTGTGCGCGGGCACGCCCCGCTCTGCGTTGCTCTGGATGTGGCTGAATTGTCTGTCGCGCTGCGCTTCGTTCTCATCCAGCAGAATCGCGTAGATCAGACCTCGAGCGCTGTATGGGTCGTGCGCGGCGTCTTTCAGTGTCTCATCCGTGCTGTCGATCAGCGCGCGGGCGGCCTCGAGGCCTCTGTCGTTCAGGCTGCCTACCGCATCGGTGATCTGGTCCGGATCGGCTGCCACGTTGATCTCGGCAATGGCGGCCGCAGATATAGCCGTATTTGTTGCAGCCGCAGTGTCAGGGTCTGCCGGACTGCCGGCGAAACCGCTGGCACCCTCGGCTAGCTCGCTGGTCGGGACGCCGGCCACGACCACGGGAAAGTCGCCATCCCAGCGCGGATCGATGGCCTTGATGCGTTTATCCAGCGGTGGGTGAGTAGCGGTCAGTGAATTCAGGAAAAGGGTCCGCACCTGGCCGAAGAACATGTGGCTTGCTTCCCCGGCGGCCGGGCTCTTGATCTCGCTGCCCTCGTAGTGGCCGCCGATCTTTTTCAGCGCGCCGGAAATGCCATCGGGGTTCCGGGTGAACTGAACGGCTGCGGCATCAGCCAGATATTCGCGCTGGCGGCTGACGGCGGCCTTGATCAGGTTGCCGAAAAAGGTGCCGGCATAGCCGATCACAAGCAGGCCAACGGCCAGCCCCAGGATGGGCAGGGCGCTGTTGTTGCCGCTGCTGGAAGTGCGGCGGCCGTGGCCGACGCCGCGGAGAATGCCGTAGCCGACCATCCCCAGAAACAGAATGCCATGCAGCACGGCGATGAGCCGCAGGTTGATGCTCACGTCGCCGTTCAGGATGTGGCTGAACTCGTGGGCGATCACGCCCTGCAGTTCGTCCCGGTTGAGCAGTTCCACCGTGCCCTGATTGACGCCGATGACGGCGTCATCCGGACCGAAGCCGGCCGCGAAGGCGTTGATGCTGTTTTCCGGGATCAGGTAAACGGGAGGCACGGGCATGCCCGAGGCGATGGCCATCTCCTCAACGACGTTGAGCAGCCGCCGGCTGTTGCCCTCCTCAGGTGACGAGGTGCTGTCGTAAGTGAGCAGGCGTCCGCCCAGGGATTCGGCCACCGTGCGCCCGCCGCCACGGATCATCAGAAACTTGTAGAGACTCGCCACACCGACCACACCGAGCACGCCCACGGTGATGAGCAGCCAGGTTTCCGCTGGCAGTGAGGTCAGCAGACCGGTCAGGTTGAGCTGTTCGGGTCTGGCGTAGTTGCTCGTCCAGACATAGACGGCTGCAACCAGCAGATTGGTCAGCAGGATGAGGCTGAGCACGGCGGCGGTGAACAACACCGCCAGCCAGAGCGTTTTTTTCCGGGCGTCATCCTGGGCCTGAAAGAAGTTCATCGGTCTTCAGATCGACAACGACAGGATCGGAATACGATCAGAAGGATCAGTTGAATGAGACGCTCGGTGCCGCCTGCATTTCCTCCCGGTCTTCGTACTCCAGAAGCTCCGCGTCGCCGCCGTGGCCGAAGAAGCCGGCGAAGATTACCGGCGGGAAGGTCTGCTTGTAGGTGTTGTAGTCCGTCACCTGATCGTTGTAAGCCTGGCGGGCAAAGGCCACCTTGTTCTCGGTGCTGGTGAGCTCTTCGGAGAGCTGCATCATGTTCTGGTTCGCCTTCAGGTCCGGGTAGGCCTCCATCACCACGCTGAGACGGCCCAAAGCGCCGCCAAGAGCGCCTTCGGCGCTGGCGAGTTCCTTGATCGCGCTGGCGTTCGCCGGATCCGCGGCCGCGGCCTGCAGGCCGGCCATGGCCTGATTACGTGCGGAGATGACGGCTTCCAGAGTTTCCCGCTCGTGACTCATGTAGCCCTTGGCGGTCTCGACCAGATTCGGGATCAGATCATAGCGACGCTTGAGCTGCACCTCGATCTGGGAGAAAGCGTTCTTGAAGCGATTTTTGAGGGTGACCAGCTTGTTGTAGATGCTGACCAGCCAGAAGCCAAGGGCGGCAATGATGACAAGTACGATAATGGTTTCCATGTTCTCTCCTCACGTGCGGGCAACGTCCTGTAGAGATATGGAGTTTAGCGCATAAAAATCAATGGGTTACAGTAAATCTCCAGTATTGGTTCACATTTCCAGGCTCAATCCGGGAGCCCGAGCACCCGCTTGGCGATCACGTTCAGCTGCACCTCGCTGGTGCCGCCCTCGATGGAATTCGCCTTGGATCGCAGCCACTGGCGCGTGGTATTGATTTCCCGGTCGCTGAAGGCGGGCCCGGACCAGCCCACACTCTGGGTGCCCATCACATCCAGCAGCAGCTCGTACTTGCGCTTGTTCTGCTCGGTGCCGTAGTACTTGAACAGGCTGGCCAGGTTGCCGTCCGCCGCGCCGCTCTTAGCCTCTTCCGCGGCCCGCAGTAACGTGTGCTGGAAGGCTCTGTCGTTCATCCTGTGGTCGGTCACCCGGGCGCGCAACGCCGGCTCCGCGATCCTGCCGTCCATCTCGCCCAGATAGTCTTTGGCCACGTCTTCCAGGTTGCGGCGGGAACCGCCAAGTGCAGAAATGCCGCCGATACCGGACACCATCTGCCGCTCGTGCTGCAGCAGTCGTTTGGCGATGGTCCAGCCCTTGTTCAGCTCGCCGACCAGCTGTCCCTTAGGGACTTTCACGTTGTCGAAAAACGTCTGGCAGAACGGCGAGGCGCCGGAGATGAGCTGGATGGGCGAGGTGCTCACGCCCTCTGAGGCCATGTCGAAGAGCAGGAAGCTGATGCCTTCGTGTTTAGGCGCGTCCGAATCGGTCCGGACCAGACAGAAGATCCAGTCCGCCTTGTCTGCGTATGAGGTCCAGATCTTCGAGCCGTTGACCAGGTAGTAGTCGCCCTGGTCTTCGGCTTTGGTCTGCAGGCCTGCGAGGTCGGAGCCGTAGCCGGGTTCCGAGTAGCCCTGACACCAGCGGATCTCGCCCCGGCAGATGGGTGGCAGGTACTCGAGCTTCTGCTCGTGTGAGGCGAACTCGAGCAGGGCCGGGCCGAGCATCCAGATGCCGAAACTGGACAGCGGTGAGCGGGCGCTGATGAGGCGCATTTCCTGCTCCAGCACCCGGT
>Ga0316187_10002404_pt1 | contig 16280 bp, 11 predicted proteins | sample CroRivburrow1_MG_FD_204927 | JGI IMG/M metagenome (GOLD analysis project Ga0316187, IMG submission 204927) | Coastal sediment microbial communities from Maine, United States - Cross River worm burrow 1 | ecosystem: Environmental > Aquatic > Marine > Coastal > Sediment | place: USA: Maine... | reverse complement strand
ATTGCTATTAAAAACAAGGATGAACAGATAATAGCATTACTGGATGGCGTCAAGTGACTATTGCGGTTTGAGCATGCGTATGCTTTATCTGTTGTTACAATGTTGTGGCAATTCAATAGTGAAAATCGAATAAATGTATTTCTTTAGGAGTTTGACATGAAAAAAATCGAGGCGATTATCAAGCCATTCAAGCTGGATGAAGTGCGTGAATCACTTTCCGAACTGGGTGTGAGTGGATTAACGGTTACAGAAGTGAAGGGCTTTGGTCGCCAAAAAGGACATACAGAGTTGTATCGCGGGGCGGAGTATGTAGTGGATTTCCTTCCCAAGGTAAAAGTAGAGGTTGTGGTTTCAGCTCAATTGCTGGAAACGGCAGTCGAGGCAATCATTAAAGCAGCACATACAGGCAAAATTGGAGATGGAAAAATATTTGTTTCGACAGTGGAGCAGGTGATACGGATACGTACCGGTGAAACTGATGAAACAGCGCTGTAGTTAGGAGTTGATCGCATATTCTGCTGTACATTAATTCTGAAATATATTTAGCTAATATGGTCAGTTTGGCGGGGTCATTTTTCAGCCTTGTCATACACGGGTAGTGTTTTTCGTACGAATCTATTGATTCGTAGTGGGCTGCCTGACTTTGTTATAATGCCCGTTTTGCCGAGGGCTGTTTAACATGCGCAACATTCAAAAAGCTCTGACTTTTGACGACGTTCTACTCGTTCCTGCTTATTCCAACGTATTGCCGCGAGATGTCAGTTTACGCACCCAGCTTACCCGCAACATTAGTCTTAATATTCCGCTGCTGTCTGCGGCAATGGACTCTGTGACCGAATCGCGCCTTGCGATCGCTCTTGCTCAAGAGGGTGGGATAGGCATCCTTCACAAAAATATGTCGGCTCAGGCTCAGGCTGCCAAGGTCGCCAAGGTGAAGCGTTTTGAAAGCGGTGTGGTCAAGGATCCCATAACTATTACCCCTGAAATGACAGTAAACACCGTGTTGAGTTTGACGCGTCAGCACAAGATATCTGGCCTTCCGGTAGTGCAAGGCAAGCAATTGGTCGGAATCGTTACCAATCGAGATCTTCGTTTTGAGAGTAATCTGGATCAACCAATTCAGGACATCATGACTACACGGGATCGCCTTATCACCGTCAAGGAGAATGCCAGCCTTGAAGAAGCGCGCACGCTGATGCACAAACATCGCATTGAGCGTGTGCTGGTGGTGAATGACGCATTTGAACTTTGTGGTTTGATGACGGTAAAAGATATCCTTAAATCCAGCGAGCATCCATTGGCATGTAAGGATAATCGTGGTCGTTTACGTGCTGGAGCTGCAGTTGGGGTTGGTGAGGGAACTGAAGAGCGCGTTGAACTATTGGCAGAGGCGGGTGTGGACGTGATCATTGTTGATACAGCGCATGGACACTCGCAGGGCGTGTTGGATAGGGTTAAATGGGTTAAAAATAATTTTCCGCACGTTGAGGTAATTGGTGGCAATATTGCTACCGGTTCGGCAGCATCGGCTTTGTTGGATCACGGTGCTGACGGCGTGAAGGTTGGCATTGGTCCTGGTTCGATTTGTACCACGCGAGTAGTGGCTGGAGTTGGGGTGCCGCAGATCGCAGCGATTCAGAATGTGTCTAAAGCTTTACATGGGACGGGTGTACCGCTGATAGCCGATGGTGGCGTACGTTATTCTGGTGATATTGCCAAGGCGATTGCATCTGGGGCCCATTCGGTGATGTTGGGTGGTTTATTTGCTGGTACCGAAGAATCTCCGGGCGAAATCGAACTGTTCCAGGGGCGTTCATACAAATCTTATCGAGGTATGGGTAGTCTGGGTGCGATGCAGCAAGGTTCCAGTGACCGCTATTTTCAGGACAACGAAGCTAATCAGGACAAGTTGGTACCAGAAGGGGTTGAGGGGCGTGTCCCCTATAAGGGTAGTGTGTTAGCAGTGATCCATCAGTTGATGGGCGGCTTGCGTTCCAGCATGGGCTATTTGGGCTGCCCAGACATTGCAACTATGCATGACAAGGCAGAGTTCATCGAAATTTCCTCTGCAGGTATTCGCGAGTCACATGTGCATGATGTTCAAATCACCAAGGAAGCACCTAATTACCACATAGAATAAAAGCACAAGTTATAGAAAGTGGTTAACCGTGTTTCACATCATCCTCCTTGTATCCAAGATACTTAAATCTTATTTTTAAAAATGTCCCACAAAAAAATTCTAATTCTTGATTTCGGCTCTCAATATACCCAGCTGATCGCTCGTCGTGTACGCGAGAACAATGTCTATTGTGAATTGCATTCCCATGATGTGGATGATAACTTTATTCGTTCTTTCCAGCCCGACGGCATCATACTCTCTGGCGGACCAAGTTCTGTCACAGAAGGTGATGCCTCACATGCACCACAATTGGTGTTTGAGTTGGGTGTGCCGGTATTGGGTATTTGCTACGGCATGCAAATCATGGCTGCCCAGTTGGGTGGTGTGGTGGAAAATGGACTGGTGCGCGAATTCGGCTATGCTGAGATTATTGCCCAGCGTGATTCAATTTTGCTGAAGGATATTCAAGATAGAATCAACGAAAAGGGTAATGGTGTGTTGGATGTTTGGATGAGCCATGGCGATAAAGTGGCAAAACTGCCACCTGGTTTTGATGTGATTGCCAGTAATGCCAGTACAGCCATTGCCGGTATGGCGGACGAGGCAAGACAGTTTTATGCGCTGCAATTTCATCCTGAAGTGACGCATACACACCAGGGTAAAGCTATACTAAGCCGTTTTGTTCATGACATTTGTGGTTGTGCACAGGACTGGAATATGCCTGACTACGTCAGCGAAGCCGTGGAAAAAATTCGCGCACAGGTCGGTGCAGATGAAGTGATACTTGGTCTGTCTGGTGGGGTAGACTCCTCGGTGGCGGCAGCATTGATACATCGTGCGATTGGTGATCAGTTGACCTGTGTGTTTGTTGATAACGGCTTGTTACGTTTGAATGAAGCAGAGCAAGTAATGCAAACTTTCGCCCAAAATCTTGGTGTAAAAGTGATACATGTTGATGCCAGTACTGAGTTCCTGAATCATTTAGCTGGAGTGTCGGATCCAGAGCGGAAGCGCAAAATTATCGGGCGTGAGTTCGTTGAAGTATTTCAGCGAGAAGCAAAAAAATTGCCTTGTGCCAAGTGGTTGGCACAAGGCACTATTTACCCAGACGTAATTGAATCTGCAGGAGCAAAAACCAAGAAAGCTCATAATATCAAATCTCATCACAATGTCGGGGGTTTGCCGGAAAGTCTGCATCTAAAATTACTTGAGCCATTGCGGGATTTATTCAAGGACGAAGTGCGTGAATTAGGTGTGGCACTTGGATTGGCTCATGAAATGGTTTACCGTCATCCTTTCCCAGGGCCAGGATTAGGTGTACGTATTCTCGGTGAAGTGAAGCATGAATATGCAGATCTGCTACGTTGTGCGGATGCGATTTTTATCGAAGAATTACATGCCTTTGGGTGGTATCAAAAAACCTCGCAAGCTTTTGCTGTATTCCTGCCAGTAAAGAGTGTTGGCGTGATGGGTGATGGACGTACTTATGAATGGGTGGTTGCACTACGCGCAGTACAAACACAGGATTTTATGACTGCACGTTGGGCCGAGTTACCTCATGCGCTGTTGGGAAAGGTATCTAGTCGTATCATAAATGAGGTGCGAGGTATCAACCGAGTGGTATACGACATCTCCGGAAAACCACCAGCAACAATAGAGTGGGAGTAGAAAAACTGTAGCTACCTGAAGGGCATTATTTTGGTGCTGAGTAATTGTAAAAATTCACTTCTTAGTCATCGCATAGACCACCTTAAAGACTTCAGTGAAGTAACCAATAATTCTCTATGCCTGGAAATAGGCTGATTTCCCTGCTTTGTTCAACGCTTTGATTGTCTCTTAAGCTGATATCTTCGTAATCAATTCTGGAAGATACAGATAAACATTAAATCAGCTTGAAAGGCGAAGTCATGACTAAGGAAATTGTAGACCCGTTTATCGGCAAAGATAACGAAAATTTGATCAACAGTGTAATGCCACTGGATGTTTCTGACTTGGACGCGGCGGTTAAGCAAAAGATCAACTTCGATTCAAGGCTCCAAGAGGAGCTGCAAGCTAGACTAAATATCGAAGTGAAATTGCTTCAACTTCAGATTGAGTTTGCAGATTTTACAAAACTCAGTGGTCAGGTGGCATCAGATATATCTCCGCTTGAACAAGCTAAAAAGCTTGCTGATGAGGCAGCAAGCCTTCGTGAAATTTCCCAAGAAACCGCATATCTAGAGGCAAAACGAAAACTTAAGGCCGAGCAAGAGGAAACTGAGTTAATGATGTCTCAGGCTGAGGCAGACCGAAAAGCCTGGCACCTTAAGGAGCAAACTAATGTATTGCTCCGTAAGGCGGAAAAAAAGGCGCAGGAGCGATTAATTACAGAAAAAATGGCTAGAAAGGCGGCAGAATTTAAGTTGCAAACTGAGCGTGAGTTAGCTGAACTTGCAGAGCAGCAAGCTGAATTGGAGTTGCAAGCTGCACGCGAGGTTGAAGTGAAACTACGATCCATCGGTTAATCTATTGAATGTGAAATTACGTATTTACAACTAAGTTACCCATCGAGTGAATTGGGAAAGTTGGAATTGAAGGGGTCAATATCAAACTTTCATTAAGGCGTTACGCAGTTTTTCGACTTGACCCGGGTGTGAGAGTGCCGTACCACTGATCCAGAATACATCTTCAGCTCGGCCACCCATAGTGTTTATTTTTGCGCGATGCAGGCGGATACTTGATTGGTCGAAGCGTACTGCGATCCGTGCCAACAGTCCGGGATTGTCACCCGTAATTAGGGTTACTACGTATAAATCTTTTTTGTGATCTTGCTTGATTTCAATGCTAGTCTGTATCGGAAAGTGTTTGAGTTGTCGACTGATGCGCCCCGAAGCTACGGATGTAATTTGCTGAGGCTGCATAAGTTGTTGCGCTAATTCGAATTCCACATAATTCATAATGTCACGGTATCCCGTACTGCCCCGTACTGCCTCCATGATCTGAAAACTGTTTAGCGCAAAGCCGTGGCGAGTTGTATGAATTTTTGCTTCTACGACGGTGAAACTCATGCGCGCAAAAAAATCGCATATACGTACGAATAGGCTGCGTTGATCAGGCCCGTAAAAGAGAATCTGCAGGCCTTCACCAGCAGGGCTTAAGCGGGCTTTGACGCAAGGTGTATTGAGAGTCACTCTATGTGCTAATAAGCGGGTGTGCCAAGCTATTTCCTGTGCCTCGTGATCAAGAAAATAATTATCTTCCAGTTGTGCCCATAGCAGTAAATAGGATATCTCAGATATCGCATATAGATTAAGTATGGTGATGGCTTCCTGGCGAATTTCGCCTAATCTATCTTCTATTATGCCGTTACTCATATGACGGCGTGCAAGATTAAATATGTCGGCTAGTAATTTATCCTTCCAGGCATTCCATACCTTTGGGCTAGTGCCCCGCACATCTGCTACGGTTAACAGATAAAGTGCAACCAGATAGCGGTCGTTTTTTATTAAATTTGTGAAGTTTGTAATTACCGCTGGATCAGATAAGTCTTTCTTTTGTGCGGTGGTTGACAGTGTGAGGTGGTGTTCTACTAGCCATACGACGAGGTTGGTATCGTCTTTGCTTATTTGATGTTGTACGCAAAAGGTATGTGCATCTTTTTTTCCGAGCTGTGAATGATCTCCACCGCGTCCCTTAGCGATATCATGAAACAGGCCAGCTATATATAACACTTCAGGGCGAGCAAACCCATTTATAAGTTGGCTGCATAAGGGGAATTCGTGGGCATATTCAGGTACCGAAAATCGTCGCAAATTACGCACTACCATCAGAATATGCTCGTCCACTGTGTAGACATGGAATAAATCATGTTGCATTTGTCCGACTATGCGACCAAATGCGGGGATATATGAACCTAGGATGCCATATTGATTCATGCGCCGAAGTGCGTGGAGTACCCCTTGGGGTTTGCGCAAAATATCCATAAAGTTTGAGCGATTTTGTGGATTACGGCGGAATGCTGCATCAATAAAGTGAGGTGCGCGCCATAATGCGCGCAAAGTGATGGCACTGAGACCGGTTAGTTTTTGGTGTTGTTGGAGCAGCAGGAAAAGCTCAAAGATTGCCTCTGGAAAACGTTCGAACAAATGTTCGTCACGAATTTCGAGCAAAGTGCCTATGGTTCTAAATCGTTCATTCAGTGCTTGTTGTGGCGGGACCTCTTTGAACAAGTAATTTTGCAGATTTTGCAACATGATGGTATTGAACTGAAGCACGGCACGCTTGGTGCGGTAATAACGTTGCATCAAATGTTCACTAGCACGGCGATTGATTGATGGCTTGATGCCCATTTGTTCGGCAAGAGCAGTTTGGAAGTCAAATATCAGCCGGTCTTCACGTCGTTTAGCGAGGTAGTGTAATCGGATACGTAACTTTTGTAACAGTGCGTCATGGCGAACAATTTGTCGTGCTTCGGCAGGATTGATGAGACCTATTTTCGAGAGTTCACTCCAGTGAGTGCCCAATCCTGCTGCCCGTGCAATCCAGGTGATGGTTTGAAGATCTCGCAGACCGCCCGGACTTTCTTTGAGATTGGGTTCAAGATTTGAATCAACTTCCATAGAGCGAGCATGCCGTTGTTCTTGTTCATGTAGTTTGGCAAGAAAGAATTGATGTATATCAAGATTCTGATGAACAACAAAATGTAGCTTGTTGAACAATTCGGCATCGCCGCAGAGAAGATATGTTTCGAGTAAATTCGTCTGTACGGTAATGTCAGCGGCTTCGCTCAAGCATTGTTCTAATGTTCGGACGCTGTGTCCGACTTCCATGCCAATGTCCCATAACATCCCGATCAGTGATTGCAATTTTTGTTGCACTTCATCATCAGGATTGGCATTCACCAGTATTAGTAGGTCAATATCCGATTTGGGATATAACTCACCACGCCCGTACCCACCCACCGCCACTAGCGCGTTGTGTTTTGGTATGTCAAGTAATTGCCAGACATGGCGCAGATATTTATTTATTAGTCGACAGTGGGTATTCAGTAAGGGTGCAGGCTTGCCATTCTGGAGAAAGCTTTGTTCTAAGATTGATCGGTCATTGCGTAGAGATGCACGCAATTCACCTGTATCACTGGATAGGTGGCGGGAGAGGGCTGCCATCTGAAACTGTAAGTACTTCAAAACCGTTATCTGTGACGAGTATGGTGTGCTCATACTGAGCTGACAGGCTGTGATCTTTGGTGACAACAGTCCAGCCATCATTAAGCTGCTTGATTCCCGCTTTGCCAGCATTAATCATTGGCTCAATGGTGAAGGTCATTCCCGGTTCAAGCTTCAAGCCGCTATTGGGATGACCATAATGTAGCACCTGAGGTTCTTCATGAAAATTCCTACCAATGCCATGTCCACAAAATTCGCGTACCACACTGTAGCCCATGGGCTCAACAAAGCTCTGTATCGAAAAACCGATATCACCTAGATATTTGCCTGGCTTTACCATGCGAATACCTTGCCACATTGCTTGATATGTGGTCTCACACAAGCGCCTCGCTTGTATGGATGGCTCGCCTACATAGAACATGCGGCTGCTATCACCGTGATAACCATCCTTGATAACTGTTATATCCAAATTGACGATATCACCATTTTTGAGAACTTTGTCACTTGGCACACCGTGACAAATTTGGTGATTGATCGAGGTGCAAATTGATTTTGGGTAGGGTCTTTGTCCACTAGGTGCGTAATTGAGCGGGGCGGGTATACCCTTTTGCACTTTGACGATTAACTCGTGGCAAAGTTGATCTAATTCATTAGTTGTTACGCCTGCTTTGACAAATGGCGTGATGTAATCAAGCACTTCACTGGTCAAACGACCCGCGATCCGCATTTTCTCTATTTCTTGTGAAGATTTAATTGAGACGGCCATAGTTGTCGAGGTTGATGCAGAATTGACCACGAGAATATCACGTGAGTTATTTCAATGCTATTTATGGTAAATCGAGGCAGGGATGCTTTCTGTAATTCCCCACCAATCAAAATTGTTGGTGAAGTCCTTCGAATATGGGCCGTAATTAAAAAGGCGCGATATGCGCCTTTTTAATTACTATTTAATGGTTCAAGCACGTGCTACAGCCAGTACTTTTTTGCCCTAAACTTAGAGGCCAGAAAGATATTCAGATACGGCTTCAATCTCTGCATTCGTCATTAACTTGGCAAGAGTGCCCATCATTCCGGCCGGGTCATTTTTTCGATCGCCAGACTTGAAGTCGGTCAGTTGTTTCACCAGATAGTCTTTGTGTTGGCCGCCGACTACCGGGAACATTGGATTATTGGGCGCTTTACCTTTTCCGTTCTTACCATGGCAGTTTACACATCCGTAGACACCGCTAGCGTCATTTCCATTCAGGTATAGTTTCTGTCCTGCAGCACTCTTACCACCTGATCCTTTCATTTGCTTCTGGCTGGCAAAATAGGCAGTAATATCAAGTAAGTCCTGCTTTTCGGTCACTGCTAAAGCCATTCCGCTCATTGTCGGGTCAACACGTGACTCAGACTGAAAATCACGAACCTGCTTTTGTAAGTAGTTGGCATACTGGCCAGCTAGTTTAGGAAATGAAGGTGCAGCACTGTTGCCGTCTTCACCATGACAACCCTGACACATTCCAGATTTTTCCTTACCTGCGACAGGGTCGCCTTTGCCAATACGTTGTTTTATATCTGCTTTAGTGTCGCCAGCATAGGCTACTGAAACCATGAACAGTAATACTAAAACGGTAATACTTCTAATAGTGTGTAACATACTTTCCTCACTTAGCTTTCTAATTGTTGTAGACCCAAGCATGATTGTTTCCTATAACGGTTGCTGCGTCAATGGGGTTATCTTTGACGGTTCGCGGTAGCATAGCTGACACTTGCACTTGTTTGGGATTGTTGAGGCGAGGTGAAATGGCCTACATCTCAAAATGTGCATGCTTGTACTTAAGCTGCTCCAATTGAGGAAATTTAGTGTTGTGTTGTGCTGAATACTTCAATATTTTCAGATGGATATATAATATCTTCAATTTCGCCAAAATGTTGTAAACAAAAAAACTGTCTAGTATTCTACAAGCCTGAGATGTAGTCCGATACAGCAACAATGTCGTCATAACTCATTTGGTTAGTTAATAAGCTCATCATTCCTGATATGTCGGTGTCACGAGCGCCGGATTTAAAATTCTTCAATTGTTTTATCAGATAACCTTTATTTTGGCCGCCAATTATCGGGAAAATCGCGTTGTATGAAGGTTTTCCTTTTCCTATCTCTCCGTGGCAATTAAGACAGCCCTTTTCGCGGAATATTTTTTTGCCAGCCTCATTTTCTACAGATATACCAGCCATCTGTACCTGACTGGCAAAATAAGCGCCAATGTCTGACAAATCCTGTGGATTGCTAAGATCGGCTGCTATGCTAGTCATAATTGGGTCGCGACGTGAACCATTTTTGTAATTGTTTATTTGTCGTTGTATATAATCAGAATATTGCCCAGCAAGCTTAGGGGTGGTTGGTGCAGAACTATTACCATCTTTCCCATGGCATCCTTGGCAAAGCAAGGATTTTTCCTTACCTGCGATAGGGTCACCAGACCCAATTCGAAGTTTGATTTCCTCGGGGCTATCTCCCGCATAGGCAGCACTGATTGTAACTAGTGCCACTGATAAAATAGCTGTAATACTTTGCTTGAAAAGCAACATGGATACTCCATATGTGATTTGCCGAAATGCTAACACAGTTCAATTGTTGAGTATGACAAAGGTGGAGTCAATTGTTTTGCAATGAGCAAGCTGGTTTATGTGATTTTTCAAAGTTTAGACGAGCAATTTTTTGGTGGGGGGTTACTGGTTGATGTTGCTTATGCAACGAAAACAAAAAAGCACGCCTAAGCGTGCTTTTTTGTTTTGATGCAAAGTTCGGTTAACGGCTATTGCCATTATTACCGCGTCCGAGTGAGTAGTTAGGGCGATTGCTATTTCTACGTGGTGCACTATTGCCGTTGCGATTACCGAAGCTCCTCTCTTGGTTGCGTGGTTGACCTTGGTTAGCATAGTCCTGATTATGAGCAGCCCCGCCAACACCTTGTGTGTGGCTACGTCCTTCTTTATGACCAGCATGGCTGTGACGACTATCTGGTGCTCTATGGTGGAAGCCTGTACCACCATTGTTACCGTTTCCGCTGAATGCTGAACTCCGGTTTCCAGAGTAGTTGCTGTTACGGTTACCACCACCAAAACTTTGATTTCCACCAAAGCTACCACGACGTGGGCCACTCTTACCGCGGGGACGGTCTGCAGAGGGTCCGGTACGCAGTTTATATTTTGGCTCCAGACCTTCAATAGTGTGCATCTTGATGTTTTGATTGGTGTAACGTTCGATGCGTTTAAGAATTTGTGCATCACGATTCGAAGCGAACGATATGGCGATGCCAGAAGTACCGGCACGACCAGTACGACCAATGCGGTGTACATAGTCTTCAGCAAATTTGGGCAAGTCAAAGTTGATTACATGAGAAATGCCTCGAACATCGATACCGCGTGCCGCAACATCGGTAGCGACCAGTACACGCAAGTTCCCGTTACGTAATTTCAGCAAAGTACGATTACGCTCACGCTGGCTCATATCACCATGCAATGCTGATGCTGAGTGACCTTGTATAGACAGTTGATCGGCAATGCCGTCTGCATCGCGCTTGGTTGCTGTGAATACGATGGCTTGATTCAATTCGGCATCGGTCAACAGATGATTTAGCATTTTATTTTTATGCGCGACATCATCGGCGAACATCATGCGTTGCTCGATATTTTCGTGCTTATCCGTGGTTGCTGAAACTGAAATTTTCTTGGGAGACTTGAGTAGACGTGACGCGAGATTACCGACTACACCATCCAATGTTGCTGAGAACAGCAAGGTTTGACGTGATTTTGGTGTGGCTGCAGCAATGCGTTCTACATCATCGACAAAACCCATATCCAACATCCGATCCGCTTCGTCAAGAATCAACATTTCCAGGCGGGAACAATCGATACGGCCACGCTCAAGATGGTCGATTAACCGACCAGGTGTTGCAACCAGAATATCCACATAGCCTGCCAGCAAACGATTCTGTACCGGATAAGGCATGCCACCCAGTATGCTAATGATTTTAAAGCGCATATTTTTTCCGTACTTGGTGGCAGCATCACATACCTGCTGTGCCAGTTCGCGGGTAGGGGTCAATACCAACACGCGGGGACCTTTGCTAGGCAGTGCGGAAGGCGTGGCCAAACGGTTTAATGCAGGTAGGATGAATGCGGCGGTTTTGCCGCTACCGGTTTGTGATGATGCCATCAGGTCGTTCCCGGCCATGATTACAGGGATGGCCTGGGCCTGGATAGCAGTAGGCTCGGTGTAACCAGTATCGGCTATTGCCTTGAGTATGGCCGAGTTTAAATTCAAATTTTCGAAAGACATTGTGTTCCTTAAAATTACCTTCACAGGAAGTCTGCCAAGTTATGCCAAGCACGAGCCAGCACCCAGCAATAAATAACTGAATGCTGAACCAACTTCAGCGAAACGAACTTGCTAAGCTTCCTGGTGTGAGCGCGAGATATACAGCCCGCTGAACGGGGAGTAAAGTTTACCGGCGCATAAAACATCGTAGCTAACCGGAAAACCCGAAATGATCTGTGGGCTTTTTAGACAGGCGCGATTTTGATATGCGCGAGAGGTAGGTCAGAAAACGATGAACCAATGCCGCAACTGCCGCGACAAGGCGCGCATTATACTGACGGAAAAAATAAAAGCCAGTGAAAGTTTATCGTGCCTTGCCCTGTGCTAGAATGCGCGCCCTTTTCATAAGCAAGGCCGTTTCCATGTCCCGCCAACTTCGTAATATCGCCATCATCGCCCACGTTGACCACGGAAAGACCACTCTGGTAGATAAGCTGCTGAGTCAGGCTGGCTCTTTTGCAGCTCATAAACACGTTATCGAACGCGTGATGGATAATAACGATCTTGAAAAAGAGCGTGGTATCACCATTCTAGCTAAGAACTGTGCAGTGGAATATAAAGATGTCCATATCAATATAGTAGACACACCTGGACATGCCGATTTTGGTGGTGAAGTAGAGCGTGTACTTGGCATGGTAGATGGTGTATTACTGCTAGTGGATGCAGTTGATGGCCCGATGCCGCAGACTCGTTTCGTGACTAAAAAAGCGTTGGCGTTAGGTCTGCGTCCTATTGTGGTTATCAATAAAATTGATCGTCCCGGTGCGCGTGCAAATTGGGTGATAGATCAAACTTTCGATTTGTTCGATAAATTGGGTGCGTCTGATGAACAACTGGATTTCCCGATTGTTTATGCATCGGCATTGAATGGCTACGCAAAGCTGGAATTGGAGCAGGAATCTGACAACATGTTCCCTTTGCTTGATGTTGTGCTAAATAGTGTTCCGGCACCCGGTGTTGCAGCAGTAGACGAGCCGCTGCAATTGCAAATTTCTGCATTGGATTATTCAAGCTTTGTTGGACGCATCGGCGTAGGTCGGGTAACTCGTGGGCGTATCAAGCCAGGCCAGGAAGTGATGGTGATGAATGGCGATAAGTCATCCAAAAAGGCACGCGTCAATCAGGTGTTAGGTTTTCGAGGTATTGAACGAGTTTTACTGGATGAAGCGCTGGCTGGTGACATCATCCTGATTAACGGTATTGAAGATATAGGTATTGGCGTGACCATTGCTGACGTAAGCGAGCCGGAAGCTTTACCTATGCCTAAGGTGGATGAGCCCACACTAACCATGAATTTAATGGTGAATACTTCCCCATTATGTGGGCTGGAAGGGAAATTTATCACCAGTCGTCAAATCCGTGACCGGCTGAATAAAGAATTGCTGGTGAACGTGGCTCTACGCGTTGATGAAACAGACAATACTGATGTGTTCTTGCTGGCAGGGCGGGGTGAATTGCACCTGACTATTTTATTGGAAAATATGCGTCGCGAAGGTTTTGAAATGGGTGTGGGTAAGCCGCGCGTAGTATATCGCGAAATTGATGGTGAAAAGTGTGAGCCTTTTGAAGTACTAACCGTAGACGTGGAAGAGACAAACCAAGGGGCGGTGATGGAAGAGCTTGGTCGGCGCCGTGGTGACTTGCAAGATATGCAGCCGGACGGGCATGGTCGAGTGCGCCTCGAGTACCGTATTCCAGCACGCGGCTTGATCGGTTTTCAGTCTGAGTTCATGACATTGACACGTGGTACTGGCATCATGGCACACGTGTTCGATGATTATGCGCCAGTCAAGGCGGATATGCCTGGTCGGCGCAATGGAGTGCTAGTTTCTGCGGAAAAGGGTGATGCAGTAGCTTACGCACTTTGGAAACTGGAGGATCGCGGTCGTATGTTTGTTTCTCCTGGTGATAAGCTGTATGAAGGCATGATCATCGGTATCCATAGTCGAGACAACGATTTGGTAGTTAACCCGATCAAGGGCAAACAATTAACCAATGTACGTTCTTCCGGTACTGATGAGGCGGTTCGCCTGACTCCACCAGTTCGCTTGACTTTGGAGTCAGCAGTCGAGTTCATTGATGATGACGAGTTGGTGGAAATTACCCCCCAATCAGTGCGTATTCGTAAGCGTTTTTTGACGGAGAACGAACGCAAGCGAGCGGTAAGAGGCTTGTAGTTCAAACTGCAGTTCTGGATTGATTGATGCCGTGCAGTGCTATACTGCACGGCGTTTTTTTGTCTATGTTATTGCCATGTTAGAAATCATAACTGTCGTACTATTATCGATCATCCTGATCACCAGCTTGTTTTTGGTGGTGCGGGTGATTGCATTTGATAGGGTGCAAGCCGGGCAGGCAGAATTATTTACACGTGTGTTGGAAGAAAAACACCGTTTGATGTTGAGTGACTTGCACGACGGTTTGAACAAGCAGGGAGACCGCTCAGCACAACTTACGCTAGATAATGCAGAAAAATTACGTGAAGCAATGAAAGGGTTGCAGTTGGCTCAACATACCGATCTTTCGGCTACGCGAGAGGCAATGTTGAAGCAATTAGACTTACAGGGACGAGCCGATCAGGAGTTGATTCAGTCCACCATGAGACGTGCTACCGAGATGTTGACGCAAACCATAGAGGGCTTGACCAAGAGCACCGATGCGCGGCTCGAACAGATTTCCGGAAAGGTTGCTGAACGTCTCGATGAAGGTTTCAAAAAAACCAATGAAACCTTTGCCAACGTAATGTCACGCCTAGCCACGATAGACGAAGCGCAGAAAAAGATCGATGGCCTTACCACCAACGTAGTTAGCCTGCAACATTTACTGGGAGACAAACGCTCACGTGGAGCGTTTGGCGAGGTACAACTGGAAGGGTTGGTGCGCAATATTTTACCGCCCGATGCCTATTCGTTTCAGGAAAAGCTCTCAAACGGCAATCGGGTGGATTGTTTGCTGATCCTGCCGCCTCCGACAGGCAAGGTACCAGTTGATGCCAAATTCCCATTGGAAAACTATCACCGCATGCTGGATCAGGATATAGCTGAGCCAGACAAGCTTGCAGCACGTAAACAATTCAAGCTGGATATAAAGAAGCACATTGAAGATATCAGTAAGAAATATTTGATACAAAACGAGACTTCAGATGGCGCAGTCATGTTTGTGCCTGCAGAGGCGGTGTTCGCCGAGATTCACGCTTACCATTCCGATCTGGTTGAGTACGCGATGCATAAACGCGTCTGGGTCGTCTCACCAACAACATTGATGGCAGTGCTGAACACTGCACGTGCAGTGATGAAAGATGTGCAAATGCGAGAACAGGTACACATCATACAAAGTGAGTTGGGTAAACTAAGTATTGATTTCCGCCGCTTTGACGAGCGTATGAAGCGTTTGGCTGATAATATTCGCAGAGCAAACGATGAGGCTGGGCAAGTTGAAATTTCTAGTCGCAAGATCAGTGACCATTTTGCTAGGATAGAAGCGGTAGAAATGAACGAAGAGCAAATTTTGGATGTCACTAGTGACAAATCAAGCTAGCGAATATTAGGTATATGACTGTTATTAAACATTATTTCATTTTTCCCATATGAAGGAAAATCTCAGGAAAAGTCTGTTGCATGCTTTGATAGAAAATACTCTGTCGGGTATTTCTCTGGCATTCATCCTTAGTAATGTCAGTATAGCTGCGACAGTTGCTACACCGGGAAAAATCAATCAGCCAGCGATCTTGAGCTCGGCATCCGTTGTGTTAGATGAAACAAATACTCCTTTGAAGTCTACTGGCTCACTTAGTATCACGGATGTGGATAGCCCTGCGGCCTTTGTGGAGCAGCGTAGTGTTAAAGGTAAAAACGGCACATTCGATATCAACAGCAATGGTGATTGGGTTTATACCACCAGCGGTGCTTTTGACGAACTTAAAGTGGGTCAGCGTATCAGTGATAATTTCACTGTGTTTAGTGCAGATGGCACCAGCACTAATATAAAAATCACTATCAAGGGAAGTAACGACCCGGCAATTTTGGATGATGCAAGTGTAGTGCTGGAGGAGGGAAATGAAATTTTAAGTGCTAGTGGCACGTTAACTATACGTGACATTGATAGTCCACAAACTTTTTTACCCAGGAGAAATCTTAAAGGTGAATATGGAAAACTTAGCATCGATAAAATAGGAGCTTGGATATATACCTCTAGTGGAGCACTGGACAAACTTGGGGTCGGTCAGAGTGTAGAAGACAGTTTTGAGGTAAGCAGTTCGGATGGCACCAAGACAACAGTAAAAGTCACTATCAAGGGGACGAATGATCCTGCGATTCTTGGTAAGGAAAATATCGTACTGGAAGAAACGAATATTCCCCTAAAATCTTCTGGCAAGCTAAGTATCCGCGATAAAGACAGCCCTGAGACCTTCGTGGAGCAACGTAATATCAAAGGCAAGAGCGGCACTTTTGACATCGACAGTGCCGGTAGTTGGAGCTATAACGCGAACAGTGCTTTTGATGAAATGAATGTGGGTCAGAGTGTAGGCGACAGTTTTGAGGTAAGCAGTTCGGACGGTACCAAAACAACGATAAAAGTCACTATTAATGGTACCAACGACCCGGCAGTAATGAGTGCCGTTGACCTATCGTTGCAGGAAAGTAACGTTGCGCTG
>Ga0316187_10002403_pt1 | contig 16282 bp, 17 predicted proteins | sample CroRivburrow1_MG_FD_204927 | JGI IMG/M metagenome (GOLD analysis project Ga0316187, IMG submission 204927) | Coastal sediment microbial communities from Maine, United States - Cross River worm burrow 1 | ecosystem: Environmental > Aquatic > Marine > Coastal > Sediment | place: USA: Maine... | reverse complement strand
CCTTGAGAATTTCCATTAACGCAGGCAATGACACTGAGCCGATCACAAGGCGCACGACCTTGCGAAATACCCGACTCAGAAAATGCGTAATGGACTTCGCATCGTCTTGTTGATTTATATTATTTTGCATAACGAGCCCAGGCATTTACAGTCTCCTGAAAATTCCCTTCAGCTGTCTATGGAAGTCCATCTCGTGAAAACCTGTTCGTGCCTTCGAACAGGGTACTGTGCGCAAATAGGGCACAACGCGTATAGGATAACTTCTTTTTCAATAACTTGCCAAGTTTTTTTAAACTTTCACACGTAATAGAAATCGAGGACCACTGCGCCCATATCACACGCCCGGAAAAACCTGGATTTTACACCCGACTAACACGATCCATGTGTTCGCCGGGTGCCAAACGCCCTTTAGCGCTTCGGAACATCCGTGTTCCATTGGTGAATATCCGTTTCACCCCTTGGTATTTGATATTGAAACTGAAACAAGAAACGCTTGTATCAATATGATTTCCCTATCAAAAGCAGGAGATATCCATGTCTCCTGTTACTAGTTTTCCCTTAATGAACCGTAGGCTTCATGCCTTTCAAGCGGGAAACGCTGACATGATGGTCACTTTCCATGTGATCACCTTTTGCATCGGGCATTCTTTCCATGAAATTTGCCATGATGCTCAAAACGGGCTGGCAACCTTCGACCTTCCTGGCCTCGATTCCCGTGCCGCCTTTTTCTACAAAACCATCTTTCTCAAAAGATCCTTCTTCAGAGATTGAAACCAACAGGGCCTTCGAACCCAGCTGACGCTCACTCCACTTGCGGACCTGTTCCTTGTCCTGTGCGGCGAGCATCAAGGTGCCTTTTGGATGGTGGAGTACATATAACATAGTAGGCAATTTAGATTAATTAGCCATAAATGTCAATAGCCAAATGTGAATTTAGACAAATAAATAAATAGCCAAAAAGGAATTTAGACAAAAAGTGAAATAGACACTTGCGTCTATAGACAAATGTGGCTATACTGTGTCTCAACAAGGTTGGAAATGGAAAGGAATTCCGGCTCCATACAGAAGGATCTGTTTACCTTGTGATGCATGGAAGCACTTTGCGGGTGGCGAGACGTCCGCATAACGGCCAGAAACAACACGGATGATGTTTCTGGCCGTTTTTTTTTGTGCGGGTGTTTAGCTTCCCAGGTTCCGCAACTGCTTTACGGGAGGTTGCTTAATCAGAAGTCCGCCTTGCCAGGCACCCGGGGGTAGGGGATCACATCCCGTATGTTGGTCATGCCCGTGATGTAATTAACCAGACGTTCGAATCCCAGGCCGAACCCGGCATGCGGCACCGTGCCGTAACGTCGAAGGTCCAGGTACCACTGGTAGTGTTCCTTATCAAGATCGAGTTCGTCCATTCGGCGTTCCAGTATGTCCAGGCGTTCCTCGCGCTGAGAGCCGCCGATGATCTCGCCGATACCGGGCGCCAGCACATCGAGTGCAGCCACGGTTCGCTCGTCATCGCTAAGACGCATATAAAACGCCTTGATCTCGGTGGGATAGTTCATCACCACTACCGGTGCATTGAAGTGGTTCTCCGTCAGGTACCGTTCGTGCTCGGTTTGCAGATCCAGCCCCCATTCAGCCGGGTATTCGAAAGAGACATCGGCTTGCTTGAGAATTTCTATGGCCTCCTCATAGTTCAGGCGGACAAAGTCCTTCTCGATAAAAGAGCGAAGCCGGTTGATGGCTTGCGGTTCTATCCTCTGTTCAAAGAACGCCATGTCATCCGGGCATTCTTCCAGCACGGCCGCAAAAATATACTTGAGAAATTCTTCAGCCACATCTGCGAGATGTTCGAGATCCGCGAAGGCGATCTCCGGTTCGACCATCCAGAATTCTGCCAGGTGTCTCGACGTGTTCGAATTTTCTGCCCGGAATGTCGGTCCGAAGGTATATACATTGCTGAGCGCAAGGCAGTAACCTTCCACGTTCAGTTGTCCAGAGACCGTCAGGAACGTTTCCTTGCCGAAAAAGTCCCGGCTGTAATCCACGTCGCCTTTTTCGTTCCGGGGGAGATTGGCCAGGTCCAGTGTGCTGACCCGGAACATGTCACCAGCACCTTCGGCATCAGAAGACGTGATGATCGGAGTGTTGATCCAGTAGTATCCGCGTTCACTGAAATAGCGGTGAATGGCTTGCGCGGCAGCATGCCTGACGCGTGTAATGGCGCCAAAGGTGTTGGTTCGCGGTCTGAGGTGCGCGACTTCGCGCAGAAATTCGAACGTGTGACGCTTGGGTTGTATCGGGTAGGTCTCCGGATCTTCCACCCATCCGATCACTTTGACCTCTGTCCCCTGGATTTCATATTTCTGACCGCGACCGCCGGACTCTACCAGCGTGCCGGTGCATTCTACAGCGCAGCCGGTGGTCAATTTTTGCACCTCGTCCGCATAATTGGGTAACTCCCCCGGCGCGACCACCTGGATCGCGTCAAAACAGGATCCGTCGTGTACATTAATAAAGGAGAATCCGGCCTTGGAATCACGCCGGGTTCGAACCCAGCCTTTAACCGTGATTTCTGAGCCAATACCCGGTTTACCCGTGAGGGCGCTTTTAATTGTGGTGAATGACATAATGGATGAGTTGATCCTGAGTCAGGAAACCCCAGATAATAATGCACCTGTGACGGAACCAAAACCCCGTAACACGATCAATTGATCATTAATGGGAAAAACATTGAACCATGGCTATTAGTCTGACACCCCCCGCGGCAGAGCGGGTCAAGAATTTTATCGACCGCGATGGCGGAATCGGTTTGCGCCTGGGGGTGACCAAAACCGGTTGCTCCGGTTGGGCTTATACCGTGGAACTGGCTGAGGACGTTCAACCCGATGACGTCGTGTTCGAGCAGGACGATGTGAAGATTGTCGTCAATCCTGATAGTCTCGCATTCCTGGATGGCTCGGTCATTGATTTTGCGGCCGAGGGGCTGGGCTCAGCCTTTCAGTTCAACAACCCCAATGTCACCGACGAATGCGGTTGCGGTGAGAGTTTCACCATCGGTTAATCCCTGATATAATTCGCCGGCTTCGTCCAGCGGAATGGTTCCCGGGCGAACATCCTTGCTTCACTTCACAGCAAAAACGGATGAAGGAAGCTTTGGTGGTGCGGTTATTCGCACTGACAAATCCACAAGGAGTCACAATGAGACACTACGAAATATGTTTTCTGGTTCATCCGGACCAGAGCGAGCAAGTTCCTGCCATGCTGGAACGTTACCGTGCCCTTATCGAGGGCAATAACGGGGCGATTCATCGCCTGGAAGACTGGGGCCGTCGCCAGCTGGCATTCCCCATCGCCAAGCTGCACAAAGCCCATTACATCCTGATGAACATCGAGTGCGATCGCGGCACGTTGTCTGAACTCGAGGGGATCTTTCGTTTTAACGACGCCGTGCTGCGCCACTTGACCGTCAGCCGCCAGGAAGCTTTGGTTGAGCAGTCGCTGATGATGAAAGCCAAGGAAGAGAAAGATCGCTCGAGCCGTTCCTACGAGGAGCGCAACGCCGCCAGTTCTCGTGCTGAAGAACCAGCCAAAGATATAGCTGAAGCCAAGAACGATGAGAGTTCCGAAGCTCCAGAGGCGCCGGCTGAAGCAGCTGAAGTTGCAGAAGTTGCAGAAGCTGATAGCGAAACCCCAGCAGAAGAGGCCGCTCCGGTTGAGCTGGCTTCCGAAGATTCAAGCAAGAAGGCCGCAGACGCAGATAGCGCTGACGCCTGATCAGGAACAGGAGAAATATCATGGCTCGTCAATTCAGACGCAGGAAATTCTGCCGCTTCACCGCGGAAGGCATAACCGAGATCGATTACAAAGACATCAACATGCTCAAGCAGTACATAGGCGAATCCGGCAAGATCGTACCCAGCCGCATTACCGGTACCAAGGCGCGTTACCAGCGTCAGCTTGCCAAGGCTATAAAGCATGCGCGCTACCTGGCGCTCCTGCCTTATACCGATAACCATTGATCTGCTGATCCATCAGGAGAATTGAAATGGAACTGATACTGCTTGAAAAAGTACAAAAACTGGGTGACCTGGGTGACAAGGTAAACGTCAAGCCGGGTTACGGACGCAATTACCTGGTACCTACCGGCAAGGCTGTACCTGCAACCAAGGCTAATCTGGCTGAATTCGAAGCCCGTCGTGAAGAGCTCGAAAAAGCTGCCATGGCGAAGCTTTCTACCGCTGAAGAGCGCGTGTCAGCGTTGGACGGATTCGAGATCGTGTTGGTGGCCAATGCCAGTGAAGAAGGTAAATTGTATGGATCGATCGGTCCTCGCGAGATTTCTGACGCGGTTACCGAGCGTGGTCTTGAGTTGAACAAATCCGAGGTAATCATGGGCGAAGGCCCGATCCGCTATACTGGTGAACATGATGTGCTGGTTCACCTGCACGCGGACGTAGAAACCCAGATCAAGGTCACCGTAAATCCGGAACAATAATAAGGAATGCCAGCCCCCAAACTCGCTACCGTCGAAAATCTGAAGGTTCCACCTCATTCCATTGAGGGCGAACAGGCGGTACTTGGGGGGCTGTTATTGTCTCCACGCGCGTTTGACCAGGTCGCGGATGTCATCACCGAAGCTGATTTCTACCGCGAAGATCACCGCCTGATCTTTCGCGCGATTCATGAACTGAGCAACAAGGGTAAACCCTGTGACGCGGTAACCGTTACCGAATGGTTCGAGTCACATGGGCTGGTGGAGCAGGTCGATGGCGGAGGCTACATCAGCCAGCTCGCTTCCAACACGCCCAGCGCCGCCAACGTCAAAGCCTACGCAGACATCGTCCGCGAAAAATCCATTCTACGGCAGTTGATCGATACCGGCGCTGAGATTACATCCAGCTGTTTCGAATCAGATGGACGTGATAGCCGGGACTTGCTGGAAGAGGCAGAACGCAAGGTTTTTGCCATCGCCGACCAGGGTATGCGAACGGGTTCCGGTTTCGTAACCGTCCAGGACACTCTTAAGGAAGCCATCGACAAAATCCAGGAATTGCATGAATTTGAAGGTGAAATTACCGGCACGCCAACGGGTTTCAAGGATTTTGACAAGCTGACAGCCGGCCTGCAGGACTCCGATCTGATCATCGTGGCCGGGCGGCCTGCGATGGGTAAAACAACCCTGGCCATGAACATTGCTGAAAATGCCGCCATTAAGCATGACGTGCCCGTGGCGATATTCAGCATGGAAATGTCAGCGTTGCAACTGGTCATGCGCCTGTTTTCTTCGTTAGGCCAGATCGACCAGACACGCCTGCGGACAGGTAGTCTCGACGAGCTGGACTGGCCCAAGCTGACCTCGGCCATGAACCTCTTGCACAAGAGCCATTTGTATATCGATGAGACTCCGTCGCTGTCTCCATCGGAATTGCGTGCGCGGGCCCGCAGGCTCAAGCGCGAACACAATATCGGGCTGATCGTGGTGGATTACCTGCAATTGATGGCCGTGCCGGGATCCAACGAAAACCGGGCGACCGAGATTGCCGAGATTTCCCGTTCTCTCAAGGCTATTGCCAAGGAACTGCATTTGCCGGTCATCGCCTTATCGCAGCTGAACCGCGCGCTGGAGCAACGGCCGAACAAGCGTCCGGTGATGGCTGATCTGCGTGAATCGGGCGCCATCGAGCAGGATGCAGACCTGATCGTCTTCATCTATCGTGACGAGGTATATAACGAGGATACGCCGGAGAAAGGCAAAGCCGAGATCATCATTGGCAAGCACCGGAACGGCCCCACTGATACGGTCGCTCTGTCATTCCAGGGGCAATGGCTCAGGTTCGTCAACTACGCACCCGAGTACGCCTACGCCCAGCCACACGAGTAGAAATTATATGGTCTACTCGTCTTCGAATTCTGTCAGTTGGTACTTCCGCAAGTAACCCCGAAGCTGGTGGTAGGTCATGCCGAGATATTCGGCCGTTTTCTTCTGGTTAAAACGACATTTTTTTAACGCGGCCTGCAACAGCGCAATCTCTGTATTCTGAATGTGTTCCTTGAAGTCATAAGCGTCATCCGGGACGCTTCCAGCCTGGACGGGAGCATCGTCCTGTTTTTCACCGCCAGGTCTCCAGGGTGAATCAAACGGATCGAAGTTGATCTCAGAAATGGGCTCGTCACTGCCCAGCGATCTGTAAACTGCCCGTTCGACGACATTTTTTAACTCGCGCACATTGCCGGGCCAGGCATAGTCCAGCAATAAATCGCGGGCCTGTTCAGAGAACCCTTCGAATAATTCCAGGCCAAGCTCACCGGACATCTTCACTGCAAAATGCTCTGCCAGTGGCAGGATGTCTTCCTGCCGCTCACGCAGAGGGGGCAGGGTGATGACATCAAATGCCAGGCGGTCCAGCAGATCGGCCCGGAACTTACCCTGTTCGGCCAGAGCCGGAAGGTCTTCGTTGGTTGCGCCGATGATGCGAACATCCGTGCGGATCGTGTCATTGCCACCCACCCGCTCGAGTTCTCCGTATTCAATGACCCTGAGCACCTTTTCCTGCACCCGGTCAGAAGTATTTGCCAGCTCATCCAGGAACAGGCTGCCTTCGTTGGCGAGTTCAAACCGGCCCAGCCGCCTGCGTGTTGCGCCGGTGAACGAGCCCGCTTCGTGACCAAACAGCTCGGTTTCCAGCAGCGACTCCGCCAGAGCGGCGCAATTGAGCTTCACGAATGGGCGGTCCCAGCGGGGTGACAAAAAATGGATACGGGCTGCAACCAGCTCTTTACCGGTGCCGCGTTCACCAATGACAAGTACCGGCCGGTTTAACTGGGCCACGCGGGATACCCGTTCAAGCACCTCCAGAAAAACCGGTGACTCGCCGATCAGAGGCTGTTCCTGTTGCCGATTCATCCTGGTAGTGTTCTCGTGTGGCAGACCGCTATTGTAGGAAAATACGGGCGCTTGCGTAATGGGCTGTAGGTCACGGACGTGAGGATTCGACGTCTGCAGGCTGTTTATCGAGTGATTCGTTCATCTGTTCATTGTAAGAAAATAAACCCGATTGTCATATGCGCTGGTGGTCACCGCCCCGATCTGTTACAAATTCGTCTGGTCCGGGGCAGGGAAACGAGACACCTTAAGATGGGCAAAAATAAGACATCCTATAAATGTGAGAACTGCCGTGCCTTGCTGAGCAAATGGTCGGGCCAGTGCCCCGAATGCCAGGAGTGGAATTGCGTGGTCGAATCAGTGGCCGTCGCAGCGCCGGCCGGTCGTTTGACAGGTTATTCGGGGCAACTCAGCAACGAAGTCAAAAACCTGGCCACGGTAGACCAGACCTCGGTCGACCGCATGGCGGTGGGTGTTGGCGAGCTTGACCGCGTCCTGGGCGGCGGCATCGTGCCTGGCTCAGTCATCTTGCTGGGTGGCGATCCCGGCATCGGTAAATCCACCCTGTTGATTCAGCTGGTGGCGGCGCTTGCCGGGCGGTTTCCCAGCTTGTACATCACAGGGGAAGAATCCCTGGACCAGCTCGGGATGCGGGCGCGGCGCCTGGAACTGTCACTGGAAGGCATCCGTTGCCTGACGGAAACTTCAGTCGAGCAGATTCTCGGCCATGCGGAGGCGGAAAAACCGCGCCTGATGATCATCGATTCCATCCAGACGGTCTACACAGAATCCCTCGGCTCTGCACCCGGTTCAGTGACCCAGATCCGGGAATCAGCCTCAGCGCTGGTGCGCTGGGCAAAAACCAACCACTGTTGCGTTGTGCTGGTCGGCCATGTCACCAAGGAGGGCGCACTTGCCGGCCCACGGGTGCTGGAGCACATGGTCGATGCGGTGCTGTATTTTGAAAGTGACGGCGGCAGCCGCTACCGCGTGATTCGCGCTGTAAAGAACCGGTTTGGAGCGGTCAATGAGCTGGGTATGTTCGCGATGACCGGCAAAGGGCTGAAGGAAGTCAAGAACCCCTCCGCCATCTTCCTGTCGGGACATGAAAAGCCGGTTTCCGGCAGTGCTATCACGGTGGTGAGGGAAGGTACCCGGCCCATTTTGCTTGAAGTACAGGCGTTGGTAGATCTCAGCCATCTGAACAACCCAAGGCGAGTGGCTCTTGGCCTGGAGCAAAACCGCCTGGCCATGATGCTGGCCGTTTTGCACCGGCATGGCGGCATTGCGCTGGCCGACCACGATGTATTCATCAACGTGGTGGGAGGCATGAGAATCAGCGAAACCGGGGCGGACCTTCCGATGCTGCTGGCGCTGTATTCCAGTTTCCGCGACCGGCCTTTGCAGGAGGGGATGATCTGTTTTGGTGAAGTCGGGTTGTCGGGTGAAATCCGGCCGGTACCCGACGGTGAGCAACGCCTGAAAGAAGCGGCCGGTCACGGTTTCAAAGTGGCCGTGGTGCCTGTGGCCAATGCACCGCGCAAACCGCTGGCCGGGCTTTCGATCATACCTGCGCGCAATGTCTCCGAGACGCTGGAACGAATCGGCCGGGGATGAACATCGACTGGAACCAGGGGTTTGTTCCGTCTGCTCAAACCTCCTCAGCCATCCGCATGGTCAGGCCCTTGCTGATTTTGTTGATGAGTTTTGCGCACTTTGCCCTGATCGATCACATGAGTCGCGTGAACACGGCTGGAACCCTTGACCTGGATAACTGGTTGATGGTGCTCCTCAAGTCCAGCCTGGCCAAAAGCGGGGTTCCGTTGCTGAGCCTGATTTCCGGATATCTCGCGGTGCTGAGCCTGGAAAAGTATGGCTACCTGCAGGTTCTCATCAGGAAAGCCCGTCGCCTGGTCTGGCCGCTGATCTGGGCTAATCTGCTGTTTATTATCCTGATCACCTGGCCGGCACAGGCCCAGGACCCGGGTATCAGGCCAGATTTGCAGATACATCCCTTCAATGCTTTCGGCTGGTTCCAGGCGACTTTCGCGTTCTACAAGATTCCTGCCAATGAGCCGCTGTACTTTCTGAAAGACCTGTATACCTGTTTCCTGTTGCTGCCATTGCTGGCACTGGTCGCCCGGGTACGCTATCTGAACGTGGCTGTCATTTTCTGGATGGCCTACAAGTGCATCTATCTCAAGTCGGCGTTTTTCCTCGAAATTTACCCGCTTTGGTTCATGCGCTTTGATATCGTGTTCGCATTCTACGTGGGCATTCTGCTTTTTCACTGGAAACGGGATCTCGTCATCCACAGCCAGAAACTTAACGTGGGGCTGATTACATTGTTCCTGTTGGCTGCCGGCCTGGCGAGCGCAGTCTACGTCATGCTGGCGAAACCGGAACACCTTGAACTTTTTCTCTGGCTGGATTTCGCAGTAAAGCTGTGCAGCGTGCTGGGTTGTGTTGCCATCATGAGTTTGCTGGCCACGCATCCCGGGCGGATAGCCCGCTTACTGGAATGGTTATCGCCTTACGCGTATTCGTTGTTCCTGACCCACCTGTTCGTGTTCACCTTTTTTACCAGGGCCTGGCGTAATCAACTGGGTGAGCCGGATTTCTTCGCCGCCAGCGGAGTGGCGTACATCACGGTGATGTTGTTCACCGCGGTGACGGCTGCGATTGGTTTGAAGGCAGCCTGGGGTTGGATCGTCAGCCGGGTGCGCGTTCCGGCTTGATCAGGACCTTTGCAATCACGTTGCCCCTGATTTCGAGGATGGTCATGATGTGCGAGCCTATCCTGAGACTGGCCTTACCGTATGGGATTTCACCCAGTTCTTCGAGTAACAGGCCGTTGAGCGTACTGGCTTCGTCTTCCGGCAGGTCCCACTCCATGTTTCGGTTGAGCGTGCGAATCGACACCGCACCATCAACCAGGTAATTTCCGTCATCCAGTTTTCGGATATCCCGCGACTTGGCCCGGCTTTCGGCCGTGTATTCGCCAACGATTTCTTCCAGGATGTCGTCCAGAGTCACCAGCCCCTGGATATCGCCGTATTCATCGACAACCAGGCCCATACGCCGCTCCCGGCGCTGGAATTCCAGTAACTGCTGCGTCAATGCGGTGCCTTCAGGAATGAAGTAAGGCCGCCGGACAGAACGTTTCAGTTCGTCGAAGGTCAGGGCTCCGTGCGCGAGCTTGGCGATCACCGTACGAATGTGCAATAGCCCTTCCACCTGGTCTATGGTGTCCCGGTAGACGGGCATCCGGGTGTAGTAAGTCTGGGTCAGCTGCAGCAGGATATCTTCCCAGTCATCATCCAGGTTTATGCCCACGATGTCCTGGCGCGGAATCATTACGTCTTCTACCGTGGCCTGTTCCAGGTCGAGGATGTTGACCAGCATGCGTTGGTGGTCGTCAGGGATGCGTTTGCCGCCTTCCTTCACCAGGGTCCGGAGTTCTTCCCGGTTGAGGTGTTCCATCAATTCGACATTGGTTTGAACCCGGAACGGTTTAAGCACCAGGTTGGCCAGGCCGTTAACCAGCCAAACCACCGGATACAGGATTTTCAGCAGAATGAAAAGGACATAGGATGCCGGAAAGGCAATCCGCTCGGGATGCACGGCGGCGATGGTCTTGGGCGCTACTTCAGAAAAAATCAGGATGACAACGGTCAGTGCCAGCGATGCAATCCAAACGCCATTGACGCCAAACAGCCGGATGCCAATCACCGTGGCGATGGAGGCAGCCAGGATATTGACCAGGTTGTTGCCCAGCAGGATAAGCCCGATCAGCCGGTCGGGCGTGCGTAGCAGTCGTTGAGCCAGCCGGGCACCACGATGCCCCTTGTTGGCGAGGTGGCGAAGGCGGTACTTGTTGATCGCCATCAAGCCGGTTTCTGAACTGGAGAAGAATCCCGACAGCAGGATCAGGACCAGCAAAGTGATGTATAGGCTGCCAAGTGCAATATCTTCCATCGGTCAGGACTGCCAGCTTTTGCCGAGGATCATTTCCAGCACGAGTTTGCTTCCAAAATAGGCGAGTACCAAAAGAACGATGCCGGCCAGTGTGAGCCTGACAGCCAGGCTGCCTCGCCAGCCATAACGCCAGCGGCCCCAGAGCATGATGCCAAACAGCAACCAGGTCATGATCGACAGGATGGTTTTATGCACCAGGTGCTGGGCGAAGATGTCATCGATGAACATGATGCCGGACAACAACGACAGGGAGAGCAATGCAAATCCCGCGGCGATGGTTTTGAACAACAGGTCTTCCATGACCTCCAGCGGCGGCAGGCTACGGACCAGCGGGCTGAGGTGGTGGCGCCGGAGCACATGATCGATGATAAAAACGAAGAACGCATAAACACCGGCGATACTGATCAGGCCAAAGGCCAGAACCGAGCTGATCACGTGTACCGCGATGCCCGGGGAGGCTTCGCCGAGTGCATAACCGCCATGCGGCAAAATCCATTCCAGCAACAGGATGCCACCGGCGATGGGCAATGCCACCAGCCCCGCGGCATACAGAGCAGGACGGGAAAATGTCGAGGTGAGCAACAAAACCATCACCACGAGTGCGCAAAGCGACAACAGGTGGGGCAGGCTGACATCGGGAACTGACTGGCCGAACCAGTGGCTGTACTGAGCGCCGGCGTGAATCAGTGTGCCCAGCGCGGCAAAGGCGAAAGACGTATTGCGCAATCCGACGGAGCGCTTCCTGATAAAGCCGAATAACAGTACGGCGGCGATGAAATAAAAAGCCGCGGCCAGGACCAGAGGAAATTCGTGGGTCATTTCGTTCCGATAATAGATCAAATCTGAGGCTATAATACCTGACTAATCAACAGCTGTTTACAATACATATCAATCGACCAGAAGCAGGTTTGATTCCGGAGTGATTCATGTTTGAAAATTTGACCGAGCGCCTGTCTCGCACGGTGCAGCAACTGCGCGGCAAAGGCCGCCTGACCGAAGATGGCATCAAGGCCACCCTGCGGGAAGTTCGCATCGCTTTGCTCGAAGCCGATGTGGCTTTGCCCGTAGTCCAGACCTTTGTCAGCGAAGTCCGTGAGAAGGCTCTTGGCCAGGAAGTGCTGAAGAGCCTGACGCCAGGCCAGGCCATGGTCAAGCTGGTTCACGACGAACTGGTTCAGATCATGGGTGTCGAAAACGAGGCTTTGGACCTGAGGGCCCAGCCCCCGGTGGCCGTGTTGATGGCCGGGCTGCAAGGCTCCGGCAAGACTACCACGACAGCCAAACTCGCCCGCTTGCTGATCGAACAGGAAAAAAAGCGCGTCATGGTGGTGAGTTGTGACGTGTACAGGCCTGCGGCCATCGAGCAACTCAAAACGCTGGCCGCGCAGGTCGGGGCTATTTTCCAGCCCTCCAGCGTCAACCAGAAGCCGGCGAACATCGCCCTTGAGGCCATGAACGAAGCCCGCAAACAGATGTGCGACGTGCTACTGGTGGATACGGCGGGTCGTTTGCACGTCGATGCAGACATGATGTCCGAAATTCGGGACATTCATACCGCCGTCAATCCACATGAGACCCTTTTCGTGGTTGACGCCATGACGGGCCAGGATGCGGCAAACACGGCAGCAGCGTTCAACCAGGCGCTGCCACTGACCGGGATCGTGCTGACCAAGACCGATGGTGATGCCCGCGGCGGCGCCGCTCTGTCTGTCCGGCATATTACGGGTAAGCCGGTCAAATTCCTGGGTTCGGGTGAAAAAACCGATGCGCTGCAGCCGTTTCACCCGGAACGCGTGGCGTCACGTATTCTCGGCATGGGTGACGTACTGTCCCTGGTCGAGGAAGTTCATCGCAAAGTTGACCAGAAAGAAGCCGAGAAACTGGTCAAAAAAATTCGTACCGGTCGCGGCTTCAGCCTTGATGACTTCAAAAGCCAGTTGGAGCAGATGCAAAACATGGGTGGACTGGGCGGCCTGGTCGATAAACTGCCCGGAATGAGCAACATTCCCGACCAGGTCAAGAACCAGGTGGGTGATCGCCAAACGGTGCAGATGATCGCCATCATCAATTCGATGACCCCGCATGAGCGCCAGTTTCCGGACGTCATTCGCGGTTCGCGGAAAAAACGGATAGCGATGGGTTCAGGCACCCAGATTCAGGCCGTCAATCGCTTGCTCAAGCAGCACATGCAAATGCAGAAAATGATGAAAAAAATGGGCAAGGGTGGCATGGCGAGGATGATGAAAAAGATGGGACAATTGAAGGGTCAGATGCCGCCGGGAAAATTCCCTGGCGGAAAGATGCCTTTTTAGCAAGGACTGAGCTGTGAGTAAAAAAACACGACGGGAATTTCTCGCTGCCGGGTTATTGGGAGCGGGCAGCCTTTCACTGGGGCTGGTGGCCTTTGCCAGGTACCGTTCAACGGGCAGGCCGCCCCGGATTACCGAGCCGATGGGTTCGCTGGTGCCGGTAGCGGACGAAGCGACGGGCTTACCTTTGGTCAAGTTGCCGGAAGGGTTCCGTTACAGGTCCTTTTCGTGGGCCGGCACGAAATTGCATGACGGCTACACGGTGCCTCGTTGTGCTGATGGCATGGGTGTCGTCAGCCAGAAAGGAAGCAGGGTGACGCTGGTCAGAAACCATGAATTGACCGGCAATTCAGGTCCTATCGGAGATCCCGAAAAGGCCTATGACCATTCGCCGGGGGGTACGACCACGCTGGTTTTTGACACGGAAAGCGAGGAACTGGTGGACTCGTGGGTCAGCCTGGGCGGCACGCTCAACAATTGTGCCGGGGGCGTTACGCCCTGGGGCAGCTGGTTAAGCTGCGAAGAATCCGTTTTCAATCCCGAAATGGCCCATCTTTCACCGCCCAGAAAACAGCGTTACTGGACTGTAGAAAGAGAACGCTTGCCGCATGGTTACGTGTTCGAGGTGCCGGGCGAGGGCGTGGCCAGGCCTGAACCCATTGTCGACATGGGGCAGTTTTTTCACGAAGCGGCCGTGGTCGATCCGTCCAGCGGCATTGTGTACATGACTGAAGACACCGGGCCGAAAGCCGGGTTTTACCGGTATCTGCCGAATGTTCCCGGGCAATTGAACCGTGGCGGCAAACTGCAGATGATGAAGGTGGTCGACCGTCCCAACATGACCGATTACCTGATCGTGGGGCAGCAGATGGACGTCGAATGGGTCGATATTCCCGACCCCGCGGCCGGCCTTACCCGCAAGCACCCGAACGGTGATGGCGTGGTGCAGCAGGGCCTTGCGGCAGGTGGCACGGCATTCGTCGCACTCGAGGGCTGCGCCGTCATGGAAGACAGGGTGTATTTCACATCCAAGCTGGGGGGGCGGGCAATGGCTGGATACGTACTTGAGTATCATCCCGGGCTGGAAAAAATCTGGATGGTGTACGAGTCGGCCGGCCACAGTTATTTCTCCGGACCGGACAATATCGTGGTCAGCCCGCGGGGCGGCCTGGTGGTCTGTGAAGACCGGCTCAATGCCGAAAAGGGTGCGCAGAATGTATGTGGTCTCACACGGGACGGTGAATTTTTCAGATTTTGCCAGGTCAATCCTCGCCTGAAAGGCGTTTATGCAGGGCATGATCTGTCCAGATCCGCTTTGTACAGTGAGTGGGCCGGCGCCACGTTTTCTCAAGACGGTGACTGGATGTTCATCAACATCTTCAATCCCGGGGTGACACTGGCGATCACCGGGCCCTGGCAGGATGGATATTTCTGAGTTTATTCAGTGGATTGTTGTTTTCTTTTGGACAAAAGGGGGGTAAAATGTGCGGTTTGCTAGGATTCAACTGGAATCAATAAAGATGGTTAAAATCAGATTGTCACGCGGCGGAGCCAAGAAGAAGCCGTTCTATCACATCGTGGTTAGCGATAGCCGGAGAGCTCGTGATGGCCGTAACATCGAGCGCCTGGGGTTTTTCAACCCGGTCGCGCGTGGCCAGGAAGAGCGCCTGCGTCTTGACCTTGAGCGCGTAGATTACTGGACGGGCGTTGGCGCCCAGGTCAGTGAACGGGTCAAATCGCTGGTCTCCGAGGCTCGCAAAGAAGCTGCCTGATCCTTCCGCAGGCGATGACGTGAATGTCGGGCCGCAGGCTGAACGGAAAATTGTTCAGATCGGACATATTTCAGGCGTTCATGGCATCAAGGGTTGGGTCAGAATCTATTCTTTGACCGAACCCAGGGAAGCCATATTTGAATATCAACCCTGGTTGTTGGGCGAAACTCATAGAGAGGTCCGAATACTGCAGGGTAAGAAGCAAGGCAAGCACCTGGTTGCCCTGCTGGAAGAAGTCGATGATCGCGACCAGGCAGAAAGCCTGCTCAAGCAGCCCATAGCGGTTTATCGTGATCAGTTTCCGGAATTGCCGGATAACGAGTTCTACTGGGAAGACCTTGCCGGTCTTGCCGTCAGGCTCGAAGATGGCACCGAACTGGGAACCATAGACAGTATGCTGGCCACCGGCGCAAACGACGTAATGGTGGTCAGGGGCGAAAAGGAACGATTGATTCCTTTTGTCCCGGGGCAGTATGTAAAGAAGGTGAGCCTGGACGGCGGTTTCGTGGTTGTCGACTGGGATCCGGAATTTTGAGTGATGAGAATTCAAGTCATCACACTGTTTCCGGAGGCGTTTACGCCGTTGGTCAGCCTGGGTGTTACGGGTCGGGGGATCAGCGACGGAAAAGTCAGCCTGGAGTTGCTTAACCCGCGCGAATTTGCGAAGGACAGGCACCGGACGGTTGACGACAGGCCGTACGGCGGAGGCCCCGGGATGGTGATGGCGGTGGAACCGCTGCGCAGCGCCATCAAAGCCGCCAGGAATGCTGCAAGTGGCGCCACCGGGCCGGTGAAAACCAGCTTGCTCAGCCCGCAGGGCAAGCTACTGGACCAGGGCGCGGTGAAAGAATTAGCCCGGCGAGAAGAACTGATTCTCGTTTGTGGGCGTTACGAAGGAATCGATGAAAGGCTGATCGAGCTGGAAATCGATGAGGAATGGTCAATTGGTGACTATGTCCTCAGCGGTGGGGAACTTGCCGCGGCGGTGTTGATTGACGCCGTCACACGGTTGCTGCCGGGCGTGCTTGGAGACGAGCAGTCGGCACAACAGGATTCGTTCATGGGCGGATTGCTGGATTGCCAGCACTACACCCGGCCCGAGGAAATCGAGGGTCTGGCCGTACCACCGGTTTTGATGTCCGGTGACCACGGAGCCATTGAACGCTGGAGAAAAAAACAGTCACTCGGAAGAACCTGGCTACGAAGGCCGGGTTTGCTTGAAGAGCTGGCACTGGATACGGAATCAGAAGCATTGCTGGCTGAGTTCAAAGACGAATACAGGAAAGAGAAATGACCAACATTATTGACGAAATCAACGCGGAACAGCTGAACAACAATATTCC
>Ga0316187_10002399_pt1 | contig 16294 bp, 15 predicted proteins | sample CroRivburrow1_MG_FD_204927 | JGI IMG/M metagenome (GOLD analysis project Ga0316187, IMG submission 204927) | Coastal sediment microbial communities from Maine, United States - Cross River worm burrow 1 | ecosystem: Environmental > Aquatic > Marine > Coastal > Sediment | place: USA: Maine... | reverse complement strand
AAGGGAAACAGCAGCAGTGGCACAACCATCAGATACCACGAAGGTGAAAAACCTTTTAATTTTGCCATACCTTACTCAACCCCTCCCAAAAACAGCCTCAAACGTGAAGAATGTTAATCCACTTTCCACCATGTTTAACTTTCAGACGACGCTTTATTGTCAACCCAAGTGCTTTCTCACATGCACTATCGGGTGAAAAAACCACCATTCTCCAATCTCTGAAATCTTTTTTATAAAGTTTCCCCAGCGCAGCATAAAGTGCATGAACATTGGTATCAATCCGTTGACCGTATGGAGGGTTGCATACAATCAGACCGGCAGGGAGATCTTCAGGAGCAGTTAACGCTTTCACATCTTTCTTCTCCAGGTGGATCAATGGTGATACCCCTGCCCTATCAGCATTCCTTGCAGCTATCTCTATCGCATTCTGATTAATATCAGAGGCATGAATTGAAAGAGAGAGATCGTCTTTAGTCACCATTTCCTGTGTACGATCAAACAGGCGCTGCCATGCTTTCCGTTTTAGTTGTGGCCATGCAAGAAAGGCAAACTGATGTGTTAATCCTGAAGCCAGCTTACCCTTCATCATAGCAGCCTCAACCGGAAAGGTTCCGGAACCGCACATTGGCACTAAAAGTGTCTCATCAAATCGCCACTCCATCCATTGTAATATTCCTGCCGCCAGTGTCTCACGAACCGGTGCTTTGCCGCCCTCAAGTCGATAGCCACGGCGATCAAGCCGTTCACCTGATGTGTCGATGCTCAGCAGACACCGGTTGTTTTCAATGCGGATGTATATCTGCTGCTCAGCATCTCCTGAGTTGAGAGAAAACCCTGCTTTTTTCACTACCTCACAAATCTCATTCTCAATTTTTCCCGTATGCATCAGTTTCGACGAGTGACAACTTGCTCGAACAGAAATATTACATTCACGGTTCAGAAATGGTGACCACTCAACCTTCTCAATATGATGCCGAAGACCTTCCAGTGACATGGCGGTAAACCGTTTCAATCGAAGTAACACACGTGTAATACAACGACTCCTTAGATTCACCCGGAACATCGTATCCATTGTTCCTGAGAAGTAGACTCCGCCACTATCAATCCTAATCTCATGGGCGGAAAGCGCCTCTAGCTCTTTAACTGCGGTAGCTTCTAAACCAGGAATAACGATTGCATAGAAATGGTGTGGATATGACATACGCCGATCTTATGTGAATTTTCACCTATTCACACCCTAAGCTTGCCGCAGCCAAAGCCATCTCATAGTATTTGTTAAATATTTAGCTATATTTCAACCACTCTCCCTAAGCAGACTAAGGGTCGGATTGACTGGAAAAGAGTTCTAATTTTATAAGGGTAAGCCCCCAAAAGGATCAACATGACGTTTTCGCTCGAATCCATGAATATCTCAGGTAAAGAAGTGTTACCTCTTATTGAAGGCGGCAAAGGTGTGGCTGTTTCCAACGGCGAAACGACGGGGGCATGGGCAGCAGCTGGTGGCGTCGGAACGTTTTCTGCAGTTAATGCAGATAGCATTGATGAAGATGGCAACATTGTTCGCACAGTTTATCATGGTAAAAATCGAATCGCCCGCTTTTCTGAACTGGTCGCACAGGGTATTTCCGGTGGTATTGATCAGGCAAAAGTAGCCCATGAAGTTTCCGGTGGTAATGGACGCATTCATATGAATGTGCTCTGGGAGATGGGTGGTGCCGAACAGGTTCTCGAGGGTGTTCTTGAAGGAGCAAAAGGTCTGATCCACGGTGTTACCTGCGGTGCTGGCATGCCGTTTAAACTCGCTCCTCTGGCAGCAAAACACAAAGTCCATTACTACCCAATCATCTCATCTGCACGTGCGTTTCGAGCCCTTTGGTTACGCTCTTATCGCAAAGCCCCCGAATGGCTGGGTGGTGTGGTCTATGAAGACCCATGGCTGGCAGGTGGGCACAACGGCCTATCAAACTCCGAAGACCCTGAAAAACCCCAGGATCCATATCCACGTGTTGCAGAACTACGTAAAACCATGAATGGTTTTGGGCTCGAGAATACTCCGATCGTTATGGCTGGCGGTGTCTGGTTCCTGCGCGAATGGAGCAACTGGATTGATAATCCTGAAATTGGCCCTATCACATTCCAGTACGGAACACGGCCTATGCTGACGCAGGAGAGCCCAATCTCCGATGCGTGGAAACAGCGCCTGCTTCAACTCAAAGACGGCGATATTAAACTGAATAAGTTCTCACCTACCGGCTTTTACTCGTCAGCAGTCTACAACAGTTTCTTACATGAACTTTATGAACGCTCTGATCGTGAACTTGCATACATGGATCATGCAGCAGAAGATCATATTGAGCCGTTTGTTTTTGGCGTACGCAATAGAGAAGTGTTTGTCACCAAACACGGCAGTAAACTTGCTGAAGAGTGGATCAAAGAGGGCTTTAGCAAGCCTCTTCAGACTCCTGATTCTACACTCGTTTTTGTCGCCCCTGAAAAGGCAAAAGAGATTCGTCAAGATCAACTCGACTGCATGGGATGCCTATCGCAGTGCTCTTTCTCCAACTGGGCTGCTAATGAGCAGGGAACAACAGGACGTAAAGCCGATCCAAGAAGTTTCTGCATTCAGAAAGCACTTCAGGAGATTGCCCATGATGGTAATCCGGATTCGCATCTGATGTTTGCTGGACATGCAGCTTACCGTTTTGCAGAAGATCCATTCTATGCCAATGGATATATTCCAACCGTGAAAGAGCTTGTAGACCGTATCGCCACAGGTGACTAATTAGCCTCTTTTTTTAGGTGAACAACAGTTTTAGATAGGTAGAACTCTTTCGACTACTTTATAATGTCAGTTGAGCCTTCCAACATTTCAAGCGCCATTTGAACGACTTGTTCGGATGGATCGTGCTCACCAAAACGGCTGCGCAGATCTGCAAAGGCATCCAACTGTTTGTTGCGTGCTGCCTCATCACTGACTAACGGGCGCAGTTCGGCAAGGATTCGATCAACCGTTACATATTCCTGTATCAACTCCGGCATCACTGGCCGATCATCCAGTACAATGTTGGCAAGTCCTGCACAGGTAGTCTGTACCAGTTTGCGTGCCAGAAAGACCATCGTTGGTGTGTTTCGGTAAACCAACACACTCGGCACGTTCCATAAAGCGAGCTCCAGTGTAGCTGTGCCAGATACAGCAACCGCCACATCGGCCCGCATGGCGTACCCATCTTCATTGCGATCTATCACTTTTAATCCTGCATCAATTAACGGTTTAAGCTGTTCATCACTGATACCGGGAGCTCGTGTAGTCACACCTGCAATGTTGGGAAACTCATTTTTTAGAGCCAGATAACTCTCTGCCAACACATCAGCATGCCGTGCCAGCTCTCCAGGGCGGGAACCGGGAAGAAAAGCGATCAGTGGCATTGTCTGATCTATCTCCAGGCGTTTTTTAAGCTCCGAAGCACTCCACCCCATCTGACATGATGCAACACTGGGATTGCCCACATATCGAGCATCAATACCGTGCTTTGCAAACCACTCAGGTTCAAAAGGCAGGATCGATGCCAGTCGATCCTGAGCTACAACCAGTTTTTTAACCCGCCATGCGCCCCACGCCCACAGTTTCGGGGCAATGTAGTAGAGCACAGGGATGCCCATCTCTTTTAACGTCTTACCAAGACGCATATGAAAACCGGGAAAATCGACAAGAATCACCAGGTCAGGGCGATTCTCCTCGCACCAGTCACAGACACGATTTTTCACCCGACGAATGCGAGGCAGAGCCTTGATCACATCACCAATACCCATTACATTAAGTTCATTCATATCAGCAACTGATATGCACCCCTCCTGCTTCATGCCAGGGCCTGCAATACCGTAAACATCTATGTTTTCATGAGGCCTGAAGGCACGGATGAGTGCCGAGGCGTGAAGATCACCAGAAGGTTCTCCGGCAGAGATAAAAACCTTCACCGTTGATCCAATCTAACGCTTCTCAATCTCGTCGGCTGAAACGCCATACACAGAGATACCATACTCATCAGCCAGCGGTGCTATTTTCCCTCTATCCAATAGAAGTGTGGCTCCTGCCTCAACAGCAATGCACCTGCAGCCGGCTTGATGCATCACTTCAAGAGTGCCGGGACCAATAGCAGGCACATCAAAACGAAGATCCTGATCAGGCTTGGCAACTTTCACGACCACGGCTTTTCCGCTGCCAAGCTCTCCACCACGTCTGATAGCTTCATCTGTCCCTTCAATTGCCTCAACAGCAAGCACTGCCTGATCCTGAATAATCACAGCCTGGCCGATATCCATACCCGCAATGCCTTTCGCCTGAATAAAACCAAACTGTATATCAACAATCATTTTCTTAGCTCTTTTCGGACCAAACAGATGACCTTTAGCCGCAATCATTTCACCAGCATGCTCAACCTGAGACAGCACCGTAATCCCGGCATCGGCGAGAATATTGGTAACACCAATCATAATAGAGTCATCTTTACGGTTTGGTAGTTTCAAAAGCCCTTTCAGAGCTACAAAATCTGGTCGGAAATTACGAAACAGGTGTAGCTTTCGAACTTTTCCAGCCATGACCACTTCACTGACACCGGCCTGTTTAAAAGCTTTAATCATGCCACCTATCTGGCCGACATGAAGCCAACTGGTTGAGGCGGTAACGGACTCAATTTCTGGAGAGGTCTCTTCTCTAACAGCTACGGCATGAACTTCATAACCAAGCCTGTTGAACTCTTCAGCCATCTCCAGTGGAAACGAACCATAGCCTGCAATAAGACCAATTTTTGGTAAATCAGACATCATAGATATTTAATCCCTAACGATCAGGAGGCATCCCGACGGTGAGTAGTCATGCCTCGTTCGGCAGTTCTAACAAACTCAACCAGATGCATTGCATCTGCATCATCACCGGCAATTGATTCAGCTTCGTTCATCCGCTCACCGAGCTTGCCACTGCCCTGTAGAAGAATGCGGTAAATCTCTTTTAATACCTTGATACGATCATTACTAAATCCACGTCTTCTTAACCCGACCAGGTTCAGTCCCGCAAGACCAGGGCGATAACCACCAGCAGTAAGGCAAAAGGGTGGGATATCCTTCACAACACCGCTCATACCACCAATCATGGAGTAACGTCCAATACGAAGAAACTGATGTATAGCCGACATGCCACCAATAATGGCTCCGTCATCAACTTTTACATGACCTGCAAGGGTCGCGCCATTGGCCATAACGATTCCACTGCCAAGAAGGCAGTCGTGAGCCACATGAGAATAAGCCATCAACATGTTGTCATCACCAATCAGGGTCAACATACCGCCACCTTCAGTGCCGGGATTAATCGTTACATTTTCCCTGATCGTGTTCCCGCTACCAATAACAACTTCGGAGGGCTCACCGTGGTATTTCAAATCCTGAGGCTCATGTCCGATGCTGGCAAACGGGAATATACGGTTGTCTGATCCGAGCGTTGTATGCCCGGAGATCACTACATGCGAGATCAATTTGCATCCATTCCCGACTTTTACATGTTTATCAATGACGCAGTAAGGACCAATCTCAACATCGGTGCCAATCTCAGCCTGCTCTGAAACAACCGCTGTAGAGTGAATCACCTGAGTCACTATGCGTCCTTAGGCATGAGAGTAGCCATAAGAGTTCCCTCACAGACCAGTTCACCATCCACAAAGGCTTCACCTTTAAACTTCCACATATGTCCTCTACGACGAAGGCAAGTCAACTCAAACACCAGCTGATCACCTGGACGAACAGGCTTACGAAAGCGGACACCATCAATACCAGTGAAAAACACAAGAAACTCCTGGTCTTTTGGAGCCGACTGAAAAGCAAGAATGCCGCCCACCTGGGCCATTGCTTCCACAATCAGAACACCTGGCATCACTGGAAAATCGGGGAAGTGCCCCATAAAGTGAGGTTCATTCACTGTGACATTCTTTATCGCTCTGATTGACTTTTCCGGAGTAAAATCTAGTACGCGATCGACAAGAAGAATCGGATACCGATGTGGTAAGCAGGAAATTATTTCATCAATATTCATTGTAGGCATTATATTCTCTCAGTACAAAATCAAATTATTTTTTTCGAATCTGTTTCCATATTTCGGGCAGTTTAGTCACTAATGCTGAAACTTTTAACCAGGTTCTGTGCGGCATTGCGGGATAACCAGCATATGTGCCACCAGCTTCAAGGTTGCCTAAAACGCCACTCTTTGCCGCCAATTTAACGCCATCACCTATATTAATATGGCCGGCAATTCCGACTTGACCACCAATCTGACAACCGGCGCCAATTTTTGTGGATCCAGAGATACCAACCTGACTCGCCATAATGCTGTACGGGCCAACCTCTACGTTGTGTCCAAGTTGAATCAAGTTATCCAGCTTCACTCCGCGCCTGATAATAGTGTCTCCAAGCGCACCACGATCAATCGTGCTATTAGCACCGACTTCCACATCATCTTCAAGCACAACTCTTCCGGTCTGAGGGATTTTCAGGTGCTCCTTGCCACTCCAGGCATAACCGAATCCATCGGAGCCAAGTACTACACCTGACTGAAGAATAACCCTATCACCCAGCTGAGAACCACGACTTACAACAACTCGCGCGTGAATCAGACAGGATTGACCAATGATGGTCTCTTCTTCAATCACGGCTCCGGCATGGATGGTAGTTCCGGAACCAATCGTAACCCCCGCCTCAACCACCACATAAGGTCCAACATCAACATCTTCCGCCAGAGAGGCGGACGGATCAATTAGAGAAGTAGCATGCCTGATTCCGGTCGGAATCGGCATTGGATTGAAATAACGTTGCAGCTGAGCAAATCCGAGATATGGATCCGTAACCTTGATAAGACTCTTCCCATTAGTCTGATCATCGGGAAAATCAGATGAAACAAGGATTACAGCCGCACTACTGTCGTGCAGGTCATCCTTATACTTCATATTAGCAAGAAAAGAGGCTTCGCTCTTAGTTGCATTCTGAAGTGTATTTACACCACTGATTTCAACTGAAAAATCACTTCCGATAAACTGCCCATTCAGCAGTTCAGCCAGCTCTGTAATATTCAAAACAGATCGTCTAATTACTTCTTATTTATCAAGAAGTTTGGTGATATCACCCGTAATGTCATGAGACGGGTTACCATAAAGAACAATCTGTTGTGCTTTTGGTATAATCAGGTCATAGGCGCCCTTTTTACCATAGCTGCGTACAACTTTATAAAATTTACTGACTACGCCCTGATCCAGTTTACTCTTTTCGCCCAGAAGCTCTTCCTGAGCGTCCTGCTGTTTTCGAGTGTATAACTTGCGCATCTCTTTCAACTCTGACTGCTTTTGTGAAAGGCGCTCTGGAGACATTGCCATAGACTGGCCAAGCATATCTTTTTCTGATTGAGCAATTTTAGAACGTAAAGTATCCAGCTCTTTCTGTTTTTTTGATGTTAATGCCTCAAGCCGCTTAAGTCCTTGCTGGTAGGCTTTAGTGTTTTCCACAGCACTTTTCACATCGACAAAACCGATCTTCATATCTGCTGCATTTGCCAGTCCAACAGGCAAAAGTCCAACAGCTAAAATAACGCCTAATAGCGACTTCATTTTCATAACAACTCCTAAAAGTAATAACTAACCTAAAAACCGACACCCAGAGCAAATTCGAAGTTTCGCTCAATATCTCCCGCTACCTTATTGATAGGATAGCCCCATGCAAGCGATACTGGACCAACCGGTGACATCCACTCTATACCCACACCTGCTGAGGTACGTATTTTAGATGCGGAAAAACCTTCCTTCACACTCAATGCCTGTGCTCCAACGGAGGTGTTTACGCTACCCCAAGTTGCACCTGCATCAAAAAATATCACGCCACGGAAACCTGCAGTCTCCATATATGGCAGTGGAAAAAACAGATCCAGAGACGCTCTGACCTTTTTGTCCCCACCGATAACATCACCTGTATTAGGATCCCGCAAAGATACACCAAAGGAATCAAATCCGCGAAGAGATCCTACACCACCCAAAGAGTAGCGGCGATAAATTGGAATGTTTTTATTTCCAAACCCATTGATATAACTGGCAGCAAACGTTGGGCTGAAAACAACTTTTTCACTCAGCAAAAAATAGCTTCGTGTTAACGCAGAAATCTCCACAAATTTATTATTTCCGCCTAGACCAGCAACGCTTAGGCCAATAGATTCAAGGTGGCCTGCAGTTGGGGCGAGCGTTCTATTGCGTGAATCCCATTCAAGTGATTGACCAACTTCTCCTGTTGTCTGAAGACCTTCCTGAGACCTTAAAGCTAACGTTGCGGCTGCAGGAATATCAGACAACTTTGACCGGTTAAATTGATAACCAACAGTATAGGTCATGTATTCAGCTAAAGGCAGAGCGAAGTTCATTCCTCCCCCGACGCTGTCCTGTTTATAAGTAGTAGTGATATCTTCAAGCTTGGATTGATTCTTAAACAGATTAACTGATGCTCGCACGTCTGAGTCCAAAAAATATGGATCTGCGAGACTTACATCATAATTCTGAGTGGAACCACCAATCTCTGCATTGGCATTTGCTGTGTAACCTTTGCCCAAAAAGTTACGTTCTTCGACTTTGACGGTAAAAAATATTTTTTCAAGTTGAGAGTAACCAGCACCAGCTGAGAAACTGCCCGTTTTATCCTCTTCAACATTGACATTCATCTGCACCCGATCACTGGCCTCTACTTTTTCGAGGTTAACGCGAACATCTTTATATAGCTGAGCACGTTTAAGCCGCTCTTTGCTTCGCTTGATGCTACTGGCCGAATATCTGGCTCCTTCATACTGTCTAAGCTCTCTACGAACCACCGCGTCTTCTGTCTTGCTGTTTCCAGCAATTTGAATCCGTTCGACATAGACCTCTCTGCCCTTCTCTATATCAAAAGTAATTGAGACCTTTTTAGAGGCAACGTCTCGTTTAAAAAGAGGTGTTACACTTGCAAATGCGTAACCTTCATCTCCAATCTTCTCTTCCATAGCTTCTATTGTTTTTCTTAAATCAGTAACAGAGTAAACTTCTCCTTCACTCAACTGAACTAAGTCCATTAGAACTTCCTGTGAAGGCTCCATATCTCCCTGCAGGTCAATCTGGTCCACGCGGTATTGCGGCCCTTCATGTAGTGCAAATGTAAGATAGAAACTCTTCTTGTCAGGGGTTAAAGAGAGTTGAGTCGACTCAATTTTCAGATCCAGGTAACCGTTGTTCATATAGTGCTGCTGAAGTAACTGGGCGTCAGCACCAAACCGCTCCCTGTCAAAGACATCCTTGTCACTTAAATAGCTGGAAAAACCTGACTCTTTTGATGCCAGCTCCCCTCGCAAAGTATCATCTGAAAATGCTTTGTTACCAATAAAACGAATCCGCTTGATATGTGTAATCTCACCCTCAATCACATGAAGCGTCAGATCAATACGACCATCTTCGCGCACCTCTTTCTCCGCCGTAACATCTACCTGATAAAATCCCTCTTTGAGGTACGCCTTGCGAATTGCATTCCGATCACTTCTAAGCTTGGCAGCACTGTAAACCTGACCAGGTTTCAGGCTCAGTTTAGGCTTCAGATCTTTATCTACAATCTCATCGTTTCCAAGAATAGTCAGCACTGAGATCAACGGGTTCTCTTTTACCGTATAGATCAGATGAACCCCGTTCTCCCGAGAATCTCCAACCACATGAATATCTTCAAAATAGCCCGTTTTAAAAAGTCGCCTAACATCCTGACTAATCGCCTTTCTGCTTAACTGATCACCAACTTTAACTTTAATACTGGCCAAAACCGCAGGGCCTTCAACATAGCGATTTCCTGAAACTTCAACAGAGACAACTTTATTATCTGACGTCGGCTCTACAGAAACAGCACTAGCAGGCAACAGAAGCACTGCAGTTGTCAGTAGCACACCATAGTTATGTGAAAACAGTCTTTGGAAAACAGTGCGCATCCTAACCTCTAAACAAGCGTAACAAATCATTATAAAATGCAAATAACATCAAAACTACAATCAGACCTATTCCAACAATCTGGGTTCTTTCCATCACCGCCGAAGAGAGAGGTTTTCCTCTCAATTTCTCAAGTGCGATGTAACAAAGATGCCCCCCATCTAAAACCGGAACCGGAAGAAGATTTAAGACGGCCAGATTAACTGAAATAAGAGCTAAAAACGACATAAAAGCGACAAACCCAAGTTCGGCCGTCTTACCCGCAAGCTGTGCTATAGCAATAGGCCCTCCAAGGTTCTCGGGAGATATGGTAGAAGTCACCATCTTACCAAGCACCTGGATCGTCATTGTTGTCATTTCCCAAGTACGCTCAAAGCCAAAAAAGAGACCTTCAACCATGCCCATTCGATACATCACAGGGTGATGAACAGGAGATGCAGCCAGACGCACACCTATCCTTCCATGCCCGGACTCATCGACTGCTGGAACAACAGTTAGATTCAAAACCGTTTCATCTCGCTTAACCTGCAGTGAAACAGTCTCGCCTGCTCTACTGCGAATAATCTCAATCAAAGCCCTAATGTTCGTAACAGCTTCACCCTGCGCCTGAATGATGTGATCGCCAGTGAGGACTCCTCCCTGTTTAGCGGCAGAGTCATCTGCTACTGAATCAATCACCACCTTTATGCCTGGAAAAACACCAAGAGAACGCTCTGAAACATTAACCAGTAGAGGGTCCTCTTTCGGTGAAGGCAAGAAAAAACGGAGCGGAACATTAAGATCATTTCGATCTACCTCCATCTCCACATTACCACCAGCCAACTGCTTCATTTTCTCTTCAACATGTACCCATGAGTGAACAGGTGAACCATTCAGAGTTCGAATCAGGTCCCCTTCCAACAAACCTGCCTGTTCTGCAACTGATGCTGGAGAAATATTACCAATCACCGGAGGCATGACCGACTGCCCTACCCACCCGATCACCATGTAAGCAAACATTGCAAAGAAAAAATTGAATAGCGGCCCTGCGACAGCCACAGATGCACGCTTCCATGGAGGCTGCACATCGAAGGCTCTGGCTCTATCTTCATCAGAGAGCTCTTGCTTGGAGTCTTCACCCTGCTCAGATGGGTTCTCACCCAGCATTTTGACGTAACCACCCAGTGGAATAGCCGCAATAACGTATTGGACTTCCCTGTCTCTGCTCCACCATGATATTAGCGACGGGCCGAACCCGATGGAAAATTTCTCTACCTTGATACCAAGCTTCCTGGCAACAATGAAGTGACCATATTCATGCACAGCAATAAGCAGTGCAATAGCAACAATAAATGCCAATGTTGTGTGTAGTGTCTCTAGCACTTTGCTATCACCTCTTCTGTTAAACGTCTGGCTTCGCGGTCATACGACCACACTTCTTCAACTGCTTCTACGGGGATATTCTCCACCTGAGAGAGTAGTGATTCAACAACATGAACAATTTTCATAAACCCAATTTTACGATTTCGAAAAGCTTCATTGGCAACTTCATTGGCCGCATTAAACGCAATGGCCAGAGAGTCTTCGCCCTTCATCACGTCCTGCACCAGTCGCATGGCGGGAAAACGCTGTTCATCTACAGCCTGAAACTCAAGCACTCCGGTTTTGGTCAGGTCAAGCCATGGAATGCCACTGGTAAGACGTGGCTCGGACTGCAATGCGTAAGCAATCGGTGAGCGCATATCGGGTTCTGCCAATTGCGCCAGCACCGAACCATCCCGATACTCCACCATGGCGTGAACAATGCTCTGAGGGTGGATGATTGCAGAGAGCTTTTCAGGCGGCATATTAAACAACCATCTCGCCTCTATCAGTTCCAGTGCTTTATTCATCATGGTTGCTGAATCAACACTGATCTTGGCACCCATATCCCAGTTTGGATGGGCAATAGCCTCTTCAGGCGTCACGTCATGTAGCGTTTCGGGATCACGATTTCTGAAAGGGCCGCCCGATGCAGTAAGAACAATCTTTGTCACCGAAGCGTGATCATGTCCTTCAAGAGCCTGATGTACTGCGGCATGTTCAGAATCTACAGGCACTACGATCGCACCATGCTCATGAGCTGCCTGCATAAAGATTCGCCCTGCTGTAACCAGACACTCTTTATTGGCCAACCCTACACGTTTACCAGCCCTAACAGCGGCCAATGCAGCAGGCAGTCCGGCCGAACCCACCATAGCAGCCAGCACCATATCTACTGATGATTCTGACGCAGCAGCAATTGCGGCATCCATACCCGCTTCCAACTGTACACCTGTTGGTAGTTTCCCTTTCAACTTCAAAGCGGCATCAGAATCAGTCATCACAACCATTTCGGGGCGAACCAATTCAGCAAGCTCAATCATTTTTTCGGCATTCTGATGTCCGACCAGTGCATGTGCAGAAAACAGCTCGCGATGCTGCAACATCACATCAATAGTACTTGTTCCGATCGAACCCGTAGCGCCAAGTAGGGTCAACTTCATAGAAGCGCCATCCAGATCAAACCAACAACAGGAACTGACGGAAGCAGTGCATCAACCCGATCCAGTATGCCGCCATGACCCGGAAGTATCGAACCACTGTCTTTTACGCCAACGGCACGCTTCAGTGCTGATTCAGCCAGATCACCACCAACAGAAATCAATACAAGGAGAAATGAGAGGGCTACAGCTACTGGAATAGAGATATCTACCATCATTACCCACACCGATGATGCTCCGAGTGATCCAAACAGCAGCGCGCCAAAGAGTCCCTCTCTGGTTTTACCCGGACTAACCACAGGGCAGAGTTTATTCATACCAAAGGCTCTACCGGTAAAATAAGCTGCAATATCAGCACTCCAGACCCCTGCCATGGCACCGGCAAGAAACCAGACACCACCATCCTGCCGGTGAATAACCATGACCGACCAGACAAAGATCAATAACAAAGTCATCATCCACTGTGCATAAACAAGACTTCTGAAATCACTCTGGAGAAGATGTTCATCAGAATTCAGAAAGAAAATCAGAGTCCATATAACCATTGTGAAAAGAATAGCTGCCAAAACACCAATACCAGCCGGAAGTGCAACCCATAAGATCAATAGCATTGCCCAGGAAAACGCAGAAGTGATGCCATAAAAAACAATTTTCCGCACCTCTACCATTACCAACAATTCAGCCGTCATCATCAAGCCGACGAGTACAGCAACCCGATCAAACCAGCTATCCGGAAGATAAAACATCCATCCAACTACAAAGGCAAATAGTATTGAAGCTGTGATTACTCTCTTGCTCAATTCACTCATCACTCACCTGCTCGCTCGTGAGGCCAAACCGCCGTTCTCTGGATGAGTAATCATCAATAGTTTTATTGAATTCATCCTTTGAATAACCGGGCCAGTATGTACTGCTAAAGTATAGTTCCGCATAAGCGGCATCCCAGAGATGAAAATTTGAAATTCTAAATTCACCGCCTGTTCGAATCAAAAGATCAACCGGTAGCAACTCACTGCGCCATAAAAAAGAGCGAAATTGTCTACTGTCAATAGATTCAATGGCCGCAAGCGGGTCACTCTGCTCGCTTGCCCAATGACAAGCCCGCTTAACACCATCAACGATCTCCTGCTGACCGCCATAATTAAGACATAGTATCAGATCAATACGACTGTTATCTCTGGTTTCATAACAGGCTTTCTCAACAGCCTTTCTAGCCCGCTCAGGTAGAAGGGAGATGTCTCCCAGGGTCAAAAGACGAACACCGTTTTTATGCATACGGGAGAGTTCCCGAGGTAGTAGAGTGGAGAGAAGTGCCATAAGCCCACGAACTTCAGCTTTCGGACGATCCCAGTTTTCAGTAGAAAAGGCATAGAGGGATAGCTGTTTAACACCTGCGTCAGCAGCCCATTCAACAACCTCTCTGGCTCGCTCAGCGCCCTGACGATGCCCCTCCAGCCGAAGAGAGCCGCGCTCTTTAGCCCAGCGACCATTGCCATCCATAATAATAGCTACATGTTTAGGAATAGAACATGAGGCTCCATCAGAGGACTGGGTCATCAGAAACTAACTTAAACCGTCAGGATTTCTTTTTCTTTATGCTCGACAACCTGATCAACTTCAGTAATGAACTGATCGGTCACTTTCTGTACCTTCTCCTGAAGGTTTTTGCTCTCATCTTCCGGAAGAGAGTCATCTTTCTTCACTTCATCATTGGCGTCACGGCGAATATTTCTGATTGAAACTTTCGCTCTTTCACCAACCTGCTTAACTTGTTTGACCAGCTCTTTACGACGATCTTCAGTCAGCTCCGGAAACATGATGCGGATAACTTCGCCATCATTACTCGGATTCAAACCAAGATCAGAGGAGAGAATCGCCTTCTCAATCTCTCCGAGCATGGTTTTTTCCCAAGGCGCGATCATAATCACTCTCGGTTCAGGAACTGCAAGATTGGCCACCTGATTCAACGGAACATCAGAACCATAATAAGCTACAAATACATGATCGAGAACAGAAGCGTTTGCACGGCCAGTTCGAATTGTTGCCAACTCGGTCTTTAGAGCCGAGATACTCTTCTGCATTCTTGAATCTAGTGCATCAACCATCGTTTCTCTCCTCTTCCTTAACAAGGGTCCCCACTGACTCGCCTGAAACAGCCTTCAACATCTGCCCCGGAGTCGTAACATCAAAAACAATAATAGGCATCTGGTTATCTCGACAAAGCGACATGGCGGTTGCATCCATCACACCAAGCTGACGATTCAATGCTTCAGTGAAGGTCACTGTATCGTAGCGCATGGCTTCAGGGTCACGCATAGGATCTGAGGTGTAAACACCATCAACTTTGGTTCCTTTTAGAACCACGTCAGCCTGAATCTCCATAGCTCGGAGAGAAGCCGCAGTATCAGTAGTGAAATAGGGATTGCCTGTGCCCGCAGCAAAAATAATGATCCGACCCTTCTCAAGGTGACGTACTGAACGCCTACGAATATAGGGCTCAGCAACCTCTTTAATATGCAGTGCCGAGACAACACGAACAGATTCACCCTGGCGCTCAATTGCATCCTGCAAGCCAATAGCATTCATAATGGTTGCCATCATGCCCATATAGTCTGCGCTGGCTCGATCCATTCCAGATGCAGTTCCCATGTTACCACGGAAGATATTGCCCCCACCGATAACGATGGCGAGCTCAACACCACTTTTACGAACTTCGATCAGTTCAGCTGCAATACGGGAAATGGTTTCAGGGTCAATACCATACGCGGTATCACCCATCAGGACTTCGCCGGAAAGCTTCAACAACACCCGTTTATAGGGTGCTGTTGAAGTGGTTTCGGGCGTGTTAGTCACAGACGAATCAGCCATTCACCTGTGCTGCAACCTCAGCAGCAAAATCGTCTTCTCTCTTCTCGATGCCTTCACCTAGCTGGAAACGGGCAATTGAACTGATCACAGCATCTGCCTGAATGTTTGCCAGCGCCTTACCAACTGTCAGATCGCTGTCCATAACAAAGTCCTGCTCAAGCAGGCATACTTCAGAATAGAACTTGCCCATCTGACCAGTTACAATCTTATCAATGATTGCTTCAGGTTTACCACTTGCAGCAGCTCGATCAGAAAGAACAGCACGCTCGCGATCAGCAGCTTCAGCAGAAACATCATCACGGCCGATAAACTGAGGATTTGCAGCAGCTACATGCATTGCTACGCCACGAGAAAACTCATTTAATGCATCGGATGCTTCACCGTTAATACCCACCAGAACACCGATTTTACCGGCACCGTGTACGTAGGCTGCAGTGGCACCTGAATCAACTTCGATCAACTCGAAGCGACGAATGCTCATATTCTCACCAATATTTGAAATCAGCTGAGAGAGTGACTGCTCAACAGTCAGGTCACCTTCAAAGGTCATGGCCTTAAGCGCATCTACATCTGCAGGCTTATGGCTCATGATGAAATCAGCTAGCGCATTAACAAAAGCTGTGAACTTCTCGTTTTTGCTAACAAAATCTGTCTCAGCGTTTACTTCAAGGACGATAGCAGCATTACCTACTGATTTGGCCAGAACCACGCCCTCAGCAGCAACTCTGCCCGCTTTCTTGGATGCAGCAGAAAGGCCTTTTTTACGCAGATAATCTACTGCAGCATTTAGATCACCGTCTGTTTCAGTCAGTGCTTTCTTACAATCCATCATGCCTGCGCCACTCATTTCACGCAGTTTCTTTACATCAGCAGCCGTAATCTGGGCCATCTTCAATTCCTCCATAATACTTAGGG
>Ga0316187_10002398_pt1 | contig 16295 bp, 13 predicted proteins | sample CroRivburrow1_MG_FD_204927 | JGI IMG/M metagenome (GOLD analysis project Ga0316187, IMG submission 204927) | Coastal sediment microbial communities from Maine, United States - Cross River worm burrow 1 | ecosystem: Environmental > Aquatic > Marine > Coastal > Sediment | place: USA: Maine... | reverse complement strand
TGGGGGTATGATTGCCTGTGGTCTGTCCGGGCCGCGCCGGCCCTGGGCCGGGGCTATGCGTGATGCCGTGCTGGGGTTGCGTTGCATCAATGGGCGTGGTGAGCAGCTGCATTTTGGTGGTGAGGTTGTTAAAAACGTTGCCGGTTTTGATGTGTCGCGGTTGATGGTCGGGGCACTGGGCACCCTGGGTGTGATACTGGAGATATCGTTGAAATTGGCTCCCCGGCCCGCATCTGAGCAAACCCGGGTGTTTAATTGTGCCGAGGATCAGGCGCGTAAATGGATGACTGGCTGGTCGGGCCGCAGCCTGCCGTTGAGTGGTGCTGTTTTTGATGGCCGACAGTTGTTTGTCAGGCTGTCGGGTAGCGAGGCCGGTGTAAGTGCGGCAACCCATGAGCTGGGTGGTGAGCTTCTAACCGGGTCCGATGCCTGGTGGCGAAATGTCTGTGAGCACCAGCATGACTTTTTCCATGATCCACGGCCGTTATGGCGCCTGTCATTGCCAGCAGCCGCTCAGCCGGTCAATATCATTGGTGACTGGTTACATGACTGGGGTGGATCACAGCGCTGGTTAAAGACGGCATTGCAATCGAATATCGTTCGGGAAATGGCCATGCGTGCCGGCGGTCATGCTACGTTGTTTCGTGGGGGAGATCGTCAGGGTATGGTGTTTCACCCATTATCGCCGGCCCTCCATGCCGTGCATAGGGAGCTGAAGGCTGCCTTTGACCCTCAGCGCCTGTTTAATCGCGGTTGTTTGTATCCGGATATATAAAATAATGAGGAGTGAGGCTTGGTTTTGGGCCCGTAAATAATTCTGTGTCATCTCGAACGAATGTGAGAGATCTCAGCGACATCAGGACTTGATATCGGTGAGATCTCTCACATTCGTTCGAGATGACACTGAAGAAGTGTTCCTCCCCCCTCATCAGGCTGGCTAAAGCTTTGATTTGGTCAGCCGACTTGATTTTTTGAGCTTTTGTCGTTAAAGTTCCCTGTTTTCGTTCCCGAAGGAAGTTTAAGTAATGCCAGTTGTACGTATGAGAGAAAACGAGCCGTTTGAGATCGCATTACGTCGTTTCAAGCGCATTTGCGAAAAATCAGGTGTACTGTCTGAAGTGCGTCGTCGCGAATTCTATGAAAAGCCGACAGCTGTGCGTAAGCGCAAGGCGGCGGCGGCCGTGAAGCGTCAGAAGAAAAAGCTGATGATGGAACGAAATCGTCTGGTGCGCCAGCCTTACTAAGTTTATTGGTAAATCAACCAGGCTAGTCGGGCCTTAGATGGCGGTGGCTGGCTAAATAGATTGAGGGTCTGTCGGCGGTTGCCGGTCAGGCCTTTCTATTCTGGGATAGTGTAAAGTGCTGGTTTTCCCCGCAGGTTTTGATTGTCGAGTAGAGAGAACATGAGTGAATCATTGAAGCAGCGTCTGCAGCAGGACATGAAAGCGGCTATGCGTTCCAAGCAGGGCGAGCGTCTGGGCGCAATCCGGCTGATAATGGCTGCCATTAAGCAGCGTGAGGTGGATGAACGTATCGAGCTGGATGATGCTCAGATCATTGAGGTGCTGAGCAAGATGGTTAAACAGAGAAAAGATTCGCTGGAGCAGTATCAGCAGGCCGGCCGTCAGGATCTGGCGGATGTGGAATCTGCAGAGCTGGCTTTACTGGGTGAATACCTGCCCCCGGCGATGGCGACGGACGAGTTGGCTGCAATTATCGATGAGGTGATTGCGGCGACGGGCGCCGAATCACCCCGGGATATGGGTAAGGTAATGGCGCAGCTCAAGCCACGCATTCAGGGGCGTGCAGATATGGCTGTGGTGAGCGGCATGATAAAGGAGCGTTTGTCGGGTTCTTAAGCCTGGCTTATTGATCAATTTTTTATGCCTTAGTCTGTGGCTTGCCGACAGCCCCGTCTGGCTATGCTAATGTGACTATTCCCTGGTAAAAGACTGTTGGGTTATGGCGGGCAGAATTCCCGAGCAATTTATAGATGAGTTAATGGCGCGTGTCGACATCGTCGACATCATTGATACCTATGTGCCGTTACGTAAGGGTGGCCGTGATTATGTTGCCTGTTGCCCGTTTCATAGTGAAAAAACCCCGTCTTTTACCGTCAGTCGTGACAAGCAATTTTTCCATTGTTTCGGTTGTGGTGCCCATGGCACGGCCATTGGTTTCCTGATGGATTATGATCATATGGATTTTGTTGAGGCCGTACACGAACTGGCCTCGCGACTGGGTATGGAGGTTCCGGTAAGTGGCGGGGTGCAAATGGTGCAGCCACCCACTCAGGATGTCTATCAGGTGTTGGAGCAGGCGGCAAAATTCTATCGCCGTCAGTTGAAAGAACATACCCAGGCGCAGCGGGTGATCGATTACCTGTGCCAGCGAGGTCTAAATGGTGATGTGGCTGCCGATTATGGTCTGGGTTTTTCACCGCCTGGCTGGGACACGTTGATCCAGGCTCTGGGTAAACAGCTGAGTCAGCCCTTGCTGGATGCCGGCCTGTTGATTGAGAAGCCGGCGGCTGCAGGGCAGTCGGGACGGCGTTATGATCGTTTTAGGGATCGGGTGATGTTTCCCATCCGTGATACCCGCGGCCGGGTCATAGGCTTTGGTGGCAGGGTGCTGGGTGATGATACGCCAAAATATCTGAATTCACCGGAAACTACAGTATTTCATAAAGGACGTGAATTATACGGCTTGTATGAGGCGCGTAAGGCCGTGCGTAAACTGAGTCGTTTGCTGGTGGTTGAGGGTTACATGGATGTCATTATGCTGGCCTGCCATGATATTCGTTACGCGGTGGCGACACTGGGCACGGCAACAACCCCGGAGCATCTTGAGCGTATGTTTCGTCAGGTGCCGGAGGTGGTATTTTGTTTTGATGGTGACCGGGCGGGGCGTGAGGCCGCGTGGCGAGCCCTGGAAAATGTCTTGCCGGTGATTGGTGAGGGGCGGCAGGCCCGTTTTATGTTTTTGCCGGACGGTGAGGATCCGGACAGTCTGGTGCAACAGGAAGGGCAGGTCTCATTTGAGGCCCGGATTGTGAATGCCGTCCCGCTTTCTGAATTTTTCTTTGATGCGCTGGCCGCTCGCGTCGATATCAAGAGTATCGATGGATATGTGCGTCTGGTGGAGCTGGCGCGTCCCTTGTTGGCAAAAATGCAGGATGGTGTCTTCAGGCGGGAAATGATCGCCCGTCTGTCCGAGCGTACCCGGATGTCGTCGCAGGAGTTGCTGGCGGAGCTGGATGGTGTTTCGCGGCTGAAACAGAAGGAGAGGCCGCTGCCCGGCAATAATAAAGGCAAGCAGCCATCGCTGGTACGTACGGCGATCACCCTGTTGGTGCAATTTCCTCGATTGGCAGGTGCAGCGGGTGATATTGAGGCTTTGCGTGGACTGGACCGCCCGGGCCTTAGTTTGTTGCTGGAGATGCTTGAATTGTTGCAGGCGCGTCCTCATCTTAATAGTGCGGCATTGCTGGAGCATTGGCGCGGGCGTGATGAAGGCCGTTATTTGCAGCAACTGGTGGCGCAGGAGTTATTGTTGGCAGGTGAGCAACAGGCCGAAAATGAGTTTGTTGCTGCCCTGGACAGGATGCGGCGTCAGGCGCGGGATCAGCGTCTCGACATATTGCATAATAAGTCAAAATCTCCCGATGGTTTGACAGATGACGAGAAAGACGAATTAAAACAATTGCATAGTGTGTCCACGTAAAATATTTGATGGCTTTTATCCGGGTGGGAATTGCGATACAATTGCGGGTTGTTTTTTCCGTTGCGTTACAGGCAGTTGTTAGTGTATTGAGATTGGTTAGCGGGGTATCAGGGTAGCTTCGAGCTGGCCCTGGCGATACCCGGCAAGGTTAATGTGATTGGCAGTGGTTGTCTTCGAAAGGGAGGTGCCGTTGGCTTATTGGGTAGGGCGTCTCAGCTTGGCTGGGCACGACCTTCGTGACGATAGACAGGACAGGATTTACATGAAACAAGAGCAGCAGTCACAACTGAAGTTACTCATTGCCAAGGGTAAGGAGCAGGGTTATCTGACCTATCGAGAGGTCAATGATCACCTGCCCAGTGGTATCGTCGAACCGGATCAGGTCGAGGATATCATCAGCATGATTAATGATATGGGTATCACCGTGCATGAGGTGGCCCCGGATGCCGATAATCTGTTGATTTCCGATTCGGTAGTCACCGCAGATGAAGATGGCGCTGAAGAGGCTGCGGCTGCGCTGGCGAGCGTTGATAGCGAGTTTGGACGTACTACCGATCCTGTGCGTATGTATATGCGTGAAATGGGCACCGTTGAGCTGTTGACTCGTGAGGGTGAAATTCGTATCGCCAAGCGTATTGAGCATGGCCAGTTGCAGATGATGAAGGCGCTGGCGGTCTATCCGGAAACGATTTCAACACTGCTGGCATCCTATGCGATGTTTGAAGAGGGTGAAACCCGCTTGACGGACATTATTACCGGTTTTGTTGATCCGGTAGCCGATGCCGTGGATAACATTGCTGTTGCGACGGCCAAAACAGATAAGAGTGATGACGAGGATGAGGTGGAAGAGGATACCGGGCCGGATCCTGAAGAAGCCCGTGAGCACTTTGAAAAGCTGGCGAAGCTGCATAAAAAGGCGATGAATGCGCTGAATCGTCATGGCATTGATGATGCGAAGACAGAAAAGGCGCGGCAGCAGGCAGCGGAATGTTTTCTTGATCTAAAATTGACGCCCAAAACCGGTATTCGCCTGGTTAATCAGTTGCGCGGTGTTATTGACCGGATACGGTCGCAGGAAAAGGTCATCATGTCTATCTGTGTCAGTAATGCGCAGATGCCACGCAAGGACTTTATTGTGTCCTTTCCTGATAATGAAACCGATATGGAATGGCTGCCTCGTTTGATCGCTGAAGGCCACGCCTATTCGCCGGTATTGCAGGAGAACGAGGAAGATATTCTACGGGCGCAGAAGAAGCTGGTGTCCATTCAGACGGACAGCCGTTTGCCAATAAGCGCCATTAAGGATATCAATCGCAAGATGTCGATTGGTGAGGCCAAGGCGCGCCGCGCCAAGAAAGAAATGGTCGAGGCCAATCTGCGCCTGGTTATCTCCATTGCCAAGAAATATACCAATCGTGGCCTGCAATTTCTGGATTTGATCCAGGAAGGTAATATCGGTTTGATGAAGGCGGTAGACAAGTTTGAATATCGGCGTGGTTACAAGTTTTCTACCTATGCAACCTGGTGGATTCGTCAGGCCATTACCCGTTCGATTGCCGATCAGGCCCGCACCATCCGCATCCCGGTGCACATGATCGAAACGATCAATAAGTTGAATCGCATCTCGCGTCAGATGTTGCAGGAAATGGGTCGCGAAGCGACCCCGGAAGAGCTGTCTATACGGATGGAAATGCCGGAAGACAAGGTGCGTAAGGTTCTGAAGATTGCCAAAGAGCCTATTTCCATGGAAACGCCGATTGGTGATGATGAAGATTCGCATCTGGGTGATTTTATCGAAGATCCGAATGTCATGGCGCCGCCGGATTCGGCAACCGTCGAGGGTCTGCGTGAGGCCACCACAGACGTATTGGAGAGCCTGACCGCTCGTGAGGCCAAGGTCCTGCGGATGCGTTTTGGTATCGATATGAATACCGACCATACCCTGGAAGAGGTCGGCAAGCAGTTTGATGTCACGCGTGAGCGTATTCGTCAGATCGAGGCCAAGGCCCTGCGCAAGCTGCGTCACCCCAGTCGTTCGGAAGGTCTGCGGAGTTTTGTAGACTAAGTTTGGTAGATAATAGGTAAGAAGGGGGCATAAATGCCCCTTTCTTTTTATCTGCAAGAGGCGGTGCTATACTCCGCTGACATTTCAGGGCCTGTAGCTCAGTTGGTTAGAGCAGGGGACTCATAATCCCTTGGTCGGAGGTTCGAGTCCTCCCGGGCCCACCATAAAATCAATTAAGTTCACGCTCGCGCCGTCTTCCCGTTGTTTTCGAACAGACATTATGTAGACACTTTTTACTATTATTAGCATTGTTTTCATCAAGCCTTAATTAAACCCGGGCTCACGACCCGGGGTGAAATTTTGTTGGCATCCCTGATGATTTCAATTTATATCCTAATACGGAAAACTGTTGCAGCATGTTATCACTGCTCTTCCGGGCTTACCTTGGGAGCAATTATTTTATTCTTGTACAATACGGCTAAAGGTGTCCATACTTCCTGAAATAACAAATCTTCTTTGACGGGATCTGAATCAACCGAGTCAATAATATCAATCGCACGACGGTACAGATATTCTTCCTGCTCTAATTTTGTAACCATTTCGACTCCTCCAGTGACTTGTATTTTAAGTATATTAAATACCCTGATATTAACTATGTAAACCATTCGTTGCGGAAGCAAATATAAGACGGTTTCAACAGCGTTCGATTAATTCTGGTTGCTCCGGCTTTATATATCAGAATCCCCTAATGCGGGTTAAGTTACTATTTCGCTAATCCAGCGCCGACTTCCGCCGTTTAGGGTTGGTGGCAGCGGTTCAACCGGTTTTAACGCCCGGTAAATGATGAACACGGAAGTATTCATAGCAGGCGCTCAATAATAATGTGTTATGAGGGTATTCATGTTTTTATGTGAAAAGTACTAGTACTATAGTGTCTTTATTCTTTTATCCAATTTGCTTGACTTCACATATGAATAAGGGTCATATTGATCTTGAGTGCTGCTGTTGGAATGACTGAAAAGGATGTTGGCCCTATGACACTCGTTCCCGATTGCCCCTGGTAGCCAGTATCCCCTGGCTACCAGGGGCATTTTCCCTTGCACTATTAAATTGAGATAAAGATTAGATAAAAGGGGTAGGGTTCACTGCTGTGCCGCATAATCTGTCGTTCCCCCCTGCGCTGGAATGACACCCCTCCTGTTTTTGAATCTCATGTCTCTATACACACCGACACGCCATCATCACTGAAATAGTCGTATTCGATGAACTTTCGTCATTATTATGTGAGGCAGCAGTGGTTCTGCCCCCTTAAACTGAAGATTTTTTATTAACGACATTGGCCGATGGAATTGTCGCGGCAACGGCGATGATCTATCCATTGTGCTTTGTCGATTCGTGCCTTGTCCAGAATGGCTTCATCTATTTTGGCGTCTACCAGGCGGGCTTTGCTGAGATTGCTGTTGCTTAAATCTGCGAATAAAAGCCTGGCCTGTTCCAGGTTGGTTTCTATCATTATTGCATGGTTGAGTTTGGCATCTTCGAGATTGGCCTGAGTCAGGTTGGCCTGGCTGAGGTTGCTGTGTTGCAAGTTGGCGCCGGACAGGTTGCTTTGGCTGAGGTTGCTGCCAGTCAGGTTGCTGTGCTGGAGATCGGAATCAATCAGGCTGGCCTGATACAGGGAGGTGTTATTCATCCGGGCCTCGACCAGGCTGGCATTGTCCAGTACTGCGCGGTCCAGCTTGGCGCCGCTTAGAATGGCCTGGTTCAGGCTGCTGTTGTTGAGTTTTGCGCCTGTCAGTCGGGCGTTATTCAGGCGTGCCCTGTCGAGTTTCGTGTCTTTTAAATTGGCAAAATTCAGTTCGGCACCACTGAGTTTGGCGCCGCGCAGATCGGCACCACTGAAGTTGGTCTGGGTCAGGATTGCATCACGCAGATCGACGCCCCCCAGCTTGGCATTCTGTTTATCACAGCCGACCCAGAGTGCGTCGCGGGCGGGCGGGTCATCGCAATCGGCCGCTGCTGTTAATACGGCGCAACCCAGCAGCAGCGCCAGTAATGGTTGCAGTTTATTTATGTTCCGTCGTCCTGTACGCATTGTGTTTTTAATGTACGTTATTGGCGGTAGTGAGAATAGGATGTTGCCATAATTTAAGGAGGGGGGTACAGGAGTAATGTTCCTGATGGTCTCTATAGTCATGTTCCCCGATTTTTTTGAATAGCGGTGCTGGGCTTGCGAACAGTGCTGCACAGTAAGTCGGCCAGCATCTGTGTTGCAGGTCCGGAGGTATCGCCGCGGGCAAAGATTAAATACAGCAGGGCATGGCGTCGTTGTCCGCGTGTTAGTGGTAGCGGCTTGAGCAGGCCTTCGGCGAGTTCTTTTTCAATGGCGTGTCCTGGCAGCCAGCCGAAACCGAGCTTCTGGGTGATGGCGCTGATGGAGGTACCTATATTGCTGACTGTCCAGCGATGTTTGGCCCCCAGCCAGCCGGCGTCACGCTGTTGACGTAGTCCGGAGTCGCGGATCACCAGCTGGGTTTCATTTTTCAGGTCACGATAACTGAGTGAGGCCCTGTTATGGAGGGGGTGTTCCGGGTGAGCGACGGCAATGAACTCGACTTCGATCAGACTTTCTCCAATAAAGCCCTGGGGAATGATCGGGCTAATGACCAGATCGGCGTGACCCTCATGTAATGCATCCTCGGCACCGGACAGAACAACTTCCCGAAGCTGGACACGTGTCGGTGGCTGGTTTTGTGAGAATTGTTTTAGCGTTTCAAGTAATAAGGCATAGGGAAATGCAGCGTCCACGATCAGTTCGATTTCGGTTTCCCAGCCGGATTCAATTTGAGCGGCCAGCTGTTCCAGTTCTCCGGCTTCGCTGAGTAACTCGCGGGCCCGGGCCAGCAGGACTGAGCCCGTTTCTGTCAGGTATGCCTTGCGCCCACGGATGGTCAGTAGTTCAACGCCCAGTTGTTCCTGAAGTTTGGCAGCGGCATAGCTGACGGCGGACTGACTACGGTGCAGATGTTCGGCGGCCTGTGCGAAACCACCGTAATCGATGATTGCCTGCAATGTTCTCCATTGCTCCAGTGATGTGCGAGGATGGTTCATGGCATTAACATATCGAAATAATAGATAAAAACAAGCAGTATATTATGCTTTTTTATTGAAAAAATAAATCGATAATAGGGGTGTACTGATTATTAAACGAAAGGAGGTGATGTGATGGATAAGATGATGAATGTATCTGGGCGAGTATTATTGGCGCTGATTTTTGTTATGGCTGGTTTGGGTAAGCTGGGTCCCGGTTATGCCGCAACTCAAGGATATATGGAGTCTATGGGTGTGCCAGGGGGGTTGCTGCCTTTGGTGATTCTACTGGAAATCGGTGCTGGTCTGGCATTGATGCTGGGTTGGCAGGCGCGCTGGGTTGCTGGCGCATTGGCGCTATTTACGCTGGTTGCCGCTGTGATTTTTCACAGCAATTTTTCTGATCAGGTGCAAATGGTTATGTTTTTGAAGAACCTGGCCATCAGTGGTGGATTGTTGCTGGTGTTTGTTCATGGTGCGGGCAGCCTGAGTATGGATCAGTTTCTGGCCGCTCGGCGCAGCAAGGGGCAGTCGGGTAGTGTGCCGGGCCTTGGTGTATAAAGGGGATCGATAGCCGGCAGTGGTAAAGCTGCCGGCATCGGATTAGGAGAAGATCATGGGTTTATTGATTGATGGTCATTGGCAGGATCAGTGGTATGACACGGCAAAATTTAATGGTTGTTTTATCCGTGAAGACAGTCAATTCCGAAACTGGATTACAGTGGATGGCGTGGCTGGCCCCAGTGGGGAGGGTGGTTTTCCTGCCGTAGCCGGGCGTTACCACCTCTATGTGTCATTGGCCTGCCCCTGGGCGCACCGCACGCTGATATTTCGCACGCTTAAAAGGCTTGAGGACGTCATTTCGGTTTCAGTGGTCCATCCGCATATGCTGGAACATGGTTGGGTCTACTCCGGATTGGGTTTTGAAGGGGTAACGGCGGATGACGTTAACGGTTTTGATTACCATTGGCAGCTTTACAGCAAGGCCCAGCCTGGTTATACGGGGCGAGTTACGGTGCCGGTGTTGTGGGATAAGCAGCGGCAGACAATCGTGAACAATGAATCGTCCGAGATTATTCGCATGTTTAATAGCGCCTTTGCGGCATTTACTGATGATCACTACGATTATTATCCGCCGGTATTGCGGGCATCAATCGATGAGATTAATGCCCTGGTCTATGAACATATCAATAACGGTGTTTATCGCTGTGGTTTTGCCAGCCGTCAGCAGGCCTATGATGAGGCCTTTGCGGAGCTGTTTGTGGCGTTGGACAGGATTGAGGATCGATTGTCCAGGCAGCGTTATCTTGTCGGTGGGATGCTGACGGAGGCCGATTGGCGCCTGTTTACAACGTTGCTACGTTTCGATGCCGTGTATGTCGGACATTTTAAGTGCAATCTGTGCCGTATCGCCGATTATCCGAATCTATCCCATTATCTGCGCGAGTTGTATCAGTGGCCGGGTATCGCCGAAACCGTTAATTTTGAGCATATCAAGCAGCATTATTATTACAGTCACGACAGCATCAATCCCACACGGATAGTGCCACAGGGGCCGCAGCTGAACCTGCATTTGTCTCACGATCGTGAACGTTTTCCGAAGGAGGGTTTGTGATGACGGGCGTTGTATTTGACCGGGCACAGGAGATGATGGAGGGGGCCGGGGCGAGGGTCAAGCGTCTGTTTCCTGTGGTGAGAAAACGCATGAATTTTGATCCCTTTGTGCTCTGGGATGATTTCAGGATTCAGCCCGGGGCCGGTTTTCCGACCCATCCACACCGTGGTTTTGAGGCGATCACCTATATTTTTCATGGTTCAATCCGGCATGAGGACAATCTGGGTAATGCCTCAACGGTTACGGATGGCGGGGCACAGCGTTTTACAGCCGGTCGTGGCCTCGAGCATTCTGAGATGCCGTCGCGCGATGGTGATACCCGCGGAATCCAGCTGTGGATCAACCTGCCGCAACGGCTCAAGGGTATTGAGCCTGATTACAGCCAGACCGACTCTGATGAAATGCCGCTTCGTGACATCGACAGGGGGCGGGTTAAAACCATTGTCGGCGCTGATGGGCCGGTAAGGCTGCAGACCCCGGTGCGCTACCTGGAGGTGAATCTGGATAAAGGCGCCTGTTATTCAGAGCAGATGCCGGAGGATTTTCGTGGTCTTATCTACGTTGTCGATGGCCGTCTTCAGGTTGATGGTGAGGTGCTTGCCAGTGGTGGGGTGGCCTTTTTTGAGACTGCGGCACTGCTGGATGTGTATGCGGACACGGAGGTACGTTTTATGGTTTGTTTCGGGCGGCCGCATGGTGAGCCGATCAGGCAGTGGGGTCCCTATGTGGATTAGACGAGAGGATACAGCTATTTTTATTTAGGACTATTAAGGCGCGGTACTACCCGGGGGGGCTTGTTAATAATTATTTAAAAAAATTAAAGATTGTCATCGCAGTGTCGAAAACGATAATAACGAAGCAAGTGATTAAAGGGAAGATTACGCTTTTTTCGTTATGATCCGGGTATCTTAAAATGGATTTTCTGATCTCGGGTCGACAGGGATGTCATATGCAAGGCATAAGGGATTGAGTAGGAATCTTGTTTAGCAGGGAGGCGGTAAATATCTGTAAGGATGCAGAATGATTATACAGGGAAGTGCTTGATGAAAGGCATTGTAAACTGCAAGGGAAATGTGTAGGGTTGATGTCAATTATCGGCTTGCAAGGACGTGTGTTGAGTGGCAGGGACGCCACAAATTCTATTATAAGGTGTTATGCAAACAAAACCATATTTAACGTCCAATGAAGTAGCTTCTTTATTGCGAGTTTCCCCGGTAACTATCCGTCAATGGTCACAGAAGGGCATGCTCGAGGCCGAGTTTACCCCGGGTGGTCATCGTCGGTTTATGATTCATGAAATTGAGCGTTTTGCCTTAGAGCATGGTATCTCATTGCATGGAGATACCCCGAGCGAGCTGAGAATACTGGTGGTGGATGATGATGATCGTTTGGCTAGCTATATGGTTGAGCTGCTGACGATGATTGCCGACGAGTCTGGTATTGATCTTCAGGTTGAGACGGCTGACGATGGTTTTGATGCAGGCGCTAAGGTATTTCGTTTTCGTCCGCATATTATTCTGCTGGATTTAATGATGCCGGGAATGGATGGCTTCGAGGTTTGTAAGGGCTTGAAGGCCGATCCGATGACGCGTTCTATTCGTATTATAGCGATGACCGGTTTTGCCTCGGATGAAAATGTTGAACGTATTGTTAATGCCGGTGCTGAGGCCTGCCTGAAAAAGCCGATAGATCAAGAGGTATTGCTAGAGGCCTTGCATTTGAACAAAAAACAGACAGCACGCGCCTCACAGCGCTAATACGATGTTGTCCATCGCCGGACTGAATCAGGTCAGACGGTCGTAAATCAGCATGCCCGCCAGGTAGGTTCCTACCGCAGATCCCAGGGTGCTAAATAGAAATACCAGTAAGGTGCGTGAGACGCGATTTCGCCACCAGCCTTTGATGTTGGCAGTATCAGTACGTAGCTGGCTGAAATCGGCCACCTTGGGGCGACGAAAGTAAAGTTCTATTCCTGCCGTTACCATGCCAGCGCCAATAGTTGGGTTTAATGATGTCAGGGGTGCCGCGACGAAGGCGCCGATCACGGTTAGGGGGTGTGCCCTGGCCAGTAAGGCCCCCAGCGAGGCCAGGCCGCCATTGATAATGACCCAATATATCACCAGCTCCCAGCCAAGGTTACTATTGCGTGAAAAGCCGATGGCAAAGCCCGTTACGATCAGGGTAACAATAATCCATGGAAGTAATTTGGGTACGATGCTGCCTTTAGGGATTTTGTCGAGCGCAGCGATAGTTTTGGCTGGATCCGTACCCTGGTCGATGTCGCTCAGATAAGCCGTCATACCACGTAGATGCCCGGCGCCGATAACAGCCAGGATATGTCTGGGCTGATGTTTGACCACTTCCTGCTCGATTCGGGCCGACATATAATGATCGCGCTCATTAATCAGTGGTTCATAGAGTTCCTCGGCCTGTTCAGCAAACTGAGTAAAGGCAGACTCGAGCAGGTCTCCTTCCTTAAGGCGCTCTATCTCCTCCTCGCTGACCTCTTTTCGCGACAGCAGGCTGACCAGTAGTCCTGAAAATAGATTCAGTCGCTTCCACCAGCTAACGTTGCGATAAATACGCTTCAGGGTGGTGCTGATTTCTCTATCGATTAGAAGCACCGGGATATGGTGTTCACGGGCAATATTCAGGGCGGCGCGCATTTCGGCGCCCGGCTCAATCTTTAGTTGTTCGGCCATGCGTTGCTGGTAGGCACCCAGGGCCAGATTCGCGGCAACCATGGCAGCCTTGCCTTCCCGGATGATTTCAAATAAATCCATTTTTGCCAGGCTGTCCGGATTAGCGATGGCATTATGGCGGCTGGGGCATAGTTCGATAGCAACGGCATCATAATCGCCGCTGTTTAGCATGGTTTCGACCATATCGGCGCTGGCCCTGGAAATATGTGCGGTGCCCAGCAGGGTAATGTCGGTGTTGCCCCATCGGACGGTCCGGATGGGTTCCTGTTTGTCGTCCTGTTGTACCGTCATTTCATGCTCTTCCGCTAAAAGGCGGGGATTGTACCGGAATGTGGGCTGCTACGGGAAAAAACAAGCTGACACCCTTCGCTAGACAGGTATTACGCCTGCCTGACGGTCAAATAAAAGGGCTTAATTAATTCTGGAAAGGTGTGTATACAGATGATAGCCTACATCCTGTCTGCCCGAATAGGTCTGTCTGCCTGAATCAGGCATAAGGGTATGCTTATGACAAGCATTAAAAAGTCTAACTTAACATTATAGATGGAGGCGGTTATAGTTGCCCCATAATTTGCCAGGCCGCCGCAGCAATGCTGCTAAGGAATGACTGGCCACAGTTTTTTTTATTGAAACGAGAGAGGGAATCACAATGGACCAATCCAATCGTTACGCAGATCTTAGCCTGAAGGAAGAAGATCTGATCAAGGGCGACAACCACATTCTGGTTGCTTATCACATGGAACCAGCCGCTGGTTATGGTTACCTGGAAGTAGCAGCGCACATTGCTGCCGAGTCTTCGACCGGTACTAACGTTGAAGTCAGCACCACGGATGATTTCACCAAGGGCGTTGATGCCATGGTTTATGAAATCGACGAAGCCAAGGGTGTGATGAAAGTTGCCTACCCAATCGATCTGTTCGACCGCAACGTCATCGACGGCCGCACCATGATCGTTTCTTTCCTGACTCTGGCCATTGGTAACAATCAGGGCATGGGTGACGTGAAGAACCTGCAGATGGTGGATTTCTATGTGCCCTGGTCCATGCTGCGCCTGTTCGATGGCCCTTCCAAGGATATCACCGATATGTGGGACATGCTGGGTCGTCCGCGCGAAAATGGTGGTTACATCGCCGGTACCATTATCAAACCCAAATTGGGCCTGCGCCCTGAGCCATTCGCCAAGGCTGCTTACCAGTTCTGGCTCGGTGGTGACTTTATCAAGAATGATGAGCCACAGGGCAACCAGACCTTCTGCCCAATGAAAAAGGTACTGCCACTGGTTTACGATTCAATGAAGCGTGCCATGGATGAAACCGGTCAGGCCAAGCTGTTCTCTGCCAACATCACTGCTGATGATCACTTTGAAATGTGTGCACGTGCAGACTACGTTCTGGAAACATTTGGCCCGGATGCAAACAAGGTTGCCTTCCTGGTTGACGGTTATGTCGGTGGTCCAGGCATGGTAACAACTGCCCGTCGCCAATATGCTGACCAGTACCTGCATTATCATCGTGCCGGTCACGGTGCGGTAACTTCACCAAGCGCCAAGCGCGGTTACACTGCTTTTGTGCTGTCCAAGATGTCACGTCTGCAGGGTGCTTCCGGTATCCACGTAGGTACTATGGGTTTCGGCAAGATGGAAGGTGGCGCCGATGACCGTAACATTGCCTACATGATCGAGCGTGATTCTGCTGACGGTCCTTACTACCATCAGGAATGGCATGGTATGAAGCCAACCACTCCGATCATCTCAGGCGGTATGAATGCGCTGCGTCTGCCAGGTTTCTTCGAGAATCTGGGTCACGGCAACGTTATCAATACCTCGGGTGGTGGTTCTTATGGCCACATCGACAGCCCGGCAGCTGGTGCGATCTCTCTGCGTCAGTCATACGAGTGCTGGAAGTCAGGTGCTGATCCTATTGAATTCGCGAAAGAGCACAAAGAATTTGCCCGTGCCTTCGAGTCATTCCCGGGTGATGCCGACAAGATCTTCCCGGGCTGGAGAGACAAGCTGGGCGTTCATAAGTAAGACGTACGTTTCAGATCGCTGTATCAAGAACCCTCTGGCTTCGGCCAGAGGGTTTTTTTATTGCCCGCAGACTGAGACCCCAGTTCGTAATGTCGCGAGACATTCATTCCACTGAAACAATCTTGTAAGCATTCATCCGCAAAATAGCTTCCAGGCATTAATCTTAGTAGAGGCGAACATGGACTTTTATATCAAGGAATGGTCCAGGCAGACTGCCAGCCTGATGACCACAGCCGGACAACCCTGTTCGATGTCAAGAGCGTCGATAGTGCCCTGGATGCCCGCGGCAACTATTGTGGCATCAGTCATCACACGTTCATTCCGGTGTTAACAACTGACCCCCTCCTGTGCAACAATTATTCGGTCCGATTAGTACAAACACATCATAAATCATTGCTTATTGCGCTAATCAAAAACCCTGACTGTTATTTATATCTATCATCGTTATAATTGGCCACATCTTAGGTCATATTTTGTCAGGAGATTTCAATGAGCCAGGTCGACATCGAACAGTACATGATCAAGGAAGAGCCCTTTTACCAGGCTCAGGGTAAAGAGGTTGAACTGTATGCAGCCGCCTACAACCAACGCCTGCCAGTGATGGTGAAGGGGCCAACCGGTTGTGGGAAGTCACGTTTTGTTGAACATATGGCCTGGAAACTGGGCAAACCCCTGATTACGGTGGCCTGTAACGAAGACATGACCGCCTCCGACCTGGTTGGCCGCTATCTGCTGGATGCCAATGGCACGCGCTGGCTGGATGGCCCGCTGACGATCGCCGCGCGCCTTGGTGCGATCTGCTATCTGGATGAAATTGTCGAGGCCCGCCAGGACACCACCGTGGTCATCCATCCCCTGACCGACCATCGCCGCACCCTGCCGCTGGACAAGAAGGGTGAGCTGATTGAGGCACACCCTGACTTCCAGTTGGTGATTTCTTACAACCCTGGCTATCAAAGCCTGATGAAAGACCTGAAACAATCTACCAAACAGCGCTTTGTCGGCATGGATTTCGATTATGCCTCCGAGAGTCTGGAAACCGAGATTCTGGCCAATGAAACGGGTCTGGACAAAGAGACAGCAGCCAAGCTGGTGCAAATTGGTATCACTGCCCGCAATCTCAAGGGACAC
>Ga0316187_10002397_pt1 | contig 16299 bp, 14 predicted proteins | sample CroRivburrow1_MG_FD_204927 | JGI IMG/M metagenome (GOLD analysis project Ga0316187, IMG submission 204927) | Coastal sediment microbial communities from Maine, United States - Cross River worm burrow 1 | ecosystem: Environmental > Aquatic > Marine > Coastal > Sediment | place: USA: Maine... | reverse complement strand
TTATGTAATGAAGCAGGGGGGAGTCTTGCCTCCGGTATTGAGACCACTGAAGTGAATTTTTTCGAATTGTCAGGTTTGCCTCCTTTATCTGCTGAAAGAATTACATTAGAACAGGTCAGGATGGTGTTTGACCAGTACAAAAAGGGCAACATTAACATCTTGTTTGATTAGTTTTGCAATAAATTAATTAAATGAATAAGAAGATACCTCCTTTCGAAGATCTCATTCTATTTGAAGACTCTGATTATTTTGTAATAAATAAGCCAGCATTTGTTTCTTCACTCGAGGACAGGGTTGATCCTAATAACTTATTAAAGATTGCCAAGAAGTACCATGACAATTCTATTCTATGCCATCGGCTTGATAAAGAGACTTCTGGTGCGCTTATAATAGCGAAAAACATGGATGCCTATAAATGGATGTCACAACAATTTGAATCAAGGCAAATTAAAAAAAGGTACCATGCAATAGTAGACGGAATACACGATTTTAAAAAAATAAAATTAGAACTTCCCATTTCTATTTTGGCGAAAGGCTCCGTTAAGATTGATAACAGAGAAGGGAAAAGGTCGGCTACAATAATAAATACTGTTAAGGTATTCAAGAAACATAGTCTTGTCAGTTGCCAGCCTATAACAGGGCGAATGCACCAGATTCGCATTCATTTGTCTTCGTTAAATGCGCCAATTACAGGAGATGATCTATATGGGGGTAAACCTTTCTATCTGTCATCTGTTAAAAGGAATTATAAAATATCTAAATACGATGAGGAGAGGCCATTAATAAATCGGATAGCATTACATGCTAATAGCTTGAAATTTAAGAAAATTTCTGGTGATATGGAGATTGTAACTGCGCCATACCCCAAAGATTTTAGAGCCTTAATAACACAGCTTGAGAAAAATAGCTGAAATAATAAAAGAATAATTGTTTTTTTTTCATATTAGACCTATTTTTGTGCCTCATTTTGCGTGAATAAGATTTTGATTGTACACAAAAAGATATAAAATTGAATACACTGAGTTTTAAAACCGTATCGGCTAAAAAGGAAACAGTAGAGAAGGTCTGGTACCTTGTAGATGCTGAATCCAAAGTATTGGGTCGAGTAGCCAGTGAAGTGGCAAAAATTATCCGGGGAAAACACAAACCTTCATTTACACCTCATGTTGATTGCGGCGACAACGTTGTAGTTATCAATGCTGAAAAAATCCGTCTTACAGGTGATAAGATGAATAGTAAAGAGTATGTAAGACATACTGGTTATCCTGGAGGACAAAGAAAAACAACTCCTAAGGAGATTCTGGCAAAGCACCCTGAAAGGGTATTTGAGCAAGCCGTTAGAGGAATGCTGCCTAAAAACAGGTTAGGAAGAAAGATGTTTAACAACCTTTATGTTTATGAAGGCGCGAATCATCCACATGATGCGCAAAACCCAAAAATTATTGAGTTTAAATAACAATTAATGGACAATATAAATGCCATCGGCAGAAGAAAAACAAGTGTAGCCAGGTTGTATATGACTCCTGGTAAAGATGAATTCATCATCAACGGATCAAAGCTTGAAGAATATTTCCCATCAGAGATCCTGCAAATTATTAGTAAGCAACCATTTCAGTTTATTGAATTTGATGGTGGCTATGATATCAATGTGAATGTGTCAGGCGGTGGATTTAAAGGACAGGCAGAAGCAATAAGATTGGCACTATCTCGTGCATTGTGTGAGATTAATGAAGAATTCAAGCCATCCTTGAAAAAGGAGGGATTCCTGACCAGGGACCCAAGAATGGTGGAAAGGAAAAAATACGGTAGGAGAAAGGCCAGAAGAAGATTCCAATTCAGTAAACGATAATAAATTAAATTATTTAATGGCAAAATTAAAATATAATGACTTACTTGATGCTGGTGTCCATTTCGGACATTTAACGCGAAAGTGGGATCCCAGGATGGCTCCATACATATTTATGGAGCGAAACGGAATTCATATCATTGATTTGAATAAGACCCTGGCCACGATCGATGAAGCTTCAAACGCAATACAAACAATAGTCCGAAGCGGACGAAAAATATTGTTTGTAGCAACAAAGAAACAAGCTAAATCAATTGTCGAAGAAGAAGCAAGAAGGTTAAGAATGCCTTTCGTGACTGAAAGATGGTTGGGAGGCATGTTGACAAATTTCACAACTATCAGAAAATCTCTGAAGAAACTTTCATCAATAGAAAAACTTCAGAAAGATGAAGCATTCCTGAATTTAGCAAAGAGGGAACGTTTAATGATTACACGTGAAAAAGATAAACTTGAGAAAGTCCTCGGAGGTATTTCTGAACTAACCAGGCTTCCGGCTGCAATATTTGTGGTAGACGTTAAAAAAGAACATATCGCAGTAAAGGAAGCTCAAAAGCTAAACATTCCGATTTTTGCGATTGTAGATACCAATTCTGATCCAAACGTTGCGGATTTTCCAATACCCGCTAACGATGATGCATACAAATCAATCGATATAATTGTCCGTTATCTTGCGAAGGCTGTTGAAAATGGCCTGTTAGAGCGGAAAAAGGATAAAGATGATCTTAAACTGAAGCAAGAGGAGGCAGAAAAGCGCAAGGTAGATGAAAATAAGAAGGTAGAGGAGCCTGTTGTTGCAGAAGCAGAGAAAGCTGTTGAGCCTTCACCTGAAAAATAGAACCGAATAGTATAATAATAATCTAAATTAATTGAACATTGATATTATTCGGTGTTCAATTTTTTTTCATAATTAAAATTAAATAAAATGTCGATTACAGCACAAGATGTAAATAAACTTCGCAAGATGACGGGCGCAGGAATGATGGATTGTAAGAAGGCGCTTACCGAAGCAAATGGAGATTTTGAAAAAGCCATCGAAATTCTTAGAAAAAAGGGACAGAAAATTTCTGCATCCAGAGCAGGAAAAAAAGCTTCTGAAGGATCCATATTCATAAACCTAACAGACAATAACTCAAAAGGAGTTTTAGTTGCATTAAATTGCGAAACGGATTTTGTAGCAAAAAATGAAGAATTTCAGAATTTGGGACAGTTAATCGTTGACGTGGCTACGCAACAAAATCCCGGAAGCATTGATGAATTAAACAAGCTAACCGTAGATGGCCTGACTATTTCAGAAAAAATTGAAGAATTGATGGGTAAAATCGGGGAGAAGCTGGAGATATCAGCTTTGTCAACTCTTGAAGGAGAACAAGTTATTTCTTACATACATGCCAATAGCAAACTGGGAGTGATGGTAGCATTAAAAGGAGGAGATTCAGTGGATGTTGTGGATGCCGGGAAAGATGTAGCTATGCAAATTGCAGCTATGAATCCAGTTGGGGTGGATAAGGATGATGTACCTCAGGATGTGATAAATAAAGAAATTGAGATTGGCAAAGAACAGGCTAAGGCTGAAGGTAAACCCGCTGATCTGTTAGAGAAGATTGCCATGGGAAAGCTGAACAAATTCTATAAGGAAAACACTTTATTGAATCAGGTTTTCGTTAAAGACAATTCTTTGACCATTGCGAAATATCTGGATGGTATTAATAAAGGATTAACCGTAACAGCCTTTAACCGGATAACTATAGAATAAGTATAGAATATAAGAATTCACAAAAAAAGGGCTATTTATAGCCCTTTTTTTGTGAATTAACTTTTGGTTTTTGAAACCAATCTGTACTCTAATTGCTTATTTTATGATTGGTGGATCACATTTTAAATTATAAATCAGCATTGCTGGCGTCAATGGTTTTAGAACTTTTTAGCACTAAGAGGATTCAAAATATCAATTCGGTTTATTTTAGTATCCCGTTTGAATTGATATACGTCTTAAGGATATGACTGAGAAAAGCCAAAAAATAGCATTGATAGCAGCTATGTCTGAGAATCGGATTATTGGCATGAACAATAAATTGCCCTGGAAAATGCCGGCCGACTGGGATAATTTCTTAAAGATCACCAAGGGTAAATCATTTATCATGGGGCGAAATAGTTATTTGTCTGAAGATCGATTATTATCCTCAAAAAAATCCATTATTTTATCACATCATGAATTGTATGAATTGGAGGAAAAATGTATATGGGCTCCTGATATATACCATGCTTTTGACATGCTAAAGGATGAAACTGAAATATTTATTCTTGGCGGTGGTAGTATTTTTGAACAATCCATGCCTCATGCAAATTATATATATGTAACAGTAATTCATTCCCAAATTAAGGGTGATACTTATTTCCCTGAAATCGATCTAAGATTCTGGAAGAATGTAAAAACGGATTATCATGTGAAAGATATAGAAAATCCATATGACTATTCTTTCCTCGAATATTCGAAAATCAATAACTTTTAATAATCAAAAGTACTTTAATATTGTTATGTTATTTTTTACCTTTAAAGGCAATTAACAATACATTATACAATTTTTTATGTCAAAATATTTACTTGGTTATGATGTAGGTAGTTCTTCTGTGAAAGCCACAATTCTTCACATAGAAACAGGAATTCCAGAGGCCTCAGCAACTTCACCGAAAGTGGAAATGAAAATAATGAGTCCTTTGCCCGGTTATGCCGAGCAACGTCCGGAGTTATGGTGGGAACATATTGTTAATGCAACTAAAGATTTAAAAGCTATTTCACGTTTTTCTGAATCTGACATTGCTGCTATTGGTATTTCATATCAGATGCATGGCCTCGTTTTAGTTGATAAAAATCATAAAGTATTGCGACCTTCTATTATCTGGTGTGACAGTCGTGCTGTTGGGCTTGGAGAAAAGGCATTTAATGAAATAGGAAGGAAAAAATGTCTGAGTCACATGCTTAACTCTCCGGGAAATTTCACGGCCTCCAAGCTTAAATGGGTTAAGGATAATGAACCCGACATATATGACAGGATTTATAAGTTCATGTTGCCTGGAGACTATATAGCAATGAAATTAACTGGTGAGATTCAAACTACCGTATCTGGCCTGTCTGAAGGAATACTTTGGGATTTCAAAATTGAAAGCCTGTCAGATATTGTTATGAATTCATTTGGCTTTGATGCCTCAATGGTGCCTGACGTGGTACCCACTTTTTCAAATCAAGGATCACTGAGTTCAATAGCTGCCAAGCAATTAGGTTTGAAGGAGGGTATACCAATTTCTTATCGGGCAGGAGATCAACCAAACAATGCACTTTCATTAAATGTGCTGAAAAAAGGTGAAATAGCTGCCACTGCTGGTACATCGGGAGTCATATATGGTATATCTGATTTGGCAAAGTACGATCTTCAGTCCAGGGTAAACACCTTTGTGCATGTAAACCATACTGCAGAAAACCCAAAATATGGTGTCCTTTTGTGTGTTAATGGTACCGGTATCCAAAATAGCTGGTTGAAGCATAACGTTACAGACATGGACTATCAGGAGATGAACAATGAGGCTGAAAATGTTCCAATTGGTTCTGAGGGATTATTAACATTTCCATTTGGGAATGGTGCTGAAAGAATTCTTGGTAATTTAGAACCGGGAGGTAGTGTTATGGGTTTGGATTTTAATCGACATAGCAGATCACATTTATTGAGATCAGCTCAAGAAGGAATAGTATTTGCTCTTAAATATGGATTTGAGATTATGGAGAATATGGGCATGGAGATAGATGTTGTACGGGCAGGAGAAGCAAATATGTTTCTAAGCCCGATTTTTAGAGAAGCCTTTGTAAATACTAACCAGGTAGTTCTTGAAATATGCAATACAGATGGAAGCCAGGGGGCTGCCCGGGGAGCAGGGATAGGAGGGAATATATATTCTGGTTTTTCTGAAGCATTTATTGGTTTGAAGATTAATAAAAAATATGAACCAGATCAGAACCCAAGTAAGGAATATAATGAGGTATATATAAATTGGTTAAATGAATTAAAGAAACAAATAGTATGAGAAAAGAATATTTTGAAGGTGCAGGTTATATAAAGTATGAAGGTAAGGAATCAAGAAATCAACTTGCATTTAAATATTACGATCCTGAAAAAATTGTAGCAGGTAAAACCATGAAGGAACATTTCAGGTTCGCCATCGCATATTGGCATTCATTCTGCGGTACAGGGAATGATCCTTTTGGACCGGGAACAAAAGTCTTTCCCTGGAATGAAAAGAAGGATGCAATTGAAAGAGGGAAGGATAAAATGGATGCGGCATTTGAGTTTATTACTAAAATTGGAGCGCCCTATTATTGTTTTCATGATTTTGATTTGATCGATGAAGGTGCTTCATTACTAGATTCAGGTAAACGTCTACAAACCATTATTGATTATGCAAAAATAAAACAAGAGGAAACGGGAGTGAAACTTTTATGGGGGACTTCAAATTTATTCTCAAATCCGAGATATATGAATGGAGCAGCCTCAAATCCCAATTTTTCAACTGTAGCTTATGCAGGAGCTCAGTTGAAAAATGCCTTGGATGCTACTATTGAACTTGGAGGTGAAAATTATGTCTTCTGGGGAGGAAGAGAAGGATATATGACCTTATTAAATACCGATATGAAAAGAGAGCAGGAAAATATCGCCAGATTTTTCCATATGGCAAAGGATTATGCACGGAAACAAGGATTTAAGGGTAACTTTTTTATCGAACCCAAACCCATGGAGCCTACCAAACATCAGTATGATTTTGATTCTGCTACGGTAATTGGATTTTTACGAAAATTTGATTTAATGGATGATTTTAAACTGAATATAGAAGTGAATCATGCTACCCTTGCGGGTCATACATTTCAACATGAATTGCAGGTTGCAGCTAATGATGATATGATAGGAAGTATAGATGCGAACAGGGGAGATTATCAGAATGGATGGGATACAGATCAATTCCCTAATAACGTATATGAACTCACTGAGGCGATGCTAATAATTCTTGAAGCTAAAGGATTCAAGGGAGGTGGCATAAATTTTGATGCTAAAACAAGAAGGAATTCTACAGACCCTATGGATCTGTTTTACGCTCATATTGGAGGGATGGATGCTTTTGCAAAAGCTTTAATCACGGCTGATGCAATAATTCGGGAGTCAGATTTTATGAAATTAAGGAAGGAAAGATATGCCTCATTTGACTCTGGTAGAGGGAAAGAATTTGAGCAAGGAATTCTGAAACTGGAAGATCTTGAAGAGTTAGCGCAAGATTTTGGAGAACCAGGTTTGATTAGTGGAAAACAGGAGCTGTTTGAAAACATAATTAATCAATATCTTTGATTGAAATCAATGGCTGGCATTTATAAGGAATGCCAGTATAATATATCATGAAAAATATTAGCCTGAAAAAAGTAATTATTTTATGTATAGGTCTGTTTCTTACGACAAACCTATTAGGACAGATAACTTTTCCTGCCTATCAATCTTTTAAGATAACCGGAACAGTCAGGGATGCATTTACCAATGAACCCATACAAGCTAGCTTGATATTTCAGAGTTTGCCTAATGCTTCTGATGTATATATTATTGGATCAGGAACGGAGGAGGAAGGATATGAATTTGTAGTAAGAAATGAAACGAAGTATGTAATTGAAATAATTAGCGAAAACTATAAACCAGAAATAGATACCGTTGTAATTAATGGGAATATTGAGGGCTTGGACTTTTCACTTCTTTCAGTAAAGCCTGGTCAAATTTTACGGCTGAATAATATCTATTTTTCACAGGGGGATTATAAGATTCAGGAACAATCCATTCAGGAATTAAGTGAGTTGGTCATGTTGCTGAACCTTTATCCAGGTATGAAAATTCGATTAGAGGGACATACCGATCGTTTGGGTGGTCGGAGTGCCAATATAGAATTATCGGAAAACAGGGTTCTGGAAATAAAAAAATACCTTGAGCAATTCGGTATACATGCAAAACGAATAGAAACTGCAGCCTTTGGAGGTAGCAAACCTCTCTCAACAGAAAACTCAGAAGAATCCAGAAAATTAAATAGGAGGGTAGAAGTGAGAATTCTAAGTATCTGATTTGCATTAATTACAATAATTTTTATATATTGTCTATTACAATCAACCTAAACTTAAATGAAAAATTGTCTAGCCCTTTTTTTTCTTGGGATAACTCTTTCTGTACAAGCACAAGACGTACAATGGGCGTCTCGGGTAATTGAGTTTTCCTCACAACTTTCAGAGTATGAATATGCAGCGTCCCAGGTATTAGGGATTCCCGATGTGCTACCAAATTCAGGAGATAATCCAAACGCATGGTTGCCCAATAAGCCCAATAAGATGGAATACGTGAAAGTTGGATTTGAACAGCCAATGAAGGTGCAACAGATAGCAATAGGAGAATCTTATAATCCCGGGTCTTTATTCCAGGTATATTTATATGATAGTCAAAACAATGAGCACCTTTTAAATACCTTTTTGCCACGCGAGTTAAATGTGGAAGGGCGATTGTTAAATATCTATTTATCTGAAACAGAATATGCTGTATCTGCAATTAAGATAGTTATTGATGGAAGTAAAGTTGATGGCTATAATGGAATTGATGCAATCGGAATATCCGGAACAACTGTACCTATCCTGGCAGACAAAGAAGAAGCTTTCAGGAGAAATCCCGGACTGGATAACATGATCATTAATCTTGGTGCTAAAAATAGGGTATCAGATACACGTCCGGTTTATTCAAATAACCTTCAACTACTTTTTTTTACAAGAGCTTTCAGCCCTTTAAATGTTGGAGGGGATGAGGATGCAGGAGATATATGGATTTCAGAATTCAATAGTGGTTCTACTAGTTTTTCAAGCCCCATACCTCTGGGCGAGGCCATTAATAATATTGGTATGACTACGACTAATGATTTTCTATCATTAGTGGGTAATTCTACACTTCTTTTAGGAAACGTGTCGGGCAAGCCTGACAAAGCTGTTACTAATGTTGTAGTAGCAAACCAGGAAGAAGACAATTGGAATAATTCCAGTGAGTTAAAGATTAAAAATGCCCGCATTGGATCAATTGATGCTGATTATACACTTGCTGAAAATGGGACTGTTCTACTTATAAGTGCCTATCGCTATGACACTGAAGGAGGTCGGGATATTTATATATCATTTCTTGAAGGAGAGAATAAATGGAGTGAGCCTAAGAATATCGGGTCAATAATAAATACAACCATGGATGAATATTCACCTTTTTATTCTGAAGGTGAAAGAGCCTTATATTTTTCAACTGCCGGGTATCCCGGATCAGGGGGAGGCGATATTTTTAGGGTTACACGGCTTGGTGAAAGTTGGGAATCCTGGTCAGTCCCTGAGAACATAGGATCCGATATCAACACTGAAATGGATGAAAAATATTTTTTCTTTGATGATGAAGATGACTATGCTTATTTTGCCCGTGCAGCAGAAGATAGCGTTTATGGAATTGTAAGAGTGGAACGTCCAAAATTCCTTCTAAAAACACCCATGGTTGCATTGCAGGGGAAAGTGGTTGACGGAATGGATAAAAGCCCTGTAAATTCAGTGATATCTCTAATGATCCTGCCTGAAAAAAGGACTTATGGAATGACCTTCTCTGATCAATCAAATGGATCCTATCACATCTCAATACCATCAGGAAATCAGTTCACAATAATTGCAGAAAAAGATGGATATGAACCATTTGAGGTTGACTTGAACCTGGAGAATAAAAATGAAGCCTATCTATATGAATTTGATATGAGTCTGGCCAGGGTTCCTGAACTCATTGTGGAATCTGATGAAGAAATTATTATGCCTTTAGAATATGAAGATGTGCCAACTTCTATAGAGGATACGGGGATCGTTGTCGCACACGAAATCACATTTGAATTTGAATCTGATCAGCCTGTTTCAGAATCATTACCTACAATGGATGCAATAGTCAAAGCTATGATTGAGCATCCCGATCTTTATATTGAAATTGCTGGTTTTACTGACCATATTGGAAATGAGAAATACAATGCAAGGCTGGCTATCAGAAGAGCTGAGTCAGTGAAGAATTACCTCGTTGATAAAGGAGTGGAGTCAAACAGAATTACTGTTATGGGATTTGGCGAAAGGATGCCGCTTATAATAAGTGAAGACAAAAAAGACCTGCGGGTAAACCGAAGAGTTGAGTTTAATTTTACCAGAAAATGATAAAAATTTTGAATGTAGGAAAAGTTAATTTGGGCCAAAAGTTCCGGATTTAAAAATTTTAGCATTTTTTTTAAATTTTTTTTTTATTTTTTTTTGAACTTAATTTTCGAAGCTGGCTAAAGGAACAGTTTAAGGCTCTGTAAATTTTGACTGTTTTTTAATTAACTGAGATAAAGAGTATTATATCAAATTACCTCAATTAATAAATTAAGCTTGCACTGGTAAAAACGAAAAATCACCCATTTAAAGTCATAGTTTAAGTAGTAGAAAAAGGGCCTAAATCTTCGTTTTTTAGTTGTTTTAATACAATTTATTTTTTTATCTTGGTTAAACCTTGTACTGATTAAAGATGAAAATTATTGTATTAATATTACTGTTTTGCCTTCCTTTTATATCTAATTCACAGGACATTCAATGGGCTTCAAAAGTCCTTGATTATTCGACTCAGTTTTCAGGCAGAGATTTTGCTGCCTCGAAAGTAATAGGAGAACCTGATGTTTTAAACAGTGGAGGCCGGGATCCCAACGCCTGGATGGCCAGTTCCCCAAATGAAAAAGAATATATAATTGTTGGATTTGATTCTATTATTAACGTAAAGCAAATTGCCATATTTGAATCAAGCAATCCTGGCGCAATTGAAAAATTATTTCTTATTGATGAGGAAAGTAATACTCATTTAATAGGTAGTTTTCAACCGCGGCCATCGGGAGAAAGCAATCGGATTCTAAATGTGTTTATTCCTGATACAAAATATAAAGTAAATGCATTAAAGATAGTCACTGATGGGAGCAGAGTTTCCGGAACGAATTCTATAGATGCAATAGCTATTTCGAGATCCGTAACACCTATTGTATTTAGAAAGGGATTCGCCTATCGTACTAATCCAAGATTAAATAAAAGTCGTATTGACCTGGAAGCCTCCACGGGGGAATCTGATATTCGTCCAGTATATTCTGCTGATGAAAAAGCACTATTTTTTACTCGTGGATTTAGTGAGAGTAATGTTGGTGGAATAGAAGATCCGGGGGATGTATGGTATGCAGAGCATAGTTCAGGTAACAGGTTTCGGGCTCCGGTTCGTCTGGGAGAGGATATTAATAATGTAGGATTCAATACTAGTAATTCTTATTATGAAAGTAATAACAATCCACGGTTAATGGTAGGTAATGTTACAGGCAAGTCTACTAAAGTTAAAGCTAACCTGACAGCTGTTGAAAAGGAAGATGATGAATGGAAAAATGCGACCGAGCAAAAAATTAAAAGCTCTGGAATCAACGCGGTAGATGCAGATTATACTATTACAAGTAACGGCGAAGTGCTCATTATATCAGCTGAAAGGAGTGATTCAAAAGGAGGAACTGATTTGTACATATCTTTCAATGAAGGCAACAACAAGTGGACTAGTCCTAAAAGTTTAACCGGGATTAATACGAGTGAAGATGATTATGCACCTTTTTATTCTACAGAAGAGCAAGCATTGTATTTCAGTTCCTCTGGCTATTCAGGATTGGGAGGGAATGATATATTTAGAACCCGGCGACTTGATGCTAGTTGGGAGAACTGGTCACCACCTGAGAATATCGGACCTGATATAAATACTGTCTACAATGATCACTATTTCTATTTTGATGAAGGCGATTCTTATGCTTACCTGGCACAGGCTAACAAGAATAATGTAATGGGAATCGTACGAATTGAACGACCTAAATTTTTGGAGCCCAATCCATTGGTAGTACTCAGCGGAAAAGTATTGGATGAGCAGGAGTCAATTCCTGTCAATGCGGTATTATCATTACTCCTGGTTCCTGAAAATAAATTATACGGAGTGACATTTTCAGACGAAAAGTCCGGCGATTATCAGATTTCACTTAGGTCAGGATATCAATATAAGTTGATTGGTGAAAGAAAAGGATACGAAACAGTAGAATTGCCATTAGACCTAAAAAACAAAAACCAGGAATATACTTATGACCTGAACATATTATTATCAAAAGATCTGGCTGTATCAGAACCTGATCTTGTTGATGAAGTACGGGCAATGGAAACACTTGGCGCCGTAGCAGTAATTACTGACCTTGAAGAGCCCGAAGAGGAAAAAAGCTTTGTAGCAATCGAAGAATCAACTGAGACTATCACTGAAATCACCGCAGTAGAAAATGATATGGGGGAATTTGAGGTGGTTGAAAGAACTGTGGAAAAATCGAATCTTCAGAACCTTATTGCTTTTGCCTTTAATTCTGATTTATTGCAAATTCAATCCTACGAGATATTGGATGCAATTGTATCCTTTATGCTAAATCACCAGGAGCTTAAATTAGAAATAGGTGGCTTTACAGATTATATCGGTGATTACTATTATAATAAGGACCTTTCAGTAAGAAGGGCTTATTCTGTGAAACAATATTTATCAGATAATGGGGTGCAAGAGAGTAGGATAAGGGTGATTGGATTTGGTGAAGATCTTCCTATTGTATCGTCGTTGGAAGTAGAAAAAGCAAAAATTAATAGAAGAGCAGAGTTTAATTTTACAAGGTAGAACTGCACCCCTAATTTTTAACTAAGCACTGTTATCAACACATTTATCAGGAAAGCTGAAATAGCCAAAAGTGTAACTATATAAAGGCTTGTCGCCAGATATTGCTTCCAGGAATTTGATGTTTTTTTCCTCATTTCTTATTTTTTTTAAGTATCGGATAACTTCTTGAAATTAGATTTCGATCAATCCATCTTCTGATTTCAATAATATATTTGAAAGATCGGCCAACCGGGCAGAAATACCTGCAGAAGAAATCAGTTATAAATAATATGCCGACTAATACAGCTGGTAATATATACCATTGAATTCCTACTCCTTCAAGACCAAATATCATTGCAAATGGTTCAAAGGCAGCAATCGTTGGATTATCAGCTAAAAATATTATTAGTAGTGAGGACCACAATAACATATTTGAAGTATTTCTAATTGGTTTCTGTAATTTTTTAGGAAATGAAATTTTAAATCCTCCAATTTTTACAAGTATAACCTCAACGGCATGAAAAGGACACATGGAGTGACAATACACATTTTTTTTCGTAATGAAGGCAAATCCAATCGTTCCAAATAATAGTAACCATATAAATATACTGGAGTGGAATGAGGGCAATTGGCCTAATAACAAACCACCAAAATGGGATATGGATAATGCACTATTGAAATAAAATCCCAAAGATACCAGTGATAGTCCCAGAGCCATGTATCTGATACTTTTTTTGCCTGAGTATATCGCCCATATCGATAATGCAAACAATATAAATAATAATAGATCTTTAATACCCAAACTATAAATTACAGATTCAACAGGGTATGAAAATCCGTAATAATCTATGCCTATTTTATGAGATGATGTTCGGATAGCTTTAGCAAAAGCTACTGAACTAATGGTCGCACCAGAAATAATATCAATATCCTGATCTTCTATTAAAGCATCTGAGATGTTTCTCCCTATAAATTGCTTGAAAAAGCCTCTATTAGTTATTTTATTAAAAAAAGATACCGTTTCATTATGTTCCATTACAATAATATTATCAATAATTCCTTCATTATTTATATTAGTTGCCACAGTAAGTGCACCACCATATCCCCTTTCTTTTCCCAGAGGAAAGTAGGTCAATGTATGGTCCGAATCCTCATAATAATATGTTTGTTCATCGATTTTTAAGAGATTGGTGTTGTGGAGCTTTTCTGATAAGAAAGAATGGTAGTCAATCCTATTCCAGGTTTTGCCAATAATAAAGGCGGCTAATAAGGAAATTATTGCCAGAGACCTGAAAATGTTTTTCAACACATAATTTTTTTTGGTATAAGGCTTTCCTTGAACCACCTTTTTGAAAGTATAATTATTTGTGCTTTTTGTTTGATCAATCCCGATATCCTTCATTGTATCCATATTATTAACTTATATCTAAATTAAAATAAATGAAGACCCCATTGCCAACCGCACTACCTTCTCTGACGGGGCCTTCATGTTAAAAAATATTGGACTGTTTACTTTGATTCTTTCATTACAACATTCCTTCCTAAAGCCAGAATTATCAAACCTAGGACTCCAAAAAGTACCAAACCCATGCTGGCCGATCTCGGTTCACCTTCCAAAACGGAACTGACTGCCCAGGCTATTGAGAATATCAAAAGAAAGAAACCCAATATTAATAAGGCCCATGACTTCCAACTGAAATGATAATTTTTATTCCAGTTGATTAATGCAATTGCTGAAAGTGTGGTTATCACACCCAGTGTAAAAAACAATATTTCTGTTCCTGTGAAAATCATAATTTCATATTTTATTTTAAAATCCGTCGTAACTTTTACCTTTAGGGCTGTAGAATTTCTTAAGAGAAGCAAGATCATCTACATTACCATAACCAAATACCTTATCCATTTCTCTCATAAAAGAATGTACAGGTCCTGGCATTGATTTATTTACACTATCTACTAGTCTGTGATGCCAGAAATCAGGCTTATTGTACGGACAGGCGCATATGCAATTTGTGCAATCTGTTCCAAGGTCTTCCCATTGTTTAAAACAGTTTTTAGCATCTAAATACCATTTTTTTATTCCCTTAGCATTGAAATATGCATTATCCTTATGCTCATGAGTCGGCTCAAAGGAGGGCTCATCATCCTGAGATATTGCCTTGCCCGGACAAGCATCAGCACATAATTTGCAGCGTTTGCAGAAATCAAATACTCCAAATGTTTTTGGTTTATCATATTCAACGAAATCAAAGTCTGTATACACCTTGGCCAACCTGACTCGTGGTCCATATTTGTATGTAACTAATTGCCCCATTCTGGAACCCTCACCCAATCCAGCTGCAATCGCATAAGGGACACTCATTCCGGTATCATTACCAGCAGGAATAGCATTATATCCAAGTTGTCTGAACATAACTGCCAATTGGTACGATACCTTTGCCATCATTGAATATCCTTCTCCAACTGCCGCAGCACTTACCTCTGTAGATGCGGTAGAGATAGCTTCGTAATCCATTTCAAAGGCTACAACCACTACGGATTTGGGTACAAAACCAGCACGTTCCCAACCATAGGTCCATTTATCTGGAGTCCATTCCTCCATCATTTTACCCATTGGTTGGAACTCCTCCAGAGATTGTGGTGGCATAGGGAACATTTTTCTGCCCATTGGAGGCACCGGACTGAAATTAACAGAATAATCCCATTTTTCATCTCTTTTAGTAATCCCCACTAGGTCGGCACCATATAATGTTGCTGCTCTCTTAATATAATTTGCCGCTTCTTTCTTGTCTTTGAACTGGTATTTTTCTTTTTTAACAAAATTATGGTCCATCAAAGCTCTTGGGTCTTTATCAGATGGATTGTCCCAACTGAACAGACCAAAGTCACCTACTGCCCCGGGAGAAGGGCCTACCGTTGTATTGCTTAATGCCCAAGAGCCTCCACACATAGCCTTCGAAGCCTGGTCAAAGCCAGGTTTATCATTATCATGAGCATAGTTAATATCATGCAGAAACTTATTCCCTTGCTCAAAAGCTTCCTTATCAACATCGACTCCCATAGCCATCAGTGGACCACCGAAAAAAGCATGGCCATGAACACTACTGTATGATGGCAATGGTTTGTAGTCATCACGGATCTCATACGGAAAATCTTCAGATACTTTAACAGTAGCTTTTTTTACTTTATCTTCTACTACTTTCGCAGCTGCCTTTTTACTGGCGGTAACAGCTCCTAATACTCCAATAGCCGCTGTGGCTGGAGCGAATTTCAGAAAATCACGCCTGGCAATATTCAGCGTTTTTTCTTGTTTTTGTATTTTGTTTTTTCTTTTCATATTTGAATATTTAATAAAAAGTTGATGCTAATATATTAGATGAAGACTTAATTGTCGTTCGTTTGGATAAAGCCGAACATGTAGGTGATTTGGACAGGTTCGTCTTTATATAGCCGAACTTGTAACTGCATTAAAATCAATTACATAATATGATTTGAAGTATTATTTGAAATTATTTTAAATAGACAACACTCAGGATTAGGGAAGAATCTGCTGTATATATTCAGATGGGGTTTGTCCTGTGATCTTTTTGAAAGTAGTATTAAATGTGGTTTTGGATTTGAATCCTGCTTCGTAAGCCAGTGCAAGAATTTTTAGATGATTATTGGCAG
>Ga0316187_10002395_pt1 | contig 16306 bp, 15 predicted proteins | sample CroRivburrow1_MG_FD_204927 | JGI IMG/M metagenome (GOLD analysis project Ga0316187, IMG submission 204927) | Coastal sediment microbial communities from Maine, United States - Cross River worm burrow 1 | ecosystem: Environmental > Aquatic > Marine > Coastal > Sediment | place: USA: Maine... | reverse complement strand
GTTTTACACAGTTCTGAATACTAGGATAAATTTATAATCAGTAAAATTCGATTATTATCTATTAATTAGTCGAAAAATACGAAGTATCGAGACTGTCGAATTGTCTTCAGGATAGCGTCAGGTAAATCATGCGCAACGCCAGCAGGGTAAGCGCCCACTTGAGGATGCGCCGAAACAGGGCTTCCGGTACCTGGTAGCGAATGCGGGTGCCAATAAGCGCGCCGATGATGACGGCGCAGGACATTCCGAGGATTACTTGCCAGTATTCGCCGAATGAAAATCCCAGCAGGGAGAATAACATCACCTTGGTCAGGTGCGTAAAGGTTGTCATCAAGGCGCCGCTTACCACCAGCGCGTCGCGCTTCAGCCCGCGTGCCATGAGCGCGGCCTGACTCATCGGGCCGGTGGCGCCGACAAGCATGCTCAGCCCGGTCTGGAGCGCCCCGATGATGACGAACTCGCCAGGTGGGGGCCTGTTGAATTTCGGTGCCGGCCCCCAGGTGATGTACAGGATATAGGCGGCGATGAATAATGGCGTGTATTCAAGGTTGATTTCACGCGCAATGGCTGCGGCAATGCCACCGCCCAGGATTGATCCGGCGATAAAGGCGAGCACGAACTCCCAGCGCAGGAAGCGCCAGCCAAACAAGGCTCGGCTCGAATTTGCAAACAACTGCACCACCGCATGCACCGGTACGATTGCGGCGGCCGGCAAGAAGCCGGGCATGATGGCGATCAGCATCATGCCGCCACCGATCCCGGTAATCGCGGTTACCATGGAGGTTGCACCGGCAATCAGAACTATCAGGGCGTCACTGGACAAAGCGTGACTGCGCCCTGTTTTTGAGCGTCAGGTAATTGGTCGGGTGGGTTTGCACGCCGGCTTTCACCGGGCAGATAGCTGTTCGGTTAACAGCCGGAAGGCGAATTTGAGAAACTAGTTGTAGCCGAGAATAACGACATGTTCGACACCTTCCTCGTCGGTTTTGTCGCGTTCGATATGTTCCAGACCATATTGTTCCTTTTCGACGTAGCGAGGATCGCCGTAATATGAGTTTACCGGTGAACTCGCCCACGGGGACGAAAGCAGCGAATCGAATTTTGGCGCAGGTACTTTTTTGTTCATTACGTGCTAACCCTTTACCCAGGTAAGTTAGAGGAGATTGTTGTCAATTTACATTGACTGTAGATCATAACTAACTGATATACAAAAACAAGTGTAAATGTCACATATTTTCAAGATGACAAATTTTCAGATCGAGTCAGTCTCAAACATGTCCATCTGCCCACTGGTATCGGTCAGATCAAGCAGGCGCACCCCGAGGCCGAGCAGGCGCACAGGGACAGCGCCGCGTTGCCAGGCTTCTTCGCAGAGCATCCCGTAATCGCCGAGATTGGGAGTGGTTTGCTGTCTTTCGATGGTCGTCTGGCTGAAATCAAAGAACTTCATTTTGAGAAAACAGTTTTGAATGCGGTAATCGGTGTCCAGTCGCTGCAGGCGAGGCTGCAACGATTCGAGTAATTCCGGCAGCTTTTGCAGGCAATTTTGCAGGTCGGGTAAGTCATGGTCATAGGTATTTTCGACGCTTACCGATTTTCGACGCCACTCGGAGACTACCGGTCGGTTGTCGATACCGTGTGCGAGTCGGTGAATGTGGTCACCGAACTGGCCAAATTTATGCACGAACTGGAAGATATCGTAAGCGCGTATGTCGGCACAGGTTTTGATACCCTGTTGCTCGAGTCGCTCGGCGGTGACCTTGCCGACTCCCCAGATGCGATTGACCGGCAGGTCCAGCAGGAAACTGTCTACCTGTTGCGGTGTCACCACGTATTGACCATTGGGCTTGTTGAGATCGCTTGCGATCTTGGCAATGAATTTGTTGGGCGCGATCCCTGCAGACACGGTGATGCCGATGGTGTCGGCGACGCGTTGGCGGATTTCGCGTGCGATCAGGGTTGCGCTGCCGTGACACCGGTGGCAATCTGAAACGTCGAGAAATGCTTCATCGAGCGATAATGGCTCGATTCGGTCGGTGTAGTCATTGAAAATTTCATGCATGCGGCGCGAGGCCTCGCGATACACCGACATGCGGCCGGGAATCAGGATTAAATGTGGACAACGCTTCAATGCAGTGGCGCTTGCCATTGCCGAGTGCACGCCAAACTTGCGCGCCTCGTAGCTTGCGGTGGCGATGACCCCGCGCCTTGTGGCGCTGCCGCCAACGGCAATCGGCTTGCCTCGCAGTGCAGGATTGTCGCGTACTTCGACCGCAGCGTAAAAACAGTCTGCATCGATGTGGATAATTTTACGAGTGCCGTGTGGGGCTGGATTCACTGATCGATTACTTGCTTCGGACTTCAGGCTGGGTAAAAATCACCGCTTAACCGGCGGGATCCAGCGATGACGGAAAAAGTATTTTACCAAGACAGTTACCAGAAGACACTATCCAGTGAGGTCGTCGAAGTCCTCGACGACGGTTTACTGCTGGCGGCCACCATATTTTATCCACTGGGTGGGGGCCAGCCTGGCGATCATGGCGTTTTGACCATCAACGAGAGCGACTACACCGTGGTGGATACGCGTTACGCCGACGATGGTCACAATATCGTGCATTACCTCGATAGTGCGGATTTGAGCGGGATAAAGGCGGGTGATCGGGTTGATATGCAAATTGACTGGGAACGTCGACACCGCCTGATGCGCATGCACACCAGCATGCACTTGTTGTGTTCGCTGATTACCGCGCAGGCGACTGGCGGTTCGGTCGGAGAAACCGAGAGCCGACTCGACTTTGACCTGCAGGGGCAGGTGATCGACAAGGAGCAGCTGACCGCCGAATTAAACGAATTGATCGCGCGAGCGTTGCCGGTCACCGTTGGTGCGATCACCGATGCGGAGCTCGACAAGAATCCCGAACTGGTGCGAACCATGTCGGTACAGCCGCCGCGTGGTCATGGCAGGGTACGCACGATATCGATCGAAGACACGGATTTTCAGCCTTGCGGTGGCACTCATGTGCGCAACACCGCCGAGATCGGCGAATTGCTGATCACCGGTCTCAAAAACAAGGGTCGGCAGAATAAGCGCATCAGCGTGGCACTGGTCACACCCTGATTCGACTTCGCAGCAAAACGGGTTGGTCCGGATGCGGTTGGTTTGCGTATCCATTTAACGATTTCGTGTGCGAATCATGTGGAGTAGGTATTCGGTGAAAATTTCGGCAGTTAATTTTCTGACCAGGCTGTGCTTTATCGCTTCCTGTTGCGCGCTCGGCAGCTTTCAGGCGGCCGCGGCAGATGATGGCGCGCCGCAGTGTACAGCGCAGGTGGCGCAGTGGCTGGACCCGGCCAGTGGCGCAGAGCTTGCACCGCGCAAGCTGTTTGATCGGCTCGCCAGCAAGCCGATAGTGTTGCTGGGCGAGGCGCATGACAACCGGGCGCATCACCGTTGGCAGCACGACATGCTGGCAGCGCTGCATTCGCGTAATGCCAACCTGATGCTAGGCCTGGAAATGCTGCCGCGCCAGGCGCAGCCGACACTCGATGACTGGAGCCAGGGTGAACTTGACGAGGCAACCTTCCTCGAACAGTCAAAATGGAACGAGGTATGGGGTTTTGATCCCGACCTGTACTTGCCGTTACTGTATTTTGCGCGCATGAACCGTCTGCCAGTCCTGGCGCTCAATATCGATCGAAAACTGGTAGCGAAAGTCGGTGCCGAGGGCTGGCAGGCGCTGGATTCGAGCGAACGCATGGGGTTATCGGACCCGGCGCCGGCCAGTGCCGATTACCGGCGCCGACTCGGTGAGCTCTATGCATACAAGCTGCAGTTGCGCGGCCATAGCGAAGATATTGTCGCTGGGACCGGCGATCAGGACCTGCAGGCGATTATGCAAAGCGAGGGTTTTGCGAATTTTGTCGACGCCCAGCTAACCTGGGACCGGGCCATGGCAGAAGCCCTTGCGGCGGCCCATCTGCGTGACCCTGAAGCGCTTATTGTCGGCATTATCGGCCGTGGACACCTCGAGTATGGAAATGGTATTCCGCATCAACTGGCCGACCTTGGCATCGATGATGTCGAGGTGCTGTTACCCGTCGATGCCGACGACGCCTGCGCTGCGCTGGCGGACAAGGTGGCCGATGCGGTATTCGTCGTGGAGACCGAGGAATACCGGGATGAACCACGGCCACGCCTGGGTATCATGATCGAAACTGCGGAGAACGGTGTGCGCGTGATGGAAGTGATCGCGGATAGCGTGGCCGAGCGCGCGGGTATGCTGGCCGGCGACATTATTCAGCAGGCAGCCGGTTTCGCGGTTGGGACCACGGGCGAACTGATCGAGGTGGTTCAACGCCAGGCTGCCGGGACCTGGTTACCGCTCAAGGTGTTACGTGAAGATAAAAACCAGGAGCTGATCGCCCGGTTCCCGCAAAGCTTTGAATAGCTCACCGGCGAGTCAGTCCAGGGTAGGGCTGTGCTGCGGGCTGAGCTTGCTCATCGCCGGCCTGTTGAACCCGGTGATCGCTGCAAGCTTCGAGCATCGTGTCGAGGTCGAGCTGCAACCGGTCAGCGGCGAGATTCGCATACAGGATCAGCTCAGGGTCGAGGGCATAAGGGAACTTCGCTTCAGGCTGGCGGCGTGGCTTGCGCAAGTCGAGGTTGAGGTCGATGGCGTGCAGGTCGAAATGCAGCGCCAGGGTGGTGATTCGGTTATCGCTTTGCCCGGTAACGGCGTTTACCGAATCGATTTTGACATGCGCGGTAAAGTGCCCGCCCGTGATCAGGAAAATACCCGGGAGCTGACGAGTAGCAGCGCCGCAGACGGGGTTTATCTGCCGGGCTACGATGGCTGGATTCCGCATCCGGCGGGCAGGTTGATGGACTATCAGCTGGTGGTAAGCGTTCCATCCGCGCAGCGAGCCGTCGTCACCGGCAAGCTGGTCGATGAACAACTCAGCGACGGCGCCTACCGCGCAAGCTTCACCGGCTCCCAGTTCACCGAAGCTCCCTCGCTGTTTGCCGGGCCTTACCAACTGCGTGAGCGCCAGTGGCAGGGGCTGCGCTTGCGTACCTACTTCCATGCGGAGCTTGCCGGCCAGGCTGACGCCTATCTCGAGGCTGCCGAGGGCTATCTCGAACGTTATCAAAACACCATTGGCGATTATCCTTATGCCGATTTTCACATCATTTCGGCACCGTTGCCGGTCGGGCTTGGCTTTCCAGGCCTGACCTATGTCGATCGTCGCATCGTGCCATTGCCGTTCATGCGCTCGCGCTCGCTGGCGCACGAGGTATTGCACAATTGGTGGGGTAACGCTGTCACCGTGGACTACGCCAGTGGCAACTGGGCCGAGGGGTTGACTACATTCATGGCCGATTATGGGCTCGAACGGGACAAGGGAGATGCCGCGGCGCGCGCCATGCGCGTCAAGTGGTTGCGCGATTACTCCGCGCTGCCCGCTGCGCGCGATCGGCCGGTCCGTGACTTCAGGTCGAAACAGCACCAGGCCGCGCAGGTAATCGGCTACAACAAGGTCGCTTTCATTTTCCATATGCTGAGCCTTGAAATTGGACAGCAGGCCTTCGACGACGGAATCCGCGCTTTCTGGCGCGCACGCCGCTTTGCCAGGGCATCCTGGCAGGATTTGCAGGTGGCCTTTGAACAGGCCGCGGGGCGTCGACTCGACTGGTTTTTCCGCCAGTGGCTGGATCGAGCCGGGGCGCCAAGGCTCAGCCTCGGCAGTCACCGGGTGGATACGGTCGATGGCGGTTACCGAACCCGTATCGAAATCCTGCAACCGGTGCCGGGTTATCGATTTGGCCTCGACGTGGCGTTGACTACCGAGACCGGTACGGAGCGACGTCGCCTGTTCATCGAAGATCGCTTGACCCGGCTTGAGTGGATCACGCCCAGCAAGCCAGGGGCCATTCAATTCGATCCGCAATCCGATTTATTCCGACGCCTGCAGACCAGCGAAACGCCTCCCATATTGCGCGATGTCACACTCAATCCGGCGACCGTCACATTGATCGCCAGTGAACAACCCGCATTTGCCCAAAGCGCACAAACGCTGGCCGGCCAACTGCTGGATAGCGCCCCGCACTTTCTCCAGCCGGGACAGTCGCGTGAACCCACACAACCGCTGCTATTGATCACCTCGGCTGATCGCCTTGCCGGGCAACTCGAACGCCTGCAGTTGCAGGTACCCGGCGAATTTGCGGACGTCGATTTCGGTGCCGTAGCCTGGACCGCGCGCCTGGCAAACAATACGCCGGTGCTGGTAGTCAGTGCACAATCCACCGCGCAGTTGCAGGCGTTACTGCGGCCCCTGCCGCATTACGGTGGGCAGAGCTACGTACTGTTTGATGACGGTCGCGCACAGAGCCGCGGCATATGGCCGTTGCCACGCGGCGCCCTGTACAGGGACCTCGTAACGCCAAACTGATCGAGATCAGGCTGCCTTAAGCTTGCGCGCCATCCACTGGTGGAAGTGATGCGTCGGGTTGTCCATTACCGGCGAGAAAACGCCGCCGCCGTAGCCCGGCGAACGTCGGCCACTCTGCATGCCTTCGACCGCGTCGATATCCTCGGCAAACACCACGCGCCAGGATTCGAGCGTGGCATTGCGACTCGCTGCGTGCTGGTCGCCGACGGCCTCGTCGTCGACATAGTACAGGCGCAGATGTTCCCTGGAACACTCGCTGGATACAGGCTCGACAATCATCGCAAATGCATGATCAGCCTGGATACCGAGCAGGACGTTCGGATAGAATGCGACGTACTCTGCCTGTTCGAGTTTCTCCTCTGGCCATTCGGGGAAGCGCGGTAACGCTGTGCCAACCTCGTCGCTCAAGCGATAAGCGTAGCTGCCCTGGCCGCCGAAATCGTCGCCATACATGATGTGGTAATGGTCCTCGAGGCGCGAATAGGTGTTCAGGCTGGGATGGATCCACGGCAGGTGGTAGCTTTCGCAATAGTTTTCTACGGCGAGTTTCCAGTTTGATTTCACCTCGATTTCGAGGCCCTTGCCGTTGACTGCCGCGCGCATGCGCTCGAGTCCGGTGTTGCCGAGAAAGGGCTCCCATTTCTCGGTCAGCGGCTTGACGTAGTCCTCGAAAGCGGGTGCATCGCCTGATAAATTGACAAATATGACGTCCATCCACACTGCCGAGCGCACCGGTTTCAGGCCGTGTTCACAGTGATTGAAGCCGTCAATTTTTTGCTGGCCGATACCGCCGAGATGCGGTGTACCCTTGAGTTCGCCGTCCAGGCTATAGGACCAGGAGTGATACTTGCAGCGCAATGCGCCCTGGACTTCCATTTCATTGTGTACCAGCAACATACCACGGTGGCTGCAGACGTTGTGAAACACCCTGATCTCGTTTTGCTTGTTGCGCAGTATGAGCAGTGGCAGGCCCATGAATTCGACCGGTTTGACATAACCTTTCCTGGGCAGATCGCTGGCAAACCAGAGCCCCGCCCAGCCTTTGCCGAGCACCTTGTCGCGTTCGTGCGCAAAAAAGGTTTCGCTGGTATAGGCCTGGTTTGGCAATCCCGTCGCTTTTCCGATCGGTTGCAGGATTGCGTCCAGGGCTACGCTCGGCACCATGTCTGGGTTCATAGGTCTTATCCTCTATATCAAGCCTGAATCCAGGCATACTGGTTCTGAAACGTAAACATTGCGCCAAAATCTGTATTTTGACAATATTAAAAAACTTCTCTCAGGCTTTACTTAAAGTAAACTCATAAACCCATGGCCCGCCGCTTTTACCAGTTACCCAGCCTGACCGGGTTAAATACCTTCGATGCCTGCGCGCGCCACGGCAGCTTCACCGCGGCCGCGAGTGAGCTCGGCGTTACCCTGGGGGCGGTCAGCCGCCAGGTCAAGGCGCTAGAGTCCGAGCTCGATTGCCCGTTGTTTCTGCGACTGCACCGTGGCGTCGAACTGACCCCCGCGGGAATCGATCTGTTTCAGACGCTGAGCTCGAGTTTTCAACAGATCGGTCGCTTGTGCCAGGAGTTCAGGAACCGCGCCGGCAGAGCCGAGGTCACGCTGGCGGCAACGACTGCTTTTGCCTCATTGTGGCTGATGCCACGCATCGGTGGTTTCTGGCAGAAATACCAGGACATTAACCTCAATCATGCCATTTCTGACAATCCGCTCGACAGTGGCTTTATGAATGCCGATATTCGCATCCGCTACGGTGATGGTCATTGGCGCGGTGAGAAAACGACCAAATTATTTGATGATCGGATCTACCCGGTTTGTGGCCAGGCCTTTGCCGAGCTGCATGACTTGCGCGGCGCCGATGATCTGCTGAAACACCCCTTGTTACAGCTCGACAGCGTCGATCCGGCCTGGAGCGGATGGGAATTGCCATTGGCACAATGGAACTGTGATATCGGCCGGGCTAATTTTCGGCGTTTCAATAACTACGTGGTTGCATTACAGGCGGCCGAGGAAAACCAGGGCATTCTGCTCGGCTGGCACTCGCAGGTGGGTGCGTTGGTCGAGCGCGGCGAGCTGGTGCGCATCGGTACCATGGAAATCGACGCGCCAGGTTCATTTTACCTGGCCTGGGCAGAGAATCGTCCACTCTCGGATTCGGCGTCGCGCCTGCACGACTGGTTGCTCGAGGCGGGCAAACGACAGTACTGAAAACCCTGTCGATTACCGGCAGGCGGCTCACCGGTACAGAATCGCTGCTGGCTTCAGCCTTCGCGTAAACGCCAGGCCAGGCGCTTTTGCTGGTCCAGGATCCCGTGCCGGCCGAGCCACTGTAAGGCATCGTCAGCATCGGTTTCGAACCAGGCCTGGCTCGAGCCGAGGCGGAAACTGTAGCCCCAGGCATCCATGTCAGCGAACATGCGCGCGCGCCCCATGCCGGCGAGTTGCTCGGCGAGCAGGACCTGCAGGTAACAAACCGCGGTTTCCTCGGCCTCGTCACTGGCGGCATTGGTGTCGAGACAGCGACGTCGTGCCGGTGATACACAGATGTAGTGGCAGGCTTCGTGCAGGATAGAGTGCAACGGTGTGTCGCCGCGCGCATACAGGTTGTTTGCCCTGATACCCGCCTCGTCGTCGCCCCAGTAACTGCCCGGAATGGGCTGCCGGTCGTCGCAGCGAACCAGTTGCAGGTCAAATCGCGCCAGCAGCCTGACGAGTTGCGTCGACTCAAACTCCGCCAGGCGCAGTACCGTTGCTATTCGGGCCTCTACTCGAGGCGCCGTGTCAGTCGGCATAGGCCTGCAGTAACCTGGTAATGGTTTGTTGCAGGCGCCACCACTCCTCGGTCTTGTATTGTTGCGATTGCTTACGCGTGCGAATCACCAGGTAATTGATCGCGGCGCCGAACACACCGAGAATACCGCCGATATCGATGTTCGGCTGGTGATAATAGGCGCGGATGCGCTTCACCAGCTCCATGCCGCGCTCGCTACGGGTGCGCCCCAGGCGCTGTGTCAGGCAGTTCTGGGCGGACATTTCCCAGGCCATGATCTCCAGCGCCAGCGGGCGTGATTCCAGTGCGGTGACATAGCGGTTGAGTAAGCTTTGCAGGTAGTCGGGCAGCGGGATCGCGCTGCATTCGGCTGCGCTTTCGGTGATGATTTCGTCGACCTCCCACCACAGGGTAGTGGTTTCAGCAAACGCCAGCAGCAATTCATCAAAGCCACCGAAGTAGCGGTAAATCAAAACCTTGTCACAGCCGGCGCGGCGTGCGATGGCATTGATGCCGACCGCTGGGTAACCCTGCTCCAGCAGTATCGAACCTACTGCATCGATCAGGCGCTGTTCGGTTTTAAGTCTGCTTCTGGTCATCCTTTGCCTGCTGGTCAACATGGATTTTGGATTCTTGCCAGAAACGTTCCATCTGGTCGAGCTCACGCTGATTCATGTTGATGCCGGCCGCTTGCATCTGCTGTTGCACGTACGCAAAACGGCGTTGAAATTTTTGATTGGTACGACGCAACGACATTTCAGCACTGACCCGGGCATGGCGCGCCAGGTTGACGCAGACAAACATCAGATCGCCGAGTTCATCGCTGATCGCATCTTTGTCGCCGCTACTGAACGCCTGTTTCAGTTCCGCCAGCTCTTCTTCCAGTTTGTCGAATACCAGGCCGATATCGGGCCAGTCGAAACCCGATTTAGCTGCTTCCTGCTGAATCTGTCGAGCACGGTAAATTGCCGAGTTGGCGCCGGAATCGTCCGCCAGTGTGTGCTCCTTTGTCCGGGTTGCTTTTTCCTGCTGCTTTACCGCCTGCCATTGCTGCGCCAGGGCTTCATCGCTCCACTGTTGATCGCGTGCGTCGCCAAATACATGGGGGTGTCGACGCAGCATCTTGTCGGTTATATCCCGTGCAACATCGTCGAAATCGAACTGTCCCTTTTCCTCGGCGATGCGCGCATGAAACACGATATTGAACAGCAGATCGCCGAGCTCCTCTTTGAGGTTCTCGGTATCGTCGCGCTCGATCGCATCGATCAATTCATGGGTTTCATCGAGGGTATGGCCCGCGATGCTGCGACTGGTCTGGCGAATATCCCATGGGCAGCCGTTCTCGGGATGACGCAGGTCCTCCATGACTTGTAGCAGGCTTTCGATTGCGCTCATCGGCTCTCTTGCGTTTGACGGTTTAAAACCCGGATAATACCGGCCTCACTAACCCGGCGATAGTATATTTCGTATTCAGGACTTAACGGATGTGCCAGATCAGGGCGCAGTTTACAGGTAATGGTCATTCCATCGACAAGAGCTGCAACGCCGAGTTGGCGCCTCCTTGAAGGCCCTCCGCTTTGATGTCAGTAGCCTGGCCAAGCCTGCCTGTCCCCCAGGTGGCGTGCTCAGGACTTGCTTTAACAGAGCTCAAGTGGCGCTCTGATGCCCTTGCCGCGAACAGGCACGCGTTGGCTGAATACGCTATATACTAGCGCCGGGATAATCACATAATCACAGCGGTTACCACCATATGAATGATCGATCGCAACTGCTAGAGCAATGGCTGCAACAATCCGGGTACCGAAATTACCGCCTGCAACGCGCCAGTGAAGACGCCAGTTTTCGCTCCTACCTGCGACTCGAAACGGCTGAACAATCGATGATCGTGATGGATGCGCCACCCGAACATGAGCCCTGTGATCGCTTCATTGCGGTCGCCAACAAGCTGCGCGCGGCCGGCTTGAATGCTCCACAGATCATCGCCAGTAATCTCGAAGATGGTTTTTTGCTGTTGACAGACCTCGGCTCAGTGGATTATCTGTCGCAACTCGATCCGCAATCCGAGGGCCGTCTCTACGCTGACGCGCTCGCCGCCTTGCTCACCATGCAGACGCAGGCTGACAAGGTAGATCTTCCCGACTACGACGAGGCGTTGCTGCTGCGCGAGATGGATTTGTTCCATGACTGGTTTCTCGTCCAACAGCTCGGCATCGAACTCAATTCAGCGCAACAATCGATCTGGCAGGAAATCCGGCAAATGCTGGTTGACAATGCGCGTGCTCAGCCACAGGTTTTCGTGCACCGTGATTATCACTCGCGCAACCTGATGGTGGTGGATCAACACAATCCAGGCATTCTCGATTTCCAGGATGCGGTCAGCGGACCCCTGACCTATGACCTGGTATCGTTGCTGCGTGACTGCTATATCGCCTGGCCGCTGGCACGTGTCGAGCAGCTCGCTATCGGTTATCACCAGTCGGCGCGAGCGCAGCAACTGGTCGAAGTCGACGCAGTGCAGTTCATGCGCTGGTTCAACCTGATGGGAATTCAGCGTCATCTCAAGGTGGCCGGTATTTTTTCGCGACTCAATATTCGTGATGGAAAACCCCGCTATCTGGCCGATATACCACTGACGCTCGGTTATCTGCAGCAGGTCAGCGCGCTGGAAACATCGACTGCTGGCCTGTCAGCGCTGCTTGATGAACTGCAATTGCAGCAGCTTGTCGCTGCGCAGTTGAGGGCATGAGACGCTGATGAAAGCCATGATTCTGGCCGCCGGGCGCGGGGAACGGCTGCGGCCACTGACCGACAGCACCCCCAAACCATTGCTCGAGGTGCGTGGCAAGCCCTTGATTGTTTATCACCTTGAGGCCCTGCACAAGGCCGGGTTCAACGAGATCGTGATTAACTTGAGCTGGCTAGGCGAGCAGATTCAAACGCGTTTGGGCGATGGTTCCGCGTTTGGAGTCAGCATCGAGTACAGCGAAGAAGTGGAGGCACGGGAAACGGCCGGTGGTATCCTGCAGGCCCTGCCGTTGTTGGGCGAACGTTTCGTGGTCATCAATGGCGATGTATTCACCGACTATGATTTCGCTGCTCTGCCGGCAGCCGATCACCTGGTGCACCTGGTACTGGTCGAGAATCCACCGCATAACAATGCCGGCGATTTCAGTCTGGATGGGGTGGTTGTTGGCAATGAAGGCTCTCCAAGGTATACCTTCAGTGGCATCGCTCAGTATCATCGCAGTTTCTTCGATGGGCTTGCACCCGGCAAGCAGGCATTGGCACCACTGTTGCGTAGCGCCGCCGCCAGGGGGCAGGTAATTGGGGAACTGTTTCACGGCGACTGGGTAGATATCGGCACTGCCGAGCGGCTCCGCGGTTTGAACGGTTAGGGCAGGTGATTACTCAGGTCGTTGTCGGGTTAACGCTGTCTTCGATGCGGCGCAGGGGGGGGTCTTCGCCCGACTTGCTGCGACGCAGTGGGCTGCGCAGCTGACCTGCTTCTTCCAGGATCGGGTAGGCCACTGCAGCCAGGTGTGAATGGATACGCTTGAGATCGCGTAAGACGTCGAGCTGCATTGCGCTCAGTCCCGAATCGTAATCGTGGTCGTCGCGGATTTTCTGCAAGTGGTTGAGTACCGCTTTCTTTTCGCGCTTGGTGAACTTGTATTTTCTGGCCAGCAGGCTGCGCGCCATGGTGATATCACCCGAGGTAAAGACACTGAGCGATAATTGAAAGCTTGCCAGCACCGGTTGATAGAGGCTGTTGATGTCTTCGCGGTCCTGCAGCGACATCTTGCTGCGCGTCGCCAGTTTCTTTTGCAGGATATTCTGGATCAGGTCGTCTGAAATGATATCTCCGATGTGCTCCAGATTGGTTGCAAAACCCAGGATTTCATTGCAGCGCTTGCTTTCTTTCTCCCCCAGGGTTTCACGTGCAAGGGCGGTCAGGTAACGTTTCACACCGTCGTAAAAGGCATTAACCATCTCGTCCATTTCGCGGGTTTGCCAGGCGAGCTCGGTGTCATTTTTTTTCAACGCGATAAAGGTATTGCGCAGCATGCGCTCGACCACTTCTCCCATCCGCAGGACTTCGCGTTCGGCATTCAGCAAGGCGACCAGCGGCGTTTCAAATGCACCCCGGTCGAGATCTCGCGGCAACATCATGTCGCTGCTGGTGTCATCTTCCGGGATCAGTTTTTCGGTGACTGCCACCATGCGGTCGATCAGTGGGAAGAAAACGATCACCAGCGCCAGGTTGAAGAGCATGTGGAAATTGGCGATCTGACGCGCATTATCGATCTGGAAGAGTGATAGCTCAGTGGCGATCAGGCCGACAAACGGCAACGTCACGATGACACCGCAAATACGTATCAAGAGATTGCCTAGTGGTGGCTGTCGAGCCGCGCGATTGTCACTGAGGGTGGCGATGAATGGTGGGATTGCACTGCCGATGTTAGCGCCGAGGACAAAGGTAAAGGCAACAGTGATGTCGAGCGCATTGGTGCTCGCCAGGGTGATGATCAGCAATACTGTGGCCAGGCTGGAGTGCGAGGCCCAGGCGATGATGGCGCCAAAAACAACGGCCAGCAAGAGGTCTTCACCGAGCGCGACAAAAATCTGCTGAATGATCAGTGACTCGCGCATCGGCAGGGATGCCGCCACAATCAGCTTCAACGCCAGCAGCATCATGCCGAGACCGAGCAGCATACGCCCGACATCACGGCGGCGCCCACCCGGAGAGTAAGTGAAGAGCGCCACACCGAAAGCGATCAGCAGCGGCGACAACACGGAAAAATCGAAGGTTAGAATTTGCGCGACAAGCGTGGTGCCGACATCGGCGCCGAGCATGATGGCGAGAGCCGTCGCCGTGGTGAGGATGCCCTGGCCGGTGAACGACGAGGTCAGCAATGCCGTTGCACTGCTGCTTTGCAGCAGCATGGTAACCCCGAGGCCGGACAGCAGCGCCTTGAAGCGATTGTTCAGGCTGGCGCCGAGTACACCGCGAATTTCGCCACCCCAGCCCTCGGAAATGCCGATGCGCACCATGCGCAGGCCCCATAGCAGGAGCGCCACGCCTCCAATGAGGTTGACCAGTATGATGCTGCCGTTTATTCCGAGACTCCTGCGATGAGCACTTAAGTTATTGCTTTATCTATCTGTTAATTAAAGAATAATAGCAGATTGTCGCGATGTTCTATGAACTGTTTTGGTGCGAAGCAGCACTTTAAGCCGCCATCGCCCGCTGTAAAAGTTGATTTAGCCATCGGTTGCTATAGGTTTGACGAATAAGGGGCAGTGGCGCATCAACGATATCGTAGCGAAAAATCAATCGCGCGCAGATGCTTGGTCAGCGCACCGATCGAAATGAAATCCACTCCAGTGGCGGCGATTTCAACCAACCGATCCAGTTCGACATTTCCGGACGCTTCGAGCTCGATGCGCTTTTGATTGAGTTCGACCGCGTGCACCATGTCGGCGACGCTGAAATTGTCGAGCAGCGCGCGATCGACGCCGGCGTCAATGGCCTGTTGCAGTTGCGCAAGGTTTTCAACCTCAACCTCGAGAAGTTTGTGCGGGTTCATTTCGCGGGCGCGAGCGACGGTTTGTGCGATCCCGCCGCCGGCAGCGAGATGGTTTTCCTTGATCAGGTAGGCGTCGAACAGGCCGATGCGATGGTTGCTGCCGCCACCGCAAAGCACCGCATACTTCTGTGCAATTCGCAGCTGTGGAATGGTCTTGCGGGTATCGAGGATGCGGCAGTCGGTGTGCTTGATCCGCTCCGCGTAGCTTCGTGTCAGCGTCGCGGTGCCGGATAGTGTCTGCAAAAAATTGAGCGCGCTGCGCTCGGCCATGAGCAGGCCACGTGCCGGGCCGCTGACCTCACACACCACGCTATTGGCGGGGATGTTGTCACCGTCTGTGGCTAGCCAGTGAATGTTGATTCGGTTATCGCATTGTCGAAATACTTCGTCGAACCACTGGCAACCACAGAGCACGGCGTCCTCGCGTACCAGTAATTCGGTTTCGAGTCGAGCCTCGGCATCGATCAACGAAGCGCTGATATCGCCACTGCCGACGTCTTCGTCGAGTGCATTGGCGGCCTGGTTAATGATCAGTTGATAGAGTTCCATGGTTTAAATCTCGTGTTCTTCACGGCGTAACTCCTCGGTCGCATCGAGGTAGGCATTGATGACTGCCGATTCCGGCATCGCCCCGAGGTAGCGGCCATTAGCGGCGTCGACAACGGCGATTGCTTCACCCAGGTAGCTGCGCATGACTTGCATCGCGTCCCAGATACTGGTTTGTTCGGTGAAGTGCGGCAGCGTTTGCAATTCGATTGTCGCGATGCTGTTACCGGCGTCCAGTCCGACCAATTGCGGTTGCAGCAAAACCCCCAGGTAGCACTGTTGTTCATCGACAATGACCAGTGACGCCGTCTGCCGCGTGGACATCTGAGCGCTCGCCTCTGCCAGACTTGCTCGCTGCGATAACACCGGCAGGCAGTCGCGCAAATGTTCTCCTACCTTGTGGTGCATCAGATAAGCGCGCTCACGCCCCAGCGACAGGTCGATGCCGCGGCCCGCCAGTTGCTGATCGTACAGCGAACGACCATACCAGATCGAGGCGATCAGGTTGGCAAATACTACCGCCACCATGGCGGCGATGGTGATTTCGTAGTTGCGCGTCATTTCGAATACCAGCAACAGGGCAGTCATCGGCGCGCCGATGACCGGACTCATGATGGCGACCATGCCACAGATGGCGTAATCGGATACGCCGGAGTAACTGTCGAGCAGCAATTCGGGAACCAGCAGTGCAAACAGGGCACCGAACAAAACGCCAATAAGCATCGACGGAAAAATGACGCCACCAGCAAAACCAAAGCCGATGCAGATGACCGTTACCAGCATTTTTGCGCTCAGAATCAACAGTAACGAATCAGCGCTGTAGCTGTTGCCAAGAATGGCCTCGCGAAATACATCCTGACCGGCGCCGAGAACTTCGGGTACCTGCAGCGCGATCAGCGCGGTGACAAAGCCGGCCAACATGGGTTTCAACGGCGCCGGTATCTTT
>Ga0316187_10002393_pt1 | contig 16308 bp, 23 predicted proteins | sample CroRivburrow1_MG_FD_204927 | JGI IMG/M metagenome (GOLD analysis project Ga0316187, IMG submission 204927) | Coastal sediment microbial communities from Maine, United States - Cross River worm burrow 1 | ecosystem: Environmental > Aquatic > Marine > Coastal > Sediment | place: USA: Maine... | reverse complement strand
AAACTACAATTTGACGGTGCAGGGCAAAATAAACAAAGGATTGATGAAGTGCTAACCAAATTAACGATGTTCGCTCAAATGAATAATGTTATAATATTTTTGGTTGCTCATCCTACGAAAATGCAAAAAGATGAATCTGGAAAATATATTGCTCCTACGTTGTATGATGTATCTGGTTCTGCTGATTTCAGGAATCAAACCCACGATGGATATTGCATTTACAGAACGTTTGCCGATGAGGAAATCGGAATCGAAGGACATTCGACATTCATAAATTTAAAAACGAAATTTTCTTTTCAAGGCGAAATAGGTGCTTCGTTGGATATGAAATACCACAACCCGTCGGGAAGGTATTACGACATGAACCAACCCGCTCCGATGTTCGACATGACAAAAGAATTTGAAGATGATGAGAATGATACACCAATTGAGAACGTTCAACCAAACGAAGCTTTTGATGTTCAGGATTCAAATACCATGATTCCTGTCACTGATGAAGACGACGAATTTCCTTTTTAATCATGAATATAGTAAACAACGATTATTCGATTATAAAAATTCAATGGGTAACGAACGGAGTTACTTATAGAATTATTGCGACGCGCTATGGTGACGGATTCAAAGCGAAAAATGCTATTGACGTCATCAAAAATGAAACGACGGGAAACACAAAAGAAGTTTCTCGCCAAAGGCTTTTCAACTTAACACGTTAATAAAAAGCTGTAAAAAAATAACAATGAATTAATATTAATTTTTAAAATTTGTAAACCATGAAAACAACAATGAAAAACATCAAAAAAGCACCACGCAGAAAATTAGCTGGTGACAATTATTTCAATCGCAATCGCTCAAAAGCTTTAGCATCATTAAAAGAATGCAAACGAATCGAAAAAGAAAAAATCGCATCTGGAAAATGGCGCTGGGTGCCGATTCAATTTGGTTGGGCATTAAGAAAAATTGCTGACATCGAAGTTGAATTTGAAGAATTTAATAAAATCCCGTATTAATATGCTACATGAACTTGCAAAACGTGACGCTGAATGGCGAAAAATGGCTTTACATATTTCACGCGATGTAAAAATTGCCGATGAAATCACTCAACGAATGTATTTAAAAGTTCATAAATACGGCAAACAAAATCAATTTGATTCGTTCTATATTTACAAAGCTTTACACTCATGTTTCATTGACTACATGAGAGAAACAGATTTATATTCTGATAACGGTATCGAACATTTGAATTTAGCATCAATTGATAGGTCAAAAGAAGAGATTTTGGCTCATGAAGATTTGCTTGTTGCTTTGGATATTGAATTAGAAAATTTACATTGGTACGACCGTGAAATTGTCAAAATAAAAAATGGCAAAACATTCGAGACTGAGTGTGGTCGTATCGATGAAATTTTAACTGGTAAACCATTTCGAAAAATTGAAGCTGAAACTGAAATAACAATCACTTCATTATTCAATACGGTTAAAACAACTAAAGCGAAATTAAGAAAAAAATTACAATCAAAATATAACGCATGGCAAAAACTAAAAAAACAATAAAAAAATTCAATCAAAAAGATTTGAAAATTTGGAAACTTTTGAAAGTTACCATGAAGGACGTATTACGTAAACATGAACGCGAAATACTACGAGTGTTCAATGTACGATATTTAAGATCTCATAAGCATCCCGAAACTCATAATGAGTGGAAAAACTTAATTAACAATTTAAAACAATTTGAAAAATGAAAGCAATAGCATTATTTTTAATATTTACGTTTCTGTTTGTTGGCTTAGCAGCTTACATTATCGGTCATGTAATGTTATCCAAAGGACACGATGAAATACTTTTAGATAATTTAGACAACGTCATCGAAACTCATAAATTAATTGAACGTAAAGAAATTTATGTATCAAAATCGAATTACGAAAAACTGAAATTTTTATTTAAAAATGGCTCATATCGGGGCTTTAAATTATACATATCGAAATTAGCCGATGACGACCAATTTTTTGTCGGTAAAATATTAATGTAAATAATACACAATGAAACGAAACAAAAATAAAAAGAATTATTACGAACGGAACACAGCAACAAAAGGAATAACTAAACCGATACTTGTTGCTTATATTCCATACATCGATGACCAAATACAATTGAAAAATGTCGAAAACGATTTGACATCAAAATTAGCTGGACAATATCATGTTTTAGTCGTATCGATACCGATACAAACGGTAGCTTTTGAAGTATTGAATCCACGAGATGCAATTGATACAATCAAATTAACGGAAATAAAAGACCATGTTTCAGCTAAAATTCAATTGATTATCGATGCCAGAAAAGATAAAAAGGATGAAGAAAAAAACGAAGACAATAAGGAAACGAAAGTCCGTAAGATTAACGCCGACGCAGGTAACGAAAAATAAAGAATTGTTTATTCAAAAAATAATCGATTCAAAAACTCCTGTTCGGGATTTAATTAATGAAAATAAAGACGTGTCAGTTAATATTTTTTTTAAGTGGCTAAGAGAAGATGAATCATTCGCCAAACAATACGCGAGCGCTCAGGAAATACGTGCTGAGGCGATGTTTGATGAGATGCTTTTGATTGCTGATACTCCTGTAAAAGGTACAGTTATCAAGACGACAAAATTTGGGGATGAAATTACGGTGAGTGATATGATTGCACACCGTCGTCTTCAAGTTGATACGCGTAAATGGTATTTATCAAAAATCAATCCTCGAAAATTCAGCGAGAAAGTTCAAACTGAATTATCAATAACAAAAGAGCAACCATTATTTGGAGATGATTGATATCGTAGAAAATACATTTCAATATACTACAGCGATTAAAAAAATTCGTGCAATGAAAGCGCGTAAAAAAGTTATTCAGGGCTCAACGTCAGCGGGTAAAACTCACGGCATTGTGCCCATATTGATTGATACAGCTGCAAAAAATGCCCGTATGAAAATTACAATGGTTGCTGAAACAATCCCTGCTGTCAAAGACGGTTGCGTTGACATATTTCAGCAAGTGATGCAGGAAACGAATCGATGGCGCCAATCAGGTTGGAAAGGTTCACCAATGGAATACACGTTTCAAAACGGAACTCGGATTCAATTCAAATCATTTGATACTGCAGGTAAAGCTAAAGCGTCAGGTAAACGGGATATCCTTTTTATCAATGAGGCGAATCATGTCCCATATCAAATCGCTGATGCGTTGATGATTCGTTCTAAACAAACATATTTAGATTATAACCCCGATAATGAATTTTGGGCTCATACTGAAGTATTAACTGAACCAAATTCTGAATTTTTAACATTGACATATCTTGATAATGAAGCGATACCACATGAAACGCTTGAGGATATGTTAATTAAACGCGATAAGGCGTTCAAGGACCCGTATTTGCCGGTAGATAAAATATTCGACGATAGCAATATCATTTCTCCTTATTGGGCGAATTGGTGGCGAGTCTACGGATTGGGATTGACAGGAAAGCTTGACGGAGTGATATTCGCGAATTGGGATAAAATTGCAGTTGTACCAGAAACAGCACGATTATTAGGTTATGGGCTTGACTTTGGATATACAAATGACCCGACAGCATTAATTGCATTGTATTATTGGAATCAAAAAATCATATTACATGAATTGATTTATGAAACGAAAATGCTTAATTCAGACATCAAACAACGAATGATAGATTTGGGCGTGAAATATGATATAATTTGGGCTGATTCAGCTGAGCCAAAATCGATTGCTGAGATACAGTCAATGGGAACTCATCAAAGAGGATTCAATGTAATGGGAGTTAAAAAAGGTGCTGACAGCATCAAATTTGGGATTGACATAATGCAAGAACAGGATTTTTTAATCACTGAATCATCATTAAACCTCATCAAAGAATTTAGGCACTATGCATGGGCGAAAGATAAATTAGGATTGACATTAAACAAACCTATTGACGATTTCAACCACGGCATCGATGCTGTTAGATATTTTGCAATGATGGAATTGTCATCAATGAGAGGTAATTATGATATCAGATAAAACAAATGAATTATGGAATTTACACATGAAATTTTTAAAACGTTATTATTGATAATTATAGCAATAATAATTTTAGTTTTGATTGTATCGAATTATTTAACAAAAAAAATATTAAAATATTATGAAAATAGAAATAACAGAAAGCAGGCGAAAATCCAAAGACCCACAAGGTAATTATTATTTGGTTAAAATTGATGACAAACAACAAATAATGGAACGGTCTGAAGTTCGTCACATGATAGAAATATTAGATAACGGAATAGGAATTTAAACAATTACAAAATGAGAGAAATACAATCAATGAAAGTACAATTATGGGTAACGAATGAAACAGGCGATGGATGGAAGGACGCGTGGATTGATTTAAACCTGGTTAGCGGGTTTTTTATACCTGATGTAGGTAATGATGCAGAAGGCAATCCAAATACTCCTACAATAAATGTTTTCGTAGGTGGTCACGTTGTTTCAGTTATGCAACGAGATAACATCACAAATTGGCTACTTGAAAATTTTGTAGCAAACGCAAAATAAATACTTAAACAAAAAACAATTAATTTGTTCTTATAATATGAAAGTTGAAATAAATATCCCAACGTCATTGGCTGACATCAAATTGTCTGATTATCAAAGGCTCCAAAAAGTCATCAAGGAAAATTCAGATGACAACGATTTTGTAAATGACAAAGCTATTGAAATATTGTGTAAGGTGCCGTTCGATTATGTATCAAAAATAAAACGTGCAGATTATAAATTCGCTATCAATACGATTAATGATTTGGTTAAACAATTGAACCAAGACAATCAATCAGAAACAACTGATTTGATTCGCCTATTTTCTTTGAATAAAGAATTATACGGATTCATACCTGATTTAGATGAATCAACTCAAGGAGAATATTTTGATGCATCGCGATACATGACAGACTGGGAAACGATGCATAAAGCAATGGCAGTATTATATCGAAAAGTAACAATTAAAAAAGGCGAATTGTATGACGTTGAAGAATATGAAGGCTCAGCTAAATTAGCTGACACGTTTTTAGATATGAGGATGGATATTGTCAATTCAGCGATTGTTTTTTTTTACAATTTAAGCAACGACTTGTTGAAAAATATGAAAGCCTTTATGTCGAAGATGTTGACGAAGGACAAACAAGCAATGATAACTTTACAGCGAAGTGGGGTGGATATGCATCAATTTATGGAGTCGCTGGAGGCGACTTCTTTAAACTTGAGGAAGCAGCTAAAGCTAATATCCATACCGCTTTTACGTTCTTGATGTACAAAAAAGATGAATCAAAATCGATACGAAATACAGTTAAAAAATAATGTGGGATAAGGATAAATTAAATATGATGATTTCAATAGTTCAAGTATACATTCACATTACAAAAGATATACAAATATCTATTCAATTAAAAAATGGTGGTGACATATTGCTATTAAAAAAAGCTTACGAAATCGCAGCTGCATGGTTGCAATGGTCAAATATTAAAATTAATAAAATATGAATGCTTATTATGAAGTGCAAAATGTATTGAAAACGTCGTTAGAAGCAAATGACGATATTAATACGGTTATCAATGACGATGTAGCGGGCTCAGTTGATTTAGATGCTAAATCGATTTACCCTATTGCATTTATTACAATTGAGACCGGTCAATTTGTCGAGAACGTTTCAATTATGAACGTACAAATACAAGCGCTTGACCAAGTAAATCAATCATCAAATATTGTGACAGATAAATTTGTAGGAAATTCAAACGAATTAGATATTTACAATACAATGCTTGCTGTATTACGTCGAACATTTGACGAGTTAGTCATTGACAAATACACTAAAGATATTTTAATAAAAGGAAGTGCCGATATTTTGAAAGTTGGCAACGAGGTAAATTCAATAGTTGGATGGCAAATGTCATTCGATATTGAAGTGCCCAATGTAATACATTCAATTTGCCCATAATGAGTACGAAAAATATTAATAAAGTTTTACGCGATTTTTGGAGAAAGGTAATTCGTGAATCAAAAAGTAATTTGAATTCTGGTGGCATAAATTCATCTAAAAAATTATACAAATCATTAGCATTTTCAACGGTTGTAGAAAAGGAATTTATTGGCTCAACTTTTGTTATGGAAGATTATGGCTTGTATCGCGACAAGGGAGTTTCTGGTACAGTCAGGAAATTTGCTAACTCGCCTTATAAATACACGAATAAAAAACCACCTGCGTCTGCATTTTCAGGATGGTCAGTTCGTGCAGGTTTAGCACCTCGTACTTCATCTGGGGCTTTTGCATCGCGTAAATCATTGCAGTTTGCCTTAGCAAATCACATATTTAAAATGGGTATAAAACCAACTTTATTTTTTACCGAACCATTTGAGCGGTTATTCAAATTGTTACCTGACATGATAGCCGAAGCTGCAGGAGATGACATTGAAACAATAATAGATAAAACAATAATTTTAAGATGATTTTAACACGTTCACCACATTACATAAATGTACCGATAAACTTTCCTTTGACGACTACGGGCGTGACATTGGAATTGTATATTTGGACAGGAGCTCAGGCATCACCACCTGCTACGCCAAATTATACATTGACGAAAAAAGTACCAAGTGCATCAACTTCAGAATTGAATATTGATATATCATCTAAAATACACGATTTTTTAACCGGTGATTTATTATCGAATGCTACTACAGGATTGATAGCGGGCGGAAATACCGTCGTTTGGGCAAAATATGATATAACTTATAATGATGATACAGAAATCATTGCTAACCTCAGCAATACGTTATTAGCGATTGAAGGCTACGGCAAGTATGAACAGGGCGGGAATCCAGATTATCCTTCAACGAATTTTATGCTTGACGGTGATACATTTCAAATATCAAGGACCGGTTCTTTTTGCATACCTTTCTTAATCGTCGAATCAGAAATCACAGTATCAGAAGACGGCGGAACTCCTGCATCATTTCCTTTGACAGTAACAACGAACTCAACCACGATGGTGGGTTATCTTTGGATTAATGGTGCATCATACACCGGCAATATTTTAACCGTCACAATGGGAGCAAATACAATTCGATTGGAATTGGTTGACGAGTGCAAATACACTCCTCAAGATGTATGTTTCATAAACAAATATGGATTTCAACAAATCATGCCATTTTTTAAGGAGAAGGTTGAAACGTTACGCGTCAAAGATAAAACATATCGAAACACGGTTATTAATAATGCAAATTATACAACGTCAGACCATCAAATAAAAACATATAATAAAACAGGTAAAAAATCAGTGACATTGACATCTGGTTTTTATTACGAAGAAAACAATGAAGAATTTGAGCAATTGCTTTTATCAGAACGCGTTTGGTTTTTATCAAATCAAGTTTTCACTCCTGTAAAAGTGACACGTTCATCGATGCAATTCAAAACAAGACAAAACGATAAATTAGTCGGTTACAAAGTAGGATTTGATTATGCTTTCGACACAATAAATAGCGCATAAAATATGGCTTATAAAATATATTTAGAGGGAGAAGAACTTGATACGTTTAAAGATGAAAATGCTATTATAGATTCGAGCGTTCAAAATATAAATGATATATCGAAAATATTTACTGACAAATCAAAATCATTTACTGTACCTGCATCAAAAAAAAATAACAAAATATTCAAACATTTTGAGGACCCAGACATTGATGACGGATTTGATTATCGTATTTTAAAGGATGCATACATCGAAACAGGAGATAATTTATTTCGTGAAGGTAAAATTAGACTTGAAGCAGTTAAGTTAAGAAATGGGCGACCTGAATCATACAAAATTTGGTTCGTTGGATTGTTGGTCGGTTTGAAAGAACGATTTGGTGGCGACTACATAAGCGACCTTGATTTATCAGCATACGACCACGACTACAATTATGCTAACGTTTTAACCGGTGTATTATCTGGATTATTTTCAGGCGATGTGATTTATCCTTTGTTTTCATTTACAAAACAATGGTATTATAATAACGATTTAGCCGATGATACAAACACCGCTGTTTTAGCTAATATTCGATATGAATCAGGAGTGTCTAAAGGTATTAAATGGAATGAATTAAAACCGGCTATAAAGGTGTCAGTTATCCTTGAAGCAATCAAAACAAAATATGGATTAACATTGACGCCTGATTTTCTTGAGTCGCCTGTATTTGATGGATTATATTTATTAGCTAATTCGCAAAAAGGACAATTAGTAAACGCAGGTGCTGAATCATTGATAAATTGGACTTCAAGGTCGTTAGGTTCTGACACTTGGATTGATTTGACAACTGATATTTGGACCGGGACGGTTGTGAAAACAACTACAGGAGTTTATACTTATTACGAATATGAAATTGTCATAACTCCTGATACTGGATTCGAAGCAGTTGAGTATTCAATCATTGGTCGAGATGCAAAAGATTATAACGCTAAAATTTTAGAAATTATTGACGCTGTAGGAACTCAAACTCATACAGCCCAAATATTGTCATCATCTGTAGTTAAACAATTTGAAAATACATTTTATATTTCGTCAACTTCAAATTTTACTTATACTGCATCAATTAAGATTGATTATCACAACGTCAATACTTTTACATTTGGCGACGTGCTTGAATCATCAAATACTTACCTTGCATCATTACAATCAGCAACGGGAGAATTAGATTTGGCTCAATTCATGCCACAGATTCGAACATTTGAGTTTTTTCAAGGTTTGATAAAAATGTATAATTTGACAATTTTGCCAAACTCAGAAACTGATTTTAATGTCGATACATTAGACGTGTGGTACGAAAAAGGAACTACGCGAGATTTATCTGCTTACGTAGATGAGAAAAATCAGGAAACAATTAAACGAGGTAAAATATTATCAAAAATACAATTCAAAGGTGAAGACCCTGAAACGTTTTTAGCTAATACATTCAATGCATTAAATAATCAAAAATTTGGTAACATTGATTTGATTTTAGAAAATGAAGATGGCACACCGCTTGATGGCGAAACATTAACAATAGAAACGCCTTTTGAAAATATGATTTATGAGCGTTTAGTCGATATTGATTCAGGCGATAAAACTAATATTCAATATGGTTTAATTCTTGATAAAGATTTAGAGGAAACTGATATGGGTCCTCATTTATTTTATGCAATCGACCAAAACATAGCGCCAAATCAAATTGGATTCATGAATGATGCCGACGTTGCTATCCCGATTAATTCAATTTATATGCCACACTATGGGCCTACGTTAGAAGACCCGGTATATTCAACGCTATTCAATGCTGAAATCAATCCTTGGGATGGAATAGGGATGATAAATTCATTGTATGCATTATATTATTTAGATTATATTACCGATGCATTTTCAATCAAACGACGCGTATTTAATAAAAACCTGATTTTGCCTGATTATTTATTGCCTTTAATTAAGCTAAATGACCATATCATAATTAAAGAACGTCGATACATAATAAACGAAATGTCTTCGAACATTTTGAACGGCAAAGTAAAAATGGAATTTTTAAATGACATATTTGAAACAATCATAGCCGATGCAGAAGTGCCACCTACGATTCCTGTAATTTATCGGGCAATGTTTATAACCGATACGACCTTTCAACTTCAATGGTACGCGTCAACTGATGACGATGGAATTGGGGGTTATAAAGTTTGGAAGAACGGTGTGCTTTATCAGGATGCAGGAAACGTAACATTTTTAGATATTGTCGGACAAACTGCGGGCGTTTCATCTGATTGGACTGTATCTGCTTATGATACAAATTTAACCCCTGCAGAATCAGCACAATCAATACCATTAGAAGTCACGCAATTAATTCCTGACGTTACACCACCAAGCGACGTTTCTGGATTGTTCACATCTGCTGTAAATTCAGATTCAATTACGTTAAATTGGGCTGACGCTACGGATAATGTCGAAGTTTATAGATATCATGTTTACGACGATTTAGGAATTTTAGTTGGTTCAGTATTTGCAGCTTCTCCGAATTTATTAGTAATAGGTGGATTGACGCCATCGACATTGTACAAATTTAAAATGAAAGCTGAAGATACATCGAATAATTTCTCAGTATCATTTAGCCCAACGATATCGCAATCGACAGCAGCTACAGGCGTGACAGTTTATCCAATATCATTGAAAAATTCTGGTTCAACTGCAACTTGTATTGGCGCGTTTAGTTCGCCTATAACGTACTATATTGACCGTTCAACTTCTACGCCTGATGTAGGGGATACAATTTATACCGATGCAGCTGGATTATTACCATTGAATGGGGCAAATAATTATTGGTGGTATTTCTTTAATAAACAAATAAAAATTAATACAATTGGCGAAGTAATAACGTCACCAAATACGTGCTAAAATGATAGATATAGTTGATATGTTTTTAAGTGTCGATGATTGGTTTGGAATATCAAATAACATCGAAATAGCAAAAGGAAAATATAAACTACCTCAAAATAAAAATGATGTAGCAAAACGATTTAAAAGAAAATTAAAATGGCGATTAAGAAAACTGTAGAAATTGATATACTTTATTCCGATGTAGGAAAACTTGAGGATGCTTTAAAAGCTGCTGGAGTTCAATTTGAACGAATCGAAGAAGGTGCTAAAGATGTCAAAACGGAAGTTAAAAAAGTTAAGGATGAGGGTGGTCGCGATTTATCACTTTTAGATGATGCAACCGGTGGTTTAGCATCGAAATTTGAAGACGCGAAAAAGGGAGTTGAAGGTATGAATTTAGGTTTGAAAGGAACCAAAGGTGCTTTATTGGCTTCAGGTATTGGTGCGTTAGTTGTCATATTAGGTGCAATCATTGCTAATTGGGAAGATATTGTAGCTTTCATGGATGTCGCTGGTCGTAGAATACAAGAAAATATTGACCTTTCAAATCAACGAAAAGAACAATTGGATGATGAGTTAGATATCCTTGACAAACAAATGGAATTGAATGAACTTGAAGGCCGTTCGAATGTCGAAATATTAAAACTGAAGCAAAAGAAATTAGAATTTTTACAGGCTGAAAATGACCATTTGATTGCTAATTTAGAATTGCAACTCGAAAATGAAAAATCAAAAGCACGTGAGGTAACATGGTGGGAAACTATTAAAATTGCAGCTGGTGGATTGTTAGGTACATCTGCACAAGCTGAAATAATCGCTGAATCGATTAACACGAATACAGAAGAAGCAGTTAAAATTCAAAATCAATTAAACGATGCTAAGAAAAATCAAATACAAATCGAGATTGATATTTTCAATGCAAAGAAAGGATTGAAACCTGGCGAAACGCGTGACGAAGCAACTGGATTGCAAGTTGAAGGCGAAGATGTAATATTACCGATATCAGGAATAGACCCCGCATCATTGCAAACAAACATTGATTTGGAAGCACAAATGTTAGCCGATGCTGAAACAGGATTGACTGCATTATCTCAACAAGAAGCGAATCGACGTAAAGCAATAAAACAAGCTGAAATTTTAGAAAAACAAAAATTGCAACAAGCTGAAGTCGCGTTGTTATTTCAATTTGGCGGTGTATTACGTCAATTAGGCGAAAACAATAAAGCAATAGCAATCGCAGGTATAGTTGCTGAACAAATCGCATCTGCGTCTGCTGTGATTCAAGCAACAAATATTGCAAACGCAAAAGCTGTAGCTGCATCTCCATTATCTGCGGGTCAACCATGGGTAACGATTAATACAATATCAGCAGGTTTGTCGATTGCGTCAGGTGTAATAGCTGCATCAAAAGCGATATCACAATTAGGTGGTGGCGGTGGTGGATTGGATTCGCAAGCTGCGTCTGCATTACCGAATCCAGCTACATCACAATCAGCGCCATCATTCAATATTGTAGGTGCTTCACCGATTCAACAATTACGAGATTCTATATTGAATCAAGAACAAAATCCTATACAAGCATTTGTAGTCGAAAAAGAAATGACATCTGCACAAGAATTAGAACGAAACAAAATCGATGTCGCTTCAATCTAAAAAAAAATTACAACTAAAGCTAAAAAACTTGTCTTATAGCTGATGAAAGTATACGACGTTACATTTGACGAAGATGAAAATGTGGGCCTTTTCGGTATTTCACTTGTGAATGACCCGGCGATGGATTCATATTTTATTACTTTAGCAAAACAAGGAAAAGACATCGATAATTCAATTATTAAATTGGCAGAAGTCGATGCAAAAGAAATGACGTTGTTAGGAGTCGCACTGATTCCTGATAAACCTATAAGACGGGTCGACCCAACGACCGGAGAAGTATTTTATATTAACTTCACCGCTGATACAATAAAAAGGGCAGCTCATTCATTTTTAGAAAACGGTTACCAAAACAATTCAGCGCTCGAGCATGACGTTGCATTGAAGGGAATGTCAGTAGTTGAACAATGGATAGTAAAAGACCCGCTAAACGATACGGCAAACGCATACGGACTACCTAAAGAGGACATCGTAAAAGGTGCGATGGTAGTTAAAATGAAATGCCGAGACAAAACGATTTACCAAAAAGCGGTAAATGGAGAAATCAATGGATTTTCCATTGATGGTTTATTTAATTTAAAACGTATTAATTTAAAATCAGAACAAATGGAAATCAAAGATTTAAAAGATTCAATCGTTGCTGGATTTGAAGCTGTTTTATCAAAATTTCAACCTGAAGTAAAAGAAGAAGAAGTTATTGACGAAGTGTCGTTAGCTTTATCTGCAATTGCAACGGCTGAAGATGTTGAAACACTTGAAGCAGTAGCTGGAGAATTTGATGCTGAAAATGATTCAATTAAAGAAGCGATTGACGCGAAAAAATTGGAATTGACTCCTGCAGAGGATGACAACGAAGATGAAGTCAAAGCAATGGTTACGGAATTGACAAATCAATTTGGCGAAAAAGTTGATGCAATCAAATTAGAACTTTCGAAAGAAAACGATGATTTGAAAGCTCAGATTGTTACATTGACTGCTGAAAAAGATGCGCTTGAAGTAAAATTGGCTGCTAAGAAGAAAATTCATGCACCAATTGAAACAATCAAATCTTTTGAGGAAATGACTCCTCTTGAGCAGTATCGTCATTCAAAACAAAATTAAAAATGGCAAAACAATCATCCAAAAAGAAGACAACGGTTGTCAAAAAAGAATGGAAATTCAAAAAAGGCGAATCGTGTAAAGTATATGGTGCTTTAAACATCATTGACAATTCAAACATAACTGAAGAAATTGCAAAACAATTACTTAAAAAAGGTTATGTAACAGAAGAACAATTTTTATAAAATTTAAAATTTAAAACAATTAAAATATTATGGCAATTACTTATAACATAGTAGATTTTCGTGGTAAAGCAGCTGAACCAATCATGGAAGAGTTGTTATTCGAAAATGAAACAGTTAGAGATGGTCTTGTAACATTTCAAGATGACATCAAAGCTGAAACAATTTTTACTGAAGCATCTGCGTCTGCAACAATGCAAGCGTACACTTCGGGAGCACCTTCAAGCGCCGGTTCATTGGACGCTTTTGACGTTGCTGTAACTCCGGTTAAAGTTCAATATTACCAAGAATTTGACCCAAATACAATTCGATTCTCAAGATTTAAACGTGACATGGCACCGGGTGCTTGGAACATTTTATCTGGTGAATTTGAACGTGTAGTAATAGGTGGTGTTTATGCGAAAAATATTTCTGCATCCCTTGAATCACTTTATTGGAATAACGCTTTAGCTGCTACGAAAGTATCGATAGCTGCTTTGACGCCTGGCGCTCCTCAAACATCAATTGGTGCTGAAGAGCAAACATTGGCTGCAGCTACAACTGCTGGTTTATTTGATGGTGTCGTTACTACAATGATGTACAATGCTTCAAACGCGGCTGCTTCTGCAGGTGTCGGTGGTCGTATTAAAGTTGTTGGAACAACTATAACGTCTGCAAACATCAAAGCTGAGTACGACAAAGTTTATGCAGCTATTCCTGCTGTTGTTTTGGCTGGTGCAGTATCGCCTCCATACATTTACGCTCCTCGTTCTCATAAACAATTGATAAACATTTATGATTCTGACCCGACGAATTTTAGAGATGCTTTTGACGTTTCGGCTGACAGAAAATCTTATTTTTACAATGGGGTTGAAATCAAATTTGTACCGATTCCTGAGAATGTATTAATAGCTGCTAAAAAAGAACACTTACATTGGTGTACTGATTTAGTAGGCGACGTTAATACAATGCAAATTGATAAAATCGCGGCTAACCGTGAAGATATGTTCTTGAAAAATAACTTAACAGTTATACCTCACGTTCAAAATCAAGCATTCAACGTTTTATACGTAGGATAATAAATTGAATTATTAACATTTGAAAAAGGCGGGTAGCATTTAAAAGCCGCCTGCCTTTTTTCATTTAAAACAAAATATAAATTATGGCTTGTGATATTACTAGTGGTCGTACAGAACCCTGTAAAAATGCAGTAGGTGGCGTAAAAGCCGCTTATTTTGTACCATATTTAGAAGATGGATTTACCGTCGCAGCCGGTGTTGTAACCGGACTTGCTGTAGGTATGACTTCAGCTTTCAAATATGTTCTGACATCGAACACAAACAAACCTGTAGAAACAATGGCATCTTCGAAAGAAAATGGCACTACAGTTGTGACACAAGAAATAGCTTTGTCATTGAAAAAATCAGGTGCGGCTACATCAAATGAATTAAAACTCATTGCTCATTCGCGTCCTCATGTTATTATTCAAGATAACAATGACAACTACAATGTATTTGGATTAAAAGACGGTTGCGATTTGACATCGGGCGTCAAAGAATACGGTGGAGAAAAAAGCGATTTCAACGGATACAATCTTACGTTAAGTTCGATTGAGACCGAATATGCTCCTGAGTTGGATGCAGCTACAATATCTGCTTTGTTAGCTATTGTATCTATTACAAACATCGACCCAGACGCTTAATATTTTTTAATATTATTTGAATTTAAAAACCTTATTCAATGACTGGATGAGGTTTTTTTATGAAACAAAGATACATTTTTTTGTTCTTATTATATGAAAGTTTTATTACCGATTGCAACCGAACAAATTATCCAAATTATACCTCGATTCGAATCAGCAACTGTTTCGTTTTCAATACGCGATGAGGAAACAGATACGACATCGACTTCTACAATTGCTACGACGTATTCTAATGGTTACATGAGTATTCCTTTTACATTCGATTTCACGAATGCTGAACAAAAATCTTATGAAATGACGGTTGAAACTTTAGCAGGTGCATTGATATATCGAGGAAAGATATTTATCACAGCCCAAGTTGATTTACAAAATTACAAAATGAATAATGACATAATAGTAATATAATGGCAAAAGCATCAAAATCTAAAACGGGAGATATACGATTAATTCAATTAGCGAATTACATCAAACCCGATATAAAAGAAACGCCCGGCAGGAAATGGGTATTGAATGGTCCTAAAAACGCTTTTTTTAAATACGTTATAGACCGATATAACGGCAGTACTACAAACAGTGCGATAATTAACTCGTATGCTGATTTAATGTACGGGAAAGGCCTAGCAGACGTCGCTACCGAAAAAGAAATTGATGACGCTACACTATTAATAATTCCTAAAAAAGAAAATAAAAAAATATTAGCAGATTATGCGTTGTTTTCTCGTGCTGTTTTGCAAATAGGTAAAGAAGGTAAAGCATTTACAATTTCACACATGGCAAGCGAAACGATTGTGCCAGCGAAAGTTGATTCTGATGGCGAAATCAAATCTTATTTTTATTGTCAAGATTGGGAGAATCCTTACAAATATAAACCGATTGAATATCCTGCTTTCGGGCATCGTGAAGAGTTTGATAAACGAACTACAAATCAAGGATTGAATGAAGACGATATTGAAGATATTGAAATTTATGTAGTTCAACCTTACAAAGCTGGCAAATTTTATTTCTCGGACCCAGAATATTTTTCTGGACTTCAATACGCTGAAATGGAAGAAGAAATGTCAAATTATTCGCTATCATTTATCAAAGGTGGTTTATCGTTTGGTTACATTGTCAATTTCAACAATGGAAATACATTGTCGAATGAAGAAAAAGATGAACTCGAAAAGAAAATAACTGAAAAATTAACTGGTTCATCAAATGCAGGTCGTTTTATCATTTCATTTAATAACGGTAAAGAAGCTG
>Ga0316187_10002391_pt1 | contig 16315 bp, 13 predicted proteins | sample CroRivburrow1_MG_FD_204927 | JGI IMG/M metagenome (GOLD analysis project Ga0316187, IMG submission 204927) | Coastal sediment microbial communities from Maine, United States - Cross River worm burrow 1 | ecosystem: Environmental > Aquatic > Marine > Coastal > Sediment | place: USA: Maine... | reverse complement strand
TAACGTATATCCCGTGCAGGGACTCGGTGATCGTGCAATTGCGGATCGTGACGTCGTCTGCTTCGACGAGGACACACGCCATGTCCTTGGTCAGATGCGGACCTGCCTCGGCAATGTGGAGCCCATCGAGCACGGTGCCCGGCGCGATGACATGAACCACGTTGCCTTCGTAGCCGCCACGGATTTCTGATCCCGGCGCTCCGGTCAGAACGATCGGCACATCGATCACGATATTTTCGTGATAGACGCCGCCGGCCAGATAGACGGTGTCTCCGGGTTCGGCCTGTTCGAGTACAACGGCAACGGATCCTCCGCGTGGCACCTCATGGACAGCCGCTGCGGAAGTCACCGACGACATGACGGCCAGCAACCAGAATATGGATCTCACAACCCGCGCCTCTCTCTTGTCCGCTGTTGACTCAGGAGTCAGATATAGCACAGACCCGAACCGCGCCATCGCAGCAGGCCGGCTCATCTCAGACCGTCATAACAGTTGGGTTTCAGCCTTTGAGCTTTGTCAGCTCGCTGTCGACCATGCTCTTCGTGCGGACGCCTGCGACGCCGGTCTTGACCAGCGTCTGCCACACCTGTTCGAGATCCAGGAAGAGCTGCTTGTCGTAATCCCCGGCTGCCATCCGTTCCTTGCAGGAGTCGTAGAGGGTTGTCGCCGCCGTCAACTGGACCTGCGTGTCCTCCCACTCCTCGTGCAGTGTGGGGCTGAAGCTGTCGCCGTACTGCTTGAATCCTTCGACGATGTAGGCCGCGACCGGGTTGATGATGTTGATCACCCCGAGGACCTCGATGTTCTTGTTATGGGCCTTGGCTTCCCAGTCGTCGTCCGCGGTCACCTCGCGGGGTTCGGGCACCTCGAGAGCCGGTGGCGCTTCGACCTCCAGCAGGACGGTTTCGGCCGCCGGTTCGGCTTCGTACGCGCCCTCATCTCCTGAGCCGCCGCAACCAAGCGCAATTGTCGAAACGATAACTATGATCCCGAGCTTTTTCATAAGTCCTCCACTTCCTCTCAGACGGGTTGCTCTGCTGGTCCCGCCTCGCGCCAGGTCAGCCAACATCCGGCGAGCAGCAGCAGACCGAACACGAGGAACAGATAGGTCCCCGTGGCCGGGTACGACCACACGTCGAACTGACCGACGAGTTTGTAGCCGAACATCGGCGGCATGAATGGCTCGACCTGGACCGAGGCCTTCGGATCGAGATTCGCGCCGTAATAGTTGAGCTTGTACCAGAAGCTCCAGAGCGAAAACCCACCGAAATAGGCGGATACCATGATGACGTCCACCAGTGATCGCAGGGTTCCGATAGCGGCGGCCCTCAGGGTCAGGATGCCAAGCAAGCCGATCACCAGAGGAATCCATTTGAGCTCGGTGAAATCGGCCGGTTTGAGTTCCGCCATCCCGATGTAGTGATTGAGTACGTTGATTTCGGTGAGATCGTTGCCGTCGTCACCCCCCACCAGGTTGTGGGAGTAGACGTAGAGATCCAAACCTTCCGGATACTGCTGTGCGACAAACGTCATTTGCCACAGCGGCACGAAGAAAGTTGGTATCAAAATCAGAGCGGCAGCCAGTACCGCCATTCTGCTCCTATTTGTCAAAGGTCGATCGAGACTGGCCATGAGCCGTTGGTAGAAGCCCGACATGTGTTACCTCGAAAACCGGGCCCCGGCGACCGCGTACGGCGCGCCGGGGCCCTCTCAGCATTATTTCACGAGGAAGTAGCCCTGCATTTCCTGGTGCAGTGCGCTGCAGAAGTTTGTGCAGTAATAGGCGTAGACCCCGGACTGATTGGCGGTGAACGTCACCGTTTTGGTCTCCCCGGGGTCGATCACCAGGTTGATGTCGTAGTTGTTGATTGCGAACCCGTGCAGCTCGTCCCGAGTCTGCTCGATGTTGGTGACGTGGACGATGACCTTGTCACCGCGGTTGACCCGAATCACATCGGGCGCGAAGAATGACCGCACAGCCATCATCCACACCTCGACTGTGTTGCCACGACGTTCGACCCTTGCCTCTTCGGCGGTCCAGATCGCGTCCGGGTTCTTGTGCCAGTAGGGATCGTCCTTTTTGTAGACCTCGACCGGATCCAACTTGTCGGCCTTGATGATCACCGCGTAATGGGGTTCGGGCTCGGTGAACGCGTCATACAGAAGCTTCATCTTGTCGCCCGAAATATCGATCAGCTGTGCCGACTCTGGAATCGAGGGTCCGACGGACAGGTGGCGGCCTTTGGAGAGCTTGTTGAGGGCCACAAGGTAGTTGCCGTCGGGGTTCATCGAATCGCCCTCCGCGGAGACGAGGTGACCGATGTTGTAGGCCACGGGCATCTTGTCGACAACGTATTGGTTCATGTCGGCGCCTGCCTCGTACGGCGGGAGCTTCCATTTGGCGACGGCGCTCTCGACAAAGAGCGAGGTATAGGCGTAGCCCTTGCCGTCGAACTGGGTGTGGAGCGGACCGAGTCCGACCGGGATCTCGGCCTCACGCACCGAGCTGTAGGTCAGCACCGGGATGCCGTCGATGGTTTCCTCGAAGTCCTTGTTGGCGATTGCGGTCTTGATCTTCTCGATGTCGTACACGGTCGTGGTCGGCGAGAGCTTGCCCGAACCAATGATCCAACGACCGCTGGGGTCGACGTCGACTCCGTGTGGCGATTTGGCGAGTGGCATGAAGTAGGCCACGCCCGGAGCCGCAGCGGGATCGATGACCGGTGCTCCCGTGACAGTTTTGAATTTGCCGGCGGCAATGGCCTTGTCGGCCTCGCGCCAGTCCACCACCAGAATGTAATCCTTGTCCTTCTGGGATGCCGTCACCTCGAGTTTTCCGCCCTCGATGAACTCCCGTTCGGAGTTGTAGCAGGTCCAGAAGAGGAATCCCTCCGAGGGGCCCTTGCCGGCGTCGCCGAGGTCGTAGTTGAATGGTGGAACCAGGACCTCCCAACCCAAGCTCAGGTCTCCGTCGTCGGGATCGATCTTGATGCCCGCGACGATCCCCTTGTATTTGGTGGCGTACTCGGTGACATCGGCATACGTGCCCTCGGGAAACGGCACCGACATCCGGGTTGCCATGGTCACGTACTCCGAGTTTGGAGTGACGAAAGAACTGCCGTGGTTGGCCGAGATGTTCGGGATGGTCAGGATCTGTTTGGTTTTGAAGTCCTTGAGGTCAATCCGCGCCATCCGGCCGTTGGCGTTGTCGTTGATAAAGAGCCATCGCCCGTCGTACTCGCCGCCAGTCTCCGAGAAACCTGGATGGTGCGAGTCCCCCCACGAGTATTCACCGAGCATTTCCTTGGTCTCGTCGTCAAAACCGAAGCCGGTGCCGGGGTACGGTGTGAAGACCGGAATCGTTGCGATGTGGCGCATCGAAGGGATGCCGGCGACAAAGATCTGGCCGCTGTGACCACCAGAGTAGAAAAGGTAGTACTCGTCGAGATCTCCGGGTGCGACATAGGTCGCCAAGGCCGCGCTCGCCAGGTCGGACGTCCCTCCGCCGCCGGCACGTGCGCCGCGGCGTTGCGGCGGTTTCTTGCCGCACGCCGCGAGCCCGACAAAGAGCCCGACGACCAGCAGCGCGACCGTCAGTCGAAAGATAGTCTTCTTGTTCATCTGTTGCCTCCTCCTTGTTGTGCGGTTCTATGACCCGCTCGCCGCGGCGGCCTCGGCCTCCGCGGCTCGATTTTTGACGATGTCGTAGGCCTTCATGATTTTTTCGATGGCCTGCCACTTCTCCTCGTCAGTCAGCACGATCTGGCTTTCGAGGATGATCTTCATGGTGCCGGTCGGGTCGAAGAGAAACTCCTCGACCGTTTTGTTGAATCGGGCGCGGACATCGTCCGGCGCCAGCGACAGATCGGGCCCCTTGTCAGTCGGTGATTGGATGTCATACGCCTTGATGCTGTGGCACACAAAGCAGTTGTGTTCGACGAAGAAGGCGCCATCACCCTCACGCATACGCCGGTCCCTCTCGACCTCCTCGGGTGTCATCTCATCCTTGAGCTCGACTCCCGGCAGGTAGGCGCGTGGCAGGTCCTCATCGTCGCGCCAGCTCATGACCAGCATGGCGAGGCCCTGCGCTTCGTGCGACTGGAAGTTCATCTCGGGCATGATCGACCCGGGGACGATGGTCGGTGGCGATTGGAAGTGTTTGATGTGCCAGTTGAAGACTGTCATCTGCTCGGACACCAGATTCGAAAAGTCGAAGCCCTCGGCGTGCTTGTCGCCCTCTCGTGTCAGATCCGGCCCGAGCTTGCCACCGTCGCCATTGATGACGTGGCAGATCTTGCAGCCCTTGGTTCGCACGAATTCCTTGGCCTGATTGATATAGGGCGTACCGTCCGTCGACCGCTCATAGCGGTGACAGAAGTTGCACTGGACCTCGTACAGGGGCGGCGGGTTCCGAGGGTCGTACTCGGATCCTGCGATGTCTGAAAGGAGAGGCTCCTCCCAGTGCTTGACGAAACCATGGGCATCGTACTCAGCGAGCGCAAATCCCTGACCGCCGTGACACACCGTGCAACCGAAGTCCTCGATCGGGTGATTGTCGAAGATCTCGGGTATGGGGTGGGTGGTCCACGGCTGCTCGACATCCTCGAGACCGCGCCAGGTGACGCCGAGATGACAGGTGGTGCAACGGTCGACACGGTCGAGCTTCTCCACCCAGATTTGTTGGACCCCGGATGGCAGGGTCGCAGGGTCGACGTCAGCAAAGGTTTCGGCAACGATCGCGCCAAACTCGGACTGGTAGTACTTCCACTCCGGTGCGGTGTCGTAAACAATCGCTGCGATGCCGACTGCGAGGATCGCTACAGCTGCAAAGAGTACCAACAGGATTTCGCGCTGAGAAATCTTTTTCATCATCGGTACCTCACAGCGCCGTCGGGTGGACCGGCCACGCCTGCCAGGGCCAGAAGAAATCCCAGTTCGGCCCACGCAGAGCCGTCCCGGTGTAGGTCAGGATGACGAACGCAATGATGAATGCGCAGAAGGTGGCGATCGCCGCATAGCGCGTCGAATCGGTCTTCTTCAGAACCACGAAGTACATGCCCGCAAAGAGGAGGAGGAGGAAGGTCGCGGGGTTCACGAGATCGAAGAAGACTTGGCTCTCGATAGTGGGGAAAATACTGCGCATCGGGGCGAGGAGCGCCAACGCCAGACAACCGCAGGTCGTCACCAGCCCGAAGAGGAATCCGAAGACGCCCCACTTTCTCCCGGGGCCATCGGTAAACCAGTATCCGATCCCCTTTTGCTCGCGATCAAGGAAGGGAATCAGCATGAGGCCGAGGATGACAATGGTCGGAACGATGACGCCGCCCATGAGAGCGGAGTAGCCGACCATTTCCTGGAGCCCGAGAAAGTACCACGGCGCCTTTGCCGGGTTGGGTGTGACCTCCGGGTTTGCCGCCGCCTCGAGAGGCGCCTGAATAACGAGCGAGAGCCCGATCGAGACGGCCACCGTCAGAAGGGTGATGAGCAGGATGCGGACGGTGAGGAATGGTGTCGACGGCACCGAGTTGTCCTCGTTGAGAGTGGTCGGGTCGTTGACCTGAACGGTGGTCCCGCTGGCGATGCCGAGAACGCTGTAGGTCTTGCTCTTCTTGGGTGCCTGGGGTTCCCGGGCAAGCGCCTCCTTGCGGTCCTCCTCGACAATCGCGAGGCCGCCATCCTTGCGGATGCGCCACATGTGCCAGGCCGCTACCGCAAAGAGGACCAATGGCAGGAGGGCACAGTGGAGGACGTAAAACCGGATCAGGGTCGGTTGGCCGATGATCGTGCCGCCGAGCAGGAACTGTCGAATGGTTTCGCCCACATAGGGAACGGCAGCGGCGATGTTGGTGCCCACCGTGATCGCCCAGAAGGCGAGCTGGTCCCACGGCAGGAGATAACCGGTGAAGCTGAGGAGGAGCGTCAGCACCAGCAGGGAAACTCCGAGGACCCAGTTGAAGGGGCGCGCGGATTTGACGATCTCGCCGGCTTTGTAGGAGCCGGTGAGAAAGACCCGGAACATGTGGAGGAAGACCAGGGCCACCATGAGGTGGGCTGAAATCCGATGCAACCGTCTGAGAAGCCATCCAAAACTCACCGCATGATCGAGGTCTTTCAGGCTCCAGTAAGCGCGCTCTACTGAAGGCACATACAAAAACATCAGGATCACCCCGGTGACAGTCAGGACCAGAAAGACGACAAAGGTGATGGTGCCGAGATACAACGAAGCGGGGAAAGCGAGGCTGCGGAGAGAGATCCTATTCGGGAACCAGTGGAGCAGGAAGTTGGCGACGATTCCGCTGCCGGCCTCGCGGTTGGATTCCGGCCGCCACGGCCAGATCAGTTTTTCCCAGATACCGGCAATTTTCGAGAGGCTCATCTATACCACCAGTCTGAAGTCGCGCGAGACCTCGGTCGCCACATCCACGACCAGCTCTCCGGTGGCGCGGGAAAGCTCGAGGTGGAAGCACTTGAGCGGCCGCGGTGCGGGACCCGCGTAGTTGGTCCCCTCACCCCTGAACTTCGAGCCGTGGCACGGGCAGTGGAACTCGCCCAGGGCGCGGTAGGTGAACTGGCGGACCGTTTCCTCCTGGGGCAGCGTGAACGGGGAAAACTTGACCGTGCAGCCGAGGTGGGTGCAGATCCCTGAAACGGCGTGATAGTTCGAGCTGTCGCGAAAGAGGAAGATCCGATGTTCTTCCAAAAAGGTGACACCCTCCTGGAAGTTCTCGGGTGCGCCGATGCGGAATTTCTTCGGTGGTTCGTAGAGGACATTTGGTACCAGCGACCGCAGGAGCGGCCAGCCTGCTACCAGGGCCCCAACGGCTGCGACCGCCGCCGTCAGGCGTCCCAGAAAACCCCGGCGCGTCGGATCCGCACCGGCGTCGGAGGAGACCCGAACTTCATTGTTGACTGTGTTTGATGCCACTGTTCTCACTCCGTTGACTCGATGAAGTTGAATCGTTCCATGGTCATCGCCTCCGTTGGACAGCGCGCCGCACAGAGACCGCAGCGGATGCAGACGGTGTCGTCTTTCAACAGGACTGTCATAGGCCGATCGCGGTCGTGTCCGTAGGTTTCGAGGGCGGACTCGAGCTGCTCAGCGGGCATCTCGACCTGCTCGAGTGGAACAAAGGTCAGGCACTTTTCCGGGCAGATGTCCGCACAGCGGTTGCACAGGACGCAGCGGTGTGGGTCGTAGATGGTGTCCACGTGGCAGGACAGGCACCGCTCCGCCTGATTCCTGGCCTGTTCGGGCGACATGACCTCCTCGACCTCGGTAATACCGGTCCGGCGGCCGGCGGAAACGGTCGGCGCAGACCGTCGCACCTTCTTTTCATAAACTTCTGGCATCGCATACTCGTCGGCCGGGATCTTTTCGATTTCGACGTGCAGTTTGATTCCCGAGGGCGATCCGGTGAGGTGTTCATGGATGGAGCGAGCGGCATGTTTGCCGTTGGCCACCGCTTCGATGGCGATGCGTGGACCGAAGGCGGCGTCCCCTCCCGCGTACACTCCGGCGGCGGTGGTTGCCAGCGTTTCTGGATCGATCTTGACGGTGCCCGTCGGGTTCAGTTCGATTCCATCTTCGTCCGTGAGAAAGCCGAAATCGGGTTGCTGGCCGATGGCCAGAATGACGGAGTCGGCATCGAGAGCGAGCGTACGGTTGTCGTCGAACAATGGATTGAAGCGGCCCTCGTCGTCGAAGACCCTCTCGACCCCGACGAACTCGATGCCCTCGACGCTGCCGTTGCCTGTGATTCTCTTCGGTCCCCACCCCGGGTGGAGCTGAATGCCCTCTTCGAGGGCCTCGTCGAGCTCGTCCTTGCCCTGCACCGTCTGGGCGGCGGGCAGTTCGTCGAGCGATTCGAGAGAAATGACGTGGACCTCGCTCGCGCCGCCCCGCAGCGCTCCGCGGGCGGCGTCCATCGCCGGTTGATTGGCAACCGCCTTGGCGGTCAGCTCGATCTCGTCCATCGGTTGGTAGAACTCGCGAACGGCCGTGCGTGCCGCGTCAAGGGCCACCGAACCGCCACCGATGATCACGACCCGATCACCGAGATCGACGCGGTAGCCGCGGTTGAGGTTGAGGAGGTAGTCGACGGCCTTGACGACCCCGTCCTTGTCGGAGCCCTCGATCTGGAGATCTCGACCGCGCATGGCGCCCACCGAGAGGAAGAAGGCCTCGAAGCCATCTTCCCGAAGATGCTGGAGTCCGAATTCTCTGGTGATCGGTTTGTTGGTCAGGAAGGTGACGCCGAGCTTCTCGATCGCGGCAATCTCGCGATCGATCACTCCCCTCGGCAGTCGATACTCGGGGATTCCGTAGCGCAGCATGCCACCGAGCTCCGGCAGGGCCTCGAAGACGGTGACGTCATAGCCCATCAGTGCCAGATCATGGGCGCATCCCAGACCGGCGGGACCGCTGCCGATCACCGCCACCCGATGGCCTCGAGCTCCAGCGAGGGAATCGTCCCTGCTCAGCTGATCCACGTGCCAGAGCCGCCGGCAGCCGGCGTCGTTCGCCGCATCCGAGGCAACCTGTTGCGGGCCGGGCATCAGAAGCTTGAAGAAGTCGGGGCGTGCGGATTCGGCCCCGAACTGTTCGGTGACGAATCTTTTGAGCGGCCTGATCGTGACCGCTTCATCGACCCAGGACCGGCGGCACGCGTCCTCGCACGGCGCAGAGCACACCCGGCCGCAGACCGACGCCAATGGGTTGGGTGCGCGGGCGATCAAAAAGGCGTCTTCAAAACGTCCTTCGGCGATCAGCTGGACGTAGCGTCCAGAATCGGTGTGGACCGGGCAGGCCTCCATGCACGGAACGTTGCTCCGATACCACGGCAGCTCGTTGAAGCGTGCCGGAAAACGCGGATTATCTGTGGTGGAATCACTCACCACACACGACTCGTTCCACTGACGGTGTCGGCGACCATGGTTCTCGTCATGCCTCCTACCGTTTGCCCGGACTCCCGAAATTTAAACCCGAATTTCGGCATTACAATACTGAATAGCCTGAATGTGGTCAAGGTATCCTTGACCGAGGTCAAGGACGGTGCCGTCCGGCACCGAAACCCGTGACATATCGACAGACGGAGTGCAACAGATGCCTTGTGCGCTGAAGATCTCGGAAGCCGCCTCGTTGGGCATGCACGCCCTTGGATACCTTGCCAAACGCGAGGACGGACCGATCACTTCGCGAGAGATCGCCAACCGCTTCGAGATCTCGGAGGCCCACCTCGCCAAGGTGCTTCAGCGGCTGGTCAAGGTCGAACTCCTGCGCTCGGTGCGGGGACCCCGCGGCGGCTTCATCCTCGCCCGGTCGCCGGAATCGGTCACGCTCCTGGAGATCTTCGAGGCCATCGAGGGACGTTTCGAACCCAGCCAGTGCCTCCTCAGCTCGGTCATTTGCGACGGAGACTCCTGCATCCTCGGCAGGATCTTGGTCGAGGCCAACAACATGCTTCGCGCGCGCCTGGAGGAAACGACACTTGTCGACGTCGAGGCGGTCATCAATTCCAGCCAGTGAGGCGCGCATTGCAGCGTCGACGACCCACAATGAGACGCGCGTTGTTGCATCGACGACACCGGTGCCACCCTTCGCATTGTTTGGATTTATCGCGTCACAGGTTGACAGGGCCTCTAGGGCAAACAATGCGAAGAGTGGCACCCTCCTCGCTCCATTGAGATGCGCGAAGGTGCATCGCCTATCGATCCCGCAGCCACAGCGCAAATTCGTCGGCATGCAGAACATTCACGACGCGCTCTCGCGGAACCTCTGCGCGCATGGCGATGGCCGAGGCGTAGGCGTCGAACTCGAGATGCGGTACGGCGTGGGCGTCGGAAGCAAGGACGATCTCGCAACCCGAATCAACGGCGAGGTGGGCGAGGTCGGCGTCGAGGTCCTGGCGGCGCGGGAAACCGTTGATCTCGACCGCCACGCCGGTATCGGCGCAGGCCGAAAACACCGTTTCCCACCGAGCCTTGAGACCCGGGCGATGATGGAAGTGTCGCCCCCTGGGATGGGCAAGGATGTGCACTTCGGGTGTGTTGACGGTGCGCAGGAGACGCTCGGTTTGATCGCGGTCCGGGTCGAAATGGCTGTGGACGGCGGCGACAACGCAGTCGACCTCGAGGCGCTCGCCCTTGGGTACATCGAGGGTGCCATCGATCAGGACCTCGACCTCGAGCCCCTGGAAAAGTCGGTGTTCCTCGCCGTGCTGATCATTCCAGCCCTCGACTCGCCGGCGCTGGAGACGGACCCCTTCCCGATCGAGCCCGGATGCGACCTCGAGACCGCGCGAGTGGTCGGTGACCATCGACCAGGCATAACCGCGGCGACCACACGCCCGAGCCATGGTCTCGAGCGATGCCTTGCCGTCGGAATGACGGGTGTGCCAGTGACAGGCGCCGCGAAGCCGTCGAGGGTGAAGATCCTCGGCTCCGGAGCGAAGCGCCTCAGTCATCTCGGCGCGGCTGAGATAGCCCTGCCGAGCGGGCCTGCGACGAGTGTTCTCACCGCCCCGAAGACGTTCGACGGCGGCCTGCAACGCATCTTCACCTCGGCATGTGACGAGCTGCGAAATCAGAGGTTGAAGCCAGTGCGGTGCTTCTTTCAGCAATTCTCGGCGCGCCATTCCCGGACTGTCGAAGGCGGTGTAGCCGGCACGCAGTAGCGCCAGGCGCCTGTCGCCGGGCGGCTCGGCGTCGGCGAGGATGAAGAGCGCTTCTGCCAGTGCGCCGTTTGAGATTCTTTGATTGCTCATTCCTCGATCTGGCGGGCTTCTTCCTGTTCCACGTCAGTTCCTCGAAAGCGACTGGATATCCGCCACCATTTTCGACCGGTAATGCTCGACTGCAGTCGGTTCGTTCATGATCATGTCGAGCTGTCGAGTATGCATGAGGAGGTAGCCGACCACCCGCAAGGACTGCTCGACATCCTGGTGGTCGAGGCCCGTGCGACGCGCAGTGACCACATCTTCCGTGACCTTGACGGCGAACCTCAGGTCGGCCAGCAGGTCACCGATGAAGCGCGCGCGGGCGGCCTTGCGCTCATGATCGGCCGCACCGCCCTTGAAGGAAAAGCTCAGGTAGTTCTCCTCGGGACGTAAACCGGCGAGAGCCTCGACGTTGGTGAAGTGGAAGCCGAAGCGCGACTGCAGGTTGATGAAGTGCTCGGAAATGATGAAGTAGTTCCGATCGGCATAGGGTTTTCTGAACGGTGTGGCGAGGGCAGGGTTGGCGGTGGCCTCGAAGAGAATCGAGGCGAAACCGCGACCGGTGACCGCGGGCGGTCCGTCCCACGGCACCGCCACCATGCCGTCCCACAGCGCCAGCATCGGTTTGCACGCGATATCCTCGAGGCGGACATACTTGCCGCTCACCGGTTGCTTGAACCCGCCCCCAAGATCGAGGACCCACCACTGCATCGGCACGTTGTGATGGAGCTGTTTGCTGGCGTACTCCGGGAACTCGGTCTCGGTCCCGAATGCGAAAATTTCGCGCACCGCCTGCTCGTGGCAGAAACGCGTGATGTCGTGCAGGGTCCGGCAGCTGGCGGGTTTGAACTCGATGCCGTCGGGGTCGAGGAGGTTGAGGGGCGCGATGTGGCGCAGTACCTTGCGTAGCGCCTGCTGGACGGGGGTGTCGACGGCGGCTGGTCGTTCCTGGTCGCTGATCCTGAGAAGGGACTCGATACGGCCCGGGTAGACGGCGCGACCTGTGGCATCGACGGTGACCTCCAATCCGTCCTCGAGTGCGTCCAGGAGCCCCGCGCCGAGGATAGCTGGGACGCCGAGCTCACGAGCAACCGTCGCCAGATGGCCGGCGATCCCACCCTCCTCCGCGACCACCGCAGCCGTTCGTCCGAGAAGCGCGGCCCACCGCGGCAGCGGCTGCTCGAGGACCAGGACCGCACCTTCGGGACAGGTCAGCGCGTCGCTGTCGCGGCCCACCCGGTGGATGGATCCCGTTGCTGCTCCGGGGCTCGCGTTGACTCCGCCGGTGACCAGTGGCGGAGGTGCTCCCGCCGGCAGTGGACGGCGAGCAACGGCGGAAGATTGGGCCAGCGGACGACATTGAAGAATGACCACCTTGCCGTCGGTTGTGATCGCCCATTCCAAGTCGACGGGCGTCTTGAAATGACTCTCCAGGCGAAGGGCAAGTTCGGCAATTCCGATCGCTTCCTCGTCGCTCAGTGACGGCCGATGATGGAGATCATGCGGGACTTCGGCCCGCTGGACGCCCTCCACGGGATCGAGGACAAATCGGGTCCGTTTGTCGCCGATCTGGCGATCAGAAATCTGTGGCGGTTCCGCTCGCTCAACAATCAGCAAATCGCTGGCGAATCGACCGTCGACAATCGCCTTCGGCAGACCCCATGTGGAGCTCAGGTAGATATTCCGGTCCTCTCGGTCCCCGGGGTTCCCGGTGTACGCGACCCCGCCTGAGCGTGCATCGATCATTTCCAGACAACCGACGCTCATCGCCACGTCCTCGTCGCGGAGGCCGCGTTGCAGACGGTAGTGCATGGCCTGCGGTGTGTACTTACTTGCCACCACTTCCAGATAACTCTCGATCAAATGCTCGCTGCGGACGTTGAGCAGCGATTGATACTGGCCGGCAAAGGAAGCCTGCGCCGAGTCCTCGCCGAGTGCGCTCGAGCGCAGCGCATAGGTGATCTCGGCTGGCGATGACGCGACCCTCGCGCTGGCGGCGTCAATCGCGGCCGCGATCTCTCGAGGAACGTCTGCGGACATGATCAGGCTCTGGAGATTGGAGCTGAGGGCGAAGAGCTCGTCCAGCTCTTCGGTTTGGTGTGCCTGCAGGAGACGATCGATTTCCGGTTGCAGGTCGTTGGCTGTAATCAGTCGTTCATGCGCGGCGGTGGTGATGACAAACCCCTTCGGTACGGACATGCCAACGACGTTGGCAACCTCGCCGAGGTTCGCCATCTTTGGACCGGCCGCATCAATGTGATGGCTGTCGACCTCGGTCAAGGGCAGGACCAGCGGTGCGTCGGAGGGAACTGGGAGGGTAGCGAGCTCGTGGTCGATGGTGTGCTGGATGTCCTCGAGGCGCTCGAAGAGGGACGTATACCTGTCGGGTGCGAGGGTGTCGAGGTGGCGCACCATCTGATACACGCTGACCCCGACCGCCGTGCAGTGGGAGCGCACAAACGGCATGCCGATAGTGAAGCCGCCTCCGGCTGCTCGTTCCATTGCCGCCATCAGATCGAGAGCCTTGGTGTTTGCAGCCAGCAGTAATCGGAGGGCGTGGTACCGGGTCTGGAACAGCTCTCGTGCCGCTTCCGGGTCGCCCGGCTCCGCGCGGCCGGTTAGACGACCGACGATTCCCTGGAGCCAGCGGAGCCCACGCGTGATCATCGGCGATCAGCCTCAGTGTTCACTCGGCATTGGAGTCCTCGTCGGCCTTTTCGGCCAGGCGGCGGATCTTCTCCTCCTGGAGTTCTTTCTTGCGATGCGCGTCCTCGATCTTGTAGACCAGTTCATCGATGTTGACCGGTTTGAGGAGGTAGTCGAACGCCCCCATCCTCATGCCTTCCAAGGAGGCCTCCATGCTGGCATGGCCGGTGAGCAGAATGACCTCGACCAGGGGGTGGGACGCCTTGATTTCTTTGGTGGCCTCTATTCCGTCGAGATCCGGCATGCGGACATCGAGCAGGACAACATCGATCGGGTTTTCGCTCAGGGCCGCGAACGCCGGGTCAGCCCGAGTCGCGGTGAAAACGTCGAACCTGCGGAGCGTGAGCCGTTTTGCCAGGGTCGCGACGAAGTTCTCTTCATCATCCACCAGGAGCACCGAGATGGCCATCGCCCAAACCTCCCCAACCGAAGCACCGGATCAGTACCGCGGTTCGCCTCAAGTTGTCGGATCCATCCTATCGCGGACGAGGCGGCTTATCTCACCGGGTTTCGTCACGAGGGCGCCTCGGCAGCCGCAGCAGGAAGCTGGTGAGAAATGCGGGCTAATGTGCTTCCAGCTCGAAACCGAGGCCCTCGAAGATGTACATGATCCCGTACCCGTACCAGATGGTGTAGAGGACGTAAAACACGAGCGAGAACAGAACCGTTCCCCAGCGGTTTTTGATTTCCTGAGCCTCGATGCCGTAGTAGTTGTACGCGCACTCCACGGTTTTCGCCTGCACGGTGTGGGTGAGCTGTGCGGCGTCGTAGAGTTTTTGCCGGTTGAGGTCCTTTTCCATGGCGCTGAGGGCCATCCACCAGCTGTGGAGGGCGGGTCGCGCCTCCATCCCGTAGCGGGTTGCGAGGTCCTCATTCCTGTTGTGGTAGGCCGACTCGGCGTCTTCGAGGCAGGCCAGGAAAATCGTCTTGAGGTCGCCGTTGACCATCAGGTTGTTGCCCTCGACCGCCGTCGTCATCCCGGTGCGCGAGAACAACAGCTCGGCGGCCTGAGCGGCTCCGGGGTTCTCCATTTTGAGGTTGAGCGTGACGACCTTGCTGCCGTGCTCCTCGACCTGGTGTTCGACCTTCGGAATGTAATAGGCAGAACCCTTGGAGATCGAGTTGTAGAGATTGTCTAGATAGTTGAGGGCGTTGCCGTCCTCGGTGAGTGGCATGAAGATGCCGACCATCACCGCGACGAAGGTTGCCAATAGGAAGATGCCGATTCCGAACTCTTTCTTCTTGATGTTGCTCATGACGCCACCTCCGTCCCCCGGAGTCTTCCGAGGTTGCTGACAAAGGTGAAAAAGACCCATACGGCGAAGCCCCCAATGACCAGGAAGAACGCCCAGATCCCGATGCCGTCAAGAACGCTGATGATTGTGGGCGAGAGTGAGATCACCTCGAGATCGGAGAGCTTCCCGGGGAGCGCGAAGATCCGGTTGACGAACCCGGCGAGGACCGCCATCGCGTAGAAGCCGCGGATCGTGATGCCCTTGACCACCTTGGTAACCATCGCGCCGACCTGGACCCCGAAGAGGGAGCCGATCAGCATGCCCATGGCCAGCGTGTAGAAGATGAATCCATAAATGGCGTACTGGCTGATGGCGGCATAGCCGGCGGTGAAGACAATCTGGAAGATGTCGGTGCCGACGGTGGTCATCGACGACACGCCGAGCGTGTAGACGAAGATCGGGAAGGTCAGGAAGCCGCCGCCGACACCCATGATCGCGGCTGCAAAGCCGACCAGAAAGCCGCTGGCAATCAAGAACCAGGCGGAAATGCGTCGTCCACCCGGCACCAGATTCTGATCGAAGGTGATCATCGGTGGCGCGTTGATTGCCTGCAGCTTCTTCGGAAGATTGCCGAGGTCGGCCCCTTCCGAGCGATCACTGTGGGCGTCATCGTCCGGTGAGGCGCTCTTGCGGGCCTTGAGAAAGTCCATCATGGCGTAGGCGCCGAGGCCGCCGAGCATTAACGAGTAGATGGTCGTGATGAAGGCGTCTGACAGCACTGGGTTAATTTCGTAGAGGACCCGGTTGATGACCCCGCCAACGGTGGCGCCGCCGATGGCGCCGATGAGGAATGTGGCCGCCAACGGAACGGATATATTGCCCAGCTTGCGGTGGATGACGCTCCCCATGATCGCCTTGGCGAAGATGTGGAACAGGTCGGTGCCAACGGCGAGGATGCCCTTGATGCCGGCCGACATCAGGGCGGGCGCAATGATAAAGCCGCCACCGGCGCCGATGCAACCGGTGATCAAACCGGCGGCGAGACCAATGAAAATCGAGGCGACAAAGATCCCCGTCGAGTAGTAGGCTGGGCTGTAGGCCTTCTTACCACCCAGGATATCGGGCAGCACGTCTCCTGCGGCGGCGGCCTGATCCATCACCTGCGCCGCGACGACCGGCCCGAAGACGAAGATCGGGACCACGAGAAGGACCAGAATCAGCAACCGCCCAGGGTCGTGCAGAATCCTGTTCGATGTCTCGAGCTCCCACTCCGCGTGGGTGCGGGTCGCAACCATCATGAACTCTCCCCAGGCCCTGAAAAAACTCATCCTTCCTCTCCTTCGAAAACGAAATGAAGCGTCAGGTTTGAAAACTCGCAGAAGACTGTCATCGGTGAGGCCCCCTGTCTTCAGGCGGGATCGGAGCTCAGCGCTGCACTGATCCTCGCGATCAGTGGATCGAGGCCGATCGGTTTGATCAGGTAGTCAAAGGCTCCGTGGGCGATGCCGTCTCGAGCCGCCCTTTCCGAGCCGTGACCGGTGAGGATAATCACGTGCAGCGCGGGGTCCATCTTTTTGAGGACCTTGAGGACCTCGATGCCGTCCATGTCCTCCATTTTGAGATCCACCACTGCGAGGTCGAACTCCCACTTCCGCAAT
>Ga0316187_10002390_pt1 | contig 16317 bp, 15 predicted proteins | sample CroRivburrow1_MG_FD_204927 | JGI IMG/M metagenome (GOLD analysis project Ga0316187, IMG submission 204927) | Coastal sediment microbial communities from Maine, United States - Cross River worm burrow 1 | ecosystem: Environmental > Aquatic > Marine > Coastal > Sediment | place: USA: Maine... | reverse complement strand
TGCTGGGCAAACCCATCGAGGCCAAGCTGGGTCGGCGCTCGGCGATTGAGGAGATCCTGAAGCGGTCCGAGGGTGCCCAACGCGTTCTCGATGAGGCATCCGAGGACTTCCGGCTGCAGCTGGTCCAGGAAGATGCGGACGGTGACGAGGTCCTGTCCCTGGACAGCATTACGGCAGACGGCAGTCCCATCATCAAGCTGGTCGACTCGACGATCTTCAATGCCATCCAGCGTCGGGCGAGTGACATCCATATCGAGACTCGCGAGACCGAGGTGATCATCAAGTACCGCATCGACGGGGTGCTCTACCAGGCCATGGAGCCCATCGACCGGCGGCACCATCAGACGATCATCAGCCGCGTCAAGGTGATGGCCGAGTTGGATATCGCCGAGAAGCGGATTCCGCAGGATGGTCGGTTCAAACTCCGTTTCGAAGGTCGGAATATCGACTTCCGCGTCTCCATCATGCCTTCGGTCCACGGCGAGGACGCAGTGATCCGTATCCTCGACAAGGAGTCCATGAGCAAGGAGTTCCGGAGCCTGCGCCTCGATGTTCTGGGATTCGATCATGCGACGATCCACAAGATTCGGAAGTTCATTCGTGAGCCTTACGGCATGGTCTTGGTGACCGGGCCTACGGGCTCGGGTAAGACCACTACGCTGTACGCCTGCCTGTCGGAGATCCAGTCCTCGGAGGACAAGATCGTCACCATCGAGGATCCGGTGGAGTACCAGCTGCGTGGCGTGACCCAAATCCCGGTCAACGAGAAGAAGGGGCTGACCTTCGCTCGAGGCCTGCGCTCCATTCTGCGCCACGATCCCGACAAGATCATGGTGGGTGAGATCCGCGACGAGGAGACGGCGCAGATCGCTGTGCAGTCGGCCCTCACAGGGCATCTGGTCTTCACTACCGTGCATGCCAACAACGTCGTGGACGTGCTGGGACGCTTCCTCAACATGAACGTCGATCTCTACAATTTCGTCTCGGCCCTCAACTGCGTCTTGGCCCAGCGGCTGGTGCGCAACATTTGTGGGCATTGCAAGCGCGAGGTGCAGCCGTCGGAGGAGCTGCTCATGGAAAGTGGCCTCGACCCGGCGATCGTCAGCGATCTGACTTTCTTCGAGGGTGCAGGGTGCATCGAGTGCAGTGGGGCCGGTTTTCTGGGACGAACTGCCATCTCCGAGCTATTGGACCTGTCCGATCATATTCGTGAGTTGATCCTGGAACGGCGACCCGCGTCGGAGATCAAGCGGGCAGCCAAGGAAGAGGGCATGATCTTCTTGAGAGAGTCTGCCCTGCAGCGAGTTTTCGAGGGAGTGACCACACTACGTGAGATCAACAAAGTTACCTTTGTGGAGTAGAAGCCTCCTGGGCCTCGAGCCGGTGGCGATGCCACCGCATGTCTTCGCGCTGGATGGTGCGCGGCTCCGCTATGGTCACTTTGTCGAAGGCGAGCAGAGTTGGAGCATGTCCGCCTACCGGGAGGTAGGGATGGGAGAGGAGGCCTTTGTGCCGGGGCCTCTTGGCAGCAGCCTTCGTGATCCGGAGTGGTTTCGAGAGCCGCTGACAGAGCTGCTGGGGACTCTGGACTCGCCAGTCATCGAAGCCTCCCTGGTGCTTCCAGACTCCTGGCTGCGGCTGGCCGTAGTCGAGATCGAGAAGCTCCCGAGGGGCGCCAAGGCGAGAGAGGAGATCTTGAGGTGGAAGCTGCAGCAGATCATCCCCTTCAAGGTGGAGGACCTGCGACTTCGCGAGATGGAGCTGGCCCAGTTGCAGAATCGTCAGGGTGCCAAGCGCGTCCTGATCGGCTTCGGGCTCGACCAGCCCCTGAGCCAAATCGAGGAGTTGTTCGCCGAGCAGGGAATCCGAATCGGTAATCTCGTAAACCAGAGCCTGGGCACGCTGAGTGCTGTGGGCCACAATTTGCGAAACGTGGAGCTCGGAGCCGTGGCCCTGCTGACCGACGATGGTTACAGCTTGTCGTTCACCTACCGCGGTGAGCCCCTGGTGCATCGCCACAGACCGCTGGCCGGTCAGTCGATCGCCGAGCTGCCCGAGGCAATGGTGACCCGGGACCTCAACCTGACCCGGGTATTTCTCGAGGAGCTGCTGGGCGATGTCGCGCTGGAGCGTGTCCTACTGGTCGGTCCGGAGGAGTCCCTGGCCCCCTGGTCGGGTTGGTTGGAAGAGAGCTTCGGTTTCCCAGCCCTGCCCTTGGAGGCCCAACACCTGTCCCTCGCAGGAGACCTGTCCGGGGCTTCGATGAACGATTTGGCGCCGGTGCTCGGAGCCGCGGTCCAGAGGATCCCATGAGGCCCACCGAGATGAATCTGGCCTCGAGGCCCTTCGTGAACGAGCAGCCGGTGATCCGCACGTCGGCGTTACTGTGGATCCTCGGCCTGGCTTTACTGGCGCTCAACGTCGCCTTGTACTACAGGCACATCGAAGGCACGGGCGAACAGCAGGAGTTGCTGCGGGAGGCGGACGAGCGCTTGATCCAGGAGACCGACGCGGTCGAGCGGCTGCGTGGCGAGTTGGCGCAGCTGAATCTCGCGGGGCAGAATGAGCAGGTGTCGTTTCTCAACACCCAGATTGCCCTGCGGACTTTCTCCTGGAGCTCCCTGTTCGATCGGTTGGCCGAGGTCGTTCCGGCGGCGGTTCAGATGAAGGGAATCTCACCCAAGAGCGTGGCGGCCGGTTCCGCCGACCGGCGTAGCCGCTCGTCCGAGGCTGCCGAAGAGATGGTGAAGGTGGATCTACAGGGAACGAGCCGCAGCCCCGAGGCTATCCTGGAGTTGGTGGATGCCCTGTTCGCGCATCCCAGCTTCTTCGATCCGGATCTGACGCGGGAGTCTTTCGCCGAAGGGCAGGAAGGCAGTTTCGTTCTCTCCGTGCTGTACCTGCCGACTGTTGAAAGCGACGCCGAGCGTTTTGAGGTCGATGAAGAGGCTGGTCAGGCTCCGGTCGTAGAGAGCCTGGAGTCGATGGAGGGAGGCGAATGACCTCGTCGCAGGGTGCCTGGCGGGCGCGACTCAAGTTCTGGCTGCCGGCCCTGATTCTGGTTGGGCTGAACCTGGCGGTGCTCTCCACCTACCGCTTCCTGCTTGCCGGTCAGGCACAAATCCAGGCCGGGAGGGTCGAGCGACGGCAGGCTCGGGTGGAAGAGCTCGAGGCGGATCGACTTGCCCTTGAAGAGATCTTGACCGAGGCCAAGCGCAACCGGGAGCTCGTCGACCGGCTTTACAAGGAGTGGCTTACTCCGGAGAGCCAGAGACTGACCGCGGTGATCGCGGAGGTGAAGAGACTGGCTCAGATGGCCGGTGTCGAGTACTCGAGCTTCAGCTATCCTGAAACGCTGCTGAAGGATCGGGGTCTGTTGAAGCGCTCACTCGTCTTTTCTGTGGAGGGTAGCTACCCCGAGCTGCGGAGTTTCATCAACCTGATCGAGGTCTCCGATCTGTTCCTCATCCTCGAATCGGTTCGGCTGAGCGGTGGGACGCGGGATGGACCGTTCATTCGGGTCTCGATGACGATCTCGACTCTCTTCGTGCCGGATGAACGGGACCAGCTCGGGGAAGACCAGTCAGGAGTGTCGAGCTGATGAGCAAAGACCAGCGGCAGAAGGTGCTGTTGGGGGTGCTCCTGGTGCTCATGCTCGTCGCCGTATGGCGGCAATTCGGGCCGCGCATCACGGCAGGCTCCGGGTCGAGCGAGTCTGGTAATCGTAGTCAGGCTGCCGAGCGTGGGACGGTCCGATCGGTAGTCGACTCGCCGGGAGTGGTCGAGTTGCACCTCGAGGACCTCGAGAAGGTGGCGGGTCGGTTCAGACCTGGCCGAGACCCCTTTCGCTTCGGAGAGGCCAGAACGCTAGAAGCGGAGCCTACCGAGGATGAGGACGATGAGGCCGCGCGAGAGGCCGAGCGGGCGGCCGCAGCGCAGGAGGCTTTGCGGCGCGCCATGGAGGCGCAAAGGCGTCAGGAGGCCGCCGCGTCCGGCAGGCCCGTGCTGCCGGACTTCAATTTGAAGTTTCTGGGCAGTTTCGGATCTCGACAGAAGCGCCTGGCGGTCTTCAGCGACGGGGCCGAGATTTTCAACGCTCTGGAGGGTGGGGTCTTGAAGGGTCATTTCGTGATCAGGCAGATCGGGTTGGAATCCGTAGATGTCGGCTACCTCGACTATCCGGACGAACCCGCGATCCGTCTGGCGGCGGGAGGGTAGAATGCTGAAGGCGGTGAAGATGCCAAGCAACCATACTCGAAGACTCGCGGCTTTGGGCCTCGCGCTCTTGATGGCGGCGTGCTCCGGCTATCGAGACGCGCGGGATGCTCAGATAGCCGAGCAGAAGGGCGACTGGGATACGGCGGTGTTGCTGTATCTCGAGCTGGCTGACCAGCACCCCAGCAATGTCTCCTATCGAACGGGACTACTGCGCGCCAAGATCAAGTCCTCCCAGATGCACTTCGAGCGCGGCAAGGATCTCTACGACGCGGGAGTGCTGGATCGGGCCATCGAAGAGTACCGCCAGGCGGTTCAGCTTGATCCGAGCAATCAGTACGCACAAGTCGAGTTGGAAAAGGCCATCTACGCTCAGGCTAGAGCGCAAGAAGACGGATCGCAGCCGGAAACCCTGGCCGAGATGAAGGAGAGCATGCGGGGCAGCCGCGCTCAGCCGCCGGTGTTGAACCCTCGCTCCAACGAGCCGATCTCACTGAGCTTTCCGAAACCGGTCAGCGTGACCAGTATCTACCGCGCTCTCGGCAGGGCCTTTGGCATCGATGTCCTGTTCGATCCCAAGATGAAGGACAAGAAGATCAGCATCGAGTTGGAGGACGCTACGGCGCAGGAGGCCTTGGAAATCCTCATGCGGGCCTCCGGCCACTTCTACAAAGTCCTCAACGAGCAGTCGATCATCGTCGTCGAGGACAGTCCACAGAATCGGCGGGCCTATGAGGATCTCGTCATCCAGACGTTCTTCCTCTCCAATGCCGAGGTCAAAGACGTAATGACCATGCTGCGCAGCCTGGTAGGGGCGAAGAGTGTCGCCGCCAACGACCAGCTCAACGCCATCGCGCTGCGCGACACGGCCGACAAGGTAAAGGTGGCCGAGAGCATCATCCGCACCAACGACAAGTCACGCGGCGAAGTTGTGATAGACGTCGAGCTGCTTCAGATCAACACCAGCAAGCTGCAGGAGCTCGGGGTCCTGTTGACCGACTACACGATCACGCAATTTCTGGACCCGACGTTGCAGGTCGGGGACTCCGGAGCCTTCCGGGTGTCGGACCTGGAATTCATTAATCAGGGCGACTGGCTGGTGACCATCCCGGGTTTCGTCTACGACTTCGTCAAGACCAGCACCGAGGCGCAGCTGCTGGCCAGTCCGCAGGTGCGAATCAGCGATGGCGAACAGGCCACGGTCCACATCGGCGATCAGGTGCCCATACCGGTAACAACCTTCAATACTTCGGGCACCATCGGCGGCAACATCGTGCCGATCACCTCGTTTCAGTACCAGGACATCGGCATTCGTCTCGACATTCAGCCGCGCCTGCACCACAACAAGGAGATCACTCTCGAGCTCAAAGTCGAGGTGAGCAACATCTCCGGGTTCGTGACCGGCGTCGGAGACCAGCAGCAGCCGATCATCGGCACGCGCCGCGTCGAGTCCACGATCCGCCTGATGGACGGCGAGACCAACTTCCTCGCCGGGCTGATTCGCACCGACGAGACCGTGACCGACACCGGAATACCCGGACTGATGGACCTGCCACTGATCGGGCGGCTCTTCACGCACAAGAAGACCGACGCCAAGCGCACCGACCTGATCCTGACATTGACCCCTCACATCATCCGGACCCCGAATGTGGATGAGGAAGATCTGGCGCCAATTTGGGTCGGGACCGAGGCCAACATCACTTTCCGAGGCGGCAGTCCCCGGGTCGAGTCGGAGGTGGAGGGGCCCTTCGACGAAGGCGAGGACGAGGATGCCGAGCGGATCCGCGAGATGATCCGCCGCCGCATACAGAATCTGCCGCGTGGCTTGCAGGATTCGGCAGGTGAAGGCGAGGAAGGGGCCGAGGAGCCTCCCGAATCGATCAATCTGACGCCGTCCGCGGCTCCGGGCGACATCTTCGAAGGCCCGGTGGACCGTGAGACCGGGGACGGACCTCTGGGTGACGATCCACTTGACGAGCCACCGCCCAACGACCAGGCCTCGAGCTCTTCGCTGACGGGGCTCACACCGACGATGCTGTCGGTGGCTCTTCAGGTCGAACGAGACGGACAGGTCGAGGACGCCGAGAAGGGGCCTCCCAAGGTGGAGCTCGAGCTCCAGCCACCCCGACCGCTGGTGGCGCCGGGCGCGACGTTCGAAGTGCAGCTCGTAGCGAGCGCCAAGGTACCGGTCTCGCATCTGCCGGTGACCCTGGTCTTCGATCCACGGGTTCTGGAAGTGATCCACGTCCAACGGGGAGGTTTTCTGGGTTCCGCGGGCCAGGCGAAGTTCATGGCTGACTCTTCCAGCCCGGGGCGCATCGTGTTGGGAGCCAGTCGCGTTGGGCAGCAACCCGGGGTCACCGGCAATGGCCTCGTCGCCAGCCTGCGATTCCGGGCCCTGGAGGCTGGTCAGACCAGCCTGAGCTTCGAGAAGGGCCGGGCCCTGGACAAGCGACTGAAGCCGATCACCCCCATTGGCCGGGCCCAGGCCGTGGTTCGGGTCTCGGGAACCGCTAAAAGGAGAGATACTGCCGAGAGGCCGACCAGGCCAGACGACTCCTCACCGCCCCCCGGCTAGTCGGTTGGTGGATGGAGCACCAAGAGATGTCCAGCGTCAGATCGAGGTTCGGCGTGCACGTGAGTCTTGGCTACACCATGGTGGAGCTGGTAGTCGTCTGCTCGGTATTGGTCATCCTCGCCGCGGTCGCCCTGCCCACCGCCAAGCACTCCATCAAACGCGGCAAGGAGTTAGAGTTGCGCCAGGCTCTGCGCCAGATGCGCAACGCGATTGACGAGTTCAAACGATACAGCGACGCGGGACTGATTGCCGTGGAGCTCACCACCGACGGCTACCCGGCAGAGTTGGAGCTCCTGGTAGAAGGTGTCGAGGTCGTGGGTCTGATCGACAAGTCGGTCAGATTTCTGCGTCGCATACCGGTGGATCCCATGACCGGGGAGGCCGAATGGGGCCTGAGGAGCTACCAGGACGACTTCGATTCAGGCTCCTGGGGGGGCGAGAACGTATTCGATGTCTATTCGCTGAGCGAGGGGGTGGGCCTCGACGGAGTGCCCTATCAGGAGTGGTGAAGATGACCTGTCGAACAAGAGACCGCAGAAATGCCGGTTTTACCCTCCTCGAGCTGATCGTCGTGGTCGCTATCGTCGGTATCCTGGCCACCATGGCCATGCCGGCGCTCAAGAACGTGCCTCGGAAAGCCGCCGAGGCGGTTCTCAAGTCGGACCTGAGAACTTTTCGGGACGCCATCGATCAGTTTCATGCCGATCAGGGCTACTATCCACCAACGCTGGAAGCCCTGGTTGAAGAAGGCTACTTTCGCGCCATGCCCGTAGATCCGATCACCAAACGGTCCGACACCTGGGTGGAGATCTATGATGAGCCCGATCCAGATTTCATACCGGCCGAGACCGACCTGCCAGAGGATGGACAGCCTGGAATCGTGGATGTGCGATCGGGCTCCATGATACTGAGCGTGTCAGGAACTCCATACTACGAGTGGTGAGAACTCGGCTCTTGAATCAGCAGCGAGGCAGAGGGTCCCGTTCGCGGTCAGGGGTCGCCGACCAGGGGCGGCAGGGCTTCACCCTGGTGGCGTTGGTCGTGATCACGACCGTCATGACGATCCTGGTGGCCGCCGCGATGCCCATGTGGAGTCAGATCGTGCAGCGTGATCGGGAGGCGGAACTGGTGTTTCGGGGGCTCCAGTACGCCGAGGCGATCCGAGTCTTCCAGCTGCGGTTCGGGCGCCAGCCCGTCAGTCTCGAAGAGCTATTGAGCGCCAAGCCGCGCTGCCTGCGCCAGCTCTGGAAGGACCCCATGACCGATAGCGGGGAATGGGGTCTCGTCGTGGCGCAGGTGGGAAGGCCTGCCGGCAGGGGGCGCCGCGGTCGAGAAACTCGAGAAGATCGGAAAAACCGGCTCAGAGAAGCTCAGGATCAGGCCCGCAAGACCGGCGGTCTCACCACAGGTCAAGACCCAGGTGATCTCGCGGGAGGCAGCGCGCCTTCGGGGCGAGCCAGCTCGCGGCGCGGCAGACAGGCCATGGGTCCCATCCAGGGTGTCAAGAGCCGCAGCACCGAGGAGGGTGTCCGGACGTTCTTCGGTAGCGACAAGTACAGTGAATGGAGGTTCACCGTCAATGTTCTTCCGACTCCCGCGGTGGTGCCGGGGAGTTTGAACCTCCTGAGGGCGAACGCTGATCAGATAGGCCGCGCATTTCCGCCGGACCTGCAACCCCAGCAGGGTTCGGCACCTGGCTCAGGACAACCGCCAGGCGGTAGCCGCCGCCAGAACCAGCGAAGCCCAGGCAGGAGACCCGGTGGATGAAGTGACTCTCCGGGTTCGACGCTTGCAGCACGCCTCTGGTCTACCGCTGCCAGAGCAGGCCTCTCCTGGCAGCGCGGGCCTCGATCTTCGAGCAGCTGTTGCTGAAGACCTGCTGCTCGATCCGGGGAAGCGGACCCTGGTCCCGACAGGACTCGTCCTCGAGCTGCCTCGCGGTTGGGAGGGCCAGGTGAGGCCGCGCAGTGGCCTCGCCATCCGACACGGCATCAGTCTCCTCAATTCCCCCGGCACCATCGACAGCGACTACCGGGGTGAGGTGAAGGTGGTGCTGGCCAACCTCGGAGGTGAGCCCTTCACTATTCGTCGTGGCGACCGCATTGCCCAACTCGTGGTGTCGCCTGTTACCAGGGTGGTGGTGCGAGAGGTGTCGGAGCTGAGCGCTACCGACCGCGGCTCCGGGGGCTTCGGCTCCACCGGGGTCGACTGACCGGGGTTGCTTGAGGACAGAAAACGGTCGTTTCGAACCCATATTTTCACCCTCGGCGAAGCCTAAGTCCTGCGGGCTCAGGTCGTTGCAGAAATGTCTGAAATTCATCAAAAATCTGTGTCGAGAGAGCGCTCTCGTGTAGTAGACTGACAAGCACTCGAGAGACTTTTCCTCCCTCCGAAGAGCCTTCGAGAAGAGTGCCGGAGCGACCGATCCATGAGCATCGAGAAGCAGCCTCGGTTCCTTGCGGCTCAGGCACTCGAAGTTGTCTCGGGGACGGGTCACCGAGTTCGACGAGCGGGCGTCAGGGAGAGCCGGCAGCAGCCTCGAGACTGCCTCCGGCACACTACCTCCAGGACGGAGTTTTCGGCCTGACGCCACCATAGCAGTCGTGGGAGTAGGCAGCGTGACCAAGCTCGATCGACACCTCGCAGCACCCCTCTTGCATCTCCATGGCGGTATCACGGCTCCCGGTAGCGGAGCTTTCGAAGCCCATCTATTTTCACCTCGTCGAAGAAGAAGGAGGACACCGATGAAGTATCCGACTAGAGCCTTGGTCTTTCTGGCCCTGGCGCTCTGCGCCGGCATGGCCTTCGGGCAGGGCCTCACCACAGGAGTCCTGTCCGGCGTGGTCACCGATGCCGACAACGCCGTCCTGCCTGGCGTCAGTGTCGAAGCGGTTCACACCGAGACCGGTACACGCTATTCAGGTCAGACTGGAGCGGATGGTCGCTTCAGCTTCCAGAATGTTCGGCCCGGGGCGTACATTGTCACCGTAACCCTCGAGGGCTTCCACCCGCAGGAAGTCACAGACCCGGTGGTTGCTTTGGGTGAGGCGACGGTTCTCTCCTTTCGCCTGGAGCTCGAGACGGTGACCGAGACCGTGACGGTGGTCGGCGAATCGAATCCACTGATCACCGCGTCGCGAACCGGCGCCTCCAGTAACATTTCGACCGGCCAGATCGAGAATCTGCCCAACATCGACCGGGGCTTCAATGATTTTGCGCGTCTGAATCCGTTTATGGTCCCATCGGCGGAGAATGAGGATCCGGAGGCCATCAGCGTCGCCGGTCGCAGCACCCGCTTCAACAACATCCAGATCGATGGTGCCGTGAACAACGATCTTTTCGGCCTGGCGGACTCGGGGACGCCTGGTGGTCAGACTGAGACTCCTCCGATCAGCATGGACGCCATCGCGGAAATGAAGCTGGTGGTCGCCGATTTCGATGTCCGCAACGGTGGCTTCACCGGTGGCAGCATCAACGCCATCACCCGGAACGGCACCAATGCCTACAAGGGGTCGGTCTTCTACTACTCCCTCGACGATTCCCTTGTGGGTGACGGCAAGGACGAGCTGGGCGAGCCTGGAATCTTCGATGAAGAGCAGTACGGCTTCCGCATCGGCGGACCCATCAAGAAGGATAAGGTCTTCTTTTTCGCCAATGGTGAGGTCAGCAGCCGAAACACCGCTACAGGATGGTCGCTCGACGGCTCGAGCGGACAGTGCTTCGGTGGTTGCGATCCTTTCGTTCAGGAGCAGGCCGCTCGTTTCAAGGCAATCCTGCAATCCAGGTACGGCTTCGATCCGGGTCCCTTCAACGAACTGGTGCGGCCCACCGACTCCGACCGGTACTTTCTCCGATTCGACTTCAACGTCGGTCAGCAGCATCAGATCACGGCCCGCTGGAACTATGTCGACGCGGCGAATCTGATCAACCGGCCCAGCTCGAGCACCTACGAGTGGGACAGCGAGGGCTACGACATCAGCGACAAGACCAACTCCCTGGTGGCTGCGGTCAACAGCACCTTCGGCTCGAACAAATTCAACGAGTTTCGAATGACTTACCAGACCATCGAAGATCGCCGGCCGCCGGTCTCGACTTTCCCCTGGATCGAGGTGGAGGACCTGGATCGTGCTCTCGGCTACTCCGAGGAGTTCGAGGCCGGCAGTGAGCCCTTCTCGGTTCGCAACGCCTTGGACCAGAACGTCATCGAGCTGACCGACAACTTCACCTGGTTGATGGGCAACCACACCCTCACCCTGGGAACCCACAACGAGTTCTTCAACTTCGACAACCTGTTCATCCAGAACGCCTACGGCTCCTACCAGTTCTCCGACATGGCGGCTTTCGACGCTGGAATCGCCAGGCAATACGACTGGACTTTCGTCAATCCGGGCCAATCCGATTCCCAGAAATTCGACGTCAACCAGTGGGGTTTCTACGGTGGCGATCAGTGGGCGGTCAAGTCCAACCTGACACTCACCTACGGCCTGCGTGTGGATATCCCGTTCTTTCCCGACGAGCCGAGCTTCAACCCGTTCACTGTCGATACCTACGGTGTGTCGACCTCCAATATGCCGGATGGAGAGCAGCTCTGGCAGCCCCGCATCGGCTTCAATTGGGACATTTCCAACAATGGCCAGCAGCAACTGCGCGGTGGTCTTGGTGTCTTCGCCGGTCGGACTCCTTACGTCTGGATCTCCAACCAGTATGCCCGCACCGGTATCGAGCAGACATTCGTGCAGGCAAGGGGAGCCATCTCGTTCGAGCCGGATCCTTTCGGTCAGCCGCCCGAAGACGCCATCGGTAGCGCATCGTTTGGTGAGTTCAATCTCATCGATCCGAACTTCAAGTTCCCGCAGGTGATGCGTTACAACATCGCCTACGACCGGCAGCTCCCCTGGTGGGATCTGGTCGGCTCGGCCGAGCTCATCTACACCGACAGCATCGAGGAGATCGACTACCAGGATCTGAACCTCACCGAAACCGGCGAGACGCTTCCCTTCGACGGTCGACCGCTCTTCGAAAGAGTCGATTCGGCTGTGAGCGGTGCGTACTACATCACCAACACCGACAAAGGAGAGTCGACCAACTTCGCCCTCAAGCTGGAGAAGCCCTACAGAGGCGGGGTCTGGGGCTTCGTGTCTTACGCCTACGGAGACTCCCAGGTGGTCAATGACGGCACGTCGAGCCGGGCGGTCTCCAACTTCCAGTTCAACGAGACGCTCAACCCGAACGATGCTTCGTTATCGACGTCGGACTTTTCGGTGATGCACCGCTTCAACGCCTCCATCGCTTACCGCTTCAACGACAATGGCCGGTGGCCCACCACGGTGTCGGCTTTCTACAACCTGCAGTCGGGTCTGCCCTATACCTACATTTTCGGCTTTCAGGCCCCCCGTGGAGGCATCAATACGGACGGCTACTTCAGTAACGACCTGTTTTACGTCCCGTCCGGTCCCGACGACGTGGTGATCACGAATGGTACATGGGAGCAGTTGGACGCCTTTATTCGTTCGGAGGACTGTCTCAACAACAAGCGCGGTGGCGTCGTCGAGCGGAACGACTGTGAGGCGCCCTGGTTCCATACCCTGGATATCCACTTCGCGCAGGACATTCCCATCAAGGGGACCAACCTGCAATTCACCTTCGACATCCTCAACGTAATGAACCTGCTGGACAAGGAGGCCGGTTCGAGAAGCTATGCCAACTTCAACACCCTGAGCCCCGTCGGTTACGATGGAGTCACCGACGACGGCAAGCCGATCTACAACCTCGACCGGGTCATCACCGATCCGGACAACAACAACAAGTACGATTTCCACTCGCTCCTTTCCCGTTGGAGAGCGAAGTGGGGCATCCGCTGGACGTTCTAGTAGATCGACTGAGGATGAGAATTTTCGGGGACCGCCTGGCGGTCCCCTTTTTTCGTCCTCTCCTTTGGAGAGGCCTGAGGGCTTGGGGGTTGAGGCGTCCAGTCGTACCTCCCGGCCGACCCTTGAGGGCTTGAGGTTGGGGCGGCCCGCGTTCCTTGGGCTGGCCTCTGAGGGCTTGGGGTCCTGAGGTCCTGGGCAGGAGACCGCGATCTTGCTGGGGTCCGACGTGGGGCCCCCAGGGGGCTATCCTCCCTTCCGCTGCAAGAACCCCCATGGAGGTCCCCACGCCGAACCCTGAACACCCGTTCCAAGCGACAGCCGCCAGTGGTATTGGGCCACGCCCGAGGCTCTCCCCCGTCGTCCTGGGCCTCCGGCTGGAGACCTCGAGCGCGGCCTTGCACCGCTGTTGCCCTAAGCCCTTACGCCCCTATTGCCTTCAACGGTGTCAGAGGTTCGTTCGGGTGGTTCGACAGGAGGCGCCTCGTCGAGCGCAGCGCAGGAATCGTGGAAGACCAAGACAGACGAGGCGCGATGACGAGACGAGGTGGCGGCCCGCCCGCCAAAGTCTGAGAAGCCGACACCGTCCTCCTGCGAACCACCCGGACGGACCTCCCATTGACATCTTCCTTGAAAGAGGATGATCTCTTGCCCAGGACCCCAGGACCCCAGGACCCCAGGACCCCAGGACCCCAGGACCCCAGGACCCCAGGACCCCAGGACCCCAGGACCCCAGGACCCCAGGACCCAAGCCCCAGGACGCAGATCTGCGTCCTGCCTAGCTTTCCCGGTGCACGACCGTCGCGGTGGCCTGGTCGCGGGGGCGGACGACGATCTCGTCGATGTTGACGTGGGGAGGCCTGGTGGCCGCCCAGGTGATGCAATCGGCCACGTCCTCCGAAGTCAGTGGCGTCATCCCCTTGTAGACCGCGGCGGCCTTCTTCGCGTCCTGATCGAAACGGACCATGGAGAACTCCGTCTCCACCAGGCCCGGGCAGATCTCGGTCACCCGGATCGGCTTGCCGACCAGCTCGAGGCGCAGCGTCTTGGTGAGAGCGCGAACGGCGTGCTTGGCGCCGGTGTAGCCGGCCCCTCCGGGGTAGGTCTCGAAGCCGGCGATCGAGCCGACGTTGACGATGTGACCTTCTCCCGAAGCCAGAAGCGCTGGCAGGAGCGAACGCGTCATGCGTGCCAATCCGAGAAAATTCACCTCCCACATGGTTCGCCAACGCTCGTCCGAGGCCGCTTCGATGCGATCCACGCCGAGGGCTCCGCCAGCGTTATTGACCAGCAGGTCGAGCTTGTCGATCGGCTCCACGAAAGCCTCGACGCTGTCCGGATCCGTCACGTCCAGCTGCTGAAAGCGGGCCCCGACGGGCTCGGCCACCGCCTGCAGGCGATCGATCCTACGGGCCCCCATCAGGACCTCGAAGCCGGCCTCGCTCAGGGCTACCGCGGTGGCGGCACCGATCCCGGCGCTGGCACCGGTGACCACTGCGAGCTTCTTGTCACTCATCGAAAAGGGCTCCTATATCTCGGCCGAAGGGCACAGGTCTACCAGCACGCAGTCGGCGCAAGCCGGTTTGCGGGCCTTGCAGACCTGGCGGCCGTGAAAGATCAGCAAATGCGCCCACAGCGTCCAGTCTTCCTGCGGAACCAGCGCCATGAGATCGGACTCGATCTTCACTGGGTTGCTCTCGTCGGAGAGGCCCAGGCGGTTGGAGAGTCGGCCTACATGGGTGTCCACGACAATCCCCTCGTCGATGCCGAAGGCGTTCCCCAGGACCACGTTCGCCGTCTTGCGACCGACACCAGGCAGCGAAGAAAGCTCCTTCATGGTCGCGGGGACCTCGCCGTCGTGGTCGCTCTGGAGAGCCTGGCCCAGGCCTTGGAGGGATTTCGCTTTGTTGCGATAGAACCCCGTCGTGCGGATCATCTCTTCGAGCTCCGACATGTCGGCCGCAGCGTAGGAAGCGGCGTCTGGAAACCGCTCGAAAAGTGCCGGGCTTACCATGTTGACCCGCTTGTCTGTGCACTGTGCCGAGAGGATGGTGGCCACCAGAAGCTGAAGCGGAGTCCGGTGCTCGAGGGCGCAGCAGGCTTCCGGGTATTCCTCCTCGAGGCGATGGAGGATCTCTTCAGTTCGTTGCCTCTTCTTGGGCTTTGAATCGCGTCTCGCCTGGGCTGGCGTCAAGCGGCCCTTGCGGACAGCCGTCGCTTTGGGGGAAGTCATGATCGTCGGGATCTCAGTCGCTGGAGAGCGCGCGGATGGCCCAATTGAACAACGCCATCACCAGACCACCGAGGATAGCTGGGAAGCACCCGGCGATGGTCAGGCCGCTCAGCAGGAAGCTTGCCAGATACAACAGGAAACCGTTGATGACGACAAAGAACAGGCCCAGCGTCAGGACGATGAAGGGCAGAGACAGGAGGACCACGAGGGGCCTGACCAGGAGGTTGATGCCGCCGACGACCAGGCCAGTCAGCAGCAGGTACCAGATATCTCCCTGGTAGTGAATGCCGGGCACGATCTTGGCCACCAGCAGAATGGCGACGCCATTGAGCACGATTTGGACTAGGGCTCTCAACATGGTCGAAACTCCTTTACTCGATCTCGGTCATCCGATCTGACATCTTCCCATCGCCGGTTTGCTGATCCGGCTTCAGGATTCGGCCTCTGCCAGTCAGTTGGCGGTCTCCTCGTCGTCGGGCATGGTCCAAGAAGGCAGGGAGGCCGGGTCCAGTCCGACCGATCGCAATGCGGACTCCCAGAGCTCCTCGGTGTTGTCGGAGAAGAGGAGATCCTCCGACACGGGTGCCGTGAGCCAGTCGTTGCGCACGAATTCGCCCATCAGCTGTCCAGCTCCCCATCCCGCATAGCCGAGAAGGAGACGAAAGTGCTCGGGTGGGTGTTGGGCGATTCTGTTCAGATCCTCCAGCTGCTGGCCGATCCGGATACCGGCTCGGATCTCGGTGGTGGTAGCGGCGTAGCGTTCGCCGTCCTCCACGCTGCGCTCTTGAAAGAGGATCGTGCCCATCTGAGACTGCACGGGACCACCGAAAAAGGCGGTGGCGTCCTTCGCCCCCTGCCAGTGGATCTCCATACCATCGAGGATGTCCTCGATGGGCAGCTCGGTCGGTCGGTTGACGATGAACCCGACGCTACCTTCATCGTTGTGGTGCACCAGCAGCACCACGGCCTGGTGAAAGAACGGGTCCAGAACCTGGGGCATGGCCAGGAGCAGCACCGGGGTTTCAAGGTCGGTGGTGGCCACAGACATGAATTGCATCTTACCCCGACTGGAAGCCCTAATCGATGGCCCCGAAAGGGCATGATGAAAAGAGAAAAGGCCACGCTGTCGCGTGACCTCGAGCTTGCTGGTTGCGGGGGCAGGATTTGAACCTGCGACCTTTGGGTTATGAGCCCAACGAGCTACCGGACTGCTCCACCCCGCGTCACTTTCGGCCGCCCCTTGAGGCGGAAGGTCAATGTTGGCACACCGTTGGCGGCGCTGTCAATTGCGGCAGGTGCCGACGTGGGTCGAGCGGGAGGGTTGGCCGGTAGCTTGAGAGAGACCGGTTTTGCGGGTACTCTTGTCTGGGCTCGAGTCCCTGGGGGCCTAGGTCGCAAGCTGGGGAAGGGGCCCGCTGGCGGAC
>Ga0316187_10002388_pt1 | contig 16324 bp, 18 predicted proteins | sample CroRivburrow1_MG_FD_204927 | JGI IMG/M metagenome (GOLD analysis project Ga0316187, IMG submission 204927) | Coastal sediment microbial communities from Maine, United States - Cross River worm burrow 1 | ecosystem: Environmental > Aquatic > Marine > Coastal > Sediment | place: USA: Maine... | reverse complement strand
TGCTGTCCCACGCCCCGCCGAGGTTGCTTCTAATGGTTGCCACACTTGGATAATCCGGCCCGAAGAACTTCAAATAACTATTTAAGGCCAATTCAAAGTATTCAATAGCCTTGTCGTATTCACCCTTAATAAACAACACCGAACCGATGTTGTCTCTACTTCTTGCTACAACCGGATCATCCGGCCCGTAGGTCTTCAGGTCACTGGCCAAGCCCAGCTTTAAAATTTCAAGCGCCTTGTCGTATTCCCCCTTATTTTTTCGCTTCTCACCGATGCTAATGTTAACATTGCCACCTTCACTGTTTATGCTCGATGATTTCTCATCAGTAGTCTCAATTTTGGAGTTTTTACTCTCACTATCAGATAATGGTGAGCAACCCGCTATAACAAATACCATAAATAACAAACTAACGAGACAGGGAATGTACTTTGTAGTCGTAACAAATGACATGTTTTACCTTTTTATAATTTTATCGGGTTCAGAGGTTACTATTTTAATAGTTATGTTTGTTGGGCTAACAGGCATTTTGCAATTAGATACTTCAGTTAATCGAGTTAATTGGACACCCATATATATCTATATACCAATTAACTAGTCGAACATCAAATATAAATCCAACACGTTATATTGGGTGATATACAAACTACACGCGTATTGAGTACAGTTAGTAACTATGACTGTCGCCAGAGAACATCAGATCCATATTGAATCAACACCCTACTATCACTGCGTTTCGCGTTGCGTGAGACGCGCTTTTTTTTGTGGTAAATAACGGGGTCAGCCATTAGCCGTCTCCTGTCAATAAGGCGAACGAAAATAATTCATTGCCAAACACAATAAATACAAAATGCTGGTAGCGCTGCTCGTAAAACAAGTATTGCGTCCGTATTTTCAAGCTCAGGGTGTCGAGACAAGCCCGCACCAGTCACCGTTTTTTGCTCCTGCAAAAACGGCATACACTACATCCCTGTAGATAAGCCATCAGGATCTAGGCAAAACAAAACATCTATTGTGCCCCTGGCCATATTCATGGCCCCAGAAAATCGTAGGTACCCAAACGTGTCCATACCAATTCGATAAAGTTAAACATTATCGATAACAGTACAATGGCTACAACGTAGTATGTTGCGCCAACCCCTTGTTGGCTCACGTTTGAGGCGACCTTGTTAAAACAAACACTCGCTACGCAGAAATAAATCGTCGCGATCACTTCCAATCAGGCCTAGTGGTTAATGCCAACCCCTTCGTGGTTTCATGATCGCAACGAATCCTTCAAGGTATCACATAAAGGCCTTCTTCACGTCAAAGGCTACGTTGTCTCGCATGACATAATAGCAGGCACGAGCTAATTTGTGCGCCACCGCTTTAATTGCGATCACCTTTTTGGTCTTGGCGCTCTTACGTTGGTAATAACTTTTGATGGTGTCACTGAAACGAATCGAGAAATTGGCCGCTTCCACAAAAGCCCAGGCCAGATATTTGTTGCCGTTTTTACGATTGTTCTCGCCCTTCTTTTTACCATTACTGACTTTCTTACTGTCCACACAACGGGCATAGGAAGCGAAGTTACCCGCCTTGTCGAAACGCGTTATATCACCTGTTTCAAGCATAATCGTTAAGGCCAGTATTTGGCCAATCCCCGGTACCGTTAACAACGATTGAAATTCCGGTCGTAGGCGTATGCGTCTAAGCACTGTCCGTTGCAAGATTTTTATTTGCTTCTGGCATTGCTGCAGCACGGATAAATTACAACTCAATGCCAAGGCATGGTCTTCATGTGGCAACAGTAACGCCACATCCTCCACTGGCATACGCTTTATCGTATCACCCCGTATCGATCCCCCTGTGTTACGGGCAAAGAGATTCTGGATGCTCAATATGTTTGTCGTACTCAGTCGAACCATTTGGGCTCGCTTGCGCAATAAATCTCGAGTCGCTCGCTCCTCTTTAGGATAAATATATCCGGTAGGCAGAATATCTAAACGGAGTAAGTGGGCCAGCCATCTCGCATCATGACTATCATTGGTGTATTTTAGACCACTGGGAATCAATAGGAATCAATAGGGTCAGTGTCGATTGATATTCTTGTTGATAGTAGTATGACTATAGAATTAGGACAGCATATCAACAAAGTTCAATCGACACTGACCCTATAGATTTCTGACCCTATAGATTTATACCTCACCTTTTAGTCATTAATCACTGTATAATCGCCCTTAGTGCTGAGCTAATGGAAGCGTTGTATTAATCCATATATCGTAGGCGGACACATTTATTCTACAAATGAATATAAATGGTTTGATACAAGGATTTTTGTTGGCTTGTTAATTGTAGTTTCTATAAGCCTGGGCGCCATTTTTTTCAAGTTACAATTTATTTTGGTTCTCACTTTTAGCCAACTTCTAATTTTGTTTCCAACACCAAACTAATTATTAATATGATATACATATAATTAAAACGAAAACTTTATGTTGTTATAAAGCATTAACATGGGAGAAGATAACTATGTGTAAAAAAACACCTTTATTTTTGCAATTCAGTAATAAACCTGTTGGACATGAGGGATGTGTCATTCCAACGATATGTTGTGTCTTAGTAATGTGCGTCTGTATGATTACAGCCCAGGGGGCCAAAGCCGCTGGTGGATGTGGCTCAGTCTGTTTGCCTTTGGATGCGCTTAATCCCGATAAAACGCAGTTACTAAAAGGTCAATATAGAGTGGGTATTACAAGTAAATACGGAGAGTTTGACAACTACCGGGAGGGAAGTGATGATTTACCAAACCCTGGAGGCAACGAGGCCACTATTTCACAAACTACAGTATTTACTGATATTGGCATTACAAAAAAATTAACTGCCTCTTTATTGATACCATATATCAATAAGAAACAAAAAACAAACCGATTTGGTACCCGAGTGGCAAATGGTGTAGGCGATATCTCAGTTTTCGGACGATATGAAATAGTGTCTCCCAAGCCAACACAGCGTTCGGCCGTTGCTATGGGTTTGGGTCTTAAATTCCCTACAGGAAGTATTGATCAGCCTAATGATTCACAACGATTGCCACCCGCATTCCAAGTAGGGTCGGGGGCATACGATATTGTGCCAACATTTTCCTATATTCAAAATTTCAATTTCTATTTAGTTTACGCTGAATTTTTTGCACGAATTCCTTTAGAAGAAAACGAACTCGGTTATAAATTTGGCAACGAGTATGAATTAAATACTGCTGTTGATTTTTCACTTGATCGCGTATTAAAAGGACTCTCTACTAGCGTTGGAATTAGCTACCTAAACGCGGGATACGACAACGATTCAGCTGCTATATTACCCGCAAGGGTGCGTGAAGGCACTAAGGTACTTAACACTGGGGGCCAATTTGTAGATTTAGTACCAGGCATAACCTATGGGTTTGGAAAGACCTATCACCTACAAGCAAAATTCTCGATACCGATATATGAAAACTGGCATGGCGAGCGTTCAAGAAACGTCGGACAAGTCGCGCCGGACCTGACCGCTCAAATCACCTTTGTCTACAATGGCATTATGTAGATATTTCACAGCAGTAACCCGCTATGCACATAGGTAAATTATACACAAATTGTTTGTACCGACATCCCTGAATATTGATAAGCGATTGCACCGAAGTTTACTGGAGGCAGCCTTGATCTTAACGGATTGTAAACATTTATCAATTACTAATATCCGTCGCTATTTGTTGAGTTCAACGACAATGATAACACACGATAAAACGTAAGGGGTACCAAGATAACGGGTCGCCCATTAGCCATTTGCTGTCAATCGGCTGTATAATACCGATAACACACAATAATAGAGTGACTCTTTACTTCGAGCACTATTCGAAGCCCATGGCAGCGTGCAGTCTTGTACTCTTATAATGGACAAAGAGACGGGCATTTCCAAGGGCTTTGGATTTGTTGAAATGCCCAAACAAGGCGATACCAAGGCCGCTATGAAAAATCTCAACTACAAGGAGATAGCCGGTAACAAGATACGCGTTAAAAAGGCCGAGTCGAAACAAGACTCAGGCACTAGTCGTAGCGCCTTATCAGATGAGTAAACTAACCATCAGTTCCTCGTTAAATCCTATTTAAGTCATGACGCCAGGGCGAAATTCCTTAGGACTACGGTTTCCATTACGTTGACCGTTTGAATTTTTCTGGTGCGAGAGCTTGACTTTTTTTGCGATTAATCCTCGCTTGTCTGGGTGACATTCAAACTCAACGGTTGCACCGACCTTCAAAAATTGACAGTTAACTAGGTCGGCCTTGCGTACCATTATGTCTGGGCCACTGCCATTTTCGAGAAACCCAGAGTTTTTATCGCGGAACCATTTCTTAACTACTGTTTGCAAAATTTCACCTCTAATTTGATGTTTATTAATAAACCTATTTATTAAGCAGCATCACATTTGAAAAAATGTGTTGATACCTAAGCCTAATGCTTCTTCCAACTTACTTATTTTCATACTCTAATTATGTGGGTCGTATACAATATTGCCGCTTTTTACCATAGCTCTGTCAGCTCAGTGGGCTCAGCAATAACGAACGTCCGTTCATGGCTGATGGTTGCTGTAATCCCATTAGGTGTAAAATAGTTGGCGCAATACTATTTAATCCGGCACCCACCGAAAGCTGCCAGTTCGCTTCGTCAATAATCAAACAAGGCACAGGAAAAACGGTATGTTGTGTATGCGGTTCACCTGTTGCGTAGTTCACCATTTCTTCACAATTGCCATGATCCGCTGTCAGGATCACTGAATAATTTTCCGCTACCGCCGCATCTAACACTCGACCAACCTCTGTGTCCAAGGTTTCCACCGCTTTAATTATGGCCTCACGTACACCGGTGTGACCAACCATATCACCATTGGCAAAATTTACCACGATGAGTGAATAGTTATTGGATTTAATCGCCGTAATCACTTCATCCGCTACGCGACTGGCACTCATACTAGGTGCTTGATCATATGTCGCTACGTCTTTCGGGGAATTGATTATATTGCGTTCTTCGCCTCCATTGGCGTCGCCGTGTCGACCGTTTAGAAAATAGGTGACATGGGCATATTTTTCTGTTTCTGCACAGTGAAATTGCTTTAAACCTGCTCGACTCACGATTTCCGCTAGCGTGGTTTTTGGTTTGTCTTGTTTAAAGGCAAAAGGTAAGCGAAACCATTCATCATATTCGGTCATACAGGTTACAGCTATTGGATGGTAGTCGCCTCTATCGAATTCGTTAAAATCGTCTTTAAACAATGCGGCTGTAAGTTGCCGTGCTCGGTCTTTTCGAAAATTAAAAAATATGACGCTATCCTGTTCAAGTATAGGATGTCCCTTACCAACTATAGTCGGTACTATGAATTCGTCCCCAAGGCCTTGTTCATATGAACTTCGAATGGCGTCGCTGGCAGTTTCTACCAATTCACCTTTGCCATGGACCATGGCGCTCCAAGCTGACTTAATTCTTTCCCAGCGATTATCTCTATCCAGGGCATAGTATCGACCACACACAGTGGCAATTATTCCACCGGCTGCCGTTAGTGCGCTTTCAATTTTTCCCAGGCAATTCAACGCCGTCTTCGGCGCGGTGTCTCGACCATCGGTAATCATATGCAATACAGGTTGGGCGCCATTGCGTCGACATAGATCGATTAATGCTAATAAATGCCGCGTATGACTATGAACCCCCCCATTGGACACCAAACCTATCAAATGTACAACAGCATTTTTCTGTTTTGCTTGTTCTATGGCACAACACAGAGCTTCATTTTGAAAAAAACTGCCATCGTTAATCGCCTCGTCGATTGCGACCAGATCTTGCTTTACTATGGAACCGCAGCCGATGGTTAAATGTCCTACCTCCGAATTACCCATTTGTCCATCAGGCAAACCCACCGCACTGCCCGATGCTTGTAATAGGGTAAGCGGGTATTTGGAAAAATACTCATCTAATCGCGGCGTGTTCGACAATGCAAATCCGTTATTAATCACTGAGGGGCTAATTCCCACACCATCCATAATCACCAATACCACTGGTCGACGCGGTGTTCCATGCTGATCATTATTCATAGTTCGGGCCCATCCATAAACGGATAAATCAATGTGTTGTAGCCCGGTTATCGCTTTGCGGAATCCGGGAATACTGAGTTAAATCTTAGGCTTGGCTTCCCGGATTTCACTGCTTTTCATCGTCTACATGGATGTAGGCGAAGGGCGTAAGCAGGAGCGGTAGCGTCCGGAAAAATGCATTCTATTTACGGCTACCCTTCTGGTTTAGTGAGCTGAGACCGTACGTTCTTTGGCCCAGGTTTGTAATTGACTGATTTTTTCTGACATTACTACAGAAAGCGGTTTTGTTTCGTCGATTTCCAGTAATAGCTGCTGCGTACTTAAATGTTCTGATTGAGTATTTGCTGAATACATGGCGGCAACCACCGCTTGTTCTATCTCTGCCCCGGAAAATCCCACACTTTTCTCAGATAGCACGTCAAAATCGATAGCGTCAATAGACTGTAGACGTTTTTTCATATGTATAGAAAATATCTTAGCACGTGTTTGAAAATCTGGTAGGTCGACAAAGAATATCTCGTCCATACGACCTTTTCTGATTAACTCTGGTGGTAGCGATTGTATATCATTGGCCGTTGCAACAATAAAAACGGATTCTTTATTTTCAGCCATCCATGTTAATAAAGAGGCTAAAACACGTCGCGATGTTCCACTATCATAATCACCCGTCGCTATTCCCTTTTCAATCTCATCCATCCATAACACACAAGGCGCCATAAGCTGGGCGGTTTTTAGGGATTCTCTAATATTCTTTTCCGTTTCCCCAAAAAATTTGTTATAAAGAGCGCCAAAATCCAGTCGCAGCAGGGGAACACCCCATGCACCCGCAACGGCTTTTGCGGCTAGACTTTTTCCACAACCTTGCACACCTAATAGCATGACTCCTTTGGGCGCATCCAATACACTGTTAGGATTAAGAAAAGTTTCTTTGCGTTGTTCAATCCAGTGTATTAATGTTTTAAAACCGCCCACATTGGCAAACTCTTCCGTGTCGTACTCGAAAGACAATACACCTTCTTGGCCCAACAAGGAATATTTAGCTTTCATTACTGCAGGTAAGTCTGCTTTAGTAATGGCGCCGTCATTATAAATCGCATTTCGAATCAAACGTCTTGCATCACTTATTGTTAATCCCTGCAGATTTCTGACCAATAAATCAATGGACTGTTGATCGGTTTTAACCTTTTTCTGGTCATTTTTTAGCGCCCATACTTTAGCTTCATCGTAAATGATACGTGCTATTTTCTCGTTATCTGGTAGAGATAATTCAAACTTGGCACAGTGCCGAGAAAATTCTTCGGGTATCGTAATATCATGACTGAGTAATACAACTGTATTGCCTGTCACAGCTTGGTCAAGGGCGATTTCCTTTAGTAAACGTATATTTATGGCGTCATCAAGATAAGGATGAAAATCCACGAAGACAATTACCGCATTGGTGACTTTCTTTTTAATATGCCTTAAAGCGGCGGTGGGATTTGATTCTGAAAAATCAACACTACTAACACCGTCGTAATTGTAATCATCACCAGCTAACTCAAAAGGTTCATCTTTATTTTTGGTACAATTTAATCCTTCAGTTATTGTCCACGTGCATAATATCCTCGTTGTGGGCAATACAACCTTTTCGAGTAAGCGAAGAGCTCTTTTTTCTTCATGTGTATGGATCGAAATAATCGGGAAATGTGATTCCAGTATCATTTCTAAATCATGTTGATCACTCATTGATTTAGCACTATTTTGTAAGTGCGCACCAATCGTAGTTTGCGAACCCCAACTTTGGAGGCGTCGTAACCGTAAATTATTAGGGTTCGCAACATCACGACCAAGCTACAATACTTGTGAAATACAGTTAAATAATTTCAAAATGTGTTCCTATCTCTAAATCCAGTAATCGTTGTGCACTTCCCTGGTTTACCGCAATCTCTACCAATTTATTGGAGTTTTCGTACCAAAACATCATTCCAAGCTTAACATCGGAATACGTTCTGGCCATGGACAGTTTCTGATTTTTAAGATATATCGTAGAATTCGGTGAGATACTTGATATACGCAAACCTGTCATCGCATTGCCAAACCCATCAATATAGATGATTTGCAACAAATCATCGAGGGTATTTAATATTCTAGTATGGTTGGTTTGGCGTAATATGCCAGGTGGTGCTTCATTATTTGCCAACTTTGCCGCAACAGGCGCGAATAAATCTCTACCGTGAAAGGTAGCAGACAATTTATCGGGCTTCCAGGATACCCAAGATATATCCCAACAATTTATCTGATTAAAATTACTAGCCTGTTTTAATACTACGTCAAATAAGCCATTATCGGGGCCAACATACCAACGGTTATCCACCCTATAAATTACAGGTTGGCGTGCACTTCCTACACCAGGATCGATTACACATAAAAATACAGTATCTTGCGGAAACTCCTGCACATAAGCTGCCAACAAGTAGGCAGAAGCCAATGGATTGTATGTCGGTGCATCAGAAAACAACTCAATGACAGCAGTATTGGGTGCATTTTGTTGCAAAACATTGCGCACCTGGCCAATATAAGGGCCAGTAACACCAAAATCTGTAAATAATACGATCATTGCTTACAATTTAATCTACGTGTTTTGAGAATCTCTATAGTGGGTTGGATCGGCTAAATTCGCTTTCCGAAATCCATCAGCCCTGATACGACAGGAATCACATACACCGCATGCTTTACAGTGGTGATCCGGATCATAACATGAAATTGTTAAAGAATAATCAACATGTAATGAATGACCTAGCTGGATTATTTGCGATTTCGTGAGATCAATGAGAGGCGTATTGATCTTAAAATGCTTACCTTCAACGCCCGCTTTGGTTGCGAAATTCGCCATATTTTCAAATGCATCTATATAAGCCTGGCGACAATCGGGGTAACCAGAATAGTCGACCGCGTTGACACCAATAACTATGTTTTGTGCGTCCAATACTTCCGCCCAGCCTAAGGCTATGGATAAAAATATTGTATTTCGTGCTGGCACATAAGTAATCGGTATTCCTGCAATGGGCTCTGATGGAACTGCAATATCAGTATCAGTTAAGGCCGACCCACCAATTTTTGTAAGATCTATGTCGATGACTTTATGCTCAATAACACCAACTTGTTGTGTTACTGCAGCCGCAGCCTTTAATTCACAAACATGACGCTGTCCATAATTGATACTCAAGGCAAAACAATCGTAACCCTCATTTTTAGCATGTGCCAAAGCTGTCGCAGAATCAATTCCACCGGAAACCAAAACGACTACCCTATTACTCATAAGCCACAGTACTCATTAGCCACAACATTCATCTACCCTGCTCCTCACCCCATAATATTTTATGCAGCTGAATTTGCATTCGTACTTGTAGCTCGTCGCGTAAAATCCACTCCGCTAGATGAGCGGGATTCAGTTGACCATAACTGGGGGAAAATATAACTTCGCATATGTTATTAAGCTGATATTTTTCTACAATCGATTGGGCCCAATTATAGTCATCAATATCGCATAAAACGATTTTTATTAAATCTTTACGTGATAACTTTTGCAAATTTTGCATACGGTTTCGATCACATTCACCCGATCCCGGGGTTTTAAGGTCCATTACAATACTTACCCTGGAGTCGACTTGGGATATATCCAATGCACCACTGGTTTCAATGGCAACTTTATAGCCTTCATCACAAAGGCTTGTAAGCAATGAGATACAGGGTTTTTGCGCTAAGGGTTCACCCCCAGTGATGGTAATACGAGGTGTTTTATGTGCTTTAATTGCCGTTAGAATTTCATCCAAACTCATCCATTGGCCACCATGAAAGGCATATTCCGTATCACAATAGACACATCGCAGCGGGCAACCCGTCAGACGAACAAATGTGGTGGGAAATCCAATGGTATTTGACTCGCCTTGGATTGAATGAAAGATCTCATACACGCGTAAATTAGAAGCAGTGCGCTGATTTCTATCCATAAGTATTTATTTAATCTAAGTTGACTAGTCCTTTGGTAAAACGCGGTAGTCTAGGATTGTAAAAAATGTGGAGAATGTTTTCTATTATTGCTTCAGAGTTTTTAGCCGCTTTTTTGCTAAACGAGCGGCTGTGGAATTCGGGAATTGGGACACGACATCATTAAGAATCTCTTTGGCTTTATCCTTTTTTCCCACGGTATCGTAGATATAGCCCATTTTTAACATGGCGTCTGCTCGTTTTGGGCTGTCGGGATATCTCGCTATTAGCTTAGTAAAATTGGCTAATGCAACCACATAGTTTTGCTGGACGTAGTTGGCCTCTCCTAACCAGTATTGCGCTTTATTGGCGTAGCTTGAATTGGGATAGGTTCTTAAAAATCCTTGAAACTCTGTAACCGCCTTGTCGTAGCGCCGGTCTTTGAGATATCTAAAGGCTTTGTCATACGCCTGACGTCCGTCATTTGAGTCAGTGCCTTTAGTAGGGATTGGCGCGGTTGTACCAGCAGACGGCTGCGCCATTGCTGGTGCTTTTTCAATTTGGCTAATTCGCCTGTCTAAGTCCACATACAAATCACGCTGTCGCTTTTTAATACCCGCAATTTCATGATTAACTAACTCAACTTCACCAGCCAAGCGCTGTAGTTCATTTTGCATTTGATCCAGTCGTGTCAATAACTCGACTAGAGTTTGACTGTCCAACTTTCTCTCAAGCCTGGCAAGTCTGTCTTCTATTTGCTGAGTACCCCCTGATTGAGCCGATGCTTCAATAACTGGTGCAGGATTATCTCTGGCAAAAAGCGGAGTCGCCGTTACTAGCAAGAAAAAGGCTAGTAAACCAATAGTTAACACCACGTGAAATGCGGTAGATTTACACTTCACGTGGTGTTTATACAACAGTCTCTTAAAACAAAGAGTCATAATAAAAAGTCAGCACAAAAAATTACAATACACTAGATAGGTGTTTTTATCGATTCGCGTAGGTAAACTCAGCGCGACGATTGGCACTCCAAGCTGACTCATTGTGACCTAACATTGCTGGACGTTCTTCGCCATAACTAATGGGTCGGATCTGATTAGAAGACACGCCATTAGCAATCAACAATCGACGTACGGCATCGGCACGACGTTCGCCCAGCGCAATGTTGTACTCACGTGTGCCTCTTTCGTCGCAATGACCTTCCAAGGTAATATTGACGCCAGAGTTGGACGCAAGATAATCAGCATGTGCCTTAATTATGGGCAACGCATCTTCTCGAACGGTGCTGCTATCAAAATCAAAATAGACAATGCGTTGTGACAACATGCTATTTGGATCATCCAACGGATCAACAGGCTCAGGAGCTACTTCCACAACTTCTTCTTTCACTGGTTCAGCTGGCATTGTTTCTTCTGCTGCTGGTTCCATAGCAGGGGTTTCTTCTTTTACTTCCCCTTTGCTACCACAACCTACAATTAAGAACATCGCTGGTATTAATACAAGCGAAATCTTAGTCATAATCTTCATCACTTACTCCTTCATTTTTTGTTAAATGGTGACCAAGCAGGCTCTCTAACATCATCTTGCGATGATAATTTTTGCCTAAATTGCCCATCGACTGATACCGTAGCAAGCACACCTCGCTCACCAACAGTTGTTGCATAAATAATCATACTGCCATTTGATGCAAAACTAGGAGATTCATCTAACGCCCCATCTGTCAATACACGCAAATTTCTGGATTCCAACTCCATCACCGCGATCTGAAATTTACCATTACCACGATGCGCCATCGCCACTAACTTACCGTCTGGCGAGATTGCGGCACGTGAATTTTCCTTTCCTTCAAATGTAAGACGTTCGGCACGTCCACCCTTAGCTGACATTCTATACAGCTGTGGTCGCCCTCCCCGATCAGACGTAAATATAATCGACTTACCGTCAGGTGTCCAGACAGGTTCAGTATCAATAGCCCAATGCCGCGTCAATTGGCGTCTTTTCTTGGTAGCTAAGTTTATTACATAAACTTCCGAGTTACCATCCTTAATAACATGCATAGCTAATTGTTTACCGTCTGGTGACCATGATGGTGCACCAAATAAACCTAGACTGGAATTACCTATAGTGATTCTGGTGCTGTCAAATACGCCTTGAACAATAATTAACTGACTGCCATTATTTTCCAATGAAGAATAGGCGATCTTAGTGCCATCGGGAGACCACGATGGACTCATAATAGGGAAAAACGATGTATGTATAGGCAGTGCATTTTCATTATCGGCGTCCGACGTCCAAAGCATGTATTTCCTTGATTTTCCAACACCTTTTGCCGTCACATAAGATAAATGAGTCGAAAAGGCGCCCCGCACACCGGTTATTTCTTTATAGATAATATCACTCACGCCATGCGCGATGGCTCTAAATCCCTCTTTTGAACCTTTAACAATGTATTTTTTATCGGGTATTTGGCCCTTGAATACATCAGTGATCCAAAAAGTGGCTTCATAGCGGTTATCTATGGTGGATCGTATGGTTCCAACGACCAAATGTTCAATATCTAACAAGCGCCAATTTTGAAATTTTATATTGTTGACATCTTTGGGTTTTGACAACATATCACGGGCTGGCAAGGGCCGAAAAAGCCCTGAGCGTTCCAGGTCGTTGGAAACAATGCTAGCCAGGTCAGCTGGTGGTGCCACGCCTTCGATGCCAAAGGGTACGATGGCTATCGGTGTTGCGTTTTCAATACCTTGAGTAATTTCGATCGTCAGAGGGGCTGCGTAGACCTTGGTAATGGTCAATGCAAATATTATATAGACCCATACTATTTGTTTATTCCTTATCACTATTCACATCCTATTGGCTTTCTGGAGGTTTAACAATTAGACTAATTTCCCGAAAATGTCCAAATAACGCTGGATCGGCTGGCATTGGCAAGGGCGATGCCTTGAATACAGCAGACTCTATAGATACCTTTAGTCCCGGATCACATTTGCCCGACACTGTCTCTGCATGTTTTACAATACCACCGGGGATAAGCTGGACGTAAACCTCACACTTATAGTCTGTGTTCGAATTTCTAAACTGCAGAGGAATATTCCATTTACTTTCAATTTTATTTCTAATGAGACTTTTGTATTTATCAATTATGGTGGCATTTTTGCCTTCTTGTGCTTTTGCTAAAGCCATTTGCTCTGTAGCTTGTTTTTGTTTTGCATCTACAGATTCTTCCTCAAGCAGCATTTGTTCTAACATTAACCGCTCTGCTTCACGTTTTTTGCGCTCTTTTTCTTCACGTTTTTTTGTTTCTGCAGCGATGCGTTCTTGTTCATTACGTGCCTTTTTTAACTTCGCTTCTTCACGTTTCGCTTTTAATTCTAACTCCTGACGTTTTTTTTGTGTATCGGCCAAGCGTTTTTCTTCAAGTTTACGCTTTTTCTCTTGGTTTTTGACTTTCTGAGTTTCTGACTCACGATTCTTTTTGGCTTCGGCTAAACGTTTTTCTTCTCGTTCGCGCGCTTTTTTAGCATCATCCGCTTGTTTTTGCAATTTGCGTTGACGCGCTTCTTCTTTACGCCGTTTGCGATCCTCGATTTTCTTGAGCTTTTCAACCTGCTTTTTTACCTTTGACTCATCGACTGCGACAGCCTGTACAATCTTAACCTTTGGCTGCTTGGATTCGTCGCCAGTCCAATCAAAACTAAACACCATCACGCCGATTAAAATGGCATGCACCATGATCGCATAAAATAATGATATCGGACTTTTAAACAATGACTTCAAAACACATTACTCTTTTTTATTATTTTTTTTGTGATTTGCGTCGGGATTTTTTCTTTTTTTCCGGCGTTTGGGTAATTAAACCAACGCTCGGTGCACCTGCTTCTTGTAACAAGGCCATCGCCTGCACGACTTTTTCATATTTCACCTGGCCATCACCTCTAATCATTACAGGCGTACCCGGTTTATGCCGTAGTACGGCGGCGACTAAGGTTACCATAGCATCGTTGTCGATAGGCTTTTCAGGCTCATCTCCCACATTTAGATAATAATCTCCTTCCATATTTACCGTAACCACTAAAGGTTCTGTATTATCATCATCTTGAATTGGTTCAGCCGATGCCTGAGGCAAGTCCACATTCACTCCCTGTGTCAACAAGGGTGCCGTAATCATAAATATAACCAACAAGACCAACATCACATCGATATAGGGTACCACGTTAATTTCCGACATGGGCTTGCGACGAGCCCTTGGCTGCATCTGTGCCATTATTTATGCGCCTGTCTTTGTAAGATACTGGTAAACTCGGACATAAACGCTTCGTAACGGTTGAGTATTCGATCCAGATCAGCTGAATAACGGTTATAACCAATTACCGCCGGAATTGCTGCAAAGAGTCCCATCGCTGTAGCGATCAAGGCCTCGGCTATACCGGGTGCCACCATGGAGATGGTGGCCTGTTTTACATTTCCTAAAGCCCTAAATGAATTCATTATACCCCAAACAGTACCAAACAAACCCACATAAGGGCTGGTGGAACCCACTGTCGCAAGAAACGGTAAGCTGGTTTCCAGTTTATCGGTTTCTCGTAGCATGGTTACTCGCATTGCCCGTTGCGCGCCCTCTAGGACAAACATTTGGTCGGCGCCTGCTTGTTTGCGCAAACGGGCAAACTCTTTAAAGCCGGCCTCGAAAATTACCGCCATACCCGTTTTTTCATGCCGACCCGAAGTGACCTGACTGTACAAAGCGGACAAATCACCACCTGACCAAAATTTTTCCTCAAACTCATCAGCCGCAATACGTGCCTTTTTAAGTGCGCGAGCCTTTTGAAATATCATAGTCCATGAAAGAAGCGACACCAGCATTAGAAGCGCCATTACTGCTTGAACAATAATACTCGCTTCGGTTATTAACGATATAAACGATAAATCAGCATTCACCTATTAATCTCCCTAAACATGACCTGCGGAATGGCTTTGGGTCGAAATGTTTCCGCATCGAGACACGCAATTTTAACAATACCCGTACATAATTCTTCTTTATGCTCATTTCCAAAAAGCACTTTTTGTTCAAATTCCATACTCGCTTTACCGGCGGTTCGAAGCTTAACGCTAACGAATAATTGTTGATTAAACCGACCAGGTTTCAAATAGTCGACTTGCACGGATTTGACCGCAAATATAATCTTATCACTTGCGATTAGTGCATCCTGCTCAAAACCCTTGGATCTTAACCATTCTGTACGGGCTCTTTCCATGAATTTCAGGTAATTCGCATAATACACCACACCACCGCTGTCTGTATCTTCATAATAGACACGTATTGGCCATAGAAATTCATTCGCTGCCATATTATATAATGTCTATTGGGAAAACGCTGGAAACACAGTGTCTCGTATATAGCTTATGAACATACAATTATGTTTCACTACCGGAAAATAGATCATCGATCCCAGAACACGATTCTTTAGCACTTTTTGCGGTTTTTGCGGTTTTTAGGCCGAAATGCAAATATGCGTTGCGTGTTGCTACTCTACCACGTGGTGTGCGCATTAGAAAACCCTGTTGAATCAAATAGGGTTCTAATACATCTTCTATTGTACCACGCTCTTCGCCAATTGCTGCTGCAATATTATCGATACCGACTGGTCCACCTTCAAATTTATCAATCACCGCCAATAACAACTTACGATCTAACATGTCAAATCCCTGGACGTCTACATCAAGCAAATCCAAGGCCTGGTTCGCCACCTCTTGAGTAATACAGCCATCTGCTTTGACCTCAGCAAAATCCCGCACTCTGCGCAACAAGCGGTTAGCAATTCGTGGAGTCCCTCGCGAACGACGTGCAATTTCCACAGTCCCCGCTGGATCAATATTGACGCCAAATATAGAGGCAGAGCGAGTAACAATTTGCGCCAGATCATTTTCATTATAAAATTCCAATCGTTGCACAATGCCAAAGCGGTCCCTCAGAGGTGAGGTTAATAATCCAGCACGAGTTGTGGCACCTACTAATGTGAATGGCACCAGTTCAAGTTTTACCGATCGGGCGGCAGGACCCTCTCCAATCATAATATCAAGCTGAAAATCTTCCAATGCCGGATACAATACTTCTTCAACCACTGGACTCAGTCAATGGATTTCATCTACGAACAATACGTCATTTGGTTCGAGGTTTGTCAACAAAGCGGCTAAATCTCCGGCTTTCTCTAAAACGGGTCCAGACGTTTGTTTTAGGTTAACTCCCATCTCATTGGCGATA